>SXGQ01883066.1_pt1 | contig 10535 bp, 8 predicted proteins | sample 3178371 | NCBI WGS metagenome assembly SXGQ01 (sample SAMN11356859, study PRJNA531348) | freshwater metagenome | isolation source: freshwater sample F1-20 | place: China: Fuxian Lake, Yuxi | collected 2017-12-25 | reverse complement strand
GGACCCCGTGGCCCTTTGGACGCCCCCGCGCGGCATGCAGCACGCCACCATTTTGTTGATGTGGGTGGCGATGGTGTTGTTGGTGGCGGCCTATGTGCCCGGCAACCAGATCAAGGCCAAACTGCGCCACCCCATGACTTTGTCGGTCAAAGTCTGGGCCTTGGGGCATTTGTTGTCGAACGGTAATTTGGCCGATGTGCTGCTGTTTGGCGGGTTCTTAATCTGGTCGGTGCTGGTGTTTCGTGCTGCCCGCCAGCGTGACCGCTCCAACTTGCACACAGTGCCCCAAGGTACTTTGGTGGGCAGTTTGCTGGCCTTGGCTTTGGGCACGGGAGTCTGGGCTGCTTTTTTAATGGGAGGCTTGCACCTTTGGCTGATCGGCGTCTTGCCTTTCACGCGCGCAGGCTGAAAGCAGGTTGCCAGTGAACCCGATGATCGTCCCAGAAGAGTCGGTGCCTGCACGCAAGCTTTGTACCGATTGCGGTCTTTCGCGCACCCAAGACCCCAAGCGTTGTGGTCAAGCCTGTCAGTTCATTCAGCCTGACTACCCACTGCTGGAGCAACGTGTGCATGGGCGTCAGCGTCAGCAACAAACCGCACAGCCAGATGAGTTGTTTTTTGGCCCCTACCAACAAATTCTGAGTGCCCGCCTGGACCCGCCACTGGGGGGCGCCCAATGGACGGGCATCACCACCCGCTTGGCCGAAGTGCTGCTCGAAAAAGGCCTGGTGGACGCCGTGATTGCCATGGCCGCCGACCCCAAAGACCGTTGGCGGCCCCGCCCCGTGGTGGTCACCCGCGCCCAAGACATGCAGCAATGCAGGGGCATGCGCATGGGCTATGCCCCCTTGCTCAGCTTGGTGGAGCCGGCGCTGGCGCAGGGACACAAGCGCCTGGCCGTGATTGGAATCCCCTGCCAGATTTACGCGCTTCGGGCCATTCAGCCCCAATTGGAGCGCGAGCAAGGCCTGCAACAGTTGTATGTCATAGGCACCCCTTGCTCGGACAACACCACGACAGAGAATTTTCACCAGTTTTTGGGCCTGATTTCGGACCGTCCAGAAGACATCAGCTATGTCGAGTTTCGGGCCGATTACAAGGTCGAGGTGCGCACCGACCAAGGCGAAAAACGCCTGATCCCGTTTTTGAACCTGCCGCTGTCCACCCTGCCCCCGGACTTTTTCCCGCTCACCTGCCGCACTTGTGTGGACTACACCAATGTGCTGTCGGACATCACGGTGGGCTATATGGGCGGACATGGCCAGCAATGGTTGTTGGTGCGCAACGAACGCGGCCAAGCCCTGTTGGACGGTCTGAAAGACCAATTGGTGACCAGCGCCCCCATTAGCCGAGGCAAGCGCGACGGGCCGGTACGCGGTTTCATGGCCAACACCGAACGGGCCGCCGGGGGCCTGCCCTTGCGACGCATGCCCGCATGGATCAAGCCCTTGGTGAACTGGCTGATGCCGCGTGTTGGCCCTCGTGGTCTGGAGTTTGCCCGCGCCAGGGTCGAGATGAAGGCCATTGAGTCCATCCTGCATCTGCGGCGTGAAGCCCCGGCACGGATCAAAAACATGTTGCCAAGGCATGTTTGGGACTTGGCCGCACGTTACGGCCTGAAACCGGAAAGCGAAAGCGCACACGCATCTCCCAAAAACACCAAGCTGTAAACCTCAAACTGTAAACTTCGAACTGTAAATTTAACTTGACACTTTGTTGGGTCTTTTGGATGATCCCCTGAGTACAGCTTTCCGGAACGCCCCATGGCACTGACCTTCCCTTTTGCGGCCATTGTTGGTCAAGACGAAATGACACTGGCCATTCAGGTGGTGGCCGTAGACCCCAGCATTGGCGGCGTGCTGGTGCTGGGGGACCGTGGCACCGGCAAATCAACCGCCGTGCGCGCCCTGGCCGACTTATTGCCGCCCATTAAAGTGGTCAAGGGTTGCCCCTATCGCTGCGATCCCGACCAACCTGCCAGCGCTTGCCCGGTGTGCCAAGCCAGAGACCCCAAGGTCAAAACCGTGGTGGAGCGCCAAACGGTGGCGGTGGTGGACCTGCCTCTGGGGGCCACCGAAGACCGCGTAGTCGGTGCGCTCGACCTCGAAAAAGCCTTGTCCCAGGGCATCAAGCAATTTGCACCCGGTCTGCTGGCCCAAGCGCACCGTGGCTTTTTGTACATCGACGAAGTCAACTTGCTCGATGACCACTTGGTAGATTTGCTGATCGATGTGGCCGCATCGGGCGAAAACTTGGTGGAACGCGAGGGCCTGAGCGTGCGCCACCCGGCCCGCTTTGTCTTGGTGGGCAGTGGCAACCCCGAAGAAGGTGAACTTCGCCCGCAGTTGCTGGACCGGTTTGGTCTGTCGGTGCAAGTGCGCACGCCCCAAGACTTGGGGCTGCGGGTGGACATCATCAAGCGCCGCGATGCCTTCGAAAAGGACCCAGTGGCGTTCAAGGCTTTGTGGCACAAGGACAACCAGAAGCTGCAAAAACGCATCGTCAAGGCGCGAGAAATACTGAACCGTGTCGAAGTCAGCGACGACATGCTGATGCTGTGCGCCCGGCTGTGCCAACAACTGGGCACCGACGGCCTGCGCGCCGAACTCACGCTGCTGCGCTCCACCCGGGCTTATGCGGCATTGCAAGGGCATCTGGCCGTCAAGGCCGAACACCTGCAAAGCATGGCCCCGTTGGCCTTGCGCCACCGCCTGCGCCGCAACCCACTGGACGACACCGACTCCGGTGCGCGTGTGCAACGCAGCTTGCAAGAAGTGTTGGCGGCTTAAATCCGACACGCTTGCCCCATGCCTGCACCCTCTGCTGTCCCCTCTGCGGCCCACGCTGGCGAACAAAGCAGCGGTCTGGCGCTCTGGAACGATGCCCTGACCACGCTCCAACTGTTGCAACTCGACCCGCAAGGCTGGGGCGGTGTGTGTTTGCGCGCGCCCCATGGCCCGGTGCGCGATCAATGGCTGCAAGCGCTGTCCGGGCTGGGTCTTTCAATCATTAAAGTCCCCGGATCCGTCGACAACGAACGGCTGTTGGGTGGGCTGGACCTGGCCCACACCTTGCAAACGGGTCAACTGCGCATGCAAGCCGGGTTGTTGCAACAAGCTGACCAAGGCTTGGTGTGCTTGCCCATGGCCGAAAGACTGCCCCCCGCATTGCTGGCCCCGCTGGTGCAGGCCCTCGAGACGGGCCATGTGCCAGCCACTCAGCACAGCGCCCAGCCCGGCAGCACCCGTTTTGGCGTGATCGCACTGGACGAATCCTTGCCCGATGAACCGGGCGTGGGGCCTGCCTTGACCGAGCGCTTGGGCGTTTGGTTGGATTTATACGCCTTGTCGCCCTCAGACTTGCTGTCAGGCATGGAAGACACCGAGGAGCGGCTGGGCAGCGAAAAGGGCATGGCCACCGACCGTTTCAATGTCAGGCTTTCCCCCAAAGCCTTGGCGCAAGCACGCGAGCATTTGCAAAGTGTGCAATTCACCGACGCCCAACTGTTGGCCCTGTGCACGGCGGCGCTGGGGCTGGGCATTGGCTCGTTGCGGGTGCCCAGCCTGGCATTGCGCGTGGCCAGCGGCCATGCCGCATTGTTTGGCCGCACCACCCTCGACGAAGAAGATTTGGCCTTTGCCGCACGTTGCGTGTTGGCCCCCCGCGCAACCCAATGGCCGGCCGAAGCCGCGCCCGAGCCACAGCCCACCGAAGACACGAACGATTCGGCCGAAACCCCTCCCGAGCCCTCACCGGACGATCTGCCGCCTGACGAACCGCCCAATGACCCGCCAGACGAGCCACAAAACCGTGATCAAGATGACGCGCCGGCCGAGACAGAAGGCAAGCCCCCCGAGCCCACAGCCGAAGACTTGCAAGAGATGATGGTGGCCGCCGCCTTGGCCAGTTTGCCGCCCCACATGCTGGATGCACTGATGACCCGGCAGGCCCCTAAGCAAAGCAACACCTCAGGCCGCAGCGGCCAAACCCGTGCCGGACAACAACGGGGACGCCCCCTGCCACCCCGCCCCGGTCGCCCCGGAGGCTCGTCGCGGCTGCATATTTTGGCCACCTTGCGTGCGGCAGCGCCCAAGCAACGCTTGCGCCAAATGCCTTCTGCATCGGCCCACAAACCCACCAGCAAAGTGGCCATTCGGGCTGAAGACTTTCATGTGCAGCGTTATCAGCAACGCGCGTCAAGCTGTCTGATTCTGGCGCTGGATGCCTCTGGATCGGCGGCCCTGCAACGGCTGGCCGAAGCCAAAGGCGCTGTCGAATTGCTGCTGCAACAGTCTTATGCCCGACGCGACAGTGTCTGCATCGTGGCTTTCAGGGGGGCACAGGCCCAATTGCTTTTGCCCATGACGCGATCTCTGGTCAGGGCCAAACGCGCCATGACGGGTTTGCCCGGTGGCGGCGGCACGCCCTTGGCACTGGCCCTGAAAATGGCCCACGAACAAGCCACCCAGCTGCAGCGCCAAGGGGTGACCCCCCTGTTGGTGGTGCTCAGCGATGGTCGGGCCAACGTGACTTTGCAAGGGCTAGGAGGCCGGGCCCAGGCCCACATCGATGCGCAAAACTGGGGCCAGCAATGGCGGCTAACGGGCCACCGTGCCCTGTGGATCGACACCTCGATGCAGCCCGATGCACTGGCCCAACAATTGGCCGCAACCATGGGTGCGAGCTATCTGCCCATGCCCCAAGTGCAGGCGCGGCGCATGGCCAGTGCGATGGATCATTTACGCGCCAACCCCCACTGAAAAGACCATGTTTGAACGTTTTTACCCCGGCATGCCATGGGCGGCACACCGCGCCGTTTGGCCGCACGCGCAGCACAGCCGTTTTGTGACGGCGGGGGGCATTCAATGGCATGTGCAAAGCTGGGGCCAAGGCCCGTGCATGTTGCTGTTACACGGCACGGGGTCGGGCAGTTTCAGCTGGCGCGACCTTTTACCAAGCTTGTCGCAGCACTTCACGGTGGTCGCCCCCGACCTGCCCGGCCATGCCTTCAGCAGTCGGGGACCCGAGGGCGCGCTGTCCTTGCCCGGCATGAGCGAGGGCTTGCGCGCCCTGATGCTGCAACTTGATTTAACGCCGACAGTCATCGTGGGCCATTCAGCCGGTGCCGCCATTGCCGCCCACATGGTTTTGCAGCACAGCAAAATGGCACAAAGCACCCTGATCGGGCTAAACCCGGCCTGGTTGCCTTTACCCGGCGTGGCTTCCTGGGCATTTGGCCCTGCCGCCAAGTTAGCCGCCATCAACCCTTTGTCGGCCTGGGCCACAGCCAAAATTGCCGCCAAACCAGGCTACATCGCCGAGTGGATTGCCCGCACCGGGTCCAAGCTCGATGCCCAGGGCGAAAACCTTTACACCCGCGTGCTGAGCGACTCGGGCCATGTGCATGGGGTGTTGTCGATGATGGCGGCTTGGCAACTGAAACCCTTGTCTGAGCGCTTGCACCAAATCAAAACGCCTGTTTACATGGCGATTGGCTCGAACGACCAAACCATTCCCCCTTCTCTGGCCGATGAGGTTTGCAAACGCCTGTCGCAAGCCCAAAAAACAATGCAAATCGGCAGGGGGCATCTGGCGCACGAAGAAGACCCCGCAGGTACGGTGCAGCAAATCCTGCGTTGGTGTGGCGTCTGATCTGTCTTTTTAGTTAATGGGCGTGTGCCCGCAGAAGCCCAAAAGAGCGCTTTATAAAGCCGCCTTATTTTGAGCGAACCAGCCTTTTAATGGCGGTCACCGCCTCACGGGCATCGGTAAAAATGGCATCGGCCCCCAAGGCTTTGGGGCTCAATTCGTGCAATAGGAAAATCGGCCCGCCCAACACAATGCGCACCTTCGGGTTGCCCGAACTCTCCCTGAGGCTCTGAATCAGCAAGGGCAAGGACTGCAACTGCGACTCTATGGCCACCGAAATGCCCACCACGTCAAACCACTCGTTGGCTACGGCCCGCAGCAGCTCATCGCGGGTGGACGAGATTTCTAATACCACTTCGGCCCCAGCGTTGCGGAAAAAATCAGCCACGATGGTCAAGCCCAAAAAGTGCTGGGAACCGGGTGCGCAAGCCAGCATGACGCGCTCTTTGTCCCCTTGGTCTTGCGGGCCAGACTGAAACTCAAAACCCAAACGGTAGGTGATCTGGTGCATCAAGGCCAAACCGCAGGTCACTTGGGTGAAATCACACAGGTCTTGTTCCCACAAAACACCCAAATGGCGCGCAGCAGGCGTGATCAGCTCCAAAAAAATGCGGTCGTGGGTCACGCCCCGGGCCATCAGCGCATCGACGACCGCGTTGGCATTCAGGGGGTCGCCTTTGATGCAATGCTGTGTAAATGGCAAAAATTCGGGCTGAGCCTCTGCCGGCCCATCCATGTTCAGGACCTTGGTGCTGGCATGAAAAAACTGCTGAGCATTGAGCAATCGTGGAATGATTTGCTTTTCGATCACGGCCAGCAGGGAATCTTTGCACTCCTCCTGCATGTTGCCGCGCTGTGTGAAACCATGCGACTGATCACCCAAGCCATTGAACTCAGACATGAGAATTCCTAGCAGCGTTTGCGTGTCAACCCTTGGGAAGTTGAAAACCGAGGCGTCAATTCGCCAGCGACATAGCATGCCGGTCCGCAGCTGCAGAGTGGTTTATAAAATTTTCATTGATTTGAATCAAGCATGAAAACCCTAGGATTAATCAATAATAGTTATTATTTACATATTCAAAATGGGCCGTTCAGGGAAACTGTTTCCAAATTCAGTACCGCCGCAATGCTGACCCAAACCAGATAAGTCACCAACAACACACTGGCCCAGCGCGAGAGTCGCCACAAGCCGACGATGAGCGCCACGATGGACATCCACAAGAAAACCACTTCGATGAGGGCCCAGTCCGGGCGTTGCAGCTTAAAGTAAAGCGCACTCCAAAACATGTTGAGGAAGGCATTGGCTGCAAACAAACCGGCCACCCGACGACGCAAAGCAGGCGTATCGGCAGCTTGCCATGCCAACCAGCCGCTGATGGCGCAGAGGGTAAAAATGGTCGTCCAGATCACCCCGAAAGCGGCATCCGGGGGTTTCCAGGCAGGTTGGCGCAACGCAAAGTACCAAGGGCCAAGCTCGGTCAGGGCCGCACCGATGCCTGCCGTGGCGTAACTGAAAACAAAGGCCAAAGCCAGTCGGATTAAGGCTTGGGATTTCATGCACCGCAAGGCGGCCATTCAATGGCAACCCCCGTTAAAAGTAGGAATACAGCAAAAAATGGGTGGCTCACGTTCGGGCCAGCCCCAACAGGTGCGCCATGTCTTTCAGGAAGATGCGCACATGCGCCATTGGGTCTTTGCGGGCCAGTTCTTTGTTCATGTACGACTCGAAGGTCAGGCGTTGCACATCACGGTCTTCGCAAATCTTGACGAACTTCTCGCGCCGCCGGTCGTTCTGGTACCAAAAATACTGCATCACACCCAAGATCCAGAAGACGCGCCCATGCTGCTTCATGAAACTCTTGCGCCCTTGCTTGAGGCAAGAGCGGTTACCGGTTTTAAGGGCCAGATGGGCGGCATGGGCGACCCGACGGGCGCAATCCATGGCGTAATAAATGCCCTCGCCCGACGATGGAGCCACCACCCCGGCGGCATCACCCACCACCACCACATCGTGTCCGTTGTCCCATTGGGGCAGAGGTTTCAGGGGGATAGGGGCACCTTCACGGCGCAAAGTCGGTGCGTTGCTGAGCCCGGCAATGGCACGCAACCTGGCCGTGGCACTGCGCAGCGAATACCCTTTGTCGGCGCTGCCCATGCCCACGCTCATGGTTTTGCCGTGCGGGAACACCCAGCCATAAAAATCGGGTGAAACCTCGCCCTGGTAATACACGTCGCAGCGCGCTGCATCGTAGCCAGGTTGCCCAATGGGTGACTCGATGATCTCGTGGTAGGCAAAGACATATTTGGTTTTGTGCGCATTGGGAATGGCCTGTCGTGCGACCTCGGAGCGGGCACCATCGGCCCCGACCACCATGCGGGTGCTGACCCGGATGGGTTTGGCTTGCTCTGAGGCGGCATGTTCTTTGGATGTGACCGGCGTGAAGTTAACCCACAACTGACCGGTGTTGTCATGCTCAACTGTGTCGAAAATAGCCTGGCAACGCACGGCCCCAGACTGGGCTGCACGATCCCGCAGGTACTCGTCAAACTCATCCCGGTCGACCATGCCGACAAAACCGTTGTCAATTGGGATGTCTACCTTGTTGTCAGAGGGCGAGATCATGCGGGCGCAACGCACTTTGGCCACCAACAAATGGTCAGGAATGTCAAAGTCCTTGATCAGTCGGGGCGGTATGGCCCCGCCGCAGGGCTTGGTACGGCCCTGGCGATCAAGCAACAACACACGCCAGCCTTGGCGCACCAGGTCATGTGCGGCTGTGGCACCCGAAGGTCCACCGCCCACCACTACACAGTCGTAATCGGTCTGATTCATGGGGTTGACCCGCCTTTCAGCATTGAGCTTCTGTCAAAAATAATGGGCGTGCGCCTGACCACACCGCTGCGCAGGCGCGCAGCCAGTGCCGCCGACATGGCAAACATGAGCGCTTGCATGCCAAACACGGCAGCATAGGCCGTGCTTTGTTCTCCGAGCAAGGCGTGGGCCAGATCGCTGGCAGCGGTGCCCAGCAAGCCGCCTAAACCAAAGGCCGCAGCTTGCGAAGCGCCCCACAATCCCATGCGCGTGCCTTCGCGGCCAGCACCGCCTTCACCGGCGAGCCGCATCATGGTGGCGATGGCTGCAATCGAAAAGGCGCCATTGGCCACCCCTAAAAACACCACGTTGGCCTTGAGTGGCCAGTCAGCCGAAAGCGCCGAGCTGCACAAACCCACTGTAGCCAGGGCCGACATCAGGCAGCCGCCCACCATCCAAGCCTGCACCGACCCCAAACGGCCGCGCACCCAAGCAGAACCGGCGCCCGCCACGGCCAACATGCCGATCAAAACCCCCATGTGGTGCCAACCCGACAACTGGGTGGTTTGACCCGGCGTAAAGCCATGCACTGCACCGGCAAAGGGTTCCAAAATCAGGTCTTGGGCGCTGTAGGCCAGCATGGACATGAAGACAAAAACAGTGAAGGTGCGGGCTGCAGGATCGGTCCAGACTTCCTGTAGAGCCTCTTTGAAATTTTGTTTTTGCAAGCGCTCTGTGCCCACAATCCGCTCGTTTTCAGCGGCTGGCCCTGCGTCTTTTTCAAGGCCCCACAAACACACGGCGGTGAGCAAGGCAGTCACCACGCTCAGCCCCGCCGACACTTGCAGCAGCACTTGGGGGGTATAGGGGTCAATCAGCTTGCCTACCACGCCCGCCGTCACGGCAAAACCCAAAATCATCATCATCCAGACCGTGGTGGCCGCTGGCGCGCGGCGGTGCTCTGGTACTTGTTTGGCCATCAAGGCCAGCAATGAAGTGCCACAGGCGCTGACGCCCAAACCGATCAGGCTGAAAGACAAGAAAGCCATCAAGGCGCCGTACAGCGGCTGACTGGCCATCCAGACGGTGGCAGTGGCGGCCATCACGCCGCCCACGCCCAACACCAGCATGCCGCCCATCATCCAAGGGGTGCAGCGACGGCCCTTGTCAGCACCGAAACCCATGCGGGGACGCACCATTTGCACGGCGTAATGCCAGGCCACCAAAAAGCCGGGTAACAAGGCGGGCAAGGCCAGTTCCACCACCATGATGCGGTTCAGGGTAGAGGTGGTCACCACCACTACCGCACCCAGACAAGCCTGAATCAAGCCCAAACGAATGATTTGAAACCAGCCAAAACAGGGTGTGTTCATGCCAGCCCCATGGGGTTAAGTTGGCGCAGGCCCCAGGCACTCACCATCATGCCGCTGACAAACAAGGGCACGCCAAAGGCCGAAAGGTGCAGGGCCCGCTCGACCGGATGGTTTAAAAAACGCGACATCAGGGGCCATTGCATGAAACAAAGCAGCAACACCGCCAAGGCATGCCCGTTCAATTGCCAATAAAACAGCAAGGCTGCCACAGCCAATTGGGACAAGCCCATGAACAAACAAGCGGACCGGGCGGCCCCCTGCGCGCCCAACTGAACCGGCAAAGAGGCCACCCCCATGCGCCGGTCACCCTCTATGGCCTTGAAATCATTCAGCGTCATGATGCCGTGTGCCCCCACGCTGTAAAGCAGCGCCAGCGCCAACGAATGTGGGCCGGGCCAGGCTCCACCCAACATGACAGCCGAACCCGTGATCCAAGCCAGCCCTTCGTAGCTCAGGGCGCAGGCTGAATTGCCCCACCAACCATTGCTTTTGAGGCGAACCGGGGGCGCGCTGTAGGCCCAAGACAACACAATGGCCAGGGCACAAGCCAGAAAACCCCAAAGTCCCATCAAGGTGGCCCACAACAGGGATAAAAGCGTCCAGGCAATGGCAATGCCCTGGCCCCAACGGCCCGGCATGCGGCCTGAAGGAATCGGGCGATGGGGTTCATTGATGGCATCGACGTGGCGGTCGAACCAGTC
>SXGQ01387335.1_pt1 | contig 10536 bp, 12 predicted proteins | sample 3178371 | NCBI WGS metagenome assembly SXGQ01 (sample SAMN11356859, study PRJNA531348) | freshwater metagenome | isolation source: freshwater sample F1-20 | place: China: Fuxian Lake, Yuxi | collected 2017-12-25 | reverse complement strand
TTGTCACTAAAGCGCGACGTTCAGCACGCGCATGCCGGTCGGGCAAGGCGGCGTTTTGGTGGATAACCGCTACGCGCCCGGACGCGGCCCGGTGTAGCGGGCGCGTGGACGGATCAAGGCTCCGTGCGCGGCCTGCTCCAGGGCATGGGCGATCCAGCCGACCGTGCGGCCGAGCAGGAAGAGGGCCAGAGCCGAATCCTTGGGAAGGCCGAGCACGCGCTCGACTGTCACATTGGCGAAATCGATATTGGCCTTGCGGTCGATCAACCCCTCGACCGCAGCCGACAGCCGGTCGGCATAGGCCAGTTCGGCCGAGTCCGGCAGCGCCGCGCGCAACGCGGCCATCAGTGTGACGGCGCGAATATCACCGTCGGGATAGAGCTGGTGGCCGAAGCCAGGGATGTAGACACGGGCGCGCAGCTTGCGGGCGAGTTCGGAATCGAGGTCGGTGCTGTGCCGGAGGTCGTCGAACATCGCTGCGACCCGGCGTGTGGCACCGCCATGCCGCGGACCGTTCAGCGCCGCCAGGCCCGCCATCGTCGCGCCGTAGAGGTTGGCGCCGGTCGAGGCCACGACGCGGGCGGCAAAAGCCGAGGCGTTGAATTCGTGATCGGCCAGGAGCACTAGCGTAGCGCGCAGCACCGGCACGCGGTCAGGTGCCACGCGCCAGGCCGTCGCGAGCTGTTCGTGGACGGGCAGGGCCGATATCGGCCGGGCCGTCACGGCTGCAGTCAGCAGGCGCAGCACGCGCACGGCGGTCTCCAGCATGGCGGCGCGGTCTTCGACCCAGCTCGGGTGATCGAGCGCGGCCGCGGCCGGCAACAGCACGAGGCAGCGATCGGGCGGCGACAGGGTGGCGCCGGCGATCCAGGCGCGGCGCAGTGCCGTCGTAAGCGGCGGCATGTTCGCGGCGGCGAAGGGCTTATCGTCGCACGCCCACAGCAGGCGGGCGACGTCTTCCAGCGACGACGTGCGCGCCAACCCGGCGGCGTCGACGCCGCGGTAATAGAGCCGGCCGTCCTCGATCAACGTAAGGGCCGATTCAAGCACAGGCGTGCCGAAGTCGAGCGCGTGATTGGCTATCGACTCGGCCTTGCGCCCAACATCGCGCCGGCGCTTCAGACGGACGACGTCGTCGGCGCGATAGCGCCGCTGGCGGCTGCCATCGACCGCCTCTGAACGCAGGAAGCCCCGGCTGACGTAAGCGTAGAGCGTCGCGGCCGACACGCCCAGCCGCCGCGCGGCCTCCTTGGAGGTCAGAAGTTCCAATGCCATGTGATATATTGATCAATATAATCAAGATTGACAATATATTTTATCAGATCGACGTTCCCGGTTGTGCAAACAAGGGGGATCCGATGCTGCAGACACGGGTGAACAGTGGCCTCGACGGCGTGATCGTCGCCGACACGGTGATGAGTGAAGTCGACGGCGAGGCCGGCCGGCTGATCGTGCGCGGGCACGCGGTCGAGGAATTGGTGGCCGCGCGCGGGTTCGAAGGCGTGGCTGCCCTGCTTTGGGAGGGCTATGGGACCGGCGGGGGCGACGCGGCTGCTGTCCGCGACGGTCTTGCTGCGGCCCGGGACCGGGCCTTTGTCTTGGTTCCAGCGTTGCTGCAGGCGACCCAAGGCCTGACACCGGTCGAGGGATTGCGCGTCAGTCTCGGCATGCTGGCCGATTCCGATCCGATGCCGCACCACTACCTCGCTTGCGGCGCCCTACCGGTCTTTCTCGCCTCCCTCCTGCGGGCCGCCGACGGCAAGCCGGCTCTGGCGCCGGATCCCGCGCTTACGACCGCGCAGGATCTGCTGCGCATGATCCGTGGTCAGCGTGCGGATGCCGTCTTCGAGAAGGGTCTCGATACATATCTCGCGACCGTGGCCGACCACGGCTCCAATGCCTCGCCCTGTACGGCGCGCGTCGTCGCGTCGACACACGCCGGCTTGATCTCGTCAGTGTTGGCGGGGCTCTGCGCTCTCAAAGGGCCGCTCCATGGCGGCGCCCCCGGTCCCGTGCTCGACATGTTCGACGACATCGGCTCGCTCGACCGCGCCGACGCCTGGTTCGACGACGCCTTTTCCAAAGGCACGACCCTGATGGGTTTCGGCCATCGCATCTACAAGGTGCGCGATCCACGTGCCGATGTGCTGAAGAACACCGTGGCGAGCTTGCCGCAGACGGCGGGACGTCTCGCCTTCGCCGTCGAGGTCGAGAAGAGAGCCATCGAGGCACTACGCCGGCACAAGCCGGGCCGCAGGCTCGATACCAATGTCGAGTACTACACCGCGCTTCTGCTGGAGGCGCTCGAGGTTCCGCGGAGCGCCTTCACCGCCCTGTTCGCGGTCGGCCGCGTGGCGGGCTGGTGCGCCCACGTCTTCGAGCAGGAGAAGGGCGGGCGCATCATCCGGCCGCAGTCGAGTTATGTCGGGCCGCGGCCGGCTGCCTGACGGCAAGGCTCAGGATTTGCAGCTCGGCGCTTCGGCGGCTTCGCCTTCGCAGCGCGCCCCTTCGAGATTGATGACGATATCAATCTCGTCGGGGATGGCCGGCAGGAACTTGGTCATGCCGAACTCGGAGCGCTTTACCTTGCCCTGGGCCGAAAAGCCGGCGGTCAGCACTTTCTTGTAGGCCGGTAATGGCTGCTCGGCCATGCGGGTGAACTTTACGTCCAACGTCACGGGCTTTGTGACCCCCAGCATCGTCAGATTGCCGGTAAGCCGTCCCGTGTTCTCGCCCGTCTTCTCGATCGCGGTCGAGACGAAGGTCATCGTCGGGTGCTTTTCCACGTCGAAGAAGTCGCCACTTCTCAGGTGCGTGTCGCGAGCCTGGAAGTTGGTATCGAGGCTCTTGGTCTGGATCGTGGCCGTAACCTTGCTCACCGAGACATTGTCCTTGTCGAACACGATCTGCCCCTTCACGTCGTTGAAGCGGCCGTAGGTCATGGAGTAGCCGAGGTGGGGGACGGTGAAGCCAACATACATGTGGCTGGGATCGATCCGCAGGGTGACGGGCTCGGCATGGGCAGCCGTCGCCAGGATTGCAACGGCGGCGAAGGCGACGGCAAATCTTCTGAGCATTGAGATGTCTCGTTTCAATATGATGGGGCAGCATGCGCCCGCGGACGATGACAAGGAAATCGCCGGCCGCACAGTGGTTTCCAGTTGGAAACGGCCATCACTTCTGCGCGACCGATCATTTTGTGCGACTGGCCACGACGTTGAGATCGATCGTGACGTCATTGGCGACCTGGCCGGTCCCGGCCCATTCGTTCTGTCCGACGCCGTAATCGAGGCGCTTGATCAGCAGCTTGCCACGGGCGGTGCCGCGAACGGCGCCGGGTCGTGCCGGGTCGTCGACGATGGCGAGGGTAAACGGCAGTACGACATCGCGTGTGACGTCACGGATCGTGAGCTTGCCGCGCGCTTCGTAGCGGTCGCCGCCCGAGGCGACGACGGAATTGGCGACAAACCGGGCTTCGGGGAACTTCCGGACGTCGAAGAAATTGGGGCCCTTCATCAGGGAATCGACGTCGGAGTTGCCAGCCGTTGCCGCCGGCATCTGGATGCGGATATCGATCCGGGCCACGGCCAGCGCCGTCGGATCGAGCACAATCTCGCCGCTCCAGGTGGGGAACTTTCCATTCACGAAAGAGCCGACCTGCGTCGCTGTGAAGGCCAGCGAGCTTGTGCGTTGGTCGATCGTCCAGACATCCAGGGGCCCGGCCAGAGCGGGGCTGGTGAGCAAGAGGGCGGCAATCGTCAGCAAACGGCGCATTAAGCTCTCCGGGTAAGCCACATGCGGCGAAAAATGCCGTCGTGGCGTATGACGTCGTGATGGAAAACGGCAGCGACGTGCAGCACCACGACCACGATCAGAGCTCGCGACAGCCAGAAATGTGCGGTGCGCAAGGTTTCGAACAGAGCCGTGTCGCGCGACACCAGGTCGGGCAGGGGCAGCATGCCGAACCAGATAACGCTGATGCCCGCGGCCGAACTCATCAGCCAACCGCTCAGCGGCATGGCGAGCAATAGAAGCAGCAATGCCCAGTGGCCGGCGGATGCCAGGGCGCGCTCCCAGCGCGCGACAGCATCGGGCAGCGGCGGCGGCGGGTTTCGCCAGCGCCACAACAAGCGAAGCGCTGTCAACACGAGGACTGCGACGCCAATCCATTTGTGCCAGTTGTAGACTTGGAGTTTCAGAAGGCTGACCTGCAGACCCGTCATCCAGAGGCCAACGCCAAGCAGGCCCAGAACCGCCACGGCAGTGAGCCAGTGCAGCGTCTTGGCTGCGGTGTGGTAACTCGACGCGAACGCGTTCTGCCCACCGCGTGGTATGCACTCAATTGGCAACGCCGGCGCGCTCCTCGTGAGTCTTGAAGAAGTGCCGGCCCGCGCCACGCTGGTTCTCGTAGATGGATCCCTGGTGGTCGGCCGGCGGCAAAGGCATGCGCACCGGCGCCGGCCGGACGCGAGGCTCGACATTGGGTTCGCCCACCACCATGCGTGCATTGAAGTCGTCGAAATCGGCCACGCCCATCAACGGCCAGGCGTCGGCCGCCGTGTATTCATGCAGCAGCAGCCGACGCTGCTGATTGGACGTGTTGAGCGCCGAGCCGTGCACGAGGCGGGCATGGTGGATGGTCATCGACCCCGCCGGGCCCATGAGCGGGACGGCCTTGCCGAAGTCGAGATTGCAGGCCTCGGGATCCATGGCACCACAGAAGCGACCGTTGGCGTGATGGTCGTAGGTCGGGCCGAGATGGGTGCCGGGCAACACCATCATCGGCCCGTTGGCGAGGTCGCAATCGTCGAGGTAGATGCCAGTGGCAAGGACATCGTCGTTGGTGTGAGGGTAGAAGGCCCAGTCCTGGTGCCATTCCACCGGCGAGCCGGAGCCTGCCGACTTCATGTTGAGTTTGCCGCCGTAGAGTCGGATGTCGGGGCCGAGCAACTGGCGAAGAATGGCGGTGATCTTGGGCTCGCGCACGAGATCGTGGAAGAATTTGAAACGCTTGAAGATGACGGGTTTCAGCCGTCGGACCCGGGGCAGCGCCGCCGTGTGGCTGGGCTCGAGGTCATAAAGCTCGTCATTGGCCGCCACGCCGCGGGCATCCGCCACGATGCGATCGGTCAGTGCGCGCAGCTCGGCGAGCTGTGCGCCCTCGATCAGCCGGGGGATCACCAGGTAGCCGTCGCGGCGATACGTCTCGATTTGCGTGTCGGTAAGCATGCGAAACAATAGCACGTCCGGCCGGCTTGGCCGATAATCACGGTATGGCGATCCGTGCCCTTTTTCCGACCCTGATCCTCCACGAGTCCCTGACCCGGCCGGGCTGGCCTGCCTTCAACCAGAGCCTGGCCGACGAGTGCAGCTCGCTTGCGCTCTCGGATGGGGCCGGCCGGCGCTGGTCTTCGCGGCATTATCTGGGCGGCTACACGTCCTACGGTTCGCTCGACCGGCTCCATCTCCTGTCGTCCTTGTTCGATCGCCTGCGGCGCCGTATCGACCCCTATGTAAGGAAGTTCGCGACCAGCCTGCATTACGACCTCCGGGGCCGTTCGCTGGCGATGACGGATTGCTGGGCGAACGTCATGCCGGCCGGCGTGGCGCATTCGATGCATCTGCACCCGACCTCTTTCATCAGCGGTACTTACTACGCGGCCGTGCCGAGGGGGGGCGGTGCGCTGAAGTTCGAGGACCCCAGGCTATCGCGCCATATGGCAGCGCCGCCGCGGCGCGCCGATGCGCCCGAAGCCTTTCGCTCGTTCGTGGGCGTCCCGGCGAGGCCCGGCGACCTGGTCCTGTTCGAGAGCTGGCTGCGGCACGAAGTACCGCCGGCGCGCTTTTCCGGCGAGCGCATCTCGATTAGCTTCAATTACGCTTGGACTCTCAAGATGGGGATTCGAAAGTCCCGTCCCTGAAGGAACATCGCATGCGCCATGCACTTGCCATCCTGTCACTGGTTGTCGCAGCCGGCGTGGCCCATGCCGATCAGGAACTGCCGATCTTCGATGCGCACATGCACTACAGCCATGACGCCTGGACGGTCGTGCCGCCCAAGGAGGTCGTGGAAATCCTGAAGAAGGCGGGCGTGAAGCGCGCCATGGTGTCGAGCTCGAACAACGAAGGCACCAAGATGCTGCAGGATGTGGCGCCTCAGGTGATCGTGCCCGAGCTGCGGCCCTACCGCTCGCGCGGAGAGCTGTCGACCTGGCAGCGGGATCCAACGGTCCTGCCGTTTCTGGAAGACCTTCTTTCCAAGCGGAAGTACGTCGCCATCGGCGAGTTCCATATCTTTGGCGCCGACGCCGACTTGCCCAACATGCGTGGCGTCGTCCAGCTCGCCAAGAAGTACGGCCTCCATCTGCATTCCCATTCCGACGCCGATGCCGTCGTGCGTCACTTCCAGCAGGACCCGGATGCCAAGGTGCTGTGGGCCCACTCCGGCTTCGAGCGGCCCGAGAAGATTCGGGAAATGCTGCGGCGCTACCCCAAACTCTACTGCGACCTCGCGTTCCTCACCTCGCATGCCTCTGGCGGCAAGGTGGCGCCGGGTTGGCGCGAGGCATTTCTGGAATTTCCCGACCGGTTCGTGGTCGGTACCGATACCTTTACGCCCGAGCGCTGGCATTACGTGATCGAGCATGCCCGATGGTCGCGGCAGTGGCTGGCGGACCTGCCTCCTGACGTTGCCCGCAAGATCGCCTACGAGAACGGCGATCGTCTGTTCGGCGGGAGCCAATGAGGCTGCTGGCGGGCCTGGTCGCGTTTTTCGTCACCGGCCCCGCATGGGCTAGTTGTCCGCTCGACCTTGGACGCGGCGCCGGATTGGTGATCTTCTCCGATTACTACATGATCGCCTTTCACCCCGACCCCTTGCGTATCGAGGTCGGTGAGCCGTTTGCCCTGGTGTTCAACGTCTGCACCAAGTCGGGCACCGCCGGCGAGTTGGTCGCGGTCGACGCCCAGATGCCCGAACACAAGCACGCGATGAACTACCACCCCAGCATCGTGGCGAAGGGCGACGGAAGGTTTCGCGCCGAGGGCCTGGTCTTTCACATGGCCGGACACTGGGAGATCTCCATCGATGTGCGCGCGGGCGAGGAGATCGAACGCCTTACGCACGATTACCATATCAAGTGAGGCGGGCGCTTCTGACGACCGCGCTGCTGGCAGCGCTGGCCGCGCCTGCTGCGGCGCAGGCAACGCTCGACTGGTCGGAAGCCGAGATTCGCCTGGTCGGCCAGCACGGGCCGTGGCCGCCGCCGCCAGCGCGCGATCCCTCGAACCGCGTATCGGCTACGCCCGCAGGAATCGCGCTGGGCGAACACCTCTTTAACGATGCGCGCCTGTCGGGCGATGGCCTCGTGAGCTGCGCGACCTGTCACCAGGAGGGCCGCGACTGGAGCGATGGCCGTGCCCTGGGGAAGGGGCGTGCCGATCTCGACCGACGCACGCCTTCGCTGTGGAACGTCGGGTACTCGCATTGGTTCGGCTGGTCCGGTGCGGCCGACTCGCTGTGGGCGCATACCATCAAGCCGATTCTCGATGCTCGGGAGATGGCAGGCAGCAGCGCGCGCGTGGCCCGGCTGCTGCGCGAGGACAAGGAACTCGCCTGCGGCTTCGAGCGGGCCTTCGGCAGGAAGCCTGATGGCGATGACGAGCAGATGTTGGTCAATGCCGCGAAAGCGTTGGCCGCCTTTCAGGCGACGCTGGTGAGCCCGCGCACGCGGTTTGACGACTTCCGCGACGCCCTGATGGCCGGAGATCGCGAGGCGGCCGCGCGCTATGGACAGTCCGAACAACGTGGCTTGAAATTGTTCATCGGCGAGGCCAACTGCAACGCCTGCCACTTCGGACCGCGCTTCACCAACGGTGAGTTCGGCGACATCGGCATCGGATTCTTCGTTCGTCCGGGCGAAGTGGACGCCGGCCGGCTCGGCGGGATCGCTGCACTGGCCGACAGCCCGTTCAACCTCCTCGGCCGCTACAACGACGACGCGTCTGGCGCCAACGCGCGGCGCACGCGGCATGTGCGGCGGCTGCACAGCAATTTCGGCGAGTTCCGCGTTCCCGGATTGCGGCAGGTCGGGCGGTCGGCGGCCTACATGCACAACGGCAGTTTGGCCACGGTTGAGGACGTCGTCCGGCACTACTCCCAGGTGAGCCCCGACCGGCTGCATAGCGACGGCACGCCGTTGGTCCGTCCGCTCGGCCTGTCCGCCGGGCAGAGCAGCGACCTCGTGGCCTTCCTTCGTTCGCTTGACGCCGCTCCGCCGCCGCGTCCGACGCCGCCGGCGCTGTGTCCCTAGGCGGGCCTTGGACGCAGCCTGGCGAGGGCTGATTCCAGGATCCATGCGGCAGCAGCCGCGTCGACCCGCTCGGCGCGTTTGGCGCGACTCATGTCGTAGTCGTCGATCATACCGCGCGTGACAGCGGCGGTGCTCATGCGCTCGTCCTGCAGCACGATCGGCAGCGTTGCAAGGGCTGGCGGTCCATGGGCTGCGATGTTGGCCGCGAACTGGCGGATCGACTGGCAGCGTGGGCCCTCTGTGCCGTCCATATTGAGCGGCAGGCCGATCGCCAGAGCCTTGATTTCGTGTTTCCGCGTCAGCTCGGCAAGGGCGGCCAGATCGGCAGCGAGCCTGGCGCGCCGGAGCGTCGTGAGCGGCGTGGCGAGCATGCGGAGCGCGTCGGATGTGGCGATGCCGATGGTCTTGCTGCCGACATCGAGCGCCATCAGTCGTCCGTCGCGCACCAGCAGCGCCTGCACCCCGGGACAATCGACGATCGGCACTAGGTGGGCGCCTTTTTGGCCAAGGCATCGAGCCAGGCGAAGCTATCGGCTGCTATCAGGTCCCAGCCAGGTTGGCCCGGCACCCAATGGCCCTGGCCAGCGTACTGGCGATAGTCCGCCACCGGCGCGAACTGGCGGGCAGTGCGGCGGACGACACCCGGCGGCACGAGCCTGTCCTTGTCGGCCGCAACGAACAGCAGCGGCACCGTCACGCTCCGGACATCGACGGTGGCAGCCTTGGTGCGGTCGAACCAGGGAAGCGCGATCTCGAAAAGGGCGCGGCCCGATTCATGCACGAATGCGGCATGCAGTTCGGTGCCAAGACCAGGGTCGGTCGTGTTGAACGTGTGGGACAAGGCCTCGGCGCGTGTCGCGCGGTGCGGCTTGCGCCACCAGCCCCAGCGCGCCTGGATGCGTGCGAAGGCCATGATGTTGGAAGGGCGGAGCGCGATCACGCTGGCCGGCGGCGCGGGCGTCAACAGGACGCCGGCGCGCGCCACGCCGCGGGCACAGAGCATGAGCGCGATCAACCCGCCCATCGAATGGCCGACGACGACGGGCTTTCCGGGCAACGCGCGCAGGCGGGTCTCCAGATCGGCCGCGTAGTCGAGAACGCTGGTCGTGCCGAGCCCTGCTGGCGGTTCGAGGGGAGGCGCGTCGTGGTGACGAAGCGCTGGCGCCATGGTCTGCCAGCCGCGCGCCTCCGCGAAGGCGCGCCAGTTTCGCCACACGTCGGGCACACCCCACATGCCATGAATGAAGACTGCCATGCCGGCCATTGCCGAGGTTATAAGACGGGAGCCGGCCCGGGTCGACACGGGCCGCAGCCGGAGTAGGTTAGGCAAGTGACCGACACGATCTACGCGCTTCTGGCGATTGCGATGGTGCTGCTGGTGGTCAGCGTCCTCGTGCCTTTTGCCGAGAGGTTCCGCCTGCCGCACACCGTCCTCCTGGCCATTGCCGGCATGGGAATGGGCTTTCTCGGGTCATGGATACTTGCCGTCGATATGAAGTTGGGGGCGCTGGGCGACGCCTTCGTCGGCCTCGACAAGCTCGAGGTCGGCACCGATGTTTTCCTGCCGCTGTTTCTGCCGCCTCTGCTGTTCACCGCTGGCCTGACCATCGACGTGCGACGCCTGATGGACGAGATCCATGCCGTGCTGCTGCTGGCCATCGTGGCGGTTCTGGTGTGCATCGCTTGCGTGGCCGGGGTCGTCCATCTGGCCACAGGGATCGATATCGTGGTCTGCCTGCTGCTCGGCGCGGTCGTCTCGACGACCGACCCGGCCGCGGTCCTCGGCATCTGCCGTGACGTCGGTGCACCCAAGCGGCTGTCGATCCTGGCCGAAGGCGAGTCGCTCCTGAACGATGCGGTTGCCATCGCCGCCTTCGGCCTGTTCATGGGGATCCTGGTATCGCGTTCGTCCGGCGATCCCCTGACGGCGGAGATCGCGAGCGACCCGACCGGTGCGATCGCGGTGTTCCTGCGCGAATTCGTTGGCGGGCTGCTGCTGGGTTTCATCATGGCGCGCGGTGCGATGGTGATCCTGCCGCGGTTGGGCGAGTCGGACGCCGCGATTGCTTCGGTGACGGTGAGCCTCTGTTACCTGAGCTTCGTCCTGGCCGACCGGTATCTCCATGTTTCCGGTGTCGTCTCCGTCGTCATGGCGGCGCTGACGATGGCTGCCTATGGGCCCACGCATCTTCATCCACGCCAGTGGACGGCGTTGCGCCAGATC
>SXGQ01150842.1_pt1 | contig 10536 bp, 11 predicted proteins | sample 3178371 | NCBI WGS metagenome assembly SXGQ01 (sample SAMN11356859, study PRJNA531348) | freshwater metagenome | isolation source: freshwater sample F1-20 | place: China: Fuxian Lake, Yuxi | collected 2017-12-25 | reverse complement strand
TGAACGAGCAGCGCAAGGCTGAGGGTAAGCCCGGCATCGTTGCCAACTCATATGGCAAGACGAACGAACTGCACGATCCAGAGAACGGTTACCACGTCACGCACTCGAACGTCGGCCCCAAGGTCAAGCATGGCCGCGAGGTGAGCGAGAACATCGGACGCGACAAGCAGCGCGTGCGGAACACGATCACGGCGACCAACGCGAGCGGCGAAGACTTTAAGAACGAGCAAGGCAACCACACGCCACCGAAGGGCTCGTACATGGTGACGGACGTGAAGCGCGGTTCACCATTGGCCAAGAACATGGAGAAGCACATCACCCATGCGAAGTACTGGTCTACAGGCCGTGAGCAGCACGAGTTAACGCCTGAAGAAAAGGAAGAGGGCGAAGAGGGGCACTTTGGTCCGAACGGCAAGCCGACCAGCCCAGACAAGTCGCACTATGGCCACACGACGGTGAACGGTCGGCGGTACGACTACCAGCGCCAGCACATCTTGCATCCGAGACTTGTACAAGTCGGCGAGAACAAAGATGGCACGCCACATATGATTCCGACGGACTCGCGGTTTAAGGACACCGAGTTCCTGCCGAAGAAACGATTTCAGACCAAGAATGGCAAAGACGCTGGTCACATCCTGATGACCACGCCTACTGAGTCAACGAGTAACCTTGGCCACGAAACATCGTTCACCCACAACGTGACGCAAGCGCATATTGAGCACGCTCAAAAGAACAAGGGCGAGTACGAGATTGACAAGCCAGAGGATCAAGAGAAGGCACGCGGCAAAGAGTACGCACCACCGCAGCCGCTGAAGTTCATGGCCAGTGGTGGTTATGTCAGCCGTCACCACGGTTTCGAGCAAGACGATTACCACGCGTTCCCTGAGCAGAACCTTGCCGCGCAACGTCACTTGGCCAAGCGTCTTGGTGATGACGAGGAAAGAAAAGAGCGCAAGCCAGCAGGCAAGAAGGCCGTGGTAGTCCACAAGGACTTGGACACGATGCGGTACGAAATGATGACCAAAAAGGGTAAATGATGGATGAGATGAATCAAGACGACTATCCAATTGAAGAGCAGGACGACGGTTCAGCCGTCGTTGATTTGCCTGACATTGAGTCTGAAGAACTGCCTGATGGGTCAGCCGTCATCAATCTGGACGACGGCCCTGAATTCAATCCGGATTTCTACGACAACTTAGCTGACGCAATTAGTCCGAGCACGCTCTCGAGCATATCGATGCGGTACTTGGACTTGCTGGAATCGGACAAGGAAGCGCGGAGCCTGCGCGATAAGCAGTACGAGGAAGGCATCAAGCGCACCGGCATGGGCAATGACGCGCCCGGTGGTGCGACCTTCATGGGTGCCAGCAAGGTAGTGCACCCAGCGATGGCTGAGGGCTGCGTTGACTTTGCCGCTCGAGCGATTAAGGAACTATTTCCGCCTGATGGTCCTGTGAAGACCAAGGTACTTGGCAAGATGAGCGACTTGAAGGCTGAAACATCAGAGCGCAAGCGAGACTTCCTGAACTGGCAGATTACTGAGCAGATCGAGGAGTTTCGCGACGAGCAAGAGCAAATGCTGACGCAGTTGCCGTTGGGCGGTTCGCAGTACTTCAAGCTGTGGTTTGACGAAGAGAAGAAGCGTCCTGTGGTGGAGTTCCTGCCAATCGACCGCGTGATCCTGCCGTTTGCCGCGACCAACTTCTACACGGCGCAGCGTGCTGCTGAAGTGCACGAGATCACGTCGTACGAGTTCGAGCGCCGGATTCGCAACGGCATGTACCGTGACATAAGCTTCGTCAAAGCCACGATGAACCTTGAGCAGAACAAGGTTGAGAAGGCGAACAACAAGGTCGAAGGCAAGCAGTACGAGGACAACAAGGACGGCCTGCGAGAGGTCTATCACATCTACACATGGCTCGAGCTTGAGGACGACAAAGAGACGAAAGGCAAGAGCGCACCATACATCCTGATGATTGACAAGTTGGATCAGGAAGTAGTCGGCCTGTATCGCAACTGGGAAGAGTCAGACGAAACCATGACCAAGCTGGACTGGGTCGTGGAGTTTAAATTTATCCCTTGGAGGGGCGCATATGCAATCGGTCTACCGCATCTTATTGGTGGTCTTAGCGCGGCTCTTACTGGCTCTCTGCGTGCTCTGCTTGACTCTGCCCATATCAATAACGCTGCGACTATGCTCAAGCTTAAAGGGGCAAAGATCAGCGGCCAGAGCCAGCAGGTCGATATCACGCAGATCGTTGAGATTGAAGGCGCTCCGGGGGTAAACGATATCCGGCAGATCGCTATGCCGATGCCGTTTAACCCGCCGAGTCAGGTGCTGTTTGAACTGCTGGGCTGGTTGGACAACGCCGCTAAGGGCGTGGTGACGACGAGCGAAGAGAAGATTGCCGACATCAACGCCAACGCTCCAGTAGGCACGACGCAGGCGCTGATTGAGCAGGGTGCCGCAGTGTTCTCGGCAATCCATGCGCGGCTGCACGACTCACAGGCGCGTGTGCTGAAGGTGCTGTGCCGGTTGAACCGCTGGTACTTCGACGACATGCAGAAGTCGGACATCGTTGCCGATCTCGAGATCAGCCGCGATGACTTTGCAAAGAACACCGATGTGGTGCCGGTGAGCGATCCGCACATCTTTTCTGAGACGCAGCGCATGGCTCAGATGCAGGCGGTGTTGGCGCTGGCGGACAAGCATCCTGACCAGTTCAACATCAATACCGTGTTGGCGCGTGTTCTGAAGCAAATGAAGGTGCCCAACATCAATGAACTGTTGAAAGACACCCCATCGCCAGAGCAGCGCACATCGGCGGAAGAGAATGCCGCGATGATCATTGGCCAGCCTGCCTATGCGTACTTGCAGCAAGACCACATCGCGCACATTCAGGATCACCTGCAATTTGCGATGAATCCATTTTTAGGCCAGTCGCCGTTTGCTGATCCAAACTACCTGAACAACCTGATCGAGCACGTCAAGCAGCACATGATGCTGTGGTATCTAAACCGCTCGAATGGCTATGTGGAGCAGTCAACAGGTAAGCCGGTGGACGACTACTCGAACCCTGAGCTAACGCCGACCATCGACAAGGTGTACACAACTGTTGGCGCTCACGTCATGCTGGACACGCAAGAGGTGTTTACGCAATTTGCACCGGCGTTCCAAGCATTGATTCAGATGGCTGCACAACGCAAAGCGCAGCCGATGCCATTGCCGCCTGACGCACAGGTGGTCAAAGACACCAGCATGGCCGAGACGCAGCGCAAGCAGCAGAAGGATCAAGCAGACATCCAACTGGCGCAGGCAAAGCTTCAGAAGGATATGCAAGAGCACATCGTTGACAACCAGACCAAGGTTGCCATCGAGAATGCAAAGCTGACTCACGAGACTATCCAACAGATGGCTCCGCCGCCAGCACCTGAGGTTCCCGAACTGGGGGCTCCAGAAACCCCAAATCCACCTAACCAAGGAGTTTGAGATGTCTACATCAGACAACGAGCAGAAGGGCATTAACGTGCCGCAGCACAAGCGTATCGCTATGGGCGAGAAGCTTGATGGCACGAGCTACCAGCCGAAGGGCGGCAGCAAGCAACCTAGCAAACCGGCTGGCGGCTTGTCGCACGTCAAGAAGCAAAAATGATTGACCAAGTGATCCATCGGATCAAAGTTCGCCAAGCCGAGTTGCAGGTTTCCTTAGCAGTAGGGATGCCTGTAACTTGGGAGGCATACCAGCGGATGGTTGGTGAGCACCAAGGCATGCAGGCTGTCTTGGACATCATCGACACGATGCTAGACGAGGAGCGGAATCAAGACTGATTCTGTTTGTTAATGCGCTGCAAAGCGCGACATATGCGCCTGAGATATGGCGTGAAAGGAAGAGCATGAGCGAAGCACAAAAGATCGTCGCATTTGAGGCACCAGACGACACCCCTGATCCCCAAGAAATGGCTTGGGCATTCCCCAACGTAAAGCCCGGCATGAAGCCTTTTGGCGGACGCGTGATCATTCAGTTACGCCGCATCAAAAGAAAGGCCACCAGCGCCGGAATCATCCTTGTGGAAGAAACGAAAGAAACCGAAAAGTGGCAAAACATGATCGGCAAGGTCGTGGCTCTTGGTCCTTTGGCGTTCAAAAACAGAGACACGATGCAACCATGGGCAGAAGGCACATGGGCTGAGGTCGGTGACTATGTTCGCGTACCCAAATGGGGCGGAGATCGCTGGGAAATTAAAGTCCCCGGCGATGACGAAGTTGAAGACCCTGTCTTGTTTATGACGTTGAACGATCACGAACTGATCGCCAAGGTCACTGGCAACCCACTTTCATTCAAAGCTTACGTTTAAGGGGTAAAAAATGGCTGAACCAAACGATAAAAACGACGACATTGCCGTCATGGAGGCGCAAGACGGCTCCGCAACGGTCGATTTGCCTGAAAATTTGCTGTTAGACGAGTTTCCAGACGATGCTGCGGGTGATGTACAGGCAAAAAACAGCGAATCTGGGGCATCGGACGAGGATTCCGATCATCCTGATGACGATGAAGAGCTTCGCGCTGCCAAACGGAACCGTCGTCGGGCTAAAAAAGACCTGATTCGCAAGACAAATCAGGAAAAAGACGCTCGTCTGGCGCAATTGCAGCGTGAAAACGAGGAGTTCAAGCGCCGTTTAGGCCAATTGGAGCGAAATACCAAGGCAGAGCAGCTAACTCGGATCGACAAGAACATCGAAGATGCTCAAGTCAGGCTGGAATACGCCAAGATGAAGCTGGCGGAGGCTAGTCAGAACCAAGATGGACAGGCTGTGGTCGAGGCAACCATGCTTTTGCAGAATGTCCAAGAGGAATTCCGCGCTCTGAGCCAACTTCGGAATCAGGCAGACCACGAACTGAAGCAGAACAACCAGCAAGAGGCACCGCAACAGAATCAGCGCGTGGCGAAGCTGGCGGCTCAGTGGATGCGTCGCAATCCTTGGTACAACCCGCAGTCAAATGATGCGGATAGCCGAGTAGCCAAGAAGATGGACGAGCTACTTAGCGCACAGGGCTGGGACCCAGAAGATGACGACTACTGGGAAGAGTTAACAGCCCGTTTGCAAAAAGAACTACCACACCGCTACAATGATTCCAATGACGACGAATCCCGTGGTGTCAGACGACCAAGGAATGTTGTGGGAAGTTCAGGACGAGAAGCATCGGCAGCGTATGGGGGCACTAACCGCTCCCAGTTCATTCTTTCGCCAGATCGGGTGAAGGCTATGAAAGAGGCTGGTGCTTGGGACAATCCAGAACGAAAAGCACGGATGATCAAACAGTTCATCGCTTACGACCGTGCAAACGGCGTCCGCAACTAATCTAAGGGGAAAACACCATGGAATCACGTCTCAAAAAATCTCTCGGAACCGGTGGTCGCCAAGACCGTACTAACGGGGAAGCAAGCCGCATGGCTCCGGAAGAAAAGTTCATTTCATCGCAGGAACGTCGCAGGATGTGGAGCGAGGAATGGACGCAATCAGCATTGCCGAAACTGCCCGATATGGATGGGTGGCACCTTTGCTGGCTTTCAACAACCAACAGCTACGACAGCATCGATAAGCGGATGCGCCTTGGGTACGTTCCCGTGAAAGCGGATGAGTTACCCGGCTACGAAGACTATCGCGTGAAGTCGGGAGAACATGTTGGCTACATCTCTTGTAACGAGATGCTCCTGTTCAAACTTCCCATGGATATTTACCAAGAGGTCATGCTCTATCAGCATCACGAGAAGCCGCGTGAAGAAGCTGAAAAGATTCGTGTCCAAGTGGAGAATCTCCAAGGTCAGCGCGACAGTCATGGCAAATCGTTGTTGCAGGTTGAAGGCGAGGGTATCGGCTCTATTGAATCGCAACCAAACCGAACCCCTGTATTTGCAGGGTAACTAAGGAGTTAACATGAGTGCTACCTCTGCTCCGTTCGGCCTGCGTCCTGCGTTCCATCCCTCTGGTCTGGATCGCGCTCAGGCGCTTGCTGGCGGTATTCCTTCGGGCTACAACACTGACATTTTCAAAGGTCAGCCTGTCCGATATCAAACCACCGCTATTGGCGGTACCCTTGGCACCATTCTCCCAGCAACCACTTCGGGCGCTTGGGTAGGTGCTTTCGCTGGCGTCCAGTGGACTGATACTACTGGCCGTGCTCGTGTTTCCAATTACTGGCCTGCCAACACCGGCTACACCGCTGGAACGTGCGTTGCCTATTTCTACAACGACCAAAACATCGTTTATGAGATTCAGGCTGACGGCTCGATGGCTCAGACCACGATTGGTAACGAGTTCAACTTCAACAACCTGACTGCTGGTTCGACAACCACTGGTCTATCGCAGTGCACATTGAACAGCGCCAGCGCAGTTGGCAGCGGTGTTCAGGGTCAAATGCGTGTTGTTGATATTGCTCCTTATCCGGGCAACGACTGGGGCGACGCATACACTATCGTGCGCGTCGTATGTGCTAACTCGCAATTCTTCGGTGCTGTCACCGCAATTGCCTAACTAGCCAAGGAGTAAGACATGGCCGCACCAATGAGAAGTACGGACTTCCGTTCGATCGTTGAACCTATTCTTAACGAATGCTTTGACGGAGTCTATGATCAACGTGCCGACGAATGGAGCCGCGTGTTCCGTGAAGAAGACGGCATTCCTCGTAACTACCATGAAGAGCCGGTTCTGTACGGCTTTGGCGCAGCGCCTCAACTGCCTGACGGTACTCCGGTAACGTATCAGCAGGGTGGCGTGCTCTTCCTCAAGCGTTACCTGTACAAGGTATATGGTCTGGCGTTTGCCTTGACCAAAGTGCTGGTGGAAGACGGCGACCACATCCGTATTGGCCAAGTATACGCACGCCATCTGGCACAGTCTCTGGTGGAAACCAAAGAACTGCTGGCAGCAAACGTGTTGAACACCTCGTTCAATGCTTCCTACCCCGGTGGTGATGGTGTGTCGCTGATCAGCACATCGCACCCAATCGTGAATGGTACTTTCAGCAACCAACTGACGACTGCTGCGGTTCTGTCCCAGACTTCTCTGGAACAGATGCTGATTCAGATTCGTCAAGCGGTAGACAACAACGGCAAGAAGATTCGTTTGGTTCCACGTCAGTTGATCGTGGCTCCGGGCAACATCTTCCAAGCTGAAGTTCTGCTGAAGAGCGTTCTGCGTACTGGCAACGCCAACAACGACATCAACCCAATCAAGTCGATTGGTCTGCTGGACGAAGGCGCTGCTGTTCTGTCGCGTCTGACTTCGAGCACCGCATGGTGGGTTCAGACTGATGCGCCTGAGGGCTTTAAGCTTCTCATGCGTCGTCGTCTGGAGAAGACCATGGAAGGTGACTTTGAGACAGATACCATGCGCTACAAGGCCACCGAGCGTTACGACATCGGTTATACCGATCCGCGTTGCGCTTACGGTACTCCGGGCGTGTAAAAAAGTTAGAGAGTGGAGTCCGACTCCACTCTCTAACTAAACCTGAACAAACTTTTCAAGAAGGAGTTCACAAATGCCTCAGTTTTCAGATGACCTATTTTTAGGTCCAGCCCAGACGTACATGGGCACCAACGTAAATTCCAATTTGGGCGACCCTAGTCCGATGGATTTAGGCGTTGGCCCTGTTGGCCGCATCTATGTTTGGGACACTGTGCCCTTGACTAAGGGTGCAGCTAATATTGCAGCCGCTTCGGCATATACCGGTGCAATCACATTAACCGCTGGTACTGGCGTCACCTCCGTTGTTCGTTCGGACGGCGTCACTGCCCTACAACTGGATGTTCCGCGTGCTGTTTCGGTGACCATCGGCGCTGGCACTATCACTGATCGCAACGTGACCGTTACCGGTTACGACTACTACGGTCAGAAGATGAGCGAAGTTATCGCTACTGGTACTACGCAGTCCACGACTGTTAACGGTAAAAAAGCCTTCTTCCAGATCATTTCTGCAAGCGTATCTGGCGCAGTAGGCGCGACAATCTCGCTGGGCACTGCGGACATTTTTGGTTCGCCTGTTCGTTTCACCAATCGTGGCTATTTGGCTCGTGTGGGTTGGGACAACACCTTGGCAGAAAACGCAGCAACCGCAACCGTTGCAGACACCGCTACTGCTACGACCACCACTGGTGATGTTCGTGGCACTGTGGCTCCAAGCTCTGCTGCTGATGGTGCAAAGCGCCTTGTGGTTGCAGTTCTGCTGACCGCGATCCAAGTTGGCCCCAACGCTACTCGCGCTGGCGCTTTGGGCGTAGATCAGAACCTCGTTTCCTAATAGGAGAACGACATGGGTCAATTTAAACCGATGGTGAAGATGTACACCGATGAGCCTTCAGTCATTCTGAAGCTTAAAAAAGGTGGCAAGGTTAAGTCCAAAGCTGCTGGGCAGGCTGAAGGCTTTAAGTCGATGGCGCACAACACCACGAAGATGTATGAGGATGCGCCGGAAGGCGTGGCTCCGAAAAAACCTTCGATGGCAGCGCGTCGCAAGGCAATGAATCCAAACCAGTATGCAAAAGGCGGCAAGGTTGCTCATAAGCAGATGGGTGGCGTTATGCCCGGCATGGGCGGCGCTGGTGCCCTTGGCGGTACTGCCCCGATGGGTAGTGGTGCTGCTGCCACGCCTCCAATGCGTGGTGGTGCTATGCGTCCTATGGGCCGCGCTGCTTTGGCAGGCATGAAACCTGATGCTCGTGCTGCTCGTGCTGCCATGGTTCGTCGTGCTCTGATGGGCATGAAGAAAGGTGGCTCCACTGCTGCTGAGTGCGCCAGACTGGAGAAAGAACTTGAGCACCACAAGTCGATGTCGGCTGCGAAAGCACACGGCAAGGCTTCTGGCGGCAAGATCGACTCCGCTGAAACCAAGACCACCCTCAAAAACAGCGTCAAGCCGTATGCCAAGACCAAAATGGACACTGCCCATAAGGACAAGGCACGCGGTAGCACTGGCGGTGTAAAAGAGGGCAAGCCGGGCGGCTATAAGATGGGCGGCTCGATCATGGGCAACGAAGGTCCATACGAAAACACCAAGATGGTTACTGCTGGTAGAGGTAAAACCAGCGGTGCTACTGGTGGTGTTCGCATGGGCAATGCCGGTGGCTACAAACATGGCGGTAAAGCCATGAAATACGCCTCTGGTGGCGCTATTGATTCAAAGATGACCCGTACTACTGTCGAAGGCGGAAATTGGGAGAATCGCCCTGCAAACACTTCCAAGCCGGGCAAGACCAACACCACAACTGGTGGGGTCAAGAAGGCGAATGGTGGTGGTTACAAGGAAGGTGGTTCCACAAAAAAAGCCTACGCTACGGGGGGGCAAGTTGTTGATGATGGCAAGGCACAAAAAATGCCTCGTCACTTCGTCAGCCGTCCCGTAGCAAACAGCTTGCAGTCTGGCACGTTTAAAAGTGGTGGGAAGGTTGAGAAGGAAGAAAAGCCTAATCTCCGCCTTGTAAAGACCCACAAAGGTCCCAGTGGCCACACAGCCAAGGTTTACAAAGACCGTGACTATGGTGAGTATCGTGTAAAGTTTTTTAGTCCTGATGGTCAGCATCACAAAAATGCCGACTATCACGCTGAGACTTCAGAAGATGCGAACGATACAGCCATTGGGCAAGTAAATCGTGGTTACAAGCGTGGCGGCAAAGCCAAAATGTCTGAAGGTGGCACACCACCGTCGGAGATTGCGGACAAGCTGAAAACTGCGGAAAACCAGCGTGCTTCCAAAAACTTTGAGCGCATGGAGCGTGAAGAGAACGAAGCAATCCGGAACGTCATCCCTAACGCGATGCGTCGCGGCATGGATGCTGTGAAGGGGTTGTTTAAGTCTTCGCCTCCCGAAGGAAGTGTCACCAAGACTGAGAAATCAGTCACGGTGTCACCAGCAAAGAAGCGTGGCGGCAAAGTGTGTTGATGACAGCGGGGGCTTTTAGCCCCTGCTTTCTTTAAGGAGTAATCATGGCAGACGCAGTCGCAAGCCAAACTATTTTTGATGGTGAACATACTGCCATCATGAAATTTACAAACATTAGTGACGGCACTGGTGAAAATAAAGTTGTAAAAGTTAATGCATCTGCGTTATCCGCAAACGCAGCAGGGTTTGCATGCAATGGAGTAACTTTAAAAAAAATCCACGCATCAACACATGGCATGGAAGTTACTATTTATTGGGATGCAACTACTGACGTTTTAGCATGGATGATTCCTCAAAATTCTCAATACACATGGGATTTTTCAGACTTTATGGGTCTGACAAATAATGCTGGTGCTGGGAAAAATGGCAACGTGTTATTTAGTACAGTTGATGCGTCGGCAGGAGACATGTACGCCATTACATTGGAGATGACAAAAACTTATGTAACTTCGTGAGGATTTATGCCACTAATTAAATCCAAATCAGACAAGGCTTTCAAGCAGAACGTCAAAGCTGAAATTGCTGCGGGTAAGCCCCAGAAGCAGGCGGTAGCGATTGCGTATGACGTTCAACGTCAGTCCAAAAAGTCTGGTGGTGG
>SXGQ01157163.1_pt1 | contig 10537 bp, 10 predicted proteins | sample 3178371 | NCBI WGS metagenome assembly SXGQ01 (sample SAMN11356859, study PRJNA531348) | freshwater metagenome | isolation source: freshwater sample F1-20 | place: China: Fuxian Lake, Yuxi | collected 2017-12-25 | reverse complement strand
GTTTTTTTTTATCCAAGACTCATCCTTGTTCCACCATTGAAATGAAAGTAAAAAATCAATTTTATCAGCTGGGAACCTATACTTAATGTGTCTTGCTGGAACACCAGCCACAATTTCATACGGATTAACATTTTTGTTAACAATTGAGCCTGCTCCTATAATTGCTCCATCGCCTATTGTAATCCCATCCATAATCATAACACGATCTCCAATCCAAACATCAGATCCAATTTCAACATAATAGCCACTTTCAAGTGTTTTATGAGTTTTATACTTCTCGCCTACATCGTATGGGGAAAACCCAAGGGAAGTTGATACCAAAAAACTATGAAACAAAGGATGTGTGCTTACAAAATCAATTGGATGCCTACCTATTCCAGTACTAACCCAGTTACCTATGGATGAATATCTTCCAATCGATGTTTTTGATATTAATGAATTAGCAGATATGTATGTATATCTTCCAACTTTTGACTGGTAAACTCTAGAGTTGCTAAGAATAACATTGTTACCTTCAAATTTATTTCTAAAGTCAAAAATTACATCACCATGAGTTTTTACATTCTGTAAAAAAAATGCAAAAATTCTTGTAATGACAGAAATGATTTGATTAGGAATTATTAATTTTGTTAATTTTGCAATAGAATTATAATTCATATTATTCTCTTTTGCTATTAGCTTTATTATTAATCTTAAAATCTTAATATTTATTTTATCGTTATTTTTTCCTTCGCTACACTTTCAAATCGTGTTTTATCATTATCATCAAAATAAGGACCTTGTTTTATTTCAATCATTTCAGTATTTTCCAACATCTCAAATCCATGTCCACCTTGAGCTAACAAAATAACATCTCCCTTATTTAATATTTCACTTTTAAGATAATTTTTACTTTCATCATAAAAATCAACTCTAACTTTTCCAGACTTAATCAATAATACCTCATTTGTATATTCTACATTCCTTTTAACTTTGTTATGTACATGAGGCGGAATTTCATGCCCTTTGGGTCTATTCATATAACCAAGTTGTTGTGAATAGTTGTTGGGAGTAAAAAATTCAATTCCCTCAGAACAATAGTTTGCTTTTATGATTATGGCTATTATTTGATTTTTACTTATAATTTTTTCTATCATGCAAATGATATGTATTATTATTTATTTAAAGGCAAATTAAATTTATAAAAAAAATTTATTATAGCTAGAGCTTTAATTAATTTAAAGATATTTAATAAAATTTTAAATTATCTATGTAAAAACTTTTTGTATAAATCCGTTGAAAAAAATTATCTCATCTTCTTGAGTAATTTCTTATCTTTTGCCAATTTCTATTGATGTGGCTTATCAAATATTTATCTTTTTTGTGACATCAAATCATCTAGATCTTTATGCCAATTCCATGCTGTTAAAATTATTTGATATAATTCAAAATATTTTGGCTTCCATCTTAACTTGACTTTAGCAAGAGATGAGTCTCCAACTAATCGTGCCACGTCTCCTATTCTTCTTGGACCTATCTCAAAAGAAATGGTTTTTTGTGTCACCTGTTTTATAGTCTCTAATATTTCGCTCACAGAAAAGCCCTGTCCATTAGAAAGATTATACACTGCTGTTTGTTCCTCGCTTTCTAATGCCTGTAGACTAAGCAAATGAGCATTGGCCAAATCACTTACGTGAATGTAATCTCGAATACATGTGCCGTCAGGGGTATCATAGTCGTTTCCAAAAATAGTAATTTTAGATTTTTTCTCGCAAGCAACATCAAGGATCAGTGGAATTAAATGCGTCTCAGGCTTATGAACCTCACCAATTTGAGATTCTGAGTCAGCGCCGGCTGCATTAAAGTAGCGCAATGAAATCGATCGTAACCCATAAGCGCGATCATAATCATGTAAAATCTGCTCTATCATTAACTTTGATGTGCCGTAGGCATTAATAGGTCTCTGGGGATGATCTTCTGTGATAAAATTAGTTTCAGGAATACCATAAATAGCACTTGTGCTTGAAAAAATCAGCTTATCAATACCATGATCTCGCATAGCCTCAACTAGAGTCAAGGTTCCAGTCAGATTATTCCTATAATACCTGCTAGGGTCTTGCACTGACTCTCCTACACTAGTATAGGCCGCAAAATGCATGACAGCAGTAGGGTTGTACTTCTTGAACACTTCATCTAATCGTTTACGATCTAGAATATCACCTACTTCAAGTGGGCCCCATTGCACTGCCCAACGATGTCCATTAACTAAATTATCATAGGTGATTGGGGTATATCCGGCCTGTGCCAGCGCCTTACATGCATGACTGCCAATATATCCAGCGCCTCCGGTTACTAAAATATTCATTTTGAGATCGGAAATTTTTCTATAAAGTTAATAAATGATTTAAAAAAAAATTCAATATTCTTAAAAAAATTTATAAAAGCATTTTTAATAAATGCTTTGAAAAATTTATATTTGTAAACATATAATCTGCGAAACTTTTGTTTATTATTTATTTCAGACGTCATGTTTTCTGGTTGTTATCTAATAATATTACGATAAATTTTTTTTAAAAATCTCAATACAAAATTTATAATGAAAAGTGATACTAAGTAACTTTTTTTAGTTTCCCACATAAATATTTTTTTTTGATCGTAATTGGATTGATAATTCATGATAAGCTCTATATCAGCAATATCTTTTGGTTTTTCATTTCTTCTAGCTTTGTAATACAATAGTGAACTCAAAGTTAAAAATTTTAATCCATATAAATAAAAGTGACATCTAGGGTCAACAATTTGATTTAAAGTCCCACGATAATAAAAATCATCTTCAGTGCCATGATTTTCAATTCCATAGTTTTCAAAAATGTTTTTTAAAATAATATACTGCTCATCTAAGTTTATAAAATCAAGATCTTTAGCATTTCTTAAACCAAAAATATCCATTACATAAGAGCCGACTACACAGAATTTACTTAATGAAAGTTTGTGATTTAAAATAATTGATTTGAACTTTTCTACTATAACAGGTGGCTTATTGTAATCAATATAAGCAAAGGGTACGTTTAACAAACTTATAGAGGACGCCTGAAGTAATGTCTCGGCAAGTAAAATAGAATCGTTACGATTATCGGTAATATGAATAGAATAATTTTTATAGCCACAGTAATCTCTAATTTTTTTTTTTGCTTCATTTAAAGTTGATATATTCTCGCTTATAATCACATAAACTCTTAAAGAAAAATTTCCAAATGATTTTTTTGCATGTTGCTGAGCACCTTCAAAAGAATTTTCATAATTTCCAACCCACTCGTTACCACAATATGAAATTTTTTTTAAATTTACGTATGAATTAAAATCTAAATTAATTTCTTTTTTATAATAAATTTTATTATTTTTTTTAAAGATAGATTCAATTTTATCTATTTTGTTATCAGCTACACGCGAATGAATAGTAGCAATATATGCATATTTGGATAACTTAACAAATTCCAGAGCTGCTAAATCAGCGCACCAGTCAGGTAAAGATCTTGATAGAAAAAATTTATAATCATAATCATTTTTCTCTAGATCAACTATTCCAATTTCAGTATTAAGATTTTTGAATGCTAAAATAGATAATCTGTGCGCCCCATCATACAGATCTTGTTTTTTGGTAATCGTAATATTGCTTATTGATGTGTCAAATTTATTTTTATCAATAGAATCTATAAGATCATCAAATGCTGAAATAAAATCTTGTGAAGAATTTTTAAATGGAGCCTTTTCATAAAAATTATTAAAATGTTTTATTGAAATAAGATATAAGTTTTTATAAAAAAACTCACAATTAGTTGATTTATTTTTGACATACAAAAATTTAAAAATTAAATCAAAACGATTACTTTTACAAAGCACATCGAATGAATTCATATTTTTAAATAATCTTTTATTCCATTTTGTATCTAAGTCACTTTTATGCATTGTATAAATATTTAACGATATCTTTCTTTAATTAAATTTCACTACCAGTAACATCCTCCTTCTACTTTGTCTGCACCGGCGGGCATTTCTTCTTTTAATGGAAAAATCCAATGTTTGTTAATTAACTTTTTTATTTCTGTATTTTCATTAAACCTCTTGCCTTTTATTCCAAAAAAAAGTTGTAGGGCACCTCCGACATGAATTGCTTTTTTTCCTAACTTCAAACATTCATAAGCGAGCGGCAGTCCATATGCACCAGCGCCAATTAATGCAATATCAAAATCGTGTTTGTGAATTTTACTTTTCATGAATTCTAGGGCAGCAAACCAACTTTTATATCTAATATATGATTTGTTATCTGCTAAAGACTGTATAGCTTTTATAAAGCTAGGGTTAAAATCTTTTGGAAATAGTGGATTTTTAAATAATACTGTTCTTTTCTTTAGTTGACGCTTTATCGACTCTACAAAAGGATGAATTATTAAAACTTTTTTATTTCCCAAATAAGCAGTCCATGGGTCAACGGATGTAAGAGGCGAGAGACAATTTAAGTTTACTAAAATTGGATTCAATTTATAACCATCGATAATTTTAGACTCCATACTCCAAAAATTTATTTCATCTGGATCGCTCCTTACTCCCAATACATCGGCGGCTAATAATGCCTGAGAATAAATATTACTAAATTTTTTAATTGAACTATCGTCAGTAGGAAAAACACCAGATAAATCAGATAAATTTTTTTTTAAAATAGGAGGATAATTATATTGTTCTTTTTTTCTTATCGTTTTTAATTCATGCAATAATATACTACCCTCAGTTGTGCCTATTCGCGTAATAAGAAAACCTTTATTTTTTTTTATAATAATTTCTTTTAATAATTGATTTGATTTTTTAAAGTCTAATATAGGTTTGCCATTTATTTCAGTTAAAGAAGAAAATATATTTTTTACAATTTTAGATTTTATTTGCCTTAATATTTTTTTTATTTGATTAATGAATTTAAAGCCCATTTTTAAAATTATCATATAGAAATTTTTTTTTAATCTTGTTTGTAACTTAAAACAGTTTATTTAAATATTTAAAATAAATATTAAGATAAAGTTTTATTATAATAAAATAATATGAATTTAGAAATCAATTTGAATTGATATGACGAATCATGAGAAAATATTACATATTATTTAGATCTATTTAACTATTTTAATATTTCAATATTTCAATATTTTTAAGGACTGTAATTAATTTATTTTATATTAAAATAAATTATTATTTCAAATTCCTTAAATATAATTGATGTTTTTAATTAAAAAGTATTATCTAATTAAAAAAATAGTACTTATAAAAATTTATCTTAAGCTTCTTAAGAAGCTTGGGTTTTTAAAGGAGGGATTTTGGTGGGGTTTTGTTGCGGCGGCAACAATCTCACAATCTCAAACCTAAAAATTTGCCAAATAGACATCGTTCATTACAATAGATATGATGGAAGCACAATCGTTTACAAGCCAACTAAGATGCCTATGATTATTATTAGATATATTTTTGGCTTAATAAAATTAAAAAAATCTTTTTCAATTTAGTTATTATAATTTGAGAAAATATTTAATATTAAAATTTTTTTAGTGCATAAATCAAGCCAATTGAGCCATTATTAACAGTAAGCTGTCTGAGTTTCCACTCTTCCACACTACCTATCAACGTCATATCCTGATGCTGCCCTATATTCATAAAAAAGTATTTTTATATGGAAAACTAGACACTAATCCATGGATAATCTTTTAATAAAGGCCATCGGCTGTTGCGTACAATTCTAGTATACTCATTATCTTGGATTTCATCTATTGTCGGACGAGGAAGCAAGTCATTAAGAAGATCATCTCTAACAAAGAAAACATTAAACCCATACTTGTGACTCCCAACCATAGTATATCCCTTTTTTCTAGATAGTTTTATCATTGCCAATAATGATACTGATCTAAATTGAGAATCAATTTTTCCTTTATCTAAGGCGTAAAAATCTTCAGTGTATGGAATGGTAATTGCCAAATCAGATGGAATAATATTATTAACTTCGAAAACGCAGATTCTGGGGCTAATAACATCAATACTATCCCAAATATGATAATCATTTCCGTCAAGATCTAGAATAAGAACATCAACTTCTCCTGTTATACCAGCATTCTCTAATAAATTATTAACATTTGATTTTGTTATCCATGAACTTTTTATTGACGGTTGAACGAGCAAATATTCTTTTTGGGACCTAAAAAATTTCTGCGCACTTTTAACATTACAATCATCTCCATCAAATAGGTATCCTTTGTATCCATGATTAATTATTAGATTTGCAGACATGCATTGATGCCCAGCTCCACAGCAAATCTCAACAACCGAACGCGTTTTTTTTCCAATTAAAGTTAATAGATATAATATTATTCCATCTTCTTCAAACTGAGAATAACAACGAAAGCCTGCATCTTTTATATCGTCAAAGATTTTTAAATTATTTTTTACAAAAAAGAGAAACTGTAACTCAATATTTTTTTGTATTTGTCCCTGTAACGAAGCTACATCATATATAGCTATCAATTTCCTAAAAAATAAAACGATGCTATGAATTAACTTGAATTTTTTAAGTATTTTTTTAAAATAATTTTTCATTTAAAATTATTATTTATATTTAAATAAATTTTTATTACTATCAATTAGTTATTCATTATGATTTAAGAAAATATATAATTTAAAAAATTTTTCAGTGCATAAATTAAGCCAATTGAGCTATTATTACTGGTTAGCTGCACGCGTTGTTGCGCTTCCACGCCCAGCCTATCAACTTCGTAGTCTACGACGGCTCTTTAAGAAGAACTAGTTTTGAGGAGGGTTTACCTTCCGTACTTAAATATCCATAATTTTTTTTAAAAAAATTAAATATTTGTGTTTAAAAAAAATAATTAAATTAAATAAAATTTTAGTTATTATTTTTATATCAAAGGTTTAAAAAAACCCAATTTAATTGGCTTGAGATTATTAAAATTAAATGTTTTCCAATCATAATTTTTATAATTCCTTAAAAATTTTTGCAGATCGTCGCTGTTAAAATAATAGAACTTGACTAATTTTAAATGATAATAATAAATTGCTGATCTATATAACCATTTTTTCCAACTCTTGCTTCCAAAAAATGTTAATACAAAAAATATCAATAATCTACTTAAAATCATTTTAATAATGTATATTGATTTCAACAAATACTTTTGAGTTTTGGAAAAATTTTTATAAATAAAATTGTCTTCTATATACTTATTGCCTTTCATTATGCCAAAAAGTGAAAATCGAAATAAAAAAAATTTATTATTCATTCTATTCTCGCGACTGTGGTGAATCATTACTGCTGAAGGAACATAAATAATTTTATTTGCTGGTAAGGAATAGCCAATAGAATTGGCCAAATCACATTCGCCGCCGTAATTGTAAAAGAAAAATTCTTTAGAAAAAAAAAGATCAGGACCAAACCCATTGCTTTTTTCGTATGCTATTTTAGTAAATGCAAATGAATTAAAAATCAAATTTGCTCTGATAGATTTCTTTTTGTCTCCATAATCTATTAATGAATAATTCGTACAAAACCTTCCTTCCTCTACAATTTTCCAATCGGCATGTAAAAAGTTTTTGTTTGGTAATATTTTGTAACAAATAAGCTCCGCTCCATTCTTAAACGCCTCGTATAAATCCTGTATAAAATTTTCAACATACAGTCCATCATCCTCCGTTAGCGCAATATACTTTCCGCGCACTAAATTTAAGCCTTTTTGCCTTGATATAATCGAAGCTACCTCTCGATTTTCTTGATTGTGCACGTATACAATCTTAATTTTTGAATTATTAGTATATTCCCTATATTTGTAATCATTATTATCTAAAGAATTGTCCATAATTATTATTTCTTCAGGATGCATTGTTTGGTTAATTAAGGAGTTCAAAGCAAGACCTACTCCATAATAGTTATTATTATGAGTAAATAACAAAACTGATATGTTTGTGCTGATCATTGTATTTCATTTTTTATATAATAATTTTACAACTGTTATAATAAATTAAATACGACTTTTTTAAAAACTAAAAATTTCGTACAATTTTATTTATTATTGATACAGTTTTATTGTTGGAAGGGGGCTTAAGATTTCTATATTTCTATTTTTTTTTCTTATTTTTTTTACTATGTCTTGTGTAAAATTCCAAGCTGTAACTAAAACAAAGTCTGTTTTTCTAAAAGTATAATTTTTAGGATTTATAATTTTAATTTTTGTTCCCGGTATCATTTTACCATGCTTTATTTTACTATCATCTAAACATTTGTCTAAATATTTAGACAAATTATATGTATTAATAAAAATTGTAGCTTTCGCTGAGGCCCCATAACATATAATCTGCTTTTTATCTTTTTTAAGATTTTTAATAATCTTAATAATAATTTTTCTATTGTGATTAATTTTAAAATTAAAATTTTTAATATTATAATTAAATTTTTTAATAAAAATTTTTTCTTTTTTTATTAAAAATTGCAATTTTTTAGTTTTTCTTATATTTTTTTTTGTAACAAAAATTCTTATTGATCCTCCATGAGTCGAGATTCTTTCTGCATGAAATAAATTTAAATTATTTAGATTAAATAATTTTTGCAATGGTAATAATAAATGATAGTCTATGTGCTCATGATATATGGTATCAAACAAATTTTTTAAAATTACATCTTTAAAATAAGAGACCTCAACTACAAAAACACCATTGTCTGCTAAAATAATATTTAAGCCTTTTATAAAATCATTAAAATTTAATATATGAGCAAATACGTTATTAGCGGTAACTAGATCGGATTTTCCATAATCTTTAAGCAACTTTTTTGAGACTGAAGAATTAAAAAAAAGATTCTTTGTTAATAAACTTTTTTTATTAGCTATTTTTGCAAGATTTTTTGAAGGCTCAATTCCGCAAGCAAATAAGTTAATTTTTTTAAATGATTTTAATAAAATCCCATCGTTAGAGCCTATATCAAATATAATTGATTTTTTGGTTAGTTTAAATCTAGACTTAAGTTTCTTTGCTAAATAGTCGCTATGATCACTATAACTTTTTGAAAAACTTGACTGATAAAAATATTTTTTAAAAAGAATATTTGGATTTATGCCTATACTTAATTGATTGTGAAAACAATTTAAGCAATGTTTAACGGCTAGAGGGAATTTAATTATCTTTTTAGTACTAAAGTCATTAGCTAATGGTTTTTTTTTTAGATCAATAATTTTTATCAGTTTTGAAGAATTACATACTCTGCATAAATTTATTTTTTTAAAATTATTCATTTTTATTTTTAATTAAGATTGATACTAGCGGTTTTTAAAAATAATAATTAATAATTATTTATTGCCCAATTACAAAATTTTTTAATACCTTTTTCTGTATTGCAATTATTATGGTAATTTAAATCTTTAAATGCTTTAGATAAGTCTGGTGCTCTGCGTTTTGGGTCGTCTGTGGGATATGCTTCTGGATGTTTAATTTTTTTAATCTTGCTTTTAGAATCTAGAAATTTCTTTATTTTTTTTGCTAAATCAATCATTGAGATTTCTTCAGATGACTTTGAGCCTATATTATAGGCATGCCCTGGTCTACCGCTAGCTATTACTTTAATTATTCCAGTAACAGCATCTGATATGTAACAAAAGGTTCTGGTTTGTTTACCATCGCCGTAAACTTTCATATCTTTATTTTTTATTGCTTTAAATACAAATGATGGAATAACTCTATAGTCTAGCTGGTCCATTCCAGGTCCAAAAAAATTAAATGGTCTTATGATATTACAATTTAAATTAAAAAATTTATTATAAGTATAACAAAGAGTTTCTGCCAATCTTTTGCTTTCGTCATAACATGCTCTTGGTCCCATTGACGAAACATTTCCTCTGTACGACTCAGGTGTAGGTACATTTTTTTTAGAGGGGTCACCATAAATCTCGCTAGATGAAAAAAAGATAAATTTAGCTTTATTTTTTTTTGAAATCTCTAATAGTGACCTAGTTCCATTAACTGCTATATCAATGGTTTTTAATGGAGATGCCATATAATAAATAGGGCTGGGTATGCCGGCTAAATGTATTATTAAATCAAATTTTTTTTTTAAGATATTTTTACTAATTTTTTTTGACAAATCATTTTTTAAAAAAATAACATTTAAAAATTGAAAATTTTTAATAAATTTATTTGAAGTATTACGAGTAGATAAATTATCTATTAAGGTGACATTAATTGGCTTCACATCAATTGCTCTAAGCAAATAATAGCCAATAAAACCACAGCCTCCTGTAATTAAAATATTCTTAAAATTAAATTTATCCAACTCTTTTGCCAGCTGATATCTGATCAACTGAATATCTTCCTCTAAAATTTTGTATATCATTTAATTTTAAATAAATTTAAATTATACTAATATGGTGGATGCAATTTTAAAATAAAAAAAATAAATTAGATATAGATTATTAAAAAATACATAATATAGAATCGGGCTCACTAGACAATTATTAGGTCTAGAATAAAT
>SXGQ01670203.1_pt1 | contig 10539 bp, 11 predicted proteins | sample 3178371 | NCBI WGS metagenome assembly SXGQ01 (sample SAMN11356859, study PRJNA531348) | freshwater metagenome | isolation source: freshwater sample F1-20 | place: China: Fuxian Lake, Yuxi | collected 2017-12-25 | reverse complement strand
CTGGCTTCACAAAGACAAGATGTAAAATGGAATGATGCTGCCCCGATGGGGGAAGGTAGTCCAAATTATCGCGGAGGAAAGTATATTGATGATAAAGGGTATGTTAGGGTGTTAAAGCCAGATCATCCCAAAAACATTCGAGGGTATACATACGAGCATAGATTGGTAATGGAGCAATATTTAAATCGCTTCTTGGAAGCGTGGGAAACTGTACACCATATCAATGAAATTAAAATAGATAACAGGCTTGATAATCTCTTTCTTTGCTCTCATAAAGAGCACAGTGCTGTCCATAAAGAAGGCTCTCGGCTCTCTGATAGTCATAAAAAAAGACTTCGTGAAATGGCTTATGCAAATAAGCCTCACACAAAGAGAAAGAACTTTGCAAAAAATATTAATCAAAAAAAATGAAATCTGCTCTGTTTTTTTCGTCACATTGTGATATCCTTTTCACGGAGAAAGGAAAATCCTTATGAAAATATGTCAAGCGGAGGGCTGCAATCAGCAATTTGAGCCCAAGACCGCAAATCAAAAATATGCAGATAAAGAATGCCGCAGATCAATTGATATCAGTGGTCTGTGTCAATACAGGAGAAAGAAAGGTCTATTTGAAGTGCAGGCGAATCCAGTAACAGGGGAAATCCCTACAAATGATGCGGAGTTAAAAGTCGCTTATTCTAAACTTTTAACTGAATATAAAAAAGTAAAAGACAAGAGTGATGATTTTGTTGATGCAATCTTTAGAGCAGTAAAAGAGGACATTGATTCTTCAAAGAAAGTAAAGATTCCAAAACCAAAGATTGCCAAAACAAAAGGTATGCCAGAAGTTGCGGTTGCAATACTTTCAGACTGGCAACTTGCTAAGGTGACACCAGATTATAATTCTCAAATTTGTGAAGAGCGTATTTATAAATTTGCTGAGAAGATTATCCATTTAACGAATATTCAAAGAAAAGACCATCCAGTAAACGAACTTCGTATCTGGGCTCTTGGTGATATTATTGAGGGAGAATTAATTTTTCCAGGGCAATCATTTTTAATTGATGGCGGTCTGTATCGCCAGATTACAGTTGATGGACCAAGGATTATGAAGAACTTTATTAACATTATGCTAGAGCATTTTGAAAAAGTGACATTTGTTGGGATTATTGGTAATCATGGCTCAATTGGTGGTAGGGCAAGAAAGGACCACGACCCTGAAACCAATGGCGACAGAATGCTGTATCGCATCACGCAATTAATGTTTGATAAAGAACCAAGAGTTCAATTTATTATTCCTGATGGACGCGGTGAAAGATATTGGTATGCTGTTGATAAGGTTGGCAAATACAAGGCCCTGCTTTGTCACGGCGATCAATTCGGCAGTCTATCTTCATTTTATGCTTTTCAAAAGAAAGCGTATGGATGGAAGATTGGGGCTATTGAAGAAGACTTTGATGATATTTATATTGGACATTTCCATACCCCAACCAAGATGACGTTCAATACTGTTCAGTTAAGAATTTCTGGAAGTCCGGAATCCTTGAATACATATGCTGCTGAAACACTGGCTGCTGTTGGTAGACCTTCCCAATCATTAATTTTTGTTCACCCAGAGAAGGGTATGGTAACAGCAGAGTACAATTGCTGGCTTGATGATGGCAAGTAGAATTGATATCCCAGATATAAAAGCATATTATGCGCACAATGATATAAAATGCCAAAGGTGTAACAATAAAATGTTTGCTGGTAGTCAATACTATGCTGGAAAAAAAATATGGATTGATTTTACCTGTCTTGGTTGCGCCCGAGGCGTTGATATTGAGATTAATCAACTCAATGCAATTTTAAAAGAATTTAACTTCAAACCCTTGGCGGTTAGATATGCTCTTTCAGAATAGAGTCATTGCGAATAAGTTTTATAGATATGCCAATCATTTTGTTAAAGTAAAAAAAATTAACAAATCATCAAGCAAGATTACTCTCTTGAATCTCAATGATAATTCAGTGATTGAGATTCCATTAAAATCTTCAGATTTGTTGCTAAAACGTATCTATACGGTGGGAGAGGTTGCTAGGATTGTTGACCGTCAGCCAAATACGCTGAGAAAATATGAAAAGAAAAATCTTATTGCATCTCCTAAGAAATTTGGAGATCAATATAAGGGCTACAAAAACTGGAGATATTACGAGGAAGCTGATGTGTACGGCATTGTTGAGTTTTTTGGCAACAGAGTACAGGGGCGACCAGTAAATAAAAATAAAGGTTTTGTAGTTACAAGAATAAAAACATTAAGCCAAAAAGTTAAACTTCACAAATAGGAGAGTATATGAAAGACATTAATGGCACTGAAATCTGGGCTTCAATTGGTATTACCAAAAATCTTGGTAACTATGAATCACTTAGATTAGACGCTGGTGCAAGAACCGTAGCATCATCACTTGATGATGAGCAAGCCTGGAAGAAGCTATGGGAATCAATTGATTCTCAGATTGAAGCAAAACTGCAAGAACTAGACAATGAAAAGCAGTCATGATTGGAAAAGGCTTGCTGTCTGTTTAAAAGACAAAAACCCTTGGTATTGGTTATCTTATAAAATAGAGCATATAGAGTATGCCAAAAAAGGCTGCTCTGTGTGCCCTGTTAAAGCAGAATGTTTAGATAATGCAATCAACCAAGAGATTTATGTTGGTGTAAACGGTGGCATATCGGAGTGGGATTTTTTAAACAAAACATGGAAAAAGGTTACAAATGCAAAACGCTCTAACTGGTCAAGAAGTTCTGCAACACTTCATAAGTTGTTGCAAAAAAAGAAGTAAACTGTTCGTTCCAGATAGTCCTCGTCAAGAACAAGTTTGTGACGCACTAGGCAATTTTTATGAAATTGATATATTATTTGATGCTATTGATGAGTACACCAAAGTAAATCCGGGTCCTTTTATTATTTTTGATTTTGCTGTGCAATCAAAAAAGTATATTGATCATGTAGTTAATGAGAAAAAATCACGAAATACTTTTTTATCCATGGTAAAACAAACGAAAGAAAGAATGGAGTTGGAATGAACTACGAGGTCAGACTTATTAATGCCATTGTTGATAATGGTAATTATATTGAGGCAATAACGGAAGGCGTTGAGAATGTCTTCATGGAGTACAGGGATGTTTGGGGCTTTGTTGTTAAACACTATGAAGAGCACGGCAAAACTCCCTCAAAAGATACCATCAAACATCATTTTCCAGACTTTGATTTCATTGGCACACCAGAGCCTTTAAAGTATTATATTGATGAAGCAAAGAAAGAATCTTTATCTTATCAAACAAGAATGATTGTTTCTAAGTCCAACAATATTTTAAATGAAATTGGCGCTAAGGATGCCATATCATTTTTGATGGAACAAACATCAAAACTATATAAATTTTCTAGTAGTCTAAAGGATACAGACCTTGCTGCTGAATGGCAAGATAGAGCAAAAGACTTGCGTGAGCGCTCAGAACGCCCAGAAAAAGATTATATGGGTATTCCAAGCGGTATTTCGGTTATTGATAAAACCTTTGGTGGCTGGCAGCCTGGGGATTTTATTGTGCTATTAGGCTGGACAGGTGTTGGCAAATCGTTTATTGCAAGATTGTTTGCTGCAAATGCTTGGAGGGCCGGGTATAGACCATTGATTATATCTCTTGAGATGAATAAGCAACAAGAGGGGCAACGACTAGATACTCTTCTTAGTAACGGCGAAGGCAGTTTTACAAATACAGATTTGGTAAGAGCAAATTCTAATATTGTTGACGCTTATGAAGCATGGGCTGAAAAAACTTTTGCAGGCAAACACCCAATTCATCTTGTAACATCAGAAGGTCTTGAGACAGCAGACCAAATGATGGTCCAAGCAAAAATTGATCAGTATCATCCGGATATGGTTATTCTTGATTACCATGGTTTGTTTGATGATTCATCTGGTGCAAAAACAGAAACGGAAAAAGCAAAGAATCTATCTAAAGCTTTTAAGCGCCTTGCGGTAAAAAACGCTGTGCCAATTATAGATGTGGCTGCCGTAACAATGGCTGAAGGACATTCTGAAAGACCGCCAGAGTTGGAAGAGGTTGCATGGAGTAAACAATTGGCTTACGATGCCGATTTGGTTCTCGCGATTCATCGTGAACCTTCGTCAGACTTATTTCAGATTGTATCTAGAAAAGTTAGAAGAGCAACACATTTTGCTTTTTTCCTTAGATGGAATCTGGACACTGGAAAATGGACGGAAGAGTGGGATTTCTAATGGATATGATTATTGAAGGTGTTGCAAAAGATGTAGAAACAATTGCAAGGTTAAGGCCTTGGATGGAAGCAGAAGTAAGAAAAGAACACGGCAACTTGGGAGAAAGCAAACTAGTAACAGATTATGATGAAATCAAAAACATATTTAAATTTAAAATCATTTTCCCAAATGAATCTTAGGGGTCAAATAGACAGGCTATTTGAAGATTATCATGTTGATGTAAAATCGGTAAGCGGTGATGAATACATTATCTTTTGCCCTTTCCATAAAAATGTAAACACTCCATCTTTTTATATTAATTCCAAAACAGGACTCTGGCAATGTTTCAATCCTTCTTGCGATAAGAAGGGGAATTTTAGACAACTCTTTAGACACATAACAGGCAGATCTTTTGACTCCTCAGTTAAAATTGACCCTGTTGAATTGCAGAAAAAAATTGATGCCGGATTTATCAAAGATAAAGAAGAAGAATTAAATCTTAGCGCCGTAGAAATTGATTACACTAATGAGCAACAACTTGGCAAGATACAGCCTTTTATTGATAGAGGTCTTTCTCTCAATACATTAAAATATTTTGAAATTGGATTTTCGGAAGCAAAAAGCAGGATTGTAATTCCTGTAAGAAATCATTATTATAAAGTCGTTGGATTTATTGGCAGAGCAATTGACCAAGAACAGCAGCCTAGGTATTTATATAATAAGGGATTCAAAAGAGCAGACGTTCTTTTTAATCTGCAAAATGCAAAACATTACTCCGATGTTATAATTGTTGAAGGCAGTGTTGATGCAATGAAGGTTCATGAGGCTGGTTTTCCAAATGTTGTTGCAACGCTTGGCGCACAAGTTTCAAGTTTTCAGTCTAGGTTGTTGCGAAAATATTTTGATAATATTATTATTTTTTCTGACAATGACAGCGCTGGAGATGCCATGCGAGATGCTATAATAGGTTTGTGCCGTGGAAAGAACATTTTTACGGCACAAGTATCGCAAGGGTGTAAAGACCCTGGTGATATGAATAAAATACAAATACAACAAAGTATAAACATCAAAAATAACATCATATAGGAGAAAAATATGTCATTTACATCAGTTAAAACACTAAAAGACTTGGAGAAGCAAGTCACACCAACAGGAAAGTCATCGGGAGCCAAGAAGTTCTTCTCGCTTCAATCTGGCGACTCGTTCAAAATTAGATTCCTTCAGGAACTAACAGAGGACAGTGCAAACTTCAACGACAAGACTGGGACGGGAATTACTGTTCCGGTCATCGTTTCACCAATCAACTGGAAGTGGAAGGTTGCATCCACAGCATCATTTGAAAAATACAATTATAGATGTTGGGGTAGTGAGCAGGCAGTCCATGATAAGGCTTGGCGATCAAAGCCACATTTGCTTATCAATGTCGCAGTTGAAATTGAGCCAAACAAATGGGAGGCTAGAGTACTTGATACAACGTTCAACCAGCGTCACATTGGATTGACTTTGCTTGAGTATGCAAAGGAATTTGGTACGATTACCGATAGATATTATAAGTATTCACGAACAGGTTCTGGTGCTTCTGACACCAATTACAGCCTGATTCCACTTGCTGTTGCTGAGCCAAACAATGAAATTAAGAATTTGGTTTTGCACGATCTCAACGGCGTTTATATGACGCTGCCATACGAGAAGCAAGAGATTTACCTTACCACTGGAGAACTCGGTAAGGATACTTGGTAATATTGGCGGGGTCGTTAGCTCAATGGTTAGAGCAGGGCACTCATAATGCCTTGGTAGTAGGTTCAATCCCTACACGACCCACAAGGAAAAAATGAAACATATAAATAAAGCAATTGTGCTTGACCTTGATGGGGTCATTGCTGACATTGCTTCTTCCTTAGAAGATACCTTATTTGCTTTAAACATTATTGAAGAAGGTAATTTTGAAGAATGGATTATTCAGGATACCAAAAACAAAGACATCCTTGCAATATACAATGATTCCTTGTTTTGGAAAAATATGAAGCCATATAAAGATGCTTGGCATCAAGTCAATTATTGGTTTAGTCTTGGGTATGATATTAATATTATTACGGCAAGAAGACAGCCGAACGCAATGTCCGAAACAATACCTTGGTTAGAAAACTGGAATATTAATACCGCAAAACCAATTTTTTGCAAATTGGGTGAAAAAATTAATTATATTAAACAAATAGACCCAATTTTTGTGATTGAAGATAACCCCAATGAAATTAGGAAAATAGAATCTGCGGGGGTGAAGTGTTATTTGAGAGCCCATAGTTATAATCAGGCATATTGGAATGAATTTACAACTATTGAGTCCCTATTTGAAATTGACTTGGAGAACTAAATGAGCGACTTTGTTCACCTTCATTGCCATTCCGAATATTCACTTCTTGATGGAATGTCAACGCCAGAAGAGATTGCTAAAATTACAAGCATCAATGGGCAGTATGCTGCCGCAATCACAGATCACGGCTCAATGGCCGGCGTATTGCGATTCCAAAACGCTTGTGAGCAGACTAATGTAAAACCGCTGTTTGGCATTGAAGCCTACTTCGTTCCTGAACTTGAAAAAGATGGTGAAGGCAAGCATGAGCGACACCATCTTATTCTTCTTGCTAAGACAAATGATGGTCTAAAGAAATTATTTAAGATGAATAAGATTGGTTGGACTAATAATTTTTATTACAAGCCAAGACTTGACTTTGAAATGCTTGAGCAGATGGTTGATGGAGACATTGTTGCCCTATCTGGCTGTATGGCTAGTACAATTTGCCGTGCACTAGAATCCGATAACTATTCGCTGGCTGAACAATTTTCGGAGCGTTTCATTAAGATATTCAAGGATGATTTCTATTATGAAATGCAAGCATGGAACACTAAGAAGATTAATGATGGGTTAATCAATCTTGCAAGCGCATATAATAAAAAGATTGTAGCAACAGCAGATTGCCATTTCCCCAGCGCACACGACAAGGGGTGCGAAGAAGTTCTTCTTTGTGTTTCTCAATATCCAAGTTTCTCACCAGCAGAATTAAGACATGCCGCCGAGCAGGTTGAGAAATTTGATAAATACGAAACAGATTTGGTTAAAAAGATTAATGCTATGTACCCAGAACGCCAATTGCGTTTTGATGAGATAAATCCTTATCTTGCCAAAGCAGAAGAGATTGCGGGATGGTTCAAGAGCGCCGGGTATGATCGCTCAGATATTATTGAGAATACTTTAGAGGTGGCCGAGAAATGTACTGCAAAGGTAGAAAAACGTCGCAATTTGTTGCCAAAATATATGAAATCGCTGAACTCTGATGACTATCTAAAAGAGATGGCTGAATTTAGACTAAAAGAACTTGGCTTAGACCAGAGGTACAGAGACAGACTAGAAAGCGAACTGGGGATTATTAAACAACTCGGCTTTGCTGATTATTTCCTTATTGTATGGGACTTGGTAAAATGGGCTGATAACAATGGTATTGGGCGAGGAACAGGGCGAGGCTCGGTCGGCGGTAGTGTGTTAGCATTCTTGCTGGAAATTACAAAGGTTGATCCAATTAAATACAATTTGCTGTTTTCACGCTTTATCAATGCTGAGCGAAATGACTATCCTGATATTGATTTGGACTTTGAGGACAAACGCAGAACTGAAGTCCGGGCGTATCTGATTGAGCGCTGGGGCCGGGATAATGTAGCAGCAATTACAACTTACGGTACATTTAAGCCAAAGAGTGCGGTTAAGGACGTAGCCCGCGTTCTACAGGTTCCCTACAAGGAAACTAACAATATTACACCATACTTTGAAACAATTGAAGAGCTCCAGTCAACTCCAAAGGGTAAGATATTTTGCTCTCAATACCCAGATGTGCCAAAGATTGCAAAAAGACTTGAGGGGCGCATCCGTAATGCTGGAGTTCATGCTGCCGGTATGGTTGTGTCATCCATTCCTCTTACACAAGTATGCCCAATTGAAACACGCAAGGACACCGATGGCGAGGGGCGGGCAGTTGTTACGGCATTTGATATGACCGATGCAGAAGCAGTTGGGCTTATTAAAATAGATATTTTGGGGCTTCGCACCGTATCTGTCATTAAAGACGCTCTAGCGATGATTAGGAAGCGTTATGGGCTTGATGTAGAGGCGACATCTCTGGGGTTAGATGACCCCGCTGTTTATAATAATTTCAATGAAGGCAACACCGTTGGCGTATTCCAAACAGACGCTGCTGCTTATCGCAATTTGATTGAGCGTATGGGTATTGATAACTTCAATGACCTGGTGGTATCAAATGCTTTGGTTAGACCCGGCGCTTTGCTATCGCAGGGTGAGAAGTATATTGAGCGAAAGAAGGGGCTAAAGCCTGCTCACTATCCTGATGACTCGGTAAGAGAAATTTTGGAAGAAACATATGGCACGGTTATTTTTCAAGAGCAATTGATGCAGATGTCCGTAAGCCTATCTGGTTTTACATGGGCGGAAGCCGACAAACTTCGCAAGATTATTGGTAAGAAGCGAGATGCTGCTGAATTTGAACAATTTAGGGATAAGTTTATCAATAATTCAATTATTCCCAAGCCAGAAGCCCGACAAATGTGGAAAGAGTTTGAGATGTCGGCGCTATATATGTTTAATAAATCTCATGCTGTTGCATACTCAATGCTCTCGTATCAAACAATGTGGCTAAAAGTAAACTATCCATCAGAATACCTATGGGCTTTGTTGTTTAATGAAGATGTTGGCGAAAAGATTACGGCTTATCTGATGGAAGCACAAAGACTAAACATCCCAATTCTTCCACCGGATGTTAATCTTTCTGATGAGTTTTTCTCTATTGATTACTCAGAGGAAAAACCTGCAATTAGATTTGGACTGTCCAATGTTTTATCTTGTGGTAAAGCTGCTATTGCTGAAATGATGGCAAAGAGACCATTTACTTGCTACGATGAATTTGATGCTAAATGTTCAAAGAGTGCTGTAAAAAAACCGTTGAGGGAAAATCTAGACAAGATTGGCGCGTTTAAGTCTCTGGGGTTTGTCTCTCAATACGACCATTCAAGATACTATTTGCCAATCCTAGGTTTTTCACTTGGAGATACGGAACAAAATGAAATAGATGTGGTTGTTGATAAATTGTGTGATTTTCATGAAACCAACTCTCCATTGATGTTGGTAAAAGCAATTGTAAGATCAACCAAAAAAACACCGCAGTATTTGAGAATTGAATTTGAAGACCTGTCTGGTTCTGCAACGGTATTTGCTGAGAGAAATACGGAACTTGCAACTAGAGATTACATATATGCTCTTATCGGTGATAGGACATTGCATTTCTTTTGCGATGCATATAATTATGTAGATACCCCACTTTATAACTTTATTAATCTAAAGATGCAGGGTGTTAATCATGAGCATGCTTGGCTTTACCAGCACGGCCTGGGTGATATGACTGAAGATAAAACACTGTTGTATATTTTCAATATGAGAATATTTAAAACGTCCCGCGGTTTTGAGATGGCAAATATTTATTGCTGGGATGGAACGAACATGTTTAAAATCGTTGTATTCGCCAGTGTGCTGAAAAAAATTAAGCCAATTCTCAAAACTGAGGCATGGTTTGCTGCTAAAATTGAAAGAGTTGATGAGAAGAATCCGCTAGTTCAGATTGATTCTTATAAACTTTCATCTAGCGATGGCTTAATTACGGTGAGCGATTTTATAAAAAGGAAGAATATTGTAAAAGTATGATTGTATGGTCTGATAATCAAATACCAAAATTTAGTGAAGGCTACGGCTATACACCAGAGTGCCTATGGGAACATATCGGCTCAAGCGGTCTGCCGATTAGACGAAATAAGCCATCCTTGCCAGAAGAAATTGGTAGGCTTCAAGCCAATATTCCAGGTCTGGGGTATTTTAATAGAGGGCATTTTGCTGATGAAATCATTATTAATCATTCTGTGCCGGACACATTTGTTAAATCCAAGTTATACACGGTTGGTTATACTTTTTGGGAAACAAATAGATTGCCAGAAGACTGGGTTGTTAGATGCAACGAAATGGATGAGATATGGACTACCACTAATGTCATGAAAGATGTATTTATAAATTCTGGAATTACAAAACCTGTTTATGAATTTAAATTAGGTGTTGACCCCAAAATATATTTTCCAAAAAAGAGAACTCCGCACAATCAATTTACTTTTCTTTCTGTTGGCTCACCAGCAACTCGCAAAAACTCTCAATTGTCCGTAGATGCGTTTTTAAAGGTGTTTAATGGCAATCATAAT
>SXGQ01478678.1_pt1 | contig 10539 bp, 11 predicted proteins | sample 3178371 | NCBI WGS metagenome assembly SXGQ01 (sample SAMN11356859, study PRJNA531348) | freshwater metagenome | isolation source: freshwater sample F1-20 | place: China: Fuxian Lake, Yuxi | collected 2017-12-25 | reverse complement strand
TCAGCTCGGGCTGACGAGCCGCACCTTCGAGGAACTTGCCGCCGAGCAGCGCAAAGCCGATCGCGGTACCGAGCGCGCCAAGACCAATGAGCAGGCCCGCGGCGATCACGGTCATGCTCATGACGTCAGCGATCTGGGTGATGTTTTCCATTGCAAATCTCCGTGAGTAACTAAACGAACGAGAATCAGTGCTCCTGCACAGCCATGCTGAGGTAGACGACCGTCAGCATCATGAAGATGAAGGCTTGCAGGGTGATAACGAGAATGTGGAAGGCGGTCCAGATGAAGCCCGCGATGAATTGCATCGGAGCCATCGCCCACGTCATGCCGCTCGCAAAGCTGCCGCCCAAGGTCATGCAGGCGATGAGGATGAAGATGAGCTCGCCGGCATACATGTTGCCGAAGAGTCGCAGACTCAGCGACAACGGGCGAACCAACTCTTCGATGATACGCAGCAGCAAGTTGGCCGGCGCCAGGACAATCGTGCCGACGGCACCATGCGCGTGGAAGGGTGCGGTGAACATCTCGCCCACGAACTTCACGACGCCCTTGTGCTTGATGGCGTAATACTGAATGAGGATGAACACGCAGATCGCCATGCCGAAGGTGGTCGACAGATCAGCGGTCGGCACGACGCGCAGATAAGGCACACCGGCCGCATGCGCTGCGGCAGGCAACAAGTCGACGGGGATCATGTCCATGAAGTTCATCAAGAACACGAGCGCGAAGATGGTCAGCGCCAGCGGCGCGATGAAGCGCGTCTTGGCGGGGAAGGTCTCTTTGACGATCCCGTCGATGCCTTCGATCATCATCTCGACGGCGCACTGCAACTTGCCCGGCACACCTGAGGTGGCGTGCCGCGAGGCACGCAGGAAGACAACCAAGAAGACGACGGCAAGCAGGACTTTGAAGAAAATGCTGTCGAGGTTGAGGACCATGAACGGTCCGTCACCGACCGGAGCAGTCAGGTGCTGGAGGTGGTGCTTGATATAGCCCGTCATGCCTCCTGCTTCGCCTTCAGCCGCCATGTTCACCTGTCCTCTTTAATGACGGCCACGCCGACCCAAAAGCCAACCTGACCCGCCAACATGCCCAACAGAAAGGGCAGCGGCGCAAGATCCGATACACCGAGTGCCAGCCACACGGCCACCACTACCCAAAGCCATTTCAACCCTTCGCCCATCCACATCGCCTTGGCGATGCGTTCGGCCGGTGCCACGCCCGGCGCGAACAAGCGCCAGCCGAACACGAGGTTGCCAACCGCTACCACGGCGCCCCCGGCAACGGTGGCCATGGCATTCGAGCCGCCGGTAATCACCGCAACAATGATTGCGGCCAACACGGCCCCCCCCATTTGCACTGCGGCGAACCGCAATGCCAATCGTTTGCCATGAAGTTCCGGGTCGCGTTGGGCGCGCATTGTAGATGTGCGACCCTGCACCATCAATGGATATGCGCCAAAATTCCGTCGAGTTCATCGAGCGAGTTGTAGCTGACGATCAAACGTCCCTTGCCGCCCTTGCCCGACTGCTCGATGACGACTGTCGCACCCAAGGTGTCAGAGAGGCGGGTTTCGAGCTCACGAACGTTCGGGTCGCTGCTACCGGCGGCGGCGGCGCCGCGTCCAAAGGCGCGATCTGCCTCGGCCGAGCCATCGTCTTTCGCCGGTGGATTGATCAGCCGGCGAACCAATGCCTCAGTTTCACGGACCGATAAGCCTTTTTTCGAGACTAATTGAGCGACTTCGATTTGCTGGCGAGCCTGCGTCAGGCCCAGTAGCGCGCGCGCGTGACCCATTTCTATTTCACGCCGATCGACGAGTTCGGCGACCTCGGGAGCGAGCTCCAGCAAACGCAGTAGGTTACTGACCGCCGCGCGCGAGCGACCCACAGCCTCTGCGGCTTGCTGATGAGTGATGGAGAACTCGCGGATCAGCCGGTCGAGGGCCCGAGCTTCCTCGAGGGGGTTGAGGTTCTCACGCTGGATGTTCTCGATGAGCGCCATCGCGATGGCGCCCTCGTCGGGTACGCGGCGAATAATGGCGGGAATCTCAGTGAGCCCGGCCAACTGGGCGGCGCGCCAACGGCGCTCACCGGCAATGATTTCGTATCGTGAGGGTCGGCTGCCGGGGGCTGCGCCCGGCATCTCGATCGGACGGACGACGATCGGTTGCACCACGCCCTGGGCACGGATGGAGTTCGCCAGATCCTCGAGCGTTTCTTGACGCATGTCGACGCGAGGCTGGTACCGCCCACGCTGCAGGACATCGACCGGCAAGCGGGCCAACTCGTCGCCCGAAATCGGCGCGGCTCCCGTCGCCGTCGAGGCCGACGATGGGGCGCGCGCCGCGCTCATCTGTCCGAGCAGAGCGTCGAGTCCGCGCCCGAGGCTGGGCTTCTTCTGGTTCATGCACGCGATGATAGCGGAGTCGCCGCCACCGTCGCCTCGGCGCTTTCACGCGGCCGATTCTCGGACACTCCGAGAAAGATTTCGCGGAACGCGACATAGGTCAGCGCACCGAAGAAGCAGTAGAGCACGGGCACCAACATCGGCAAGAGCAAACCGAATAGCACCGGCAACGCCACAAACAAAGCGCCGATCGCCAGCACCGAGTTGAGGTTACGAATCTGCCCCGCGGCGCCGAGACGCAACGCGTCCCGGTAAGGCAGACCGAGCAAGGTCATGCACGGAAACTGGAAGATCGAGGTCAAACCCGGAATATTGAGCCCGAAGTAACAGAGCCCAAGGGCGAACGCGGAATAGACGAAGATCTGGCGCAGCGCGACGAACCCGTCAGGGCTCAACACATCGAGCGCATTACGCGAAGTGTAAAAAATGTTCCACCACGCTACGCCGGGCTTGGCCAGCAACACGATCCAAATGATGGCACCTGCGATCGTGATCAAAGCCGAAAAACGTAGCGTGATCGGTGCATGCACCGCGAGCATGGTGAGTATGTCGGCCAGACGGATGCGCGAACTGCGATCGACCTGCGCCGCGATCAAGATGCTGCCGAGCAAGGCAGACAACGCCAACATGGCGCTGAGCAAAGGCAGGCGATGCCCGAAGAAAATCCACAAACACATGAGCAGACCGAGCGCGAGCCAAACACCCGCTCCGCGCCACAGCAACTGCAACGCAGAGAGTACCCAGCGCCGCAACGCGCCGGGAGCCGCTTGCCGCGGCTCGAGCGTCATGTAGCGGCGGCGAGCGGCTGTGCGAGAGGGGCTTCACCCCGCCCGATCATCTCGCCGGCTAAGGCGAGGTAAGCAAGCGCGCCGCGAGACTCCTTGTCGTGCAGCAACGCGGGCTTACCGAAAGAGGGCGCTTCGGCCAGACGTACGTTGCGCGGGATGATAGTGCGGAACACTTTATCGCCAAAATAGTTGAGCAGCTGCGAACTGACTTCGTTGGCAAGATTGTTACGCGGGTCGAACATCGTGCGCAGCACGCCTTCGATTTCGAGCGACGGGTTCACCGCTTCACGGATCTGCTCGACCGTACTCATCAGCGCCGTGAGGCCCTCGAGAGCGTAGTATTCGCATTGCATTGGCACGAGTACGCTGTCCGCTGCTACCAGGGCGTTCACCGTCAACATGTTGAGTGACGGCGGGCAGTCGATGAGGATGATGTCGTAGTCGTTGCGCACAGCTTTCAGCGCCTGTCGCAACTTAGTCTCTCGAGCGACCGACAACGACAATAATTGAACTTCGGCTGCCGTGAGATCCTGATTGGCGGGCAGCAAATCCATCGGCGGCGCTTCGACATGCAGCATCGCCTCAAGCGCCGTGCAAGCACCGATCAATACATCGCCGACGCCGCGTTCGATCTGGTTCTTTTCGATACCGCAGCCCATTGTGGCGTTGCCTTGTGGATCGAGATCGACGAGCAGCACGAGACGACGCGTCACAGCCAGAGACGCGGCCAGAGTCACGGCGGGGGTGGTCTTGCCGACGCCACCTTTCTGGTTGGCGACGGCGATGATGCGGCTCATGGCCGCGAGTCTAACCGAAGGACGAGCGCGTGACGCTCTTCATCTAGGCCGGGTATCGCCAGCTCGACGTCCTGCTCGATGACCCACTGAGGCGACAACCCAGCTCGCTCCTGCGTTGAGCGCCGACCCTTCATCGCCAAGACTCGCGTGTCTGCACCACACAAGCCCCGCACCGTCGTCATGAGTTCAGATAACGGCGCGAAGGCGCGCGTCACCACGGTATTGAAGGCACCGCGCTCGTCTTGCCACTGCTCGGCCCGAGCGTGTACGGCCACTACATTGGCGAGCCCCAGTGTGCGTGCCGCGTGGTTCACGAAACGAATCTTCTTACCGTTCGAGTCGAGCAACGTGAACTGACGCTCGGGCTGAATGATTGCCAAAGGTAAGCCGGGGAAGCCCGCACCGGTACCGATGTCGATGATGCGCTCCCCCTGTAACAACGACGCGATCGACAAGCTGTCGAGCAAGTGATGCGTCAGCATTTGCGCGCGCTGGGTGATCGCCGTGAGATTGAAACTGCGGTTCCAGCGTTCGAGCTCATCGAGCAACTGCAGCAAGCGCTTTGCGGCAGCGGCATCGAGTGATACTCCCAGTCGGCTGGCGCTCGAGATCAAAAATGCCTGTTCACTCACGGGTGCATCACTTGCCGATCTTGACCACCGTCCGTCCTGTCACCGTGCCATCGAGATAAGACTGGAACGCCCCCGGCAACGCATCGAAATCGATGGTTTGCGTCACGATCTGATCGAGATGCCGCGGCTTGAGATCGGTGGCGATCCGATTCCATACGATGAGTCGCATCTCGCGCAGCGTCGCCGACGAATTGATGCCGAGCAGGTTCACGCCTCTCAAAATAAAGGGAATCACAGAGGTGTGCAGTTCCGCTCCACCAGCAAGACCGATGCAGGCGATGTTGCCCCAGGTGTCAACGGTGCGCGTGAGCCAAGTCAAGGTCTCACCACCCACATTATCGATGGCGCCACCGAAGCGTGCCGCTTCGAGGGGTCGTTTGCCGTAGTCGATCTCTTTTCGCAGCAACACATCAGACGCCCCGAGCGAGCGCAGATAGCCGGTTGACTCCGCCTTGCCGGTGACCGCGAGGACTTCGTAGCCGCGGCTCGAGAGCATGTCGATCGCGATGCTACCGACGCCACCGGTGGCCCCTGTCACGACGATCGGGCCTTTCGCCGGCGTTTGGCCGTTGTGCTCCATGCGATGAATGGCGAGCGCCGCGGTAAAGCCTGCGGTGCCGAGTGCCATGGCTTTGAAAGCACCGAGACCTTGCGGCATCGGGATCACCCATTCACCTTTGACACGCGCGTATTCCGCGTAACCGCCATCGTGTACTTCCGACAATCCGCAACCCGTCACGAGCACGTGGTCGCCTGGCTGACAGCGCGAGTCTGCAGACGACTCCACAACCCCCGCCAGATCGATGCCGCCGACGAGCGGATACTTACGCAAAATCTTGCCGGCACCCGTCGCTGCCAGAGCGTCTTTGTAGTTGATATCCGAATATAAAACCCGAATGACGACATCACCTGGAGCGAGATCTTCCAGCGTCAACTGCTCGAAATGGGCAATGATTTTCTTGTCGATTTCATGGATGCGGAACGCCTTGAACGTCATGACGGATTTCCCTCGGCAATCGCTTGCTTCGTGACGGGGTTTCGCGCGAGCCAGGCGATGAGACCATCGACATTTAGGCCGATGTCGAGACCCAACAATTCGTCGATTCTTTGGGCTGGCAACGTGCAGCCGTGCGCCTCAATCTCGGCATACAAGACCCGACTGATTCGGTGTAATAGTCGATCACGCAGGCTTCGTTCGACGTCAGCGTCAACAGACGCCTCCTTGGCTGCCTCGGCGAACGCCCGGGTCATACGCTCGAGAGCGACCGCCAGCCGTGGTAAGTCGCGGACCTCGCCATAATGGGTGAAGTAGGCGGTTCGCGGCTGCAGAGCGAGTATCCGATGGATCGAGTCGATGAGTTGGTCCGGGTCGAACTGCGTCGGCGTCGTGGTCGGAAAAGCAAACGCGCGGCCATCGACATCGAATTCCCGGTAAGACAGACCGAAGGTGTCGCCGGTAAAAACGGCTTTGGCATGATGATCAAAGAAAACCTGATGGTGCATCGCATGTCCTGGCGTGTGCAAGATCTCGAAATCACGGTCCGCCAAAGAAAATCGCTGCCCGGGCTCGGTCGAAACGACTCGCTCGCTCGCGATAGGTAAAATTTCGCCATATAAGGCGCCGAACGCTTCCGCGCCATAGACGGCGATGGATGCATCGACGAGCTTGCGCGGATCAATCATGTGCGGTGCGCCTCGAGGGTGCAGCACGGCTTTCGCATTCGGCAGAGCCTGCATCAGCTGACCGGCACCACCGGCATGGTCGAGATGCACGTGGGTGATGAACACCCAATCGACAGCATCGCGGGACAAACCGAGCGAAGCGAGCGCTGCCAGTAGTTGCGGCACCGACCGAGAGGTACCGGTTTCGACGAAAGCGGCACGCCCCTCGTGGACGACAAGGTGCACCGCGTCGAGCATGGGCCGCACATATTCGGCGTCGATGGCGTGGATGCCGTTGTCATAGGTGATCACGAGGTAGCCCTCTTCTCGAGAACGTCTTTCCAGCGTTCCTCGAACGCCCAGACTTCCTCGAAGCCAACCATGCGACAAAAATCGTCGAAGCCGAACAGTGCAACATCGGGCGAGACGCTGGTTCCTTTTTCTTTGAGGTGACGCATGGCTCCCTCAATCGCAGCACTCGCCGACAGGGCGGCCAGCGCAGGCCAAATCGCCATTCGATAACCGAGCGCCTGCAGCTCTGCTTTCGAGCGAATCGGCGTCTTTCCGCCATCAGACATGTTGGCTATCAACGGCGCACGAATCCCCGCGCAAGCAAGTCGCATCTCGTCCTCGGATTGCAACGATTCGACGAACACGACGTCAGCACCGGCTTCGGCATAAGCCCGTCCACGGCGTAGCGCCTCGTCAAAGCCGAGTCCCGTTCGCGCATCGGTGCGAGCAATCACCAAAAAGTTCGGATCCTGACGCGTGGCGGCAGCGACACGAATCTTGGCGACCATGTCTTCGATCGGAATGACTCGCCGATACGGGGTGTGGCCGCACTTCTTGGGAAACTCCTGATCCTCGATTTGAATCGCGCTCACGCCCACTCGTTCGTAGCCGCGCACCGTATGCTGCACGTTGAGCAAACCACCGAAACCCGTATCAGCATCAGCGATGACGGGGGCCGACGATTTCTCGACGACCTTGCTGACTCGCGCGAGCATGTCGGTGTAAGTTGCTAGGCCAGCATCCGGAATTCCGAGGTAAGAGGCGGTCAGCCAGAAGCCCGAGGCGTAGACCGCATCGAAGCCGACCCGTTCGGCCAGCATGGTGGAAATCATGTCGAAGACACCGGGTGCTACGATGAACTCACCCGCATCTAATTTGTTCTTCAGACGTGCATCAGCCATGTCGCTTCCTGAAAGCCGTGGAGGGATATCCCAGAGTGCGGCAACATATCAGACATGAACATTCGTTACATGGCGCTGCTGTTGGCATGCGCAACGACGTTAGCCTCCGCGCAACCGCGTCAGGAAATCGGCACTCTGGTACTCGACGGCGTTCCGGCGCATTCCACGCGGGTGGCCGCCACGCTCGACAAGTGGCTGGCGGGACGCAGCGCCAGCTTTCGCGATTTCCTGCCGGATGGCAGCATGTTGATCAGCACCCGTTTTGGCGATGCAGAACAAATCCATCGCGTCGAGCGACCGCTCGCGGCTCGCGAACAGATTACCTTCGAGGCAGAGCCGATTTCATTGGCGCTTGCCAACCCGACCGCTGCACCCGGGCAGTTCCTCTATGCGCGTGATCGTGGCGGCGACGAAAACGCCCAACTGTATCTACACGATTTGGCATCGCGCTCGACTCGCCTGCTGACCGATGGCAAGGCGCGTCATGGTGGTGCCCTTTGGTCTCGAGATGGTCGATTGCTCGCGTATCAAAATAATGCGCGGAACGGCATCAACCAGGATGTTTACGTTCTGGAGGTGGCGCGGTCCGTGCCCGCGCGACTGGTCGTGTCGTCACAGGGCCAAACGTGGCAGCCACTCGATTGGTCACCAGATGGAACGCGTCTGCTGCTGCTCGATTATCGATCCGTCACCGATGCCGATCTCTATGTGGCTGATGTCGCCAAAGGCAGTACGAGCCGTCTGCCATTACCGAAAAGCGGTATCGGCAGCGCGCGCTTTTCCGCAGACGGTCGCGGGGTGTGGTTCTCGGCCGATCTTGGCGAAGAATTTCTGCAGCTACGCTATCTCGATCTCGCCGAGACGAAGCCACGCACGCTGACGGCGGATCTGCCTTGGGATATCGACGACTTCGAGGTCGATCCCAATGGGCGCTACATCGCTTACATCGCCAATGTCGACGGTTACAGCCGTCTCGAGTTGCGCGACCTCGGTAGCAACACGACCCGCCGCCCGAGCGGTTTGCCGGCGGGGCTGATCTCGAACCTGCGTTTCGATGCGCGCGGCACTCAACTCGGCCTCACCATCGAGTCAGCCACAGCACCGCGCGACGCTTGGAGCTACGATATCGACAAAGATGCGGCGCAGCGTTGGACTCGTAGCGAGTCGGGGCCGATCGATCCAGAGCGCTGGCAGGCCGCTGAACTCGTGCGCTACCCCACTTGGGATCGCATCGGTAAGCAGCAACGGCAAATCCCGGCTTTCGTGTATGCGCCGCGCGGCAAGGGACCCCACCCCGTCGTCATCGACATCCACGGCGGCCCAGAGGGTCAGTCGCGGCCAGCCTATAGCCCATACACGCAGTATCTCGTGAACGAGCTCGGCTATGCCGTGATCCAGCCGAACGTGCGTGGCTCAACGGGCTACGGACGGACATTCACCCAATTGGACAATGGCCGTTTGCGCGAAGATTCGGTGAGGGATATCGGCGCCCTGCTCGTGTGGATCGCTGCAAACCCGCAGCTCGATGCCAACCGTGTCGTCGTCATGGGGGGCAGCTATGGCGGTTACATGGTGCTCGCCTCGCTCGTTCATTACGGTGATCGTCTGCGCGGTGGCATCGACATCGTCGGTATCAGCAACTTCGTGACTTTTCTCAACAACACCTCCGGTTATCGTCGCGATCTACGACGCGCCGAGTATGGTGATGAGCGCGACCCCGCGATGCGTACGTTCCTACAACGCATCTCGCCACTCAATCGCGCCGAGACGATCCGTAAGCCGTTACTGGTCGTGCAAGGCCTCAATGATCCGCGCGTGCCGGCATCGGAGAGTGCGCAACTCGTGGCGCGCGTGCGTGGAGGCGGTGGCGAGGTGTGGTATCTCGCGGCCAAGGACGAGGGGCATGGCTTTCGCAAAAAAGCCAACCGCGACTTCTATCTGAAGACCGCGGCGACTTTTCTGGAAACGCTCAAAGAATAGGCGTTATTTCTTCGGCGTCGGACGAAGCGACGTGGCGAGGCCCGGTCGCTGCGCAGAGTAATAGGCGGCAAGCGCCTTGATATCCTGTGCGGAGAGTTGCGCGGCAAAGCCCGCCATAATCGCGTTCTTGCGACCACCCTTCTTGTAGTCCGTCAAAGCGCGCTCGAGGTAATCGGCATGCTGACCGGCGAGAGTCGGATATTGCGGCGTGATGCCGACGCCATCGGTGCCGTGACAGGCCACGCAAGTAGCAGCGGCATCCGGAGCCTTACCGACCGGCTTCGGCGTTGCGGCCGCCGCGACGACGGGACCTGCGAGGAACGCAGTCATGTCGACCAAATCCTGCTCGCTCCACGACGACGCATTCGCATGCATGGTGGCGTGACTGCGCTCGCCGCTGCGGTAGGCCTGCAGCGCAATCAGCAAATATTCCGGATGCTGCCCGCGCAATTTCGGCACGCGGTAATTTGGGTACGCGTTTTTGTAGTTGGGGATGCCGTGGCAACCCAGACAGGTGTAGGCGAGACGGGCGCCGCGCTCGGCATCTGCTGTTTGCGCCCACGCAGGGGAGAATACCGAGGCCGCTACCAAAGACAGCGCCAGAACGAACTTCGTCACCGCAACCCCCTGAAAACTGCACGATTCAAGCGTAAAACCGGCCGGAATGTTAAGGTTTCGCGTCCGGAATTACCACCGCAGCCGTCGTTGACGCACCCACATGATCGCCCTGATCCAACGAGTCTCCTCTGCCAGCGTGACCGTGGCCGGCCAGCGAATCGGTGCGATCGAAGGCGGATTGCTCGCTCTGATCGGCGTTCAGCCCGCTGATACCGAATCGACCACAGAGCGGTTACTCCAACGGCTGATCGCCTATCGGGTATTCCCCGACGAGGCGGGTCGCATGAACTGCTCGTTGGCAGACGCCGGCGGCGGTCTGCTGCTCGTGCCGCAATTCACCCTCGCCGCCGACACCCGCAAAGGCACCCGCCCGAGCTTCGGCACAGCCGCGCCACCGGCAAAAGCCGCCGCACTCTTTGATCATCTCTGCATGCTGGCACGCCAAGCCCATCCCACGGTC
>SXGQ01211782.1_pt1 | contig 10539 bp, 12 predicted proteins | sample 3178371 | NCBI WGS metagenome assembly SXGQ01 (sample SAMN11356859, study PRJNA531348) | freshwater metagenome | isolation source: freshwater sample F1-20 | place: China: Fuxian Lake, Yuxi | collected 2017-12-25 | reverse complement strand
TCTCTACGGCCGAGACCCCGAAGGAAACCGTATCGAGGTGTATTTCAATCTGCCCTGGTACGTCACGCAGCCGATGCGCGAACAGGTCGACCTCACGCAGGGTGATGAGACGCTGATGCGTACGCTCGAGGGGCACGCCCGCTCGCTGCCAGGTTTTGAACCGCATGAACGCTGGCGGGCACGGATGGCCGAGCGGATGGGGGTGGCCTCATGAGACGCAGATCGTCTGAGTTGACAGAGCGCAGCCGATGAAAGCGCGCGTCTTGATCGTGGTGCTGGTGATCGCTGCCGGCCTGGCCGCGGGTGCCTGGTGGTTCTCCCCCTGGTGGGTGCTGAATCAGGCCAAAGGGGCAGCCGAGCGTAATGATGCGCAGGCGTTAAGCGACGTGATCGACTATCCCCGGCTTCGGGAAAGTCTCAAGGGTGAGTTCAACTCGGCGCTGGCCGGGCGTTTGCGCGATGGGGCCTCGGGGCTCGGCGAGGCGGGTCGAACCGGGGCTACGCTGGGTGCAGTGCTGGCATCAGCGCTGGTCGACAAACTGGTCGATGTCATGGTTCGGCCCGAGTTTTTTGTTCGGGCGATTCGTGATGGCCAGTTCGTCTTGCCGGGTCGCGCGGCAGCTGAACGCGATCGCGGGCCCGGGGCCGGCGGCCCGCAGGCTGGCGGTGACACACAGGGAAGCGGAGTTTCTCGAAGCGGAAGCGGTTCGCAGCGAGGCGGGACCGCATCGGGTCCCGGCGCAGCGCCGGGCGGGGCATCTGCGCCGGGCGGGGCGCAGGGCAGCGGCGCCGCTGAGCCGGCACGCTTCAAATGGCGCCCGGAGCGCGTCTCGGCGAATCGGATGATGGTGTGGGTGTCTCGCGCCGATCCGGTTGCGCCGGCATCAGTGGCTTCGCCCAGTGAATTCGGCCTGGTGTTTGAGCGGAGGGGATGGCTCGACTGGAAACTGTGCGCGGTACGGTTGCCCCCAGGCGGTACTGGCGGCCGCTGAGACGCCTCACTACGCCGACGCGCCCCGCCGCACAAAGCGCACCACCTCATCAGCCACCATCTCGCAGGCCTGCATGGCGGCGGGGTCGGCGGGCTGGCCGTCCTGGCCGAACGGCCGCTCGCGCGAATTGATGGCGGCAGAGTAGGGCGTAGGCCACCCTCGCAGCGAATGCACGATGGCTCGCAGCGCTGCAATCGTTGCGCCCATGGCCTGTGGGCCGTCCGCGCACACAATGGTACCCACCGCCCGATCCTGCAGGTACACCCGCTGATCGCTTCGTAGGTCTTCGATGAAATCGATGGCGTTTTTCACAAGACCCGACACACTCGCGTGGTAGGCCGGGGTTGCGATGATCACACCGTCGGCCTGCCTCAGGGCGTCAACCATCGACCGCGCTTGACTGCTGCGCCCAGGGCTGCCCGGGTCGTAAATCTCGGCTGGCAGGGTGCCGCCGGCAAACAATGCGGTGTCACAGCCCAGATACTCGGCGCGGGCGAGCGCGGCCCGCAGCGCCCTCTCCGCAGTTGAGCCCTCGCGTGCCGTGCCACCGAGGCCAACGATCAGCGGACGTGAATTCAGGTTGGAATCCATTGACAAGACGCCGCGCAGGCAAGTGCCCGGCCGCTTACCGTTCAGCGTCTGTTGAGCCGCTCGTTCTGGGGGAACATGGCCCGACGCGCGGCGTCATCCATGTCGGTCTTGAAACTGTGGCGCTTGCGAAGTTCCTCAACCCGGGCGGCCGCCGGGCGGGCATTGATCGCATCGAGCAGGCGCTTCAGGTGCGGATAGCGCGACCACGCCTCCTTGTCATCGAGCACAAACGGAATCATTCGGGCCCAGCCCCAGAACGCCATGTCGACAATGCTGTAGTCGTTACCGACCATCCAGGTTCGCGAGGCGAGATGGTCATTGAGGATTCCCCAATGGCGATGGGCCTCGAAATCATAGCGGTTGAGCGCGTATTCCCTGGGCTCGGGTGCGGCGGTCCGAAAATGAACCGCTTGGCCAGAATACGGGCCCACCCCACTTGCGATGAACATGAGCCAGGACAGTGTCTGTGCGCGCTCGGCCGATGCCAGATCACGGCTCACGAAGCGCCCGTGTTTATCGGCGAGCCAGAGCAGGATCGCGTTACTGTCGAAGACCACCGTCCCTGAGTCATCGATCGCCGGAACCTTGGCATTCGGGTTGATCGCCTTGAAGTCGGCCGTGTGCTGCTCGCCCTTTCGGGTGTCGACGGGAATCGCTTCAAAGGCCACACCCAGTTCCTCGAGCAGCAGCGCGACCTTCATCGGATTGGGTGCGAGGTTGTACCAGAACCTGATCATGGCGGATTCCTTCCGTTGGGCAGAGCCCGACAGTGTATCGCCAGACGGAAAATCCGGGCGCCGGGGCGGGCGGGGAGGCGTTCCGCCGCCTCAGGCCGTCGTGCGGGTGCCGGCGCTATACTCGCCAGAGCGGGGCCGCCTGAGAAGAAGTGGGTCACACCACGGGCGAATCAACCCGATCCGGGCAGTGATCGACTACGGAGGGGCAGGTGATGGGTGGCCGCATGCCGGCAAGGCGTGCTTTCGGATGGATGACAGCGGCGGCGCTCGCTGGTCTTTCGTCCTTTCACCGTGCGGCGCAGGCGCGCCAGCACGATCTGACGGTGGCGCAGATCGCCAATCGGCTGCATGCGGTTCCGTTTTTGCTCGCCCGCGAACGTGGCTGGTTTGGCGAGATGGCAGGCATTGGTGTGCGGGGGTTCATCGGTTCCTCGGAGGGCGGGGCAACGCTTCGCAATGCGCTCGCCGCGGAGGTCCCCTACGGTGAGGTGAGTCTGCCAGCGGTGATTGCAGCCATCGGGCAGGGCATCGAACTGTCAATCGTTCACGGCGGTGTACAGGCGGTATCCGACCAGGTGTGGGTGGTGCGGCGCGGTGAGTCCACCATTGCTTCCCCGCGCGACCTGGCCGGCCGCAAGGTGGGCTACACCGCGCCCGGCACGCTGAGCGATATGGTGAGCCGCGTCATGATCGATTCGGTGGGACTCACGTCGCGCGTTGAACGCAAGGTCGTGGGGCCGGTCCGTCAGAAGCTCGCCGCACTTCGCGACGGCACGGTTGACGTGGCAATGGTGGCCGAGCCGCTCTTTACCCGTGAACGCGACTGGCTGCGTCCGGTGTGGAGCGCGGACGAGGTGCTGGGTCCCTGCGTTCAAACGGTTGGCGTGGCGCGCACCGACTGGATGCTGCGGCATGGCGCGACGCTACGCGGCATCGTTGCCGCTCGCCGCCGCGCCGTGCTCGCGATCCGCGACGAGCCGGTGCAGGGTGCGCTGGTCATCACCGGGCACTACGGCGTGGAGCCCGCCGCCGCGCTGGCCATCGTCGAGCGCCTGCTCGCGGGTAACGGTTTCTGGAGCGACGGCAGCTTCGATGAAACCGGTATGGTCACCATGCAACGCGGCCTGGAACGGATCGGGGCACTGTCGCCTGGCCAAGGTGGCGACTGGCGGCGCGCACTACGGGCCGATTACCTGTCCTGAGAGGGAGGGTGTGTGGCGGGGTGGGTGGCTGCGTTTGCGCGGGCATAGCGTTCGCGGGCCTCACGCCCCATTGCAGCGTTCAGGAGAAGGGGGCTCAACACGGTCGTGACCACGCCCATCAAGACCAGCACTGAAAACATCGTGGGCCCGATGAATCCGCGGTCATAGGCGATGGTTGCCACCACCAGTTCCATCACACCGCGCCCGTTTAGCACGGCGCCGAGCGCGAAGGCCTCGCGGTGGGGCATGCCGGTCAGGCGCCCGCCCCACCAACCGGCAATCAGTTTGGTGGCAATTGAAACCAGCAGCACGACCAGCACGAAGTCGATCTGCCCGAATGCCCGGAACGTGAAGTCGAGCCCCAGGTCAGCAAAGAAAATCGGGGATAGAAAGCCCGCGGTTACCGAAGCGAGCGTCCGTTTGAGATCTTCGAAACGCTCGGGCGCAAACTGTCGCCGGTCGAGTAAAAGCGCCCCAAAGAAGGCGCCGATCACGAAGTGGAAGCCAAGGTTTTCGCTCACCATGCCGAAAAACAGCACGAACACCGCCACCATGCCGAACAGAGCCTCGGCACCAAAGGTGCCAATCAGCCGCTCGCTGATGCTGGACAGGTTGATGCCGCGCCCCTCAAGCCAGCGGATCAGCAGCTTGGCGCTCGCCACCAGCGCGAGCAGTCCCAGCAGCTTGCCGCAGGCGGTCAGACCGCTTGCGAGCAGGTCGGTCGCCCCGGAGTCGGGGGGCAGGGCCAGAACGATGCCAAGAATGAACAGCGCCACCACGTCGTTGAGCACGGCGGTAGCGATCGCGTAGCGGGCGATCGGGGTGTCGAGCAGCCCCATGTCGGCCAGGAGGCGGGCGGCAACCGGCAGGGCTGTGATGGCAATGCAGAGCCCCATGAAAACCGTTCGCATCGGGTCGAGGTCATAGCTCCATGCAACCAGCACGCCGCCGATGAAGGGCAGTGCGAAGCCGAGGAACGCGACCAGCAGACCCCGGCCGCGCATGGCTGACAGCACGCGCTGGAAGTCCATCTCGATGCCCGCCGACAGCACCACCAGGAACACCGCCAGTTGGGCGATGCCTGACAGTGCGTCATTGGGCTGGATCAGATTGAGTACTGAAGGGCCGAGCACCACCCCAGCCAACATCTCGCCCACAATCGCGGGCTGGCCCCAGCGCGTGAACAGATGTCCAAGCAGGCGCGCGACGACGATCAGTAGCAGCAGGCTGGTGAGTAGTTGCATGGTCCGGGAATTCCGACTCCGAATTTGATGAAAGCCGGGCTTTCTGCAAAATAGCGGGAAAATCAGGAAGGGGAGAAGTTGGATTATGAAGCCGCTTGGAACGCTGGACGAACTGCCCGGCGAGTATCTTGACGCGTTGCGGGCCAGAAACCTGGTTCCTCTCTGGCCCAGCCTGCGCGCTCTCCTGCCGCCGACGCAGCCCCGCAGCGCCACGCAGGTCTGTCGCTGGGCCTGGAGCGACATCCGGCCGCTCCTGATGCGAGCAGGCGACCTCACCCCCATGGAGAAGGCCGAGCGGCGGGTTCTGGTGCTGGCGAATCCGGGGCGCGGGCTGGAGGCGTTGCAGGCATCGGCCTGCATTTATCTGGGCATGCAACTGGTGCTGCCGGGAGAGAACGCGCCCAACCACAAGCACACGCCCAACGCGGCTCGTTTTGTGGTGGAAGGCACGGGCGGGGTCACGATCGTGGGCGGCGAAAGCTGCCCCATGGAACCCGGCGATCTCATCCTCACCCCCACCTGGCAGTGGCATGAGCATCGCCACAAGGGGCCAGGGCCGATGATCTGGCTCGATGTGCTCGACGTGCCCCTGATGGTCGCAATCGACTGCTCGTATCACATTGACGGCAAAACCCAGAAAGCGTCGAAGCCTGCGTGGACTTATGCTTCGGGTGGGCTCGCGCCGATTCGCGACGGCGTGCGCTCAAGCGCCGAGTATCCCCTGATGCGCTATCCCTGGGCCCGTACCCGCGCGGCGCTGGGCGCGCTTGCCACCAGTCTGCCCTCGCGCGAGCCGGTTCTGCTTGCCTACATCAATCCCGAAACCGGTGCCGACTGCCTCAACACCATCTCTTTTTCGGTGCTGATGCTTCGCCCTGGCGAGGAGACAGCGCTGCCGCGCATGTCGGCGGCTCGCATGCTGCACATGGTCGAGGGCGATGCCGAGGCGCTGGTGGGCGAGACCACGCTCGATCTCACCCAGTCCGATACGGCGTGTGTGCCCGGGTGGACGACGCTCAAGCTGCAGAATCGGTCGTCGAAAACGCCCGCTTTCGTCGCCATGGCCGACGAATCCCCCGTGCATCGCAAGCTCGGCATCTTCGAGCAGCGCTGAATCCTGGCGGCCCGGGGGCCGCCAGCAGATCCCTATAATGCGCGGCTTGCTGACCGGAACCCCTCCGGCCGGCGCTTCACCGGAGCGTGCTTGTGCAGGTCGTCTGTCTCGATCTTGAAGGTGTGCTGGTCCCGGAAATCTGGATTGAATTTTCCCGGCGAACCGGCATCGCCGAACTGTCCCGCACCACGCGCGACGAGCCCGATTACGACAAGCTGATGGGCTTCCGGCTCGATCTGCTCGAACGTCACGGCCTGAAGTTGGCCGACATTCAGCGTGTCATTGAAGGCATGGGCCCCATGGCGGGCGCCCGCGAGTTTCTCGACCAGCTGCGTGAGCGCTATCAGGTGTTCATCCTGTCGGACACTTTTTATGAATTCGCGAGCCCGCTGATGCGCCAGCTTGGCTGGCCATCGCTCCTTTGCCATCGCCTGCAGATCGACGCTGAGGGCTTTGTCCGCGGCTGGCGGCTTCGCATGCCCGATCAAAAGCGGGCGGCTGTCAATGCGCTGAAAGCGCTTAATTTTCAGGTGATGGCAGCCGGTGACTCCTATAACGACACCGCGATGCTGGGCGCGGCCGATGCCGGCTTTTTCTTCCATCCTCCCGCGGCCATCGTTGCCCAGTTTCCGCAGTTCCCGGTCACTGAGTCCTACGACGAACTGCGGGCGTTGATCGACGCCGCTGCCACCCGACTTGCGAGCTGAACTCCGCGCGGCCATCACGGTTGGCGCCGGCGTCATCGTCGCGCTGAACTTCGGCAAACTGCCCCCTGCGCTCGCGGAACTGCGCGCCGAATTCGGGTTCACGCTGGTCGAGGTGAGCTGGCTCACCTCGCTTCTGATGTTTGCCGGAGCGTGCTTCGGTATCGCGGGTGGGTCGATTGCGGATCGATTCGGTCATCGTCGGACCATGCTGAGCGGCCTCACGCTGGTGGGCGTGGCGGGGCTGGTCGGGGCGGTTGCCCACCGTGCCGAGCTGATGTTCGCAAGCCGGGTGATCGAGAGCGTGGGGATGCTGCTTGCCGTGCTGCCCGGACCAGCGATGCTGAGCCGCTGCGTGCCGCCCGAACGTCTGCGCGGCTGGCTGGGTGGCTGGAGCGCCTACATGCCGCTGGGCATGAGCCTCATGCTGATCGCGACCCCCTGGCTGATCGGCGCAGTCGGCTGGCGAAGCGCCTGGGTCGCCACCTCGGTCTGCGCGCTTGGCTGGGCGTTTCTGATTGCGCGTGCGCACCCGCGAGCCGAGCAGGAGGCGACGCAGTCTGCGCATCCCAGGGCGTCGCTCGGGCGGCTGATGGCGCTCACGCTTGCCTCGCCAGGTCCATGGCTACTGGCTGTGGGTTTTCTGTTTTACGCTGCCCAGTTTCTGGGGGCGTTCAGCTTTCTCCCCACGGTCTATCGCGAGGCGGGAATTGACCCGCGCGCGGGCGGCGCCCTCACTGCCGTCGCAGTCCTCGGCAATGCCCTGGGCAACCTCGCATCAGGGCACCTGCTGCAGCGTGGCGTTCAACGATCCTCGCTGCTGATCATCGCGGCGTGCGTGATCGCCACCATGTCCTGGGTGGTCTACGGCAGCGCCCTTCCCTTCGGACTGCGGTATGCGGCAGCCCTCATGCTGTCGATCGTGAGCGGCCTGGTCCCAGGCGTGTTATTTGCCACCGTACCGTCCTATGCGCCGGATCCGCGAGCCGTCTCGACAACAGTAGGCTGGATGCAGCAGGGCTCGGGCATCGGGCAGGCGCTGTCGCTGCCCCTGATCGCACTGCTCGCGCAATGGCATGGCGACTGGTCGCTCACCTGGGTAGCAATCAGCGTCTGTGCGGGGGTCGTGGCTTGTGTAGGCCTCGCCATGCGCCGGTACGACGCGCGGCGTACGGGTTAAGCCTCACCGATCGAGCAACGCGCGAGCGCGGGCTATCGCCTCGGGGGCTTGCGCTCCTGCCCCAGTTGTCGCGTGGGCGGACGGCCCGGTCACCGGGCGGTTGAGCCGGTTGCGGCGCTGTACCAGCCACCACAGAAGGCCGCCGCCCGCCAGCATCGCGAACGGACCGAACCACAGGAGCCAGGTGTTGCTCTGCAGCGGCGGTCGATAGAGTACAAAGTCGCCGTAGCGCGCCACCATGTAGTCAAGGATCTGACCGTCACTTTGCCCTTGTGCGAGCAAGGTTTCGATCTGTCGCTTGAGATCGACCGCCAGATCGGCGTTGGAGTCGGCAAGCGTCTGGTTCTGACAGACGAGACAGCGTAATTCCTCTGACAGGCGCTTGAGACGCTCGGAGGAAGCGGTATCCAACGCCGGTGCGCCCGGCGCGGGGAGGGGAGGAGAAGCCGACATGGTCTGGACCGACAGTTAAGACTTGAGGCGCGAGTCTCGCATAGTCAATGGGTGTCTGGGTCGTTCTGATCGGCTGGCGGCCGCGTGAGACGCTCATCGTATCCGGTCTTGACGCGCAGGCTGCGCAGCGTCTCGCTCTGCTCGGGTTGCATGCTTGCATCGAGCAACTCGATCAGTCTGGCGGTTTCCATACCCAGACGCGCGCTCGCGTGCGTTGCGCTCAGCAGATCCTAAACCTCAGATTTGGAGAGGCTGTACTTGCGCTGTTCGATGAGCCAGGAGCGGTATATCGCTATTTCGAGTAGCAGGTGATCGTACACCTCGAACACTCAGAGAGATGCTGAGGAGAGGGGCAGAAACCGTTAACCGAATTGAAACAGGCGTTATCGCGCCCACGATTATCCGGTTACGCCAGTTCGCAACAGTCTACGGCTGCTCGTTGCAGGAGTTGCTTGGCCGCACAGCCGATATCCTGCCAGATCTCGCGCAGCGTACCGCAGCGGAACTTCATCCCCTGCCACCAACCGATCGGCGGCATGTCGCCGGGCAGGCGGTCGCCACCGCGAGATACCTGCAGGCACTGCGCAAGGACGGAAGCTGAGGGTTTTGGGAGGCAGGCGAGGCTTATTGACTGCCAAGCCGCCTGAGCCATGGCATAAGTTCGTCGCGGATGATCTCGGGCGTGAACGGCCCCACTTGCTTGTAGCGGATGATGCCGTCGCGATCGATCAGGAAGGTCTCGGGCGCACCGTAGACGCCCCAGTCGATGGCAGCACGGCCGTCGAAATCGCTGATCACCACCGCGTAGGGATTGCCGTGGCGTTTGAGCCAGGCAATTGAGTCGTCTCGTTTGTCTTTCCAGGCAAAACCTACAATCGGCACGACTTTGTCTCGGGCCAGATCGTTAAGCAGCGGATGCTCGACCTGGCAGGCCGCGCACCATGAGGCCCAGACATTCAGGAGCCATACCTTGCCTTTCATTTCCGCGGGCACCCAGTTGACCTCGGTGCCGAGCACGGGCAAGGAAAAAGCGGGCGCGGGCTTGCCGATGAGGGGGGATGGGACGAACCGTGGGTCGCGATCGAGGCCCTTCAGAAGAAACCACCCGATCAGCGCAAAGATGGCAACCGGAATCAACAGGCGCAGGGTCTTCATGTCGGGCGATCGGCGAGGCGTGGCGGTCCTGAGAACGGGGGGTTAGCGCGCGGCGAGATCGCCCGCGACCGGCCCCGCTGGACCGATCGATGATTCGGAGGCCTGCGCGATACGCGCGGCGTCTTCGGCCGCGAGCCTGCGCCGATAGCGCCGGTCGGCGATCGCCACGAATCCGCCCAGTGCCATCAATACACAGCCGAGCCAGATCCAGTTGACGAAAGGCTTCACATGAACCCGGATGGCCCAGTCGTTACCGCTCAAGGGTTCGCCCATCGAGATGTAGACATCGCGCCAGAGGCTGCGGTCGATCGCCGCTTCGGTCATGGGCATGCGCTGAGCTCGATAGACACGCTTCTCGGGCAGCATCACAGCGCGTGCGGGGGCCGAGGCCGCGTCGGAGGCACGACGAAGCTCGAAGCGCCCGCGCATGGCGTCGTAGTTCGGGCCGGTAACGGTTCGCAGATCCTTGAAATCGACCCGCCAGCCACCCACCTCGACCGACTGGCCAGGCGCGAGTTTCAACTCCCGCTCGCTTTCGCTGCTCTTGACCAGGGTGACGCCGATCACGAACACCGCAACGCCCAGGTGGGCGAGCTGCATGCCCCAGACCGAGGCGGGGTGCAGTCGCGCGCGCGACAGCCGCAGCCGGCCGTTTGAATCACGCAGCATTTCGAGCGCCGCAATTGACACGCCCGCGGCAATCCACAGCCCGAAGGCAAGACCACTTGCCGCAATCGGGCGAAAGCCCGCGTCGGTGGTGAGCGGTTGCAGCAGTGCCGCAGCGATAGCGACCGCGAGCGCCCAGCGCAGGCGCCGGGCGATATCGGGGAGTGGCGCCTGTTTCCAGCGCGCAAGCGGTCCGATCACCATCAGAAACATGGCAGGCGCCATGAGCGGATAGAAGACGGCTTCGAAATAAGGGGGGCCGACCGAGATCTTTCCCATGCCCAGGGTGTCGAGCGCGAGGGGGTAGAGCGTGCCGAGCAGCACCGCGGCCATGGCCACGATCAGCACCACGTTGTTGGCAAGCAGCATTGACTCGCGTGAAACGAGCGCAAAGCCACTGCCCGAACCGAGCGCGGGCGCGCGCCAGGCATAGAGGAGGAGCGACCCACCGATCACCAGCGCAAGGAACACCAGGATGAAGACGCCGCGGGTGGGGTCGGT
>SXGQ01455613.1_pt1 | contig 10540 bp, 12 predicted proteins | sample 3178371 | NCBI WGS metagenome assembly SXGQ01 (sample SAMN11356859, study PRJNA531348) | freshwater metagenome | isolation source: freshwater sample F1-20 | place: China: Fuxian Lake, Yuxi | collected 2017-12-25 | reverse complement strand
TCAAATACACCTACGCCGACACCCTCCACACCACCGGCAACACCCACGAAGCCCTCCAATGGTTCCACCGCGTCATCGCCACCGACCCCCACCACACCACCGACGCACCCCAACGCATCACCCAACTCGAACAAGAACTGGGTATCAGCGGCGACCAGCAGGACTGACGCGGCCCGAGTGATGCCGGCCTGCCTGTTCGGGCTTGGGGAGCCGGGAACGCTCCCGGGTCGTGGGCCGGGGAGGTCAGTCGCGGCCGCCGGAGATCCAGGAGGAGGGCGGCGCCGCTAGGCCGTCGGCCAGCCCTCGCGAGGCTCCCGGACGTGCTGGCGGTACTCCTCGGCCAGCCAGCGCAGCGCCTCCTGGTGGGCGTGGTCGTCGTCGGAGGCCACCGCGCCGCCGACGAGGCTGACGCGGTAGTCGTGCGCGTAGGCGCTCGCGGCGGTCATCGCGACGCAGGCCTGCGTCGCGACGCCGGCGAGCAGGAGGTGGTCCACGTCGTGCGCGCGCAGCACCTCGAGCAGATCGGTGTCGAGGAAGGCGTCGTCGCGACGTTTCGTGACGAGGACGGTGTCGACGTCCGCCAGCTCGGACACCGGTCCCGCACCGTCCGTGCCCTCCAGGGCGACGGGACTGTCGTCGTCGCGCATGTTGAGTGCCCACGTGGCCGGGTCCTGTGGCAGCACCGTGCGCACCTCGACGACCGGCGCACCGTGTCGACGCGCCTGGCCGACCCACCAGTGCACGGCGGTGAGCAGGCCGGCGCGACGTCGCGCGAGGCCGGGCGTGGCGAGGAAGTCCTCCTGGAGGTCGATGAGGACGAGGGCGGTCGTGCTGCGGTCGGTGGCGGTGCGGTCGGCGGCGGGGGTCGTGGGGGTGGTCACGTCGTCGTCGTACCCACGTCGCCCGCCTGCATGCCACGGACGTCGCCGGGTACGAGGAGGGTCGCGACACCCGACGGACGGAGCAGGCATGGCGGCACGGACGAGCTGGCACGCCGAGGCGAGCCTCGCGCCGACGACACGGACCACCCTTGGCGGCATCGTCGACGACGTCGTCGTCGGTGGTGGTGTCGTCGGCCTGAGCGCGGCCGTCGAGCTCGCCCGCCAGGGACGGCGGGTGGTGCTGGTCGAGGCGCACCCCACGCTGGGCAGCGGCACGTCCGGTCGGTCGACGGGCAAGCTCAGCCTGCTCCAGGGCACACGGCTGGCGACCATCGAGTCCCACCACGGGCCGGCGACGAGCGCGCGGTACGTCGAGGCCTGCCGGGACGCTCAGGGGTGGGTCGAGCAGCTGCTCGACCGCTGGGACGTCGACGTGCAGCACCGCCCGGCGGTCACCTGGGCGTCGGACGGCGACCGCACGGCCGACACGCGAGCCGAGGACGCGGCCGCCCGCCGGGCCGGGCTGCCCACTCGCTGGCAGCGCGAGGTGCCTGCGGGCCTCCCGGGCTACGGGGCCGTGGTGCTCGACGACCAGCCGCAGGTCGACGCGCTCGCGTACGTGGCGGCGCTCGGCGCCGAGGCCGTCGCCGCCGGAGTCGACGTCCGGCTCGGGCGGCGCGTCCGCCAGGTCGGCGGCGGTGCGCACCCTTGCGTCACGCTCGAGGACGGTGAGGAGCTGAGGGCTGCCCACGTGCTGGTCGCCACGGGCATCCCCGTGCTCGACCGGACGGCCGCCTTCGCGACGGTCAAGCCGCACCGCTCGTACGTCGTCGCCTTCGAGACCGGTCAGGAGGTGCTGCCGATGGCGGTGTCGGTCGGGTCGCCGTCGTGGACGGTGCGCGGGGTACCGCGACCGGGTCGAGCGCCGCTCGCGCTCGTCGGCGGACACGGCCACGTGGTCGGCAGGTCCGGTCCCGCAGGGCGCCACCTCGAGGCGGTGCGCCGGTGGGCCCGCGAGCACCTCGACGTCGGCGCCGAGGTCGCCGCGTGGTCGGCGCAGGACTACCTGACGCCCGACGAGGTGCCCATCGCCGGACGGGCCCTTGGACGGGCCCCGGTGCACGTGGTCACGGGTCTCGGAGGGTGGGGCCTCCTGGCCGGGGTGGCGGGAGCGCGGGCGGTCGCCACCGCCGTCGCCCACGGTCGTCGGCTCCCGCTCGTCCCGCCCGGCCGGCTCACGGGACCACGCTCCATGACGTCGCTGGCCCAGTGGAACGCCGCGGTCGGCGGGCATCTCGCGTCGGGCTGGCTCGGCGCCCTCGCGCGCCCGGGCGATGTGCCGGGGGAGAGCCAGGGCGTGGTCACACGTGGTCGCCCTCCGGTGGCGACCTCGACGGTGGACGGGTGCGTCCGCTCGGTGTCGGGCGTCTGTCCGCACCTGGGCGGGGTCGTGCGATGGAACGATGTCGAGCGGACGTGGGACTGCCCCCTCCACGGGTCGCGGTTCGAGCCCGATGGGACGCTCCTCGAGGGTCCGGCGACGCGCGGGCTCGGCCCTGCGTCGGCTCCTCGTCCCGCGCGGTGACGCGCCGGCTAGGACTCGTCGACGTCGGGTCCGTCGGGGTCGCGTGAGGTGCGGCGGTCCGTCGCGGCCTTGGCCTTCAGGGTCGTGACGACGCGCGAGGCCGCCGCCGCGACGATCGCGACCGGCAGCACCGCGTAGGCCCAGGCGCGGGGCAGCACGTCCCGGTCGACGAGCACGATCACGAAGATCGCCGCCACGACGAGCACCGCGATGCCCAGCACGGCCCAGCGCCACGCGCCGACGCCGGTCTCGGAGCCACCTGCTCGCATCGGGGGGTTGTACCAGGGCCGACGGGTGCTCCCGCTCCAGTCGTCGTCGGGCCGGTCGTCCATGGGATCCTCCTCGGTCGGGGTCGCCTGGTGCGTACCCCGGCGGGGCTGGGACGTGCGGGCGACCGCCTCAGTCGTCGACGCCGTGGGCGCGCATGACGAACAGCAGCGTCGTGCCCACCGTGCCGAGCGCGGCGAGGGCGAGGAACAGGTAGCCCCATGGCTGGGTCAGCGGGCCGTAGCGGACGACGGCGGAGCCGACGAGGCCCGCGACGGCGAGCACCAAGGTCGCCGAGACGCCCAGGTTCCAGCGGAGACGGGGTGATGGCACAGGACCTCCCGACGTGAGGGTGCGGACCCGCCCGGAAGCGGGCCCGCACCGTTCGGGGCCCGCCAGGGGGACAGGCCCGTGTCGTCCCGGTACCCGAGGCGGTCCGAGTCATGCGTCGTGCTGCTCGGAGGGTGCCTCGAGGCGCGAGGTCCGCCTACGATCGAGACATGGCTCCTCGTGCTCTCCTTGCCGCCGGCGCGGTGACCGCTGCCCTGGTGGCGGGCTGCACCAGCACCGTGGAGCCTGGCGGCGGGGAGTCGTTCTCCGCCGCGACGCTGCCGACGCTCGACGCGCCGTCAGTGTCGCCGCCTCCGCGTCCGGACGTGCGGCGGACGATGTCGGCCGCCGCCACGCTCACCACCTTCGAGGCGCCGCTGGACGCCTGCCGCGGACCGGTGGCGATCGACGTGGGGGAGGCCGGGCGTCCCCTGCTCGTCTCCGAGCACGACTACTGCGGGGGAGCGGCGTGGATCCCGGGGCTGGGTCGCGGTGACGTCGTCGAGCTGGACGGCCCCGGCGTCGACGCCGGTCTCTACCGGGTCGACGTCGTCGACCGGCACCAGCGTCGCGACGTGTTCGTGCGCGACCTGCGACCGAGTGCCGACGTCGTCCTGCAGACCTGCGTGTCGCAGACCCAGCTGGTGCTCGTGGCCCTGACGAAGGTCCCCGGACAGGACGTCTGAGCGCACTTTCTTGCAGGTTTGGGCACCCTTGCCGGACTAGTTCGCCTACGGTGGCGATGTCCGGAGGAGGGCACGATGACCCATGACGAGCGCGGCGCGACCGCTGTGGAGTACGCGTTGCTGGCGGCGTCCATCGCCGCGGTGATCGCTGTGGCTGTGGGGATCTTCGGCCAGGACGTGCTCGAGCTGTTCGAGCGCGTTCCCCCGTTCTGAGACCCGCGCCACACCATCGATGTGACGAACGCCATAGTCCGACCGGACTAATAAAAGATGGCCCGTCACTCGCATGACAAACAGGACTTTCGGACTTAACTTTTTCTCAGGGAGCGTCACCAACAGGGGTGACGGAGCAATCGGGGAACCGGGGCTCGAAACATCTGAGGGAGTTACATCATGTACGCACTGTCGACCATCCTGGCCTACATCGCCACCGCCAAGGACCGCCGTGACGAGAAGGGTGCGACCGCCGTCGAGTACGGCCTGCTGGTCGCCCTGATCGCCGCCATCATCATCGGCGTCGTGACGACGATCGGCCAGGACGTCCTGACCGGCTTCAACAAGGTCGCGAACGCGCTGCCGAACACGTGATCGGGAACGGCGGCGCCGCGTAGCTCGGGCTCGCGGCGCCGCCGGCTCACGCAACGGACGACTCGAGGGATCTGAGTCCTCGTCTCGTCCCCGCCACCCACCGGAGAGGGAGCCCGGAGGGCGGCACATCAGGCAACAGGGTGAGGGACCGTCCCGCGACGGGGTGCAGCAGCATCTCGGGGCGTCCTGTCGTGATCCCCACCGCCCCCGCGTCCCGGGGTCAAGGGACGCACGCTTCACGGGAACAGGGAGATTGTCGTGAACAAGCAACGACTGGCCATCGGCGCTGCGGTGCTGCTGGCGGTGCTCGGCTTCGCCGCGCTCGTCGTCTACGCGCAGGGCGCCGACGACCGCGCCTTCGAGGGCACCGAGCGCACCACGGTGCTGCGGGTCACCCAGGAGGTGGCCACCAAGACGCCGGCGAGCGAGCTCGCGAAGAGCGTCGAGACCGTCGACCTGCCGAAGGCTGCGGTGGTGCCCGGTGCACTCACCGACCTCTCGGACGTCGAGGGCGAGGTGACCCAGGGCGTGCTCGTCCCCGGTGACCAGCTCACGGCGGCCAAGTTCGCGTCGCCCGACGACGTGAAGGGCGACACCGCCGTGCCGAAGGGCATGCAGGAGCTCGCCATCCAGCTCGAGGGTCAGCGCATCGTGGGAGGTGCACTGGCCCCGGGTGACCTGGTGGGCGTCATGGCCAGCTACGAGGGACGGACGGCCAACGCGGCCAACCGCGTCCGCGTCCTCGCCGTCTCCGCGGGCGTCGGCGACGCGCAGGTAGCGTCCGGCGCCACCGTGACGGTCGCCGTGCGGACGATCGACGCCGAGAAGATCGTCAACGCCATGGAGTTCGGCAAGGTCTGGCTGACGAAGCAGACCACCGACACCGACACCGGCGGAGGCCGGACGGTCGACAGCCGGGTGGTGGCGCCATGAGTCTCGTGCTGATCGTCGGCGGCGACGACGAGCTCGCCGGGCGGGTCGAGGCGACCATCGGTCACCAGTGCGTCGCGCTCGGGGCTGACGCCATGCAGGGCGACTCCTCCAGCTTCCTGCGCGGGCTCGACCCGACCGTGATCCCCGACGCGATGATCCTCACCGCGGCCGTGCCGCTGCAGGCCTCGATGGCCCTGGCGCGCGAGGTCGCTGCGGTCCGACCCGACGTCGACCTCGTGCTCGTCGCGGCCACCGAGAAGGAGGTCATGCTCGAGGCGATGCGCTCGGGCATCCGCGACGTCGCACCGAGCATCGACGACCCCAACCTGCTCGCGGGTCTGCGAGCACGGCTCGACGCGCGCACGCCGGCGACGGCGGGCGACCCGCTCAAGCTGGCCAGGCCCACGACGCCCGTCGACTTCCGGTCGCGCACGCTGACCGTGCTGTCGCCCAAGGGCGGGGTCGGCAAGACCAGCATCGCCACCAACCTGGCCGTCGCGCTGGCGCAGCAGTCGCCCATGGAGGTCGTGCTCGTCGACCTCGACCTGCAGTTCGGCGACGTGTCGACGGTGCTCGACCTGCGGCCGAGCCACACGCTCGAGGACGCCTTCGGGCCGGGCGCCCGCGACAACCTACTGCTCAAGACCTACCTGACGGTGCACACGGCCGGGTTCTTCGTGCTGTGCGGCGCGGAGTCGCCGGCCGCGAACGACCACGTGACCTCCGAGCAGGTCGCCGCCCTGGTGCGGCAGCTGCAGGAGCAGTTCCGCTACGTCGTCGTCGACACCGCGGCCGGGCTCGACGAGGCGACCCTCGGGGCGCTCGAGGCGAGCGACGACGCGGTCCTGGTCAGCACGATGGACATCGCCTGCCTGCGGAGCGTGCGCAAGGAGATCGAGCTGCTGAGCGAGCTGGCGATCCTGCCGGCGTCGCGTCACGTGGTGCTGAACTTCGCGGACAAGCAGTCCGGGCTCAAGGTCAAGGACGTCGAGGCGATGCTCGGCATCCCGGTCGACGTGGTCATGCCGCGCGCGAAGGAGGTGCCGGTCGCCTCCAACAAGGGTGTCCCGCTGGTCGTCAGCAGCCGGTCGAACCCGTTCGTGAAGTCGGTCAAGGCTCTGGCCAAGAAGGTCTACGACCGGGCCCGCGCCGCCGAGGGCAAGCCGGGCCACAAGCGGCTGGAGGTGGCCTGACATGCGGTTGAGCGACCGGCTCGCCAGCGCCCGGGAGGCCAGCACGTTCACCAGCGCCGTCGTGGAGACGGAGGAGCTGGAGGACGTCGACGGCTCGGGCGCGCTCGGCGACGCGTACGCGTCGATGAAGGCGCGGGCGTCCGAGGCCCTCATGGGGCGCATCGGCGCCCGCATCAACGACCCGAGCCTCACCGAGGACCAGCTGCACGCCTTCGTGCGGGAGGAGCTCACGTCGGTCATCGAGGGCGACCAGCAGCTGCTGCTCACCTCCGACGAGCGGCGTCGGCTGGTGCGCGACGTCGAGGACGACGCGCTGGGCCTCGGCCCGCTGGAGCGGATGCTCGAGGACGACAGCATCAGCGAGATCATGGTGAACCGGTACGACCAGGTGTACGTCGAGCGGCGCGGGCGGCTCACGCAGGTGACGGCGCGCTTCGCCTCCGAGGACCACCTGCGTCGGGTCATCGAGCGCATCGTCAGCAAGGTCGGCCGCCGCATCGACGAGTCGTCGCCGCTCGTGGACGCCCGGCTGGCCGACGGGTCCCGCGTGAACGCCGTGATCCCGCCGCTGGCGGTCGACGGGTCGTCGCTGACCATCCGCAAGTTCAGCAAGGACCCGTTCACGGTCACCGACCTCATCGGGTTCGGCAGCATGACCGAGCAGATGGCCCACCTCCTGCAGGCCTGCGTCCAGGCCAAGCTGAACATCCTGGTCAGCGGCGGTACCGGCACCGGAAAGACGACGCTGCTCAACGTGCTGAGCCGCTTCATCCCGGCCGGCGAGCGGATCGTCACCATCGAGGACGCCGTCGAGCTCAACCTGCAGCAGCCGCACGTGGTGCGCATGGAGGCCCGGCCGGCGAACATCGAGGGCCAGGGCGAGGTGACCATCCGCGACCTCGTGCGCAACTCGTTGCGCATGCGACCTGACCGCATCGTGGTCGGTGAGTGTCGTGGCGGCGAGGCCCTCGACATGCTGCAGTCCATGAACACGGGCCACGACGGCTCGTTGTCGACCCTGCACGCGAACTCCCCGCGCGACGCGATGTCGCGCCTGGAGACGCTCGTGCTGATGGCCGGCATGGACCTGCCCCTGCGCGCCATCCGTGAGCAGGCGGCCAGCGCGGTCGACCTGATCGTGCAGATCCAGCGGCTCCGCGACGGGTCGCGACGTGTCGTGAACGTGACCGAGGTGATGGGCCTGGAGGGCGACACGGTGGTGCTGCAGGACATCTTCACCTTCGACTTCGCCGCCGGCGTGGACGAGCACGGACGGTTCCGCGGCAACGCGGTGCCGACCGGCATCCGGCCGCGGTTCAGCGAGCGCTTCGCCGACCACGGCATCGCGTTCGACCTGGACAACCTGGTCCGCCAGGGAAGGGTGGGGTGAGCGCGATGCTGGTGATCGGTGCGGTGCTGGTGGTCGGGTCGCTCGTGTGCGCCTACCTGGCCGTCGTCGGGGTGCCCGAGACACGGGGGACGCGCGGCCGCGTGGCCGCCTACGCCGTGACGGAGCAGAAGCCGCTGCTCCGACGCGCCAACGACGGAGCGGTCGAGGCCGTCGAGAAGGTGCTCAGCCGACGCGGCTGGCGACCGTTCTCGGCCGAGGAGCTCGAGCTCGCCGGCATCCGGCGGTCGGTCGCCTCCCTCGTCGTCACGGTCCTGGTGCTCGGCGGGGCCACCTTCCTCGGTCTGCTGGTCCTGCAGCTGCCGGTCGTCGCGGCCTTCCTGCTGTCGCTGCTGGTCCCGCTGGTGGCCAAGGTCGCCGTGCGCGTGAAGGTGGCACGACGTCGCAAGCGGTTCGCCGGCCAGCTGGCGCCGCTGCTGCAGATGATGGCGTCGTCGCTGCGCGCCGGCCAGAGCCTGCCCCGTGCCATGGACGCCGCGTCCCACGACGCCGAGGTCCCGATGTCGGAGGAGCTGACCCGGGTCGTCAACGAGTACCGGATCGGGCGCGACCTCGTCGACGCCATGGAGGACGTGGCCGATCGCATGCAGTCCGAGGACTTCCGGTGGATCGCCCAGGCCATCGAGTCCCAGCGCGAGACCGGCGGAAACCTCAACGAGATCCTCGACCAGGTGGCCGAGACCATCCGCGACCGGCACCACGTGCGCGAGCAGGTGATGGCGCTGTCGGCCGAGGGTCGGCTGTCGGCCTACATCCTGATGGCGCTGCCCGTGGGTGTGGGCATCTACTACTCGACGGTCGCGTCGACACAGATGGGCGTCTTCGTCGACTCCGGGATCGGCAAGGTGATCATGGTGGTGAGCGGGTTGATGTACGTGCTCGGCGGCTTCTGGATGCGCTCCATCGTGCGGATCGAGTTCTGACATGGTGATGCTCGCAGCCTTCCTGCTCGTCTGCTCGCTCCTGCTCGTCCTCATGGGCACCGGAGCCGTCGCCACTCCTGGCGGGAGCGGTGTGCGCAAGCGCGCTCGTAGCCTGTCGGCGGCGGCCGAGTCGGCTTCCGACACCGGCGTGGTGAAGGTCGACCGCACCCGCGCCGACCTCTGGGAGCGGTTCACGCCCAGCTCGACGTTGCGCCGTCTGGAGCGGAACCTGGTGCTGGCGGGTCACCCCGAGGGGTGGACGCGTGAACGCGTGGTGCTGATGAAGCCGGCCGCCGCGGTGCTCGGCCTGCTCTTCGGTGCCCTGCTCGTCAGCAAGACCACCAACCCGCTGATGCCGCTCGTCGCGCTCGGCATCGTCGGCTTCTGCTACATGGTGCCGGACCTGCTGGTCTACAACCAGGCCACCAAGCGCCAGGACGAGATCCAGAAGCGGCTGCCGGACATGCTCGACCAGATCGTCATCTCGCTCGAGGCCGGCGTCGGGTTCGAGGCCGCGCTGTCGAAGGCGGCGGAGCGGGGGACCGGACCACTCGCCGAGGAGGCGTCGCGACTGATGCAGGACATGAGCCTTGGCATGGCGCGTCGCGAGGCCTACCTGGCGCTCGCGGAGCGTACGTCGGTGGAGGAGCTCAGGACGTTCTGCAAGGCCGTCGTGCAGGCCGAGGAGTTCGGCGTCTCCGTGGCGTCCGTCGTCCGCAGCCAGGCGCAGGAGATGCGGCTCAGCCGTCGGCGTCGGGCGGAGGCCCAGGCCCAGCAGGTGCCGGTGAAGATCCTCGTCCCGTTGATGACCTGCATCCTGCCGGTGCTGTTCGCGATCGTGATGGGCCCCGCCGTCGTCTACGCCTACGCCATCAACTGACACCGCCCGACCACAACCGAAGACACCGGCTCGTCCGGTCCCCAGACACCCCGGACCGCGGTTTCCCTGTTGCCCCGGTCCGGGGCCCTCAGCGGGCCGTCCCCGATCTCCCAGTCGGGGGCGGCTCGCCCCTGTGCCCAGATGTCTCAAGGTCCGGGTGACGCCCATCACTTGACACTCCTCGGGGGGTTGTCAAGCGGCTTGACACTCTGTACCGTCCTGTCAAGTGATCCACGCCGCACCCCGCCGCGGCGTGACCGGCACCAGGAGGTACCCATGACGCTCTCGACCACGGTCGACGGCCGCACCGTCGAATGGACCGACAAGAAGCGCTACCTGTGGCTCATCGGCGCGATCGTCCCGCTGATCCCGCTCGTCATCTGGGGCGCCGTCGCCGCCACCGGCTGGCACGTGTGGTGGTACTTCGGACCGTTCTTCCTGTTCGTCGTGGTCCCGCTGGTCGACCTCGTCGCCGGGCTCGACCCGAACAACCCGCCGGACGAGCTCCTCGAGTCCCTCGAGGAGGACCGCTACTACCGCTGGGTCACCTACGCGTTCATCCCGCTGCAGCTCGCCGGCTTCCTGTGGGGCTGCTTCCTGCTCGGCGACGGCACGATCTTCGGCTGGGACCCGTTCTCGGCCAGCGTGCTCCCCGGGATCACCGAGCCGCTCACCTGGTACGACAAGCTCGGCCTGGCCACCGGCATGGGCATGGTCGCCGGCATCGGCATCACCACCGCGCACGAGCTCGGCCACAAGAAGGAGGAGCACGAGCGCTGGTTCGCCCGCGTCGCCCTCGCCCAGACCTTCTACGGCCACTTCTACATCGAGCACAACAGCGGCCACCACGTCCGCGTCGCCACGCC
>SXGQ01884088.1_pt1 | contig 10542 bp, 8 predicted proteins | sample 3178371 | NCBI WGS metagenome assembly SXGQ01 (sample SAMN11356859, study PRJNA531348) | freshwater metagenome | isolation source: freshwater sample F1-20 | place: China: Fuxian Lake, Yuxi | collected 2017-12-25 | reverse complement strand
TGGAAGCCGCCCGCGTCGGCATGCGCGACCATCGCCGGATCGCGCTCACGCGCGAGCCAGCCTGGCGCCGCTTCCGTCCCGAGGACGCGCTCGACCTCCATGTCGGCTCGCTCGCGTTCCTCGAAGCCGCGCTCGCCGATGCGCCCTCGACGCCCGAGCACCCGCACGTCGTGGTGACCCACCACGCGCCGAGCCCGCAATCCATCGGCAGCGCCTTCACGAACGACCCGCTGAACGCGGCCTTCGTCTCCGACCTCACGGACACGATCCGACGCACGTCGCCCGCGGCCTGGGTGCACGGACACGTGCACGAGAACAAGGATTACCGGATCGAGGATACTCGGGTCGTCTGCAACCCAAAAGGCTACGGCCGCGAAAACGCGGATTTCGACCCGAGCCTGGTCGTCGAGTTCGGCGCTTGACCTTGAACTATCTCGACGATCCGAAGGAGGACGGTGAGACCTCGACCCTGCCCGGCCCGTCCGCCCGCGCCACGGTCCTGCGCCACCTTCCGCGTGTCCTGCGCGCGGGCCTTTCCCAATCGGACGACGTCGCGCTCGCCGCGGCACTCGCGCAGGAGGTCGATGCCTTCGACCCGGCGACGGCGCGCGCGCTCGCGGGCTGGGTCAAGACCGGCTGCGCATACAGGCGTGACGACGCCGTCCCCGCCTCCATCCGACGGCTCGACCGCCTCGCGGCGCGCCGGAACGAGACCGCGCTCGCCGCGATCGCGGACGCACTGCTGCTCGTCACCGCGCCGGCCAGCATGACCGCCCTGGCCGGGCGGCTCGCACAAGCCGCCTGGCGCGACCTCGACCGTCTCCACGAGGTCAGCGGGCAAGTCCACCTCCTCGCGTTCCAGGCCGTCGGGGCCGGAGAGCTCGCGGCCGGCCGCTACACGCTCGACCTCGACGGCATCCTCGTCGACCTCCTCCCGCCCGACACGGCCGCGCGCCGGCGCGATCCCGTCGAAGCGTGGCGCAGCGCGCTCGTCGACGCGTACGAGGACCTGGCCGGGGAAGCCCGCGCGACGGCGCTCGGCCTCACCATCATTGCCACCTCGTCCGGCACCGCTCCGATCAGCAGCGGCAGCATGGCCGTCGTCGCACGTATCCGCGGCCGCCAAGCCCTGGAGCCCGTGGAGCGACGGGCCGCCCGGCGCGAGAAGCAGCGCCACGATGCCGAGCTCGCCGCGGACCGCAAGCGGCTTGAGAGAGCGCAGGAACGCGAAGCCAAGAAGAACGCGCCGCCCGTACCCGAGCCGCCGGTCCCCGCCGAGGTCCCGGACGGCTTCGTCATGGTCTGCCCGGCAGTTCACCCGGGCTCCGGACGCGACGGACGCGCCTGGAGCCGCGGCTACGAACACGTCGTCGGCACGCCGGTGCCGCTCGTCGCCACGCCGGACCTCGCCAAGGTGCGCGCGACCCTCGTCGCCGCCTTCCCGCACGCGGCCCCCACCATCGACCGCCTGCTCGCCGAGTTCGCCGGCCGGCGCTTCCTGGGCCTGACAAGCCCGATCTGCCTCGCCGGGCCGCCCGGCGTGGGCAAGAGCGCCTTCGCGGCCGCGCTCGCCGACGCCCTCGGGGTCGGCCTCTACCGCGTGGACGGAAGCAACGACGCAGGGGTCAGTCTCGGCGGCACCGAGAGGCGCTGGTACTCCTCGGAACCCTGCCGGCCGCTGATGGCCATCGCCCGCCACCGGCAAGCGAACACCCTCCTTCTCGTCGAAGAAGCGGACAAGGCGCCGACGCGGAACGACCACGGGCGGCTTTGGGACGGGATACTTCTGTTCACGGACCAGAGCACATCCCGGCATTACCAAGATCCGTGTTTTCAAGCCGAAATCGACGTCTCCAACGTCATGATCGTGCTTACGGTCAATCGCACGGACGCCTTGCCGGGCCCGCTCCTCGACCGCCTCAAGGTGCTGGACTTCCCAGCGCCTGAGGCGAAGCACCTGCAGCCGCTTTCCGCCTCGATCCTGCGCGAGATCGCGACCGGGCGCGGCGAGGACCCGCGCTTCCACCCCCCGCTCGCGGCCTTCGAGCTGGACGCCTTGCGACGGCGGTGGCGCGGCGGATCGCTACGCGGGCTGCGTCGCGCGGTCGAGGCCGTCCTGCGCGCCCGGGACGCGGCCGCCCCGCCTGCCCTGCAATGACCGGAGCACCTCGCGTGAGCAGACCGAACCACGGCCAGGCAGCCCCAAGCGCCGGCCCCCTCGCATCCAAGCCCGCGTCGGCCGCCCCGGCGGACGGAAGGTCGTACCGAATATGGGTCCTGTCCAACCTGCAGGTCGACGTCGAGCCGTTCGAGCTCCCGCGCCCGTTGCCGGAATTCGACGCCCTGGTCGTGGCCGGAGGCGTCGCCTCCGGTCTCGGCCGGGCGGTCCGCTGGCTGGCGGAGGCGCTCGACGGCCGACAGGGCGACAGGCCGGTCGCCCTCGTTCCGGGCGTGCACGAGTTCAGCGACGCGGTGCCCGTGCCGCAGGCGTTGGACGAAGCGTCGTCGCTCGGGCGTCGGCTCGGAATCGCGGTCCTGCACGACGACGCCGTCCGGCTCGGGGCGGGGGACGAACCAGGGCTGCACATCGCCGGCGCCACGCTCTGGCCTGGCTTCGAGCTCGCCGGGCCGGACAAGGTCGTGCAGGCGCGCGGCCACGCCCGCCACCGCTGGCGCGCGCTGCGGCGGATCAGGAGCGCGCCGGGTACCCCGTTCCAGCCACACGACGCCGCCGGCGCGCACGGCAGGTCGCGCGCCTTCCTCGCCGACGCGCTGGCCTGCGTCGCCGTGGGCGGGAACGGCTTCGGCGCGCCCGACGGCACCGCGGTGCTCAAAGGCGTTCGCGCCGGAGATCGCGCGGTCGTCGCGACCGCTTTCCCGCCGTCGCGGGCATGCCTGACCCGGGAGGCCGCCGAGCCGCTCCGGGATCACTGGGCCGCCGCATGGCAAGGCTCCGCGCTCGACGAGATGTTCGAACGCTGGAGCGCGCCGCCCGCCTGGATCTTCGGCGGCGGCACCTGCGCCTGGGACATGCGCCTCGGCCGGACCCGGCTCGTCGCCAACCCGCGCAGCCCGCCGACGGCCGGCTTCGACCCCGGCCGCGTCGTCGTCGTCTGAACCAGCTGCCACCGTGAAGGAAGGACAGATGCTGCCCCACCTCGACCCGATCTCCCCGGACCCGCCGCGCCTCGCGCACGGGAACGGGCGCGCGTGGACGCAGGCGCGCCCGGACCGTCCGGAGCGTCTCCTGGCCATCGACATCGAGACCGTGCGGGATCGCGCCAGGACACCCGCTTGTTGGCCGGAGGACAAGTTCCCCAAGGTCGCGTTCCACGAGGTCGTGGCGATCTCGTACGCGACCGCGCGCATCGTCCGGCACGAGGACGGGACCGAGAGCTACGTCTTCGAGCGTTGCCAGTCCGGCGGCGAGCCGGGCTGGAGCGAGGCCGAGCTCGTTCGCGCCTTCTGGCGCTTCTTCTCGGCCGGGCGCTACCGCGTCGTGTCCTGGAACGGGCGCAGGTTCGACCTGCCCGTCCTGCGCCTCAGGGCGATGCTGCACGGGGTCGAGACCGCGGCCTGGTACCGGCGCGGCGACCGCTGGAACGGCTACGCGCGGCGCTTCGGCGAGGACTACCACGCCGATGTCATGCAATGCCTGAGCGACGACGGCGGCACCCTCGCGCTCGGGCTCGACGAGACGTCGCACCTCCTCGGCCTGCCTGGAAAGGTCGGGGCGGACGGCAGCGCGGTCGCGGATCTCGTGGTCGCCGGCCGCATCGGGGAGGTCAGGAGCTACTGCGACTGCGACGTCCTCGGCACGCTCGCCCTGTACTTGCGCTGGGCCCACCTGTCCGGCCGGTGCACGGCATCCGCACACGACGCCGCCGTCTCCGACATGGTGCGGTACCTGGATACGGAGCGGGCGGCTCGACCGCATCTCGGCCTGTTCCTCGACGGCTGGGACCGCCGCTACGTCGGATCGGGCGCCGCCGACCCGGGGCTCCGGGGTCGGGGCGAGCCGGAGCCGATCCCCCGCTACGCGGCCGGCAGCTAAAGGATTGCGCATCCAATCCTTTCCAAAGGTATTTCTCACCCCAGCTCGCTCGACCGGAAAGGATCGAATGCGCAATCCTGACGTCGTATCAAGAAACTTCGGTCGGACAGTTGAGAACATCGGTCCCGAAAGCCGGCCTAACCCGTCCGGACCTTGGCCCATTCGACTGGAAGCTGCGACGATCTGACCAGCGTCGTCTTGGAACGGCGATGGCTTCGGCCAGACCTTACCTTCTCGCGACGATTCTTTTCGGTTGCGTTGCCGGACCGAATCACTTTTAGGCGCCGAGCCCACCCCGGCGTGGGACAAACGGAGGGAGCTTTGCCGACGAACGCAACAAGGCGGGCCTAAGCCCGAAACGACGAAGGGCACGCGGCGTGCCGCGTGCCCTTCGCTGAGCTGCTCTACCCGGCCGCACCCCAAGGACCCCAAGCCGATGGTGCGGCCCATCCAACCCCGAACCGGTGCGAACCGGGGCGAAGGTCGTCTGCGCTCTGAGCGGATCGATCGCAGCTCCGGGGCCGGTTTTCAAGGCCTGATCGAAGGAGCCTGAAATGAGGATCGAAACCGCACTGCCGGGAGCACGCCATGCTCTCCCGTTTTCCACGTTCCGCCCGCCGTTCGAGGCGAGCTCACCCGTGCCCTTTCCCGACGGGGCCGGCATCGGCCAGAACGCCAGCGAGCCGCAGGTCGTCGACGGCGACGACCGGATCTCGGTCGACTACATAACCTTCGAGCCCGCGCGCTTCGACGCGGGCGGGTGGAACGCGACCACGCCGGTCGTGCTGTTCGCCTGCGGCAGCACCGCGCTTATCGGCCTCGTCGTGGTGGATGCCAACCGGCCGACCGCCGAGGCCTTCGCTGAGCTCCTGCGTGCCCCCGGCGTGGCCGAGCTCCAGCCGCGCGCTGTCGAGCTCGATCTCGACTTCGACCTTGAGCGCACGGCACTGTTCGAGGTGGCGGCCGCGCACGGCTGCGAGCTCGTCTTCGTTCGCGGTCGCCCCCCCGCCACCGAGATCACGGCCCGCCGCATCATCCGCGACGTGGACATCCTCCACTTCACGGCCCTGGCGCGGCCCGCCCCATCCGACGGCGGTCGCAAGACCGTCGCTCCGGCCGCTCGTCTCCAGGCGAGCCTGTCCGCGATGCTGAGCCGGCCGCTCTAGTCCAGAGCCGTCGTCTGCACGCCTCCCTGCGTCCGGGACCTCGCGGTCCCGGCAAACGCTCGATCTCACCCTCACGGCAGGACGATCCCATGACCATCCACTTCACCGAAGGCCAGCGACTTCGCCTCGACGGCTCCACTTGCACCCTCGTCAAGACCTCCCCCTCCGGCATCACGGTCAGCTGGAGGGGCGGCGCACTCCTTCATCTGTCCCATGACACGGTCAGGGACCTTTGGCAGGACGGACGCCTCGCGCTCCTCGTGCCGGTCAGGATGCCTCCGGCAGACCTCCGCGGCCTGGACGCAATCCCGGACTTGCCGGAGCGCATGCGAGCGGAGGTGCGTCGACGGCTGCGCTACGTCAGCCGTTTCGACCAGCTCGTCACGGACCGGGGACCGACCCACGCCAGGGCCGCCTTCGACGTTCGCGGCGAGACGCCCGAGGCGAACGAGGAGGGCGTCTCTCCCAAGCGGCGCCCCTCCTACAGGACGGTCCTGTCCTGGCACCGGCGCTGGGTCCTTTGCGGCCGGGATGCGAAGGCGCTCCTGCCCCTTTTCCCAAGGTCACGTCCGCCCGTCGGCTCGGGCAGTACCTGCGCGAAGACGCACCGTCGTGAGCGCCGGGCGGCGCTCGCGTGCCCGCTGGATGGGGCGGTGCTGACCAGGACGCTGACCGACCCGGTCGCCGGCGGTGATCAGGCCATCCGTATGCTGCTGCACTGCCACTTCGGTCGTGACGGGACGATGGTCTCTGCCGCCGCCGAGCTGAACATCCTCAAGCAGGTCGGTCAGCCGTCGCCCTCAGCCGCGGACGCGCCCGGCCCTTCGCGCGCCCGCGCCGGCGATCAGAACGAAACGGGGACCGAGGACAGCCGCGACGGAACGGCTGATCTGGCCGCCGACGCGTTCCGCTGCTGGGTGCACCGCGCCTTCGGCGGTGAGGGGGCCGACGCTGCGTGCCTTCCGAGGTGGCTCCTGCCCTCGAAGGTGGTCGTCGACAACGCCAGGGAGTTTCACGCCGAGAGCTTCCGCGCCGCCGCGGTCACGGCCGGGATCACGCTGGTCTTCCGTCCGGCCCGCCCCCCTTTCGCCCCCTCGGCGTGGCATCCGCTTACAGGCCTCGGGGGTGCGCGCCCGTGAGCGGCGGCATTTCCCTGCGCGACCTCGTGGCCCCTCGTACGCGCCGGCGTCTCGTGACGCCGTCGCGAGACGGCGTCCGCGGCCTGTTCCCGTCGGCGAAAGCCGGCCGGATGATCGAGTACGAGTCGCTCGGGGAGCGCAACGCGGCCGCCCTCCTCGAAGACCTCGACGTCGTGCTTTCCTACCGGGAGCAACCTCCGCGGGAGACGTGGTGGGACGGCGAGCGCGACCGGCGCTACACGCCGGACTTCGGCGTGAACACGGCCCTCGGCCCGGTCCTCGTCGAGATCAAGACCGCCGCGGACGCCAGGCGGCCGAAGCTCCGCCGCCGACACGCCCGCATCCGGGCCAGCCTTCAGGCGCGTGGACAGGCCTTCATCGTATGGACCGAACGGCACGTCTCGCGACCGAGGCGAGCCCGCGCGCATCTTCTCGCCGCCGCCAGCCGCGGCGCCCGCCTGCGCGCCACGATGGTGGGAGACCTCGCATGAAGGTGCCGTTCCCATCCCTCGCCATCGAGTCCCGGGTCGAGTTGCGCGGTGTTTCGCACGTCCTGATCGCCCGCGAGGAAGCGGGCCACGTGTTCCGCTCGTCCGTGGACGGCTCGACACGGACGCTCACGGCGGCCGACCTGGTGAAAGCCTTTGCCGCCGACGAGCTCGCGCTGCCCCCCGAGCCTTTCCTCGGGTTGCCGAAGGGCGTGCGGGAGATGCTTCGCTACGCGCTGTCGGAGCTGCCGCCGGAGCGGCAGGCCGAAGCGATCCGCCGCCATGCGTACGTGAAGGCTGTCGATCACCTGCTCGAAGCTCGGCGGGCCGGTCGAGCTCGGTTCGGTCGAACCGACGGCGACTACGAGAAAGTGGCGCGGATTGTCGCAATCCTCACGCGCGGCAAGCGGCCGAGCGGCTCCTCCGTGCGCGACTGGCACCGGCGCTGGGAGCGGTCCGGGCAAAACCCGACGGCGCTCGTCTCGCTGACGCACAAGCGGGGGCGCAAGCCGGCGCAGCACGTTGCGGCGATCCTCGACATCGTCATCCAGTCGGCCCGAAATTATCACTTCAAGCCCAACGGTTGCAGCGTCCCCGCCCTGCACACGATGATCGAGGGCAAGATCGACGCGTACAACCGCGCGAACGACACCGCTCATCCGGTCCCGACCGTCCCGCAGCTCTACTACCTGCTGGCGAACAAACTCGGCGACGCCAAGGACAAGTTCCGGCTCGTCACCGGCAACCGAGCGGCACAGCGCAAGTTCGCCCGGAAGGTCCGCAGGAGCTCGCCCAAGAAGCTCATGGACATCGTGGAGATCGACCACGTTTTGCTCGACGTCATCGCCGTCCGGGAACGAACGGGCGTGCCGCTGGAAACCGAAGAGAACGCGCCCCTTCTCAAGAAGGGCATCGCCGGGCGCGTCTGGGCGACGGTCGCCATCTGCAAGCGCTCGCGCGTGATCGTCGGCTGGTACCTGACGCTTGACCCGCCCTCCTACGTCTCGGTCATGCGCTGCCTCCGGCACGTGATGACCCCGAAGCCGGACCTGCAGCTGAACGGGCACACCGTCCCGAACCCAGGCTGGGGCAAGCCACGGATCGTTCACATCGACAACGGCAAGGAGTTCCACTCGATCTCGCTTCGCGTGCTCGCGGCGATGTTCCGGTTCGAGATCCGTCACATGGGCCGTCACCGTCCCTGGGAGCGCGGCCGGATCGAGAGGCTTTTCCGCGACGTGCAGAGGGAGGTCGCGGGCACGGCGCCGGGCCGGACGTTCTCCAATCCGGTCAAGCGGGGAGACTACGATTCCGAGGGCATGGCGCGGCTGACGATGCCCGTCATCGGGCGCCGCTTCGAGGCCTGGGTGGCGGGCGTGCATCACCAGGAGGAGCACCGCAGCCTTCAATGGCAGACCCCCGCGGAGGTCTGGGACGAACTCGCGCCGCTCGGGATCGACTATCCCGCAAGCGCGCAGGACGTCGACCTCCTGACGCGGATGGTCCTGGTCAAGCCACTTCGGGACGTGGGGATCGAGCACCTCGGCCTGTTCTGGCACTCCGAAGCTTTCGAGGCGGTGCTCGCCAAGAACGGGCCGGGCAAGAAATACGTCTGCCTGCTCGATCCGCAGAAGCTCGACGACCTCGTTCTTATCGAGGAGACCGAGGAGGGCCCGGTCCGCCACCGGGGCGACATCGACTGCCCGGACCTTGTCGAAGGCCTGGATCTCGACATGTGGAAGCGGGTCCGCAATCGCGGCCGGGAGCGCACCCCGGCCGGCGAGCGCCTGCGCCGCGAGCGGCTGTACCTGGCCCGGACGGAGCTCCTGGAAGAGGCCCGCATCGCCGACCTGGAGGGCGAGAAACTGGTGAAGCCCAAGCAGAAGTTCGCCGACCGCGCGGCCCTGGAGGAAGCGGCCCGGCGCCGCGCACTGCTCGAACCCGGACCGGCCGACCGCAGCGAGGACGGCGAGGACGACAACGTGAACGACGATCCCGGCCCGAGCGCGACGCCCTCGCGTTCCGTGGCCGAGCGTTCGTCGCACTACGCGTGAGGTGACCCGTGGCAGCTGACAAGAAGATCGATTGGTCGACGCCCGAGAACGCGAACGTGCTCGACGCGTTCATGGCGCAGGTGGATGCCATCCACGTGCCCACCCTGTCCTATGCCGAAGGCGTGCGCGAGATGGAGTGGATGCGCCGCCGCGCGCGACGGGGGGAGGGATCGTGCCTCATCGTCGGCGGCCGTTCGGGTTCGGGCAAGTCCTGGCTGCTGAAGCGCAACTTGCTGGAGCACGAGTTCACGCAGAACCTCGGGCCATACGTCGATCCGCTCCCGGTGATCTCGGTGGAGGCGCCGAGCCCGGGCGACACGAAGGGACTGGCCGCGAAACTGCTGGCGGCCGTCACCGGTCACGCGGTCTCGACGTACGACTCGGAATCCGTCCTTCTCGACCGCTTCGAGAAGCTGGCGCTGAAGCGCGGCCTGAAGGTGATCAAGATCGACGAATTCCAGCACGTGCTCGACCGCATGGAACGCAAGGACCGGACGCGCAACAAGACCAAGGAGAAGGTCGCTTCGGAAAACATCAAGTCCAAGATCAACACCGCTCCCTTTCAGTGGATCCTCTCCGGCGAGCCGCAAGTCTTAAGCTTCTTCAACGAGTGGGAACAATTCGAAAGCCGCGGCAAGACACTGCCGTTGCGACCGTTCGCCTGGCCTGCGGACGAGGGCGAGTTCGCCGCCTTCCTCGACGGGTACGACGAGCAGCTGACCGCACTCGATTTCAAGCGCAAATCGGGCCTCGCCGGCATCGTCGCCCGCTTCCAGCTTGCGACCGCAGGCTTCCACGGCAAGGCCGTCCGTCGCCTGCTGAAGGATTCGGCCGAGAGTGCGTTCATGGCCCGCGACCCGGACATCTCGGCGGCGCTCCCGGTCACGTTCGAGCGCTGGAAAAGGCTCGGGGACCGCGAGAATCCGTTTCTCATGGAGGAACGCGAGGTGCGGCGCAGGCTGGGCAGCGTCGAGCGCAAGCCGGCGGTCGCAACGAGCCAACCCGCCATTCGCGGCACCGGCAAGGGCCTCGACACGAGCCCGAGCTTCGGCCTTTGACGAGACGGGGGTGTGTGCCGGCCGAAACGTCCGGCCGGCTTCCGGTCCGCGTCCCGCGCGGCGAGGGAGAGCCGGCATACAGCCTGTTCGAACGGCTAGCGGCCGAAATGGGGGCCCGCTCTCCCGCCGCGTTCGCAGCGGAGCTCGGCCTGGACCTGCGCGACGTCCGCTCCGGACGCGCAACCCGACGCCTCGCCGGTCTCGCCGGCCTCGAACCAGAGGCGCTCGACCTCGCCACGTTCGCGGTCGGCGAGCACTCCGTGTCCATCCGCTCGGCAGGGATCGACCGTAACCACTGGTCGTGCCTTCATCCGCGGGTCTGCCCCGAATGCCGGGCCGACGACCTCGTCGAGCACGGGTTCGCCTGGCATCGCAGCTGGTGGGACGTCATCCCGCTCCGGCGCTGCCACAATCACATGTGCATTTGTGCCACTTATCCCAAACGAACTGATCCCCGCAATACGTGGCCCGATCCGATCGGGCCACGGTTGTGCCGTTGTAGGAACGGTAATGGCAACCTCGTCCCACTCAATGTAGGGGTTGGGCGTACGAAAGTGCAGGTGGGGTGGAATCTGTCCATGCT
>SXGQ01276157.1_pt1 | contig 10542 bp, 9 predicted proteins | sample 3178371 | NCBI WGS metagenome assembly SXGQ01 (sample SAMN11356859, study PRJNA531348) | freshwater metagenome | isolation source: freshwater sample F1-20 | place: China: Fuxian Lake, Yuxi | collected 2017-12-25 | reverse complement strand
TCCACACCCTCGTCACACTAGGCACTCCCCATGCCGGCACCATCCCTGCACGGATCGTGCCCATCGAACTAGCGCGGCAGATGCGAGTGGACAGCGACGTCATCGCTGAGCTCGCCGAGCCCGCCCCCGGCTGTCGCACGAGATTCCTCGCCGTGTGGTCGGACATCGACCAGCTCGGGATCCCCCAGGCCCACGCGCGGATCGACCACCCCGACCTGCGCGCGCGCAATGTGCTGATCCCTGGGGTCGGCCACCTTTCCCTGCCCGTCGACGGGCGCGTCGTCCGGGAGATTGCCACGACGCTGGCGCTCCTGGACGAGCTGAGTGCTACCCCGTGACCTCAATCCCTGGCTCAATGGGCGTGTGACACAGGTCATATCAAACGCCTCACCAGTCACACCAGTCACACTGGGGTGGCTGGTGACCCCCCGAGCCTGGTAGACCGCTCCCATGCGCCGTCTCGTCGCACCGCTCCTGGTCGGGCTCGCCCTCGTGGTGGCCCAGGGGGCGATCGTGCTGGCCGCGGGTGCTCCCTCCCTCGCCGACTCCCGCCCGAGCGGCCCGGTCGCCGGGGCCGGTGGCGCCGGACCCGCGCTAGGGCCGGGTGCCACCGTCAACCTCGCCACCGCGGGGCGTCTTGATGGATCGGACGGCATCGCCCACCTCGCGTCCGTGACGGCGGCGCGCAGCCACACCGCCAAGGCGCAGTCGCAGACCTCGGCAGCGGCATCGGCATCGGCATCGGCATCGACAGACAGCGCCGCGACGGAGCGCAAGGCCGAGCGTGAGGGTCCGGCGTACAGCTACCCCGTCACCTGGGGCACCCCGATCAGCGGTGACTTCGGAGAGGTCAGTGCTTCCTGGCCGCGCGGTCACGCCGGCGTGGACTTCAATGGCGAGACGGGTGATCCGGTGTACGCCGCTACCGATGGCCGCGTGCAGTATGCGGAGTTCAACTACGGCGGCTACGGCAACCTCGTGATGATCATGCGTGCCGACGGCACCCAGACTCGCTACGCGCACCTCGACAAGATCAAGGTGCGCAAGGGTGACCGCGTGAGCGCTGGCGACTTCATCGGCACGATCGGCAATACCGGCAACTCCTCTGGTTCACACCTGCACTTCGAGGTGCGCGTGGGCGACGCCCTCACGCCCACGAACCCGGCGGGCCTCTGGACCGGCTCGCGACCGGGTATCCCCGCGAAGCCTCCCGCCTGGGCCTGCCGTAACTTCGGCTGCTGACCCGCCCGGCGCGCTCACATCTTGTCGACGGGGGCGTAGCGCAGCAGGAGCCTCTTGGTGCCCACCGTGCCGAAGTCGATAGTCGCCTCTGCCTTGTCGCCCACTCCCGATGTGCCCGTCACGGTGCCCATGCCGAAGGTCTTGTGCAGGACCCGATCACCTATGGACAGGGCCACGACGGGCCGAGTGCCCGCAGTCGGCTCAGGCCTCCTCAGTGCGCCCACGGGTGCCGTAGCCCGGGGGGCTGACGGGGTCGACGCACCCGCCCACGTGAGGACAGGCTCGTCGCGGCGGCTCTCGACGAGTTCGGGCGGGATCTCATCGAGGAAACGTGACGCGGGATTGTGCATGGGCGAGCCCCACGCGGACCGCGACAGAGCGCGCGAGAGGTAGAGGCGCTCGCGGGCCCGCGTGATGCCGACGTAGGCAAGCCGGCGCTCCTCCTCCAACTCGGACTCAGAACCCAACGACCTGATGTGCGGGAAGATGCCGTCCTCCATGCCCGTAAGGAAGACGACGGGGAATTCAAGCCCCTTGGCCGTGTGGAGTGTCATCAGCGTGACGACGCCGTCGTCATCGTCGGGGATCTCATCGGCATCGGCGACGAGCGAGACCCTCTCCAAGAAGCCGGCCAGGCTGGGTTCCTCGGTGTCACGGTCGTACTCCGCGGCAACCGACTCGAGCTCGGCGAGGTTCTCGAGCCTCGTCTCGTCCTGGGGGTCATGGGAGGCCTGGAGCTCGGCGATGTAGCCGGTCTGCTCCAGCACGGCCTGCAAGACCGTGGCGGGGCCGGCGCCCGACTCCACGAGCGTGCGGAGGTCCGACATCAACTGCGCGAAGGCAATCACCTGGGTCTGGGAGCGGGTGGCGAGACCCGGGACCTCGGACGCGCGGTCGAGCGCCGCACCGAAGGAGATGCGCTCACGCTGGGCGAAGGACTCGATGGCCTCCTCAGCCCGATCCCCGATCCCGCGCTTGGGCACGTTGAGGATCCGCCGCACCGAGACGTCATCATCGGGGTTCGCAATCGCGCGGAGGTAGGCGATGGCATCCCGGATCTCACGTCGCTCGTAGAAGCGCACGCTGCCGACCACGGTGTAGGGCAGGCCGACGCGGACGAAGATCTCCTCGAGCGAACGGGATTGGGCGTTGGTGCGATAAAAGACGGCGACATCGGCCGGTCGCACACCGGCATCATCGACCAGCGCGTCGATCTCATCCGCCACGAAACGGGCCTCGTCGTGCTCGTCGTCAGCGACGTAGGTGACGATGGGGGCCCCCGCGCCCGCATCGGTCCACAACCGCTTGGGTCGTCGTCCGCCATTGATGGCGATCACGCGATTGGCTGCATCCAGGATCGTCTGAGTCGATCGGTAGTTCTGCTCAAGCAGCACGGTCTTGGCATCGGGATAGTCGCGCTCGAACTCCTCGATGTTGCGGATGGTCGCCCCGCGAAAGGCGTAGATGGACTGGTCCGCATCACCCACCACGCAGAGCTCGCCCGGCGGGATGCCGCCAGCGCCGTCTCCTACGAGCGCGCGGACCAGTACGTACTGCGCGTGGTTGGTGTCCTGGTACTCATCCACGAGGATGTGTCGGAATCGGCGGCGGTAGTGCTCCGCCACATCGGGGAAGAGCTGGAGCAGGGCCACGGTCGATCCGATGAGGTCGTCGAAGTCGAAGGCACTGGCGCGGCGCAGTCGGCGCTGGTACTCGGCGTAGGCCTCCGCCAGGACTCGATCCTGGGGTGTCTCAGCCTGCCGAGCGAAGGTCTCCTCGTCGATGAGCTCGTTCTTCAAGTGCGACACCCGCGAGGACAGTGACCGGGGCGGGTGACGCTTGGGATCCAGATCCAGGTCCTTGACCACCATCGACATGAGTCGTTGGGAGTCGGCGGCGTCGTAGATGGAGAAGTTGGTGGAGATGCTGAGGCGACCTGCTTCCCGGCGCAGGATGCGCACGCATGCGGAGTGGAAGGTCATGACCCACATGGCCCGGGAAGCGGGCCCGACGAGGGCAGCGACGCGCTCCTGCATCTCGCGAGCAGCCTTATTGGTGAAGGTGATGGCCAGGATCTCGGAGGGACGTACACCCTCCTGCCTGATGAGATGCGCGATGCGCTGCGTCAGCACCCGGGTCTTGCCGGATCCCGCACCCGCGACGATGAGCAGAGGACTGCCGCGATGAGTCACGGCCTCCTGCTGGGCGGGGTTGAGATCAGGCACCCACTGATCGTACGTCGTGACGCCGACATGGTCGGGCACGCTGCGGATGGCAGGTTGGAGCGCTCGCAGAGATACGAGGGATCAGCGCAGGTAAGCGACGACGTGAGCCGTGACTTCCACGCCGCCCACCACGTCACGGCGCAACGTACCCCTGCTATCGAGGGGCACGATGATGAGGCCCGACACCCTTGCCTGCCGCGGGACCACCAGGGAGGGCAACTCGGGCTCGGTCAGGGAGTAGAAGGTGACCTCGCCACCCTTGGTCGCCGACGCGGAGACGCGCAGCACCGCTGCGGTGGCGCCCGAGGGACTGACTTGCGAACGCGCGGCGAGGGTGTCGGCGGTCGTCCCCTCCGAGTCCCCATGCTCCGGTGCGGGCAGGAGCCGCGTCAGCGTTGCCGTGGCGCGGCGTACCTCGACCGGCGTCACCGGGATCAGCAGCGCCCCCAACGCCGGAGTGCGGACCGCGGAGGCCTGGACTGCGATGGTGACATCCACCCTGCCCTTGCCGTTGTTGACGAGGATGATGCGGCCCTCCGCATCAAGCGCCGCAATCACGGGGACCGACGCTGCGGCTCCACGCAGGTAGGAAATTGTGGGGGCAGCAGGCGAATGCTTGTCACCCGCACGCCTCAGCAGCAGACGACCGCCCTTTTCTCCCCCCGAGACGCCAACGGTGAGCAGGACACCCGCGGGAGGTCCATCCGTCGTGGCGCCGACCGCGACGTCGACGGTGCGCTTCTCGCCCGGCTGCAACGGCTGATTGAGCACCCGCGTGTCGTAGACCACCTGATTCGCATGCGCCAGGAGGCGCCCCTCCGTGGGGTCGCCTTCACCCGGAGTGACGAAGTAGCCCAGCAGGTCAACGACGACGTGGGTCGCCCCCGAGTCTGTGGTGAGCGCGATGGTGCCGTCGGTCGCCACAGGGAGGATAGACACGAGCTCGCGCTTGCCATTGACCACGACGCTGGACAGCACCCCCGTGGCCGCAGAGCGCAGCGTCGCAGGCGAGTTGGAGGCGAGCGTCGTCACACGTACGGCGACGGCCTTGACCCGTGATCCCGGGGAGCCCTTGCGCCCGGAGACGTCAATCACCAGTGGCGTCCCCGCGCCTCCGCTGGACCGAGCCGCGAGGCGACAGGGCAGGCCGTTGTTGCCCTGGCCACTGCGCGTGTCCAGGAGACGCTGCGCTGCAATGGGCACGAAGTCCAGACCTTCGCCCGGGTCGGCAGGGGCGGTCGCCGGCGTGCGGGACGCCGTACAGAAGGGGGCGGGTGTGGGATCGCCACCCCAGAAGCTCGTCTGACCGGCAGCACCATCCCAGGAGAAGGAAATGTGGATGTGGTCACGGTGACAGTAGGTGTCATAACTGCTCTGCTGGGTGCTGTAGCAACCCTTGAGTTCGGTCCAGCGCCCGGTGTAGGACTCCCAGATCTCATCACCCCAGCCGATGTACATCACACCGATGCGGCGCGCCATCGCGAAGGCATTGCCGTTGTCGTCGGTCGCGAGGAGCCACTGGAGGAACGACTCGGCCTGGGCGTTTTGCTCGGGGATCTTGGAGTTGATCATCCAGTCGAGCGCGCGGCCTTCCTTGTGCTCGCTGCGTCCACCGGAACTGCAGTCCCTCGGGACCCAGATGCTGCGGGAGTCGGGGTACGTCGCACGGATGAGATCGGCGACGCGCTGCGTGCCGGGCTTCGTCGCCGGGTCGCAGATGTACTGCCCCTGGTAGGACGGGAGGGGATCCACCTCGGCCGGCAGGCCGTCGGGCACGACCGGGGGCGGCGGGAGCGGGACCTCCTGCTTCGCCTTGTCGTCCCTCTTGTTTTCCTTGGCGTCCTTGTTTTTCTTGGCGTCGTCTTTCTTGGCGTCCGCCTTCTTCTGCGCCGCCGCGCCCGCATCGCCGCGGATCGGTGATCCGGAATCTCCCTCGAGGACGGAGGGATCGGGCACGTGGTCGGCCTCACCAATGGGGGAGGAGGCCGCGGGCTGGGCCACGAGGAGGAACCCGGCCACGAGGGCCACGCAGGCACCCAGGACCGTGGCCCGCACTCGGGTCACCGGCCCCTTAGACTCCAGCCCAGAAGGGCTACCACGGGCACGCACGCCGTCCAAGGTAACCCCTGCAAGCTCGGGAGCCTCGTTCGTCACGCGCGTTTCCCCGGAAAGTCCCCAGATCGTCACCTGGGCGTCGACAACGCCCTCGGCCCCCGCTCGCGAACGCATCCGTCCACGTCAGAGCCACTTTTCCGTTGAGGAGCCCATGAGCGCTACGCCGCTGGACGAGACCCCTGCCCGGGCACTCGTCGTCACCGCCCACCCCGACGACGTGGACTTCGGCGCGGCGGGCACCGTGGCCTCCTGGATCGCCCAGGGGACCCAGGTGACCTACTGCATCGTCACGGACGGGGATGCGGGCGGCTTCGATCCCGCCGTGCCCCGCTCCGACATTCCCCGCATCCGCAGGGCTGAGCAGGTTGCCGCAGGCCGCATCCTCGGCGTAGAGGATGTGCGATTCCTCGGCTATCGCGATGGCGAGCTCGAGGTCTCCCAGGGGCTGCGCCGTGACATCAGCCGGGTCATCCGCGAGGTGCGACCTGAGCGGATGCTTATCCAGTCACCCGAGCGCAACTGGGCGCGCATTCCCGCGTCCCACCCCGATCACATGGCCGCGGGCGAGGCCGCGATCTTCGCGATCTACCCCGATGCCCGCAATCCCTTCGCACACCCGGCTCTCCTCGGGGACGAGGGTCTCGAGGCATGGACGGTGCACGACGTCTGGGTCATGGGCGCTCCCGAGCCAAACCACGTGGTCGATGTGACCGACTTCTTCGACGCTAAGCTGGCCGCGCTGCGCGCACATGACAGCCAGACCGCGCACATGGACGATCTCGACGAACGCATTCGTGGATGGATGACCATGGCGGCCGAGCGCGGTGGTCTGCCCGAGGGGCGACTGGCCGAGGCATTCCTGCGCACGACGATTCCCTAGGCAGCGAGCGCCTCTGGTGAAGCGCTCATTTCCAGAAGACGGCGATCACGATGTCGACCGTGGTGAGGAGCCCGATCGTCCCCCAGATGGCCGTCTGCGGAGGGGTACGCCGACGCCCGATGAAGGCGAGCGCGGTGATGATGAGCACGATCACGAGCTTGACCGCGATCTTGGCGTGATCCACCTCTTCACCCGGGACCAGCCCGGCGGACGCGATGCCCACGAGGAGTACGCCGGTGATGAGCTGGGTAAGCGCACCATGCAGCATCGCGGGATTGACGCCCTTGTCCGGAGACTTCATCTGCACGATGAATCCGCCCAGCAGGCTGGCGAGGCCGATGAAGTGCAGGACGACGAGGAGGTTGTAGACGAATTCCACGTCTCAACCCTAGCCGAGAGCCGGGCTCCGCCCGGCTATTCCCACTCGATGGTGCCGGGCGGTTTGCTCGTCACATCCAGCACCACCCGATTCACTTCGCGCACCTCATTGGTGATCCGCGTCGAGATCCGCGCGATGAGATCGTGGGGCAACCGCGACCAGTCCGCGGTCATGGCGTCCTCACTGGACACGGGCCGCAAGACGACCGGGTGCCCGTAGGTCCGACCGTCGCCCTGCACACCTACTGCCCGCACATCCGCCAACAGCACGACCGGGAATTGCCAGACGTCACGGTCGAGGCCGGCAGCGGTGAGTTCCTCACGCGCGATGGCATCGGCGGCCCGCAGGATCTCCAGTCGCTCGGCATCCACGGCGCCGACGATCCGGATGGCGAGCCCGGGACCGGGGAAGGGGTGGCGCCACACGATCTCCGGCGGCAGCCCTAGCTCGAGACCGACGTGACGCACCTCGTCCTTGAGGAGGGTGCGCAGTGGCTCCACCAGGGTGAACATCAGGTCATCAGGCAGGCCGCCGACGTTATGGTGGCTCTTGATGTTTGCGGTCCCCGTGCCTCCGCCTGACTCCACCACATCGGGGTAGAGCGTGCCCTGCACGAGGAAGTCGACGGTGCGTCCCGACTCCCCCGCCTCCACTACGACATCCCGGGCGGCATCCTCAAAAACTCGGATGAACTCGCGCCCGATAATCTTGCGCTTCTGCTCAGGGTCGGTCACGCCCGCGAGCGCATCCAGGAAGCGCTGCTGGGCATCGACGACGACGAGCCGCACACCGGTCGCCGCGACGAAGTCACGCTCGACCTGCTCCGCTTCGCCTGCGCGAAGCAAGCCGTGGTCGACAAAAACACACGTGAGTTGATCTCCCACCGCGCGCTGCACAAGGGCGGCCGCGACGGCCGAGTCCACGCCCCCCGAGAGACCACACACCACGAGGCCCTCTCCCACCTGCTCGCGGATACGCGTGACCTGGTCGTCGATGACACCCTCGGTGGTCCATGACGCCTCGAGTCCCGCGACATCGCGGAGGAATCGCTCCAGGACCTGCTGACCATGCTCGCTATGCACCACCTCAGGGTGGAACTGCACGCCGGCCAGCCGCCGATCACGGGACTCCATCGCAGCGACCGGTGCACCTGGGCTCGTCGCCGTTACAGCAAAGCCCGCGGGAGCCTCGGTGACGCTGTCGCCGTGCGACATCCAGACCGACTGACGAGTCGGCAGGCCGGCAAAGAGGCCGGAGCCCGGATCGGTGACGTCGAGGGGTGTCCCACCGAACTCACTGAGGCCGGTCCGCTCCACGGTGCCGCCCAGCGCCTGCGCCATCGCCTGGAAGCCGTAGCAAATACCGAATACCGGAACGCCGGAGTCGAAGAGCGCGGCATCCACCGACGGTGCGCCCTCGGCGTAGACGCTGCTGGGGCCACCCGAGAGCACGATCGCGGCAGGATCCTTGGCCAGCATGTCCGCCACGCTCATCGTATGCGGGACGATCTCGGAGTAGACATGCGCCTCGCGCACGCGCCGGGCGATGAGCTGGGCGTATTGAGCACCAAAGTCGACGACCAACACGGGTTGGGGCGCGGGTGCAGCCATGATGCGAGACTAGTCACGGGCGCTGCGCGGCCTCACGCACCCCGATATCCCCGTCTAGGGCCAAAGCGGCCAAGACCTCGGCGGGAGTCGCCGAGTTGGCAGCGACCTGAGCGCGGACCCGCCAATCCTCATCGGTCGCCAACGTGCGCACCAGCACCATCGGTGCCACGGGATTCGCCGCCACGGACGCGCGGACACGCCAGTCGAGATCCTGAGAAGCCAGGTCCAGGGCCGTCGAGGAAGCCGCCGGGTTCGAGGCTGCAGCCGCGCGCACTCGCGCTTCTCGATCACCGCAGGCGCGCTCATGATCCTTGGATGCCAAGCCGGGGTTGACAGCCACCGCCTCCCGCACGCGCACGTCGTCATCACGGGTCAACTCGCCGAGCCAGAAGCCCTCGGTGGCCGGATTCGTGGCCGCGGCGGCCCGGACCCGCCAGTCTTCGTCGCAGGCGAGGTCTTCTAAAGTCCGGGGCGCCGCAGCCGGGTTCGACGCGACAGCCGCGCGCACGTGTGCGTCAGGGTGCGAAGCCCACTCGGCAAGCTGCTCCGCGCTTGTCGCCTGCGAAGCCTTGTCGCGCGCCTCGCTCGTCGTCGGATCCGTCATAGCACCTCGGCCTCCTTTTCGGGGGATTCTGAAGACGCCTGGTCAGACCTCAAGATAGGCAACGGCGAGGGCGTACGCCGCGATGCTCAGTGCGATCACGACCAGCGTGATCACCGAGATCGTCACCGCCGCAATGGCAAGGCCCCGGCCACCGCGCAGGCGCCTCGTGTCGGCTTGCCGGATCGCCACGCGGCCAAGGATGAAACCCAGGACGCTGCCGAAGATGGGCAGCAGGCCAATCAAGCCCAGCATGGCCAGCACAAAAGCCCAGATGCCCAGGGCGCTGGGACGCCCAGCGTCCGCTGCCTCGGGACCCGCGGCCACCGAGTCATCGAAAGCCGCCTCCACCGCAGGCTCCGCGGCATGCACTTCGGCCACCGAATCGTCTGGCTTGCCCTCGGTCACGCCCCCACCCTAGGCCGCCCGAGGCGCCTCCCCGGCGCACAGTCTCCGCATGACGCTCGCCACGTCGGGCTCCGGTCAGCCCCTGGAAAGGCGAAGGGACCGGCGGTCACCCGCCGGTCCCTTATATTGAACGCTAGTTGCTCATCGTCCTAGTTGCTCATCGTCCCACTTGAGAGGAGCGCGGCACCCAGGATGGCGTAGAGGATGATCAATATGATCGCCAGGATGAGGCTAATGATTCCCATGAAGTAGCCGGCCTTGGCCTGACCGCCATTATCGGCGGTGCCGGCTGCCGCTGCAGCCATGCCCTTCTTGCCGTAGATGATGGCCACGATCGACAGGATGATCGGACAGACGAAGAAACTCAGGATTCCCGTGACCAGCGCGATGGTGCCGCTTCCGTTGTCCGGGGTGCTACCGCCGCCGCCAGCACTGGGCGTGGGCGGGGGAGGGGGAGGGGTGGTCGACATGCGTCCTCCGAGATCTGGGCGCCGGCTCTCGGCGGCCTCAAGGCCGAAGGTAGTCCTCAGTGAGCACCAAGGGAAGCATTCATCATAAAACGGCCCACAGACGGCCCGGAAGCCTCTAGCGTCTGCTCTACCCGTCCGACGGGGCGGGTGGCGTGCCTCGGATCGCCCCATGAGCTCACACGGGAGAAGCATGACCCATATTCCGATCAGCGTGACCGTGGATGGCACGGTCTATGACGTCGAGGTGGAGCCTCGGCAACTTCTCGTCCACTTCCTCCGGGAAGACATCGGCCGCGTCGGCACCGTCATCGGCTGCGACACCTCTAATTGCGGCGCGTGCACCGTCCTGCTGGACGGCAAGAGCGTCAAGTCCTGCAGCATGCTGGCCGTGCAGGCCGACGGCCACACGGTCCTCACGGTCCAAGGCCTCGCCGAGGGCGAGCACCAGTGGCATCCGGTCCAGACCGCCTTCAAGGAGTGCCACGGCCTTCCGTGCGCCAGCCGGATGCGGCGATTGCGCGCAATCGCATCGCGCACGTCGAGGCCGGTGACCTCGCGGATCCCCGTCCGCGCGACGTGGTGCGGCGTCATGGCGCTGCCCATCAACACGTT
>SXGQ01777462.1_pt1 | contig 10543 bp, 23 predicted proteins | sample 3178371 | NCBI WGS metagenome assembly SXGQ01 (sample SAMN11356859, study PRJNA531348) | freshwater metagenome | isolation source: freshwater sample F1-20 | place: China: Fuxian Lake, Yuxi | collected 2017-12-25 | reverse complement strand
GAGGGCAGACTGTAAATCTGCTGCCATCGGCTACGGGGGTTCGAATCCCTCCGCTCCCACTCTTGCCTTCATAGTATAATGGTAATACCCTTGATTTGTAATCAAGAGATATCAGTTCAATTCTGATTGGAGGCTTTGTTCGTGATGTGGACAATTCAACAAAGGAGAGCGTATGGACATGAATACACTCAACGCCCGTGATCTAGCAGACCGCCTTGAATCCGCTGCAAATATGCAGAAAAAGACAGAACGCAACAAGATATTCATGGAAATCACATACCCCGCAGCAAACGATGCAATTCGTTCATTGCGAGAATTGTCCACAATCATTGAAAAGGCGATGGAAATTGTCGGGAACAATCCCGAATTTGCTCATCTCGTAGAGCAAGCGAAGGCAAAAAACATTCTCAAGCCGTGATACGCAGTCCTGCGGTCGCCAACAGGTGATCCTTCACGGGCTGCGTGATTCCATCTGTCATCTTGATGTATTGGACAGGAATTACGAATCGGCAGGGAATCGGTTTATCGCTCACGCGAACGATTTCCTGTTCTTTGCTGTATTCTGCGGTGTTTCTTGACGAAGCCTTCAATTTGGTGACGAATGCTGTATTGAAAAGCATGTCGCTCTTATCGGGTGTGGCAACCACCACTGTTGGAATCAACTTCTTGCTTCTCCAAGACGGAAAGTCAATCGCAAAGAACTCTGCACGAATTTTACTTGCAGACCACGACTGTATTGGATACTTGGATGTATAGATTCCCGTTCCCGTGATTTCCTGATGAGTTTCATCAATGAATTTCCAATCCTTGACTCTCAATATGTCAGGCATGGTCAATCTAACGCCGCGATAGACCAAGGTCACATTTGGCTGCAACTCTGCGGGGAACTTTGATTTGCAATTTAACAATGCACGGAACGCCTTGACCACCGATTCTGGTTTAGCCCGATAAGTCAACTTGTCACTAAAAAAGTGTTGAACTGCTTTTTTAATTTCCTTCTCTTGCGTCAAGTCTTTCTCCCCGCCAATCAAATCTCCAAAAAGGGTCTTTCCAAAAATCTTGACACAGTCTTCTTCTTGCAAAAGATGTTCCAAAAGTCGTTTCATATGAGTATTTAGTGGTTGACACATCGCCAAACTACCTCTATACTTTGACTCAATGGAACACACCAACGACTCACACGAACTTCTTCGTGCTTTGATTGACAAGCAAAAGACACTCATCGACATTCAATGCACCAGAATTGAAGGTTATATTGCAATCATCGATTACATTTCTGCATTGGCTCGTTCAAAGAATGTACAAATTCCCTTGGCCTCTATTATTTCATTGATGGAGGCCAAGACCACCGAAAAAAGAAACGATCTTCTTTTTTCCCTCAAGCAGCAAATTCTGTTTGGCATGAGCGATTACAATGAGCAGACAACATGGAATGTCGAACCAGATTCATGGAACTCTCCTGAATGGGACGATGGTGCATATTTGCCAAATGACTCTTGCGATGAATTTACGGAAACAAGTCTAGACATCGACAGATGGCCGACCTTTGAAAGAAAGTGGAGGCTGTTCGGAAATGGGAATTAAGAAACCAAAGAAGGCAGTTTCCGCAAAGAAGGCATCATCGGCAAGGAAGGCAGTTTCCGCAAAGAAGGCATCATCGGCAAGAAAGGCACGGAATCCAAAATGAATATTTCTGAAATGCAATCTAGGATTTTTCATCCCATGTTAAACAAGGAAGCCCTCAAGAAGATGCTTACTGAAAGCACAAGCGGCTGTACTGTTAAGTTCCGAAAGGTGAATGGCGAGGAAAGAATCATGTGGGCTACCTTGAACTCATCCCTGATGCCTCCTGCCAAGCAAGATGCCGTTTCTTCGAATTCGAAGAAGAAGACGGGAATCACCGAAAGCGATGACCATGTTGTTGTATGGGACTTGGAAAAGAATGCATGGAGATCATTTCGTTGTGATTCAATCATCATGATTTCGCGGGAAAAGATTGAGTCTCAATTTCAAAAATGAAGAGAGCATTTGCGTGATACCGTAACCAAGCGGTCTAGAGTCATCGGCTGATCAGCGATGACTGAGTAAGGCAAAAGAGGTTCCAAACATGGGTAAGCGAGGATCGTATTCCTCAACCTCTCAATGCCGAAGGGTTCAAGTCCCTCATCACGCTTTGTCCCTGTAACTCAGTTGGATAGAGTAATTGCCTTCTAAGCAATAAGTCGGTGGTTCGAATCCACCCAGGGACGCTAACCAAAACAGCCTAGAATTAATTTCTTACGCTCTCGTAGCGCAATTGGTAGCGCAGTTGACTTTTAATCAATTGGTTGCGGGTTCAAGTCCCGCCGAGAGCATTGATAAATACCGTTGCCTGAAAGGATGTTCGCTCTGAAGCAAGAACGGGACAACTCGCAACAAAACGCAGGATAGAAGTAATTCTCTCCTGTAGTGTAACGGTAGCACAAGAGGTTTTGATCCTCTTGGTCTAGGTTCGAATCCTAGCGGGAGAATTTTATGCCTGAATACAATACAGAGTGGAATCCCGATGACGATGATGAAGACATCGAAGATGAGATGGATTCGGAAGAAGACGAAGACGATTCTGAGGATTGGGATGAAGAGGATCTTTACGATGCAGGAGAATTTCCTCTGACGGAAGACACGGAAGAAGACATTCTTTTTCGCACGGCATTGATTGAATTTGGATTCAAATTCAGTGAATATGTAAAAGAAGTAAATCCCGAACTTTGGAAAAGAGCAATCGACTACGCCGTGACATTCACTAAGGTTGAAGGAGTGGAATTTCACAGCGATCCCGATGTCAAAGGAAATACTGGCAATGAACCACCGACTACATAAAGAGCAATGAAGAATTTCGACATTCACATCACCGAAACCCCGCAGGGTATCATTTTCTGTGATATGGACGGTGTTCTTGTTGACATCATCGGTGGAATGACAAAACTCGCAGGAATTCCAAGAATCAAGCCGAAAGAATTCGAAATATGGCTTGAAAAAAACAAAAAGAAGTTTGATGTAGAACATCCTAATTTATTTGCCAATCTTCCTTGGATGACAGATGGAAAGCGGCTGTGGGCCTATGTATCCAAGCATGGGGCACACATACTTTCTGCACACACAAAGTCATGGCAGTTCACATCTAAGCAAGATAAGATGCACTGGATTAAGACAAACATGAGTCCTTTTCCAACAGAAATAAACTTGGTGCTTCGCAAGGACAAGCAGAATTTTGCTAAGAAAAACGGCATTCCCAACATTCTAATCGATGATTATGAACCAAACATCAAAGAATGGGAAGCAAAAGGTGGTATTGGCATTCTGCATAAGAGTGCAGAGGACACAATTCGACAACTAAAGAAACTTGGTTATTGAAAGGCGATTTCATTATGAAAACAGCAATGATCACGGGGGTAAATGGTCAAGACGGTTCCTATTTGGCAGAACTTCTGCTAGAGAAAGGATACCGAGTCATTGGTCTCAAACGCAGGACATCGACAATCAGCACGGGGCGCATCGATCATCTGATGGAAAATCCAAATTTTTCCGTGAAATATTATGATCTACACGATGCCTACTTCATCAATCACATTTTCAAGGAAGAAAAGATCGATGAAATGTACAATCTCGCTGCACAGAGTCATGTCGCAGTTTCATTTGAAATTCCTGATTATACCTCTGACGGCATCTGCCGTGGAACTCTCAACATCCTGAATGCAATCAAGAATGTCTCCCCGACCACACGAATGTATCAGGCATCCTCGTCTGAAATGTTCGGTGACAGCACCGACTACACGGAAAAGGGCTACAACGAAAACAGCAGGATGATGCCTGTTTCCCCATACGCAGTAGCCAAGTTGTATGCCCATCAAATGGTTGGAGTATACCGCAAGGCTTATGGTCTTCACCTGTCTTCGGGCATTCTCTTCAATCACGAAAGTCCACGCCGTGGCGAAACATTTGTCACTCGCAAGATCACGATGGCAGCGGCAAAAATCAAGAAGGGGTTACAGAAGGACTTGCGCCTTGGCAACCTTGATGCAAAGCGAGATTGGGGACATGCCAAGGATTATGTCAATGCAATGTGGCTCATGCTACAGCAGGACAAGCCTGACGATTATGTGATTTCGACAGGCGAAACCTACAGCGTTGAACAATTCCTCGCAGAAGTGTTCACCTATGCAGGACTTGGAGATTGGCACAACTATGTCAAGATTGATCCTCGCTTGATGCGTCCAAACGAGGTTCCATACCTACTCGGAGACTCCACCAAAGCGCGGACTTTGCTTGGTTGGAAGCCGGAATATAATATGCAGATGCTTGCACAAAGAATGTTTGATTCTGACTGTGCCATGCTTGATTGCGGTGCAGTCATCTATTAAGGAAAGTCATGAGCAACTACACACCAGGTCAAGGTTACAAGGATGGATTCAATGATCGCATGAGCGGTCTTCCCAATAAGGCAGAGTCAAAGTTTGGATTTTCAAAGACTGCCTATGATCGGGAATATCTCACGGGCTATGATGATGCTGAACGAAGGGTTCTTGAAAATGCAAGAAATGAAGTAAACGAGCAGCGCAAGTACTTGACTGAGAATTCTTAAAGTTTGAGCAGCAAACGGTGTTTCTATCCTAAATAAAACTCTAGGAGACTAACCATGCACATCAGCACATTCCTCACAATTCAGGCACAACTTCGTATCCTCCATTGGCAAACCAAGTCCTATGCGGAGCATCAGGCTCTTGGCAAGGCTTATGACGCATTGGATGATCTTATTGACCAATTCGTTGAGGTTCACTCTGGTAAATATGGCAACACCCTAGCAAAGACCAATTTTCAATTTACGGCATCGAATTACAAGGATTCGAATGTCATGGCTCTCATGGATTCTTACATTGCTTATTTGACAAATGAGTTGCCGCTAATTTGCAAAGAGGGCGATTCCGATCTTTTAAACATTCGGGACGAAATGCTTGCTGTCATCAATCAGACCAAGTATTTGCTGCGGCTTTCTTGACACGGTCAGGCAAGTAAGGTATAGTTTCTGATATGAACATTACTTCATTGACAGAGGAAGTTCTTCCTTGGATCGTTTCATCGTTTAACTCTCGTTATGGTGACCGACGAACCATTTGGAAGACATCTGCAAACGAATACAAGTTGACGGGAAAGATGCGCTACTGCCGTACAGGTGGCGACTCAAAGCGTGTCCTCTATATGGATCCAGAAGGCGGTCCCTTCATTTGTGTTGGTGACGCAATTGCTGAACTTGGTGTGGTGTCGGACAGACGCTATATCTCTGAAGTCAGAGGTCTTGGCACGGAGAAAGATCCAATGACAGGCGAAGAACTATCCGTCATCGGAATCAAAGTTTCGACCATTCGCGAGAAGGTTGATCTTTGATGCTGAGTGGCGAAGCAGGAAAAGGCGATACATATCGCCCTGTTGACCGCATGATGTGGTCAAAAAATTGGGATGCAATCTTCAACAGGAAGAAACCCAAAAAGGCCAGGACGGCCAAGAATGTCAACCAATCCAGAAAGGAGAATAAAAATGGACAAGGTTAAGACAAGTGTTTGCCCCGTGATGAGTGGTTGTGATAAGGTTTCGTGCCTTCTTTCGAAGGTCGGGATCACCCGCAGTCTGCTCGTTACTCTCGCGCTACTTCCGTTTGCTTGGAACGGCGCAGTCCTTTGTGCTGATGCCCTCAAGGCGGCATGGGACATCGTGACAACTGCTGTTGTCAAGTAATTCTCTTTTTTGGTTAGCGGCGTGGTAGGAACACGCGGAGTTGACAAGACTTGCATCGGTGTAAAACGGTCTACTGTAAATTGACCGACAGAGCCGAAAAGAAGGTGCAAATCCTTCCTAACCTTTTTCGGGGATGAACAGGTTTCGATTGGATGGTCAAAAGAACGGAGCATGACGAAGAAGATTGCTAGGCTTCGTAAAAATGCAATCAAACAAGAACTGCCAACCGCAGACTTGCCCTCGCTGCTTAATCAGCGAACGAATCGCAACTGACCCCGATATGGGGCGATTCGCAATCATCGGGACTTGAGCCACAAGCCTCCATCGTGCTTGGGTTCATAAGACGAACGATGGAAAACTTGCCAAGGGTGTCCATGCCCAAGGCATTTCAAACGCACATGGACTAATCATGTAGCCGCCGCTCTGGCGCACCATTTCAACACAGGGGTTCGACTCCCCTCATCTCCATTACGAAAGGAACTTCAATGGACATCGAAGATTTCATAATCCATGCGAACATAGGAGAGTTCGCCCGAAAGGTCGCGTGGATATTGCAGTTGGAGGACGAAGGGAAGTTCACATCGTCCAAAGCGTTTGAAGAGATCAAGAAACTCTACATACAATTGAAGGAAACAAAGGAACTTGCAGGAGAAAGCAATGCAGCAGGAAGATCGATTTGACAGACAACCACTCAACGAGGTCTCGCTTTCTAGAATTGCTTCCCATGTGCAGAAGCGTCCGATTGCACTCCTTACTGCGTTTCGCTTCAAGAACAAGGAAACAGGAGAGCCTATCTCCCTGCAAGCAAACCGAACCAACAACGCAAAACTTGAAAATGACATTCGTGCTGCGGGGTTCGGGTTTGAAAAACTGATCGGTCGCTACGAAGAAGACTATGGCGACAAGAAGATTCAAGTCATCGAAGAATCGTTTCTGATCATCGGTCGTGATGATTCTCCTGGTTCGGTAGGCGGCATCAAGGGATTTGCCAAAAAGATGGGTCAGAAGTATGGACAGGACTGCGTACTCTTCAAGGATCCGAAAGATGAGGAAGCGGTGCTGATTGGTACGCGGGAAGGTGCGTGGCCTGGTCTTAATGTTGTTGCGCCCGTAGGAAAGTTCAATCCAATGCGATTGAATGGAATCTACACAACTCTCAAGAAGAAAAATTCAACAGGAGCGCGTGGGTTCAAGTTTGAGTCCGTTGAATATCCACTCACCGTGACCGAAATTTGGGCAAAGAAACTACAGAGAAAGTTGAAGTCAGAAGATTATGGAACCGACACAGACGAAGAAGTGGGATGACATCAAGCCCAGAATCGAAGAAACTCTTTGGGCCAATGGGTTTGAAACCGCGTTCATGGGACTTATTCGACGCTGTGGCAAGCCCGCAGTTGCAATTTATGACTACGAAAAATGCATTGAAATCTTAATGCAACAGGGTATTCCAACGGAAGAAGAGGCCATAGAATTTATGGAATTTAATGTAGTTGGTGCATGGCAAGGCGAAGGGACACCTGGCTTTCTCGTTTGCTCTTCGATGCAAGAAGCAATCGAAGCATCCGAGTGACATTTGTTAAGAGCATGTTCAACTTTTCTTAAAGAGAACATACTTTCCCATGAATACCGAAGCCCTTAAAGTTATAGAAACTGTTTTCTTCTCAATTTCTGTTTTTTCATTTTTTATAGCATCCCAATTCTGGCTATACCGATATGGTTACCAGAGCGGCAAGGAAGTCGGGGAACATACGGGATTCACAAAAGGGCTGTATCAAGGCAAAATCCGAGAACATCACCGCTTGACGCAAGAGGCAAGGCGTGGTAAGATTAACCCCAACAAATGGGCGAATTCCAATACCAAGCAAACGGCGAGTGCTTTGTCTACACCCTGAACCTGTTCTATGTGGACGGGACGGTTGAGACAATCCATATCTTCACGCGCCCCGACAAACTCAACATCATGAAGGTCAAGTTCGGTCGCTATGGCGAAATCATGGGTGAGACCCTGATGACGAAAGAGGAAGGTCGCCAGATGTGGGAAGAACTTGTGCGAAACGGGTGGAAGCCATCTCTTGACGAGAGCGGCAAGCCGCTTGTCTTCACTTCCTCCCATTCCTACTTCAAGGGTTATCAAGCATTTGATGACTTTGACTACAGCCCTTCCGCGAACTACGCGACAAACTACGCGCTGATTGCATGAATAACATCGACTGCCCTTGCAACATCTACAAGTTGGCAAAGGAAATTTGCCTTCGCATCGACCGCCCCAAGCGTCATTGTAGCATCATTCTACGAAAAGGTCGCGTCATCTCCGTTGGTACGAATCTGTTGAAGACGCATCCAATGGCGAAAAAGTATGGATACCTGTTCAACGAACTTCATTCGGAACTTGATGCGTATCGCAAGTGCGAGGATGATCGCAGCGGTCTTGAACTTTGGAATTTCCGTTTCAATCGATTCGGGCAGGAGCGCATTAGTCGCCCCTGTCCAAAGTGCTTGCCTTGGTGCGTGGAGGTCTTTGACCGAATCTACTACACCACAGGCAACGGAATCGCTGAAATGCCGACAGGTGTTATCGGACATAAAATCCGCTGATTTGGTTACTTGACGGCTGACCATAGATACCGTATACTTTGGGTGTCAAAGTGCGGCGAAGAAGATTCGCTCTCTGCCCCGATTCGCTCGGGACTAGCCGCCCTCGTCTGTGCGAGGTTAAACAGGTTTTAGGCACAGAGCGGCAGGGGCGGGTTGCCCCTGCATAATATTTGCTTGACGGTACTGCCTCGTCATGCTGATTGATATCTCGCAGAGTCGCAGAGAGGCAACGCCCCCACGGGTTCGAAACCGTGGGGGATGTTGTTATCGGACTTTATAGCCTAAATGTGGCTTGACAAGGAATACGGCATTTGCTACAATCGTGATGTCGAAGGAGACCCCCGAATGACCGCCTTGGCCCCCAACACCAACAATCCCGAAGCGCGAAAGCGATTCAGCACGGTGTTGATTCCTGCTGCCGCCCGAAAGACGGCGAAGGAATCTCACGACAAGCGTTATTTGGAACTCAAAGAAAAGCGCAAGGCTCTGTGGGTTGCACCCGAACCGAAGGTCGGTGTGCGCTACAGGGTTGTCAACGGTCGCAACGAAGGCTCCACGGGAACCTTGGTTTGGTCTGGCAAGACCAAATGGGGTACTCGCTATGCCCTCGCCCTGACCGACAAGAAGTTGCCCAACGGTCGTTATGCGGATGTGATCTTCCTGCGTCCGCGTGATGTTGTCACGGTAAATCTTGAGCGCGATGTTGCTGATGCGGGTCTCGCGGTTGAGATCGCCAATCTCAAGGTTTACGAAAACGAAGTCTTTGAGACCGAACTGATGCGCCTCTACGAGGAGACTGCGAAGGAGTGGCGTGTGTCCCTGACCGTCCTGCTGACGCGCACCACGGAGTGCATCAACGAAAGCATCAACCGCACCGCTGAATATGTGCGCTCGTCTTCCGAGACCCATTGGGCTTGCGATGGCCGTGCCTACGATCAAGTCGCTCGTCACCTCGCCGCCCTTGATCGTGAGATCAAGGATGCCCGTGCCGTCCTTGCCGTGATTGCTTCTCGCCTCGCCTGAAGGAATCCAATGATCGTCAAAGCCTTGAATCTCATGTCTCCCTCCGCTACCTTTCCTTCCAATTGGAACGGTACGGCATGGCAGCGTCTTGACGAATGGCTGCAAAAGGCACAGGAAGTCGTCAACACCAACTATGCCAACAACTTTCCTGGTCTGACTCCGAGCGTCCTTGAGATGACCGATGGTCGCCGCTATGTGCGAATCGACAGCATCGTTGACAATGGCGCAGGACAGCGGTCGGTTTGGGCATTCATTGACAAGTTCACGGGTGATGTTCTGAAGCCCGCAACTTACAAGGCTCCTGCCAAACACGCCCGTGGCAATCTGTTCGACTCCGATGGTGGAGTCGGCAAACTCACTCCGTATGGCCCTGCTTACCTCAAGGGCTGAAAGAAACTTGAAATGACCCTGACTCTTTTCCTCGCCGTTACCGCCGCCTTGTGGGTGATCCTCAACGCCCCGCAACCTGTTCTCGTTCCCGTGGCAGTCACGAAGGGGGGCGCAGATGGCTAACGCAACGCTCTACGCAGAAACACTCAACGAAAAACTGAAAAGCCAAGTCCCCAACGCGACTTGGAATGATGGAGCCAAGAACCTGACCGTGGGTTCTTGGTATGTCGTTTCCCGCTACAATGTGCAGACCGCCAAGTACGCGGTGCTGACTGCACTTATCGGACAGAGCGGCAATCTCTACGATGTCGTGATGATCACCGAAACGGCGGAAGGGAAGAAGGCGATCACCCGCCCGACAACCTACAAGGAAATCGTCAACAGCCTGAAGAATTGAACGAGCGTCAAAATGACGGATTCCAAGGCTTACACCCTGTACTCTCCTTGCAAGCAAGAACTTGCAATTTTTGTCACATACCCCAACACCAAAGGGGTTATTGAAAAAGTGGGAATTCGTTATCTGTCCACGGTAGATGGACAATACTCAAAAACCATCGACCATGTGGAATATTCCGTGCAAGAATCCATGATGTTGCTTGGGACCGCACGAACAGTATGGTACAATCTATCAAACGAAGGTTGGACAATGCTGAACAAGCAGGAGAATACCAATGCCTGACATGATCCGCACCTTGATGGTTGAACAGAAACTGATGTACGAGGAGCAAATCGCTCAACTCCGCGCCGAGCGCGACGAGGCGAGGCG
>SXGQ01657577.1_pt1 | contig 10543 bp, 6 predicted proteins | sample 3178371 | NCBI WGS metagenome assembly SXGQ01 (sample SAMN11356859, study PRJNA531348) | freshwater metagenome | isolation source: freshwater sample F1-20 | place: China: Fuxian Lake, Yuxi | collected 2017-12-25 | reverse complement strand
GTTGGTGCGGGTAAGCGTCGGCGAATCGGCTCAAGCCGACGGTGGCTAAGGCCTGCGCGGCGCGCTCAAGGGCTTCTTCCTTGCCGCATTGGCACGACGCGATGAGGCCGAAGGCGACGTTGTCGAGCACGCGCTTCCAGGGCGGCAGCTGGTCGAACTCCTGGAACACCACCACGCGGTCAGGCCCCGGCTCGCGCACCGGCTGGCCCTGCAGCAGGATCTGGCCCTCGACGGGCGGCAGGAACCCGGCCACCGCCTTGAGCAGCGAGCTCTTGCCGCAACCCGAGGCGCCCAGCAGCACGAAGCGGTCACCCTCATGGACGTCGAACGACACCTCATGCGTCGCGTGGAGGGTGCGCTGCTCGCTGCGGTAGGCCAGCGTCACGTCGCGCACCTGCAGCAGCGGCGGGGCTGCGGCAGCCAGCGCCTGCTGCTCCTGCAGCCCGGTCGCAACCACGCTCAGCTCCCGCCCGCGAGGTGGGCGTCGTCGAAGAAGTAGTCCTTCACCGAGGCCGGCTTGTTCTTGATGGCTCCGACGCGGTGCATGAAATCGGCCAGCGCGAAGGTGTTCTGCGGCGTCAGCTTGAAGTCCACCTCCGGGTTGGTGATGATCTTCAACAGCAACGCGCGATCCACCTTGCTGCGGTTGGTGCGCAGGTAGATGTCGGCGGCTTTCTCGGGGTCGGTCTTCACGAGGCGCGCGGCCTCGCCCAGCGCGTCGGCGAACGCCTTGTAGGTCTTGGGATTGTCCGTGCGGAACTTCTCCGTCGCGTACAGCACGGTGGCCGACGCCGGGCCGCCCAGCACGTCATAGCTCTTCAGCACGATGTGCGCCTGCGGGTTGCCCGCCAGCACCTGGTCCTGGAACGGCGGGTTGCCGAAATGGGCGTTGATCTCGGTGCCGCCCTTGATCAACGCAGCGGTCGCCTCGGGGTGCGGCAGCGCCACCTGCAGCTTGTCGAGCTTGTTGTACTGTGCATCGCCCCACTGCTTGCTGGAGGCCAGCTGCAGGATGCGCGACTGCACCGACACGCCGACGGCGGGCGTCGCAATGCGGTCCTTGTCGCCGAAGTCGGCGATGGTCTTCACCGCCGGGTTGGTGCTGACCAGGTAATACGGGAAGTTGCCGAGCGAGGCCACGCCGCGCACGTTCTGCTTGCCGCGCGTGCGGTCCCAGATGGTCAGCAGCGGGCCGACGCCGGCACCGGCGATGTCGATGCCACCCGACAGCAGCGCCTCGTTGACGGCCGCACCGCCGGACAGTTCGACGAATTCGACCTGCACGTCCGGCACGCCATTGGCTTTGCCGTGCTTCTGGATCAGGCCCTGGTCTTTCGCCACGTCCAGCAGCAGGTAGACGATGCCGAACTGTTCGGCGATGCGGATGCGTCCCTCGGCGTGTGCCGCCAGCGGCGCGGCGGCGATGAGCGTGGTGAGCGCCATCTGGCGCAAGGTCTTGGTGAGCTTCATGGGTTCAAAAAGGCTTGTCGCCTTCGATGGTGGTGCGGTGCATGCGGCGGCGGAACTCCGGCGGGCAGCCGGCGGCCAGATGGGTGACGGAGCGGTTGTCCCAGAACACCATGTCGTGCGGCTGCCATTCGTGGCGGTATTGCAGTTCGGGTCGCGTGCCGTAGGCGAAGAGTTCATCCAGCAGCGCGCGGCTCTCGTCGTCAGGCAGGCCGACGATGCGCGTCGTGAAGTGCTCGCTGACGAACAGGCTCAGCCGCCCGGTCTCCGGGTGCGTGCGCACCACCGGCTGCACCACGGGCTTCACCTGGGCCACCTGCTCGTCGCTCAGCTTGGGCCGCCAGGGGCTGCGCTCGCGCAGCTCCTCGTACTTGGCGAGGTAGGAATGCTCGGCCTGCAGGTGGCGCACGCGCTGCTTCAGCGCCGGCGGCAGCGCGACCCAGGCGGCGTGCTGGTCGGCGAACAGCGTGTCGCCGCCCTCTTCCGGCAGCTCCTGTGCCAACAGCATGGAGCCCAGGCTGGGCGTTTCCTTGTACGACAGGTCCGAGTGCCAGAAATGCCCTGCATCGCCGAGGCCCACCGGCTGGTTGTTCTCGACGATGTTGGAGACAATGAGGATCTCCGGGTGCCCTTTGAGGTGGAACTGGTGCAGCACGTGGATCTGCAGCGGGCCGAAACGGCGGCTGAAGGCAATCTGCTGCTCGGGCGTGATGCGCTGGTTGCGGAACACCAGCACGTGGTGGTCCAGGTGCGCGCGGTGGATGCGGCGGAAGTCGGCGTCGGCCAGCGGCTGGTTCAGATCCAGGCCCACCACCTCCGCGGCAAAGCTGCCCGGCAACTGGCGGACCTCGATGCGCTGCGGCGTTGGCCTCGCCGCCAGGCGAGGTTCCTCGAAAACTGTGGCGCTCATGTCGACCCTCATGCGAAAACCGTACAAGGCTAGGGCTCGGGGCTTCCTCGGCAAACGAAGTAAAACAAGGACGGTTATGCGTTTCCTGCTCGCCTGCCGTCAGCCGTCATGCCGGGATGGCCAGCGCCACCTCTTGCATGGAAACGATTCCATCCATATCGCCAGCCATTGCCGTGAGAACTGGAGAAGCGCAGCCCCTCCCCCAGGTGAAGTTGACAGGTCTTTGACGACTCTCCGATACTGATTTGGAACCGGTTCCAAACACAACAACGGAGACGAGACATGGTGAAACGATGGTTCTTGAACGGCCGCGACCGCCACGTGGGTGATCGCGCACGCCGCGCGTTGCTGGGCAGCCTGATGGGCGCGGCACTCCTGGCCGGATGTGGTGGTGGCGGCGCCACGCCGAGCACGCCTCCCACCACACCGCCGGCCAGCAGCGACACCCTGCCCCTGCTGAAAGCCAACGGCACGCAGTGGGTGGACGCCAGCGGCAAGCAGGTGCTGCTGAAGGGCACCAACCTGGGCAACTGGCTGGTGCAGGAGTTCTGGATGATGGGCCAGGGTGGCAACGGCGTGACTGACCAATGCACGCTCGAAGCCAAGCTGACGGAGCGTTTCGGGTACGGCGAGAAGGAACGCCTGATCAAGCTGTTCCGCGACAGCTGGATCACGGAGCGCGACTGGGATCAACTGCAGGCCTTCGGGTTCAACGTCGTCCGGCTGCCCATCCTGTGGAGCGTGATCGAGGACGAGAAGAAACCCAAGACCTTGCGCGCCGATGCCTGGCACTACCTGGACTGGAGCATCGCCCAGGCGAAGAAGCGCGGCATCTACGTGATCCTCGACCTGCACGGTGCCCACGGCGGCCAGACGCCCAACGACCACACCGGCTGCGCCGGCCAGAACACCTACTGGACCGACACCGAGGCGCAGGAGCGCACCAGGTGGCTGTGGCAGCAGATCGCCGCCAAGTACAAGGACGAACCCGCGGTGGCGGCCTACGACCCGCTCAATGAGCCCTGGGGCTCCACCGCCGAGGCCATGGTGGCGCGCGTGGAGGACCTGTACAAGACCATCCGCGCCATCGACGACAAGCACATCGTGCTGCTGCCCAGCCACTACGGCAGCATCGACGCGTACGGCAGCCCCACCGCCAAGGGCTTCACCAACGTCGCCTTCGAGATCCACCCCTACCCGGGCCTGTTCGGCGACCGCCCCGGCGACTCGCCTTACATGATTCACCGCGACTGGCTGCGCTGCGGCCCCACCGGCACGGGCGGCGTGTGCGCGTATAACAAGCAGCTCACCGAGTTGAAGATCCCCTTGCTGGTGGGCGAGTTCCAGCCCTGGCAGGGCGCGGGGCTGGACCTGGGCGGCCAGATCGGCCGCGCCACCTACGACACCTACGCCAGCTACGGCTGGGCATCCACGTCGTGGTCGTACAAGGTGGTCAGCCCGTCAGGCGGCTCGGGCCAGGGCACCTGGGGCCTGGTGACGAACGCCGTCAACACCAACTTCGACACCGGCGTGGGCATGGTGGCCAAGGCCAGCACCTGGGATTGCGCGGGCTGGGACACCAGCTTCGCCAACGCCTGCGCGACGAAGGCGCCGACCATCAAGGTGGGTGGCACTGGGCCCAAGACCTACTACGTCGTCATCAAGACCGGTGCACTGGGCGGCAGCAATCCCGACGTGACGTTCGACAAGATCGGCATCACGAACACCGCCACCAACACCGACGTCATCACCAACGGCAACTTCGGCGCCAGCACGGGCTGGACGCCGCTCACCATCAGCGGCACGCTGAAACTGGACTTCGCCTATGCGGCGGTGGGCAAGACGCCCACCGGCAGCGACGGCGCGACGCTGCGCGTGACCCGTGCGGACGGCGTGACCGGTGACGTCAACGGCGGCATCTACCAGGCCATCACGCTGCAGGGCGGACAGACCTACGCGCTCAACGGCGTCTTCAAGGACAACGGCAGTGCCAACACCTGGGCCGAGATCTACCTGCTCGACAAGGAGCCGGTGCAAGGCAAGGACGTGATCGACATGAATGGCAAGGTGGACTTCGCCACCGCCACCGTCGCCGAGATCGAGACGCTGTACAAGAGCTACGCCACGCAGGCGTACGACGTGCACTCGGGCCTGGCGCAGTGGATGAAGAGCAGCGCCGCGCCGGAGATGTTCCAGCTGCCAACACCTCCCGCCAACCTGAAGCTGACCGAAGGCCCCAGCAGCAATGCGCTCACGTGGAACGCCAGCACGGATGCCAAGGTGACGGCCTACAACGTGTACCGCACCACCAGTGCCGGCGGCACGTATTCCAAGCTCGCCGACAAGGTCGCCACCGCCACGTACACCGACACCACCGCGGCCAGCGGCGCCACGTACTTCTACGTGGTGACGGCGCTCACGGCGGTCAACGAGAGCTACTACAGCGATGCGGCCAGCACGGCCGTCCGGTATGTGCCCGTGCCAGCGACGCTCGAAGCGGAAGCCTTCACCGCGATGAGCGGCATCCAGCTGGAGAACTGCAGCGACACCGGTGGCGGCCAGAACGTGGGCCACTTCGACCCGGACGACTACATCGAGTTCAAGATCAGCGTGGCCACCGCCGGCAACTTCAACATCGACTACCGCCTGGCCAGCGCCAATGGCAGCACGGGCTTCGAGGTGTGGGTGGACGGCGCCAAGGTCTTGAATGCGATGGCCGTGCCCAATACCGGTGGCTGGCAGACCTGGGCCACGTACACCAGCACCAGCTTTGCCCTGAGCGCCGGCAACCACACGCTGCGCCTGAAGTCCGTGGGCAAGGAGTGGAACCTGAACTGGATCCGGGTGAACGCCCAATAATCACCTCCCGCCCGTTCATCACGCCACCAAGCCCTCGGCGGCGGCACGCCTCACGCCCAGAAAAAAACCCTCCGGACGACGAGGGCCGTCCGGAGGGTTGGAATCCACCCGGGAGGTGGAGGAGACAACGGGAACAGGCGCCACGTTAGCCGTGCCGACGCCACCCGCCCAATCATCTTTGCGACTGAACTCATGACGAAATGTCGCGAGCCGCGGCGCGGGCCGTTGCACCCTACCGCCCGTGCTTGTGCCCGCTGCCTGCGGCCTTCTGGTAGTGATCGGCCAGCACGTCGCGGCCGAAATCGCCATCGAAGTCGCGCCAGACCGAGTGCACATGGTTGCCGCCCGAGTTGTCGAACTCGATCAGGAAGCCGCTGCCCTGGATGCGGAAGTAGTGCGGCTCACGCGGCCTGGCCGAGCCAGCCCAGCCGACACGCACGCTGCCCAGCACCGCTCGCACCCGCGCCAACCGCGCCTCGGCCAGCTCCGGCTGGAGGTGCTCCGCGAACGCGGCCACGAGCTGCAGCACCTGCGCCTGCTGGCCGGCGTCCATGTCCACGAAGGGCAGGCCTGCGGCGTCCAGCGGCTGGGCCAGCGGCGCGTTGCCGCTGACGATGTCGCCGAAGGGCCTGCTGCTGAACACCGCGCGCGAGCGCTGCGCGGCGTTGAGGCTGGTGAGCCACTGGCGGGCCAGGTCTTCCTCGCGGCCGAGCAGGCGAAAGCCCTGGCGCGGTGCGCTGCTGCCTGCGTCACGCGGCACCGTGGCCGGGTTCGCGCCGAAGAACTGCGGCAGCGTGGACACGTAGCGGTCGCCGTCGAGGCTGAAGTGCAGCGACAGGTGGTGGCCCTCGATGCGCCAACCCCAGCCACCCTCGCCCGGTGTGCCGTGAATCGCCACCGCGTAGTTCTCGGGGTCGCGCGACAGCCCGAACGCCTCCAGCTGCCGCAGCGTGATCTCCAGCGCCATCAGCGCCCTCACCTTGTCCAGCCCGCGCTCGTTCAGCGCCGTGAGCAGCAGTGCGGTGGTGGCCCCGCGCTGGGTGGTCGACATGGCTTTCCACGCGATGCCGTCACGGCGGCGAGGCGTGTAGTGCCAGTCGCGGCGGGCCGCATCGGTGAAAGGCAGCAGCAGGTCGCTTCGCTGGGCCGGCGGCGTGGCCTCCAGCAGGCGCCTGGCCGCCTCCGCGGCGCTGGGCGGCTGCGCATGGAGCAGCGGTGCAGCCGGCAAGGCCAGCAGGACAAGCAGCGAACGGCGGTGGAGCATGCGACCTCGCAGTGTCACGGGCAGGACCCGAACATAGCGCAGTCGCCCTGCCCCGGCTCACGCCGTCGGGGCCGGCACCGCCTACGCCCTCAGGGCTTGCCGGTGTAGCGGGTGTGGAAGCGCCGGCCCTGGCTGTCCATGGCCTGCAGCCACAGCTCGGCATTGACGGCTTCGGCCGGCGTGAAGGCCGCGGCCAGGGTGACGGTCGTTTGGGGAGGCAGCGGCACGGCAGTGCCCAGCACCGTGGGCGCACCGCCGGCGGTGGGCGTGAACACGCGCTTGATCTCGATGAGTCGCAGGTCCGGGTTGGCAGCCGCCCATGTGGCCCAATTGAGCACCAGGGTGCCGGCCTCCAGGTCCAGGGCGCGCAGTGGGAGGTTGGCCGTGAGGCCGTCGACGGCGGGGAAGCGGGCGGCCGCGGGCTCGCCCAGCACGTCGGCGCGCAGGTAGGCGTTGCGCGTCTCGGCCACGCTGGCGATGGTGTAGCTGGCCACGTACTTGGCACCGCGCACGCTGTCGGCCGAGCCGATCCAGCCAATGGCGGCGCGCTGCACCGACACGTCGTCCACGCCGCCTGTGGGGATCGTGCTGGTGGCGCCCGTCACGGCCGACACACACATCCACAGGCGGCCGCAGTAGGCGAACGGGATGCTGTAGTTGCCCGGCATCTGCACCGTGGCGGACGCCAGCAGCTGCGTGGGCGGCGTGGTGGACGACGGCGGGTTGGGTGATTCGGCCTGGAGGTTCACCTGCAGCCCCACGCGCGGGTTGGGCGACAGCGTCGCATCCGCCGTGCCGTCCGCCGCCTTGGCGGCATAGGCGAGTGGATGGACGGCGAAGTCCAGCTTCTTGCCATTGCCGAGGAGGTTCCACTTGTTCGTCGTGGTGGCAGACTTGTTGAAGCTGACCGCATCGCTGAACAACTCGACGGCGGCGCCGGTGGAGTCGCTGATCAGCGAGCCCACCAGCACCTTGGCGCAGGTGCCGGCAGCCGGCGCGTCGTCGGCGCAACCCAGCAGCTGGAAGCGGCCAAACTGCCGGTTGGCTGCGGCGTAGGTGGACAGCAGCGTCGCCAGCTCGGCCTTGCTGCGGCCGTTGTGCTTGTCGTAGCCGGCCACCAGCGGGTGGGTCAGGATGGTGCTGGCATCACGCCCCTGGGCGATGAGCTGGTTCAGCGCGGCACCCAGGTCGTCCATGCCGGGCAGGTTGGCCAGCAGCGTGGTGGCGCTGGTGGTGGCCTTCAGCGTGGACGTGATGGCGTTGGCCGGCGTGGGGCTGGTGGTCTTCAGCAGCTCCGTCTGCGCGGTGGGCAACTCGACGATGACTTCGGCCGGCTGCGTGACCAGGAACTTGTTGCCGATCTGCAGCACCGGCACGTTCAGCCGCGAGCGGCCAAGATCCACGCGCACGCTCTCGATGAGCAGGTCATGCGCACCCTTGTTGGCGGCGAAGGTGGAGTCGGCCATCAGGTCCAGCGTCTTGGGATCGGTGAACTTCAGGTCGGTGAGCTGGGTCTTCACCAGCGTCTTCAGGAAGTCGCTGGCAGCCGGGACGGCCGTGGCCATCTGCGTGAGCTGCGCGGCGCTGGTGGTGGCCGCGGCGAACACGGGCGCCGGTTCGGTGCCCAGCGCCAGCGCCACGACGGCATTGGTCAGCGGCGTGACGTGGCCCACCATGGCCGCGCTGATCGTCGGCACCGTGGAATGCAGCACCTGCATGAAGCCGGCGGCGTCCATGCCGCGCGCCTGGATGAACAGCGGCGCTGCCGGACTGGTGGTGCTCAGCGTGACGCTGTAGCTGCCATCCGCCGCATGCGTGGTGGCCGTGCCCACGGCCTTGCCCTGCCCGTCGACGACGCTGATCTGCGCGTTCACCAGCGGCGCGCCCGTGGCGGCCACGCCGCGCAGCGTGGGCGGGGTGGTGAGCACTGGGGTGGTGGGCGTGTCACCGCCGCCGCCGCCTCCCCCGCCACAGGCGGTGAGAGTCAGGGCGAAGGCAAGGGTGGCAAGGCGGAACAACATGGCGCGGGCGTGGAGCGTGGCTCCTGCCAGTGCGCCGAGGCGCCCCCGGCCCGATCAACCGAAAACCGGCCGAAGCCGGGCGCTTAACCGCCCCTAACGCCTCATTTGACGGTCACCCAGGCCAGCTCGATCCAGTTGTCCGCCCGGTGCACGGCGGTCACATTGGCACGTGCCGCCCACGGAATGACCTGGCGGTGCAGCGGGATCACGTTGACCTGCTCGCGCAGCTCGGCCAGCGCGCCGCGGATCTGCTGCTCGCGCTTCTTGGGGTCGGGCTCCACGCTGCTCTGCGCGGCCAGCGCGTCGGCCTTGTCGTTGCGGAAGTTGCCGTAGTTGTAGTTGCCCACGCCCTTGTCGCCGCGGTTGCGCAGCAGCGGCGTGAGGATGGCCTCGGCGTCCGTCACCGAGCCCCCCCAGCCATACATGAAGAGGCTGGTGTCCAGCTTCTCCAGCTTGGGGAAGTACAGCACGCGCGGCATCGCGTTGACCTTGACCTTCACCTTCAACTGCGCCCACATGGCCGCCAGCGCCGAGCAGATCTCCTCGTCGTTGATGTAGCGGTTGTTGGGGCAGTCCAGCGTCACCTCAAAGCCGTTGGCAAAGCCCGCATCGGCCATCAGCTTGCGCGCGGCGGCAACATCGAACGGCAACCGCGTCTGCAGCGCCGCATCGTCGAAGGATGCATTGCTGGACGGCGTCAGCCCGCCGGTGGGGATGGCCAGCCCGCTCATCAGCTTGGTCTTCAGCGCCTCGATGTCGATGGCATGGTACAGCGCGCGGCGCACGCGCACATCCTTGAACGGGTTCTTGTTGCCGGGCACGTTGCCGTAGACGAGCTTGTCGCGCGCCTGGTCCATGCCGATGAACACGAGGCGGTTCTCCGGCCCATCGATGACCTTCACACCGCCCGTGTTGCGCAACCGCGTGACGTCGCGCGGCGCCGGGTCGTTCACGAGGTCGATCTCCCCCGAGATCAGCGCGGCCAGGCGGGTAGCGTCGCTGGCGATGGGCGTGTAGACCACGTCCTGCACGTTGCCATCGAACTTGCCCCACCAGTTGGCGTTGCGCTTGAGCACCGTCTTGATGCCAGGCTGCCGGCTGACCAGCGTGTACGGGCCGGTGCCATTGGCATTGATGGCGGCAAAGCTCTCTTCCTTGTTCTTGAAGTCCAGCGGCTTGGTCACGCGGTGCGCCTCGGCCCATTTGCGGCTCATGATCCAGAGCTGGTCAATGTGTTGCAGGAAGACCGGATTGAACGTGGCAAGCTGGAACTCCACCGTGTGGTCGTCGATGCGCTTGGGCACGCCCACCGCATTGGCGTAGACGGCGATCTGCGACGTCGGCTCCTTGGCGCGCTGGATGGAGAACACCACGTCATCCGCCGTCAGCGGTGTGCCGTCGTGGAACTTAACGCCCGTGCGCAGCTTGAAGCGCCACACCAGGGGGCTCACCTGCGTCCACTCGGACGCCAGGCCCGGCACCAGCTCCAGCTTCGCATTGCGGTTGGTCAGCCGCTCGTAGATCTGCGCGTTGACGTTGTTCGTCAGCGTCTCGTTCTGCGAGTGCGGGTCCATGGTCTGCGGATCGCCCTGGCTGGACCAGCGCAACGTCTGCGCACTCACCCCGCATGCCGCGGCCAGAACGGCCACACCCAACCATCGCTTCATCGCGCGCTCCCAAACAACATGAATGGGCGGCAGTTTAGAAGCGCAGAAATACCCGCGCCGAATGAGCTTATGCGGCTGCCGCCAGGTGCGCTATCGCTTGGCGTTCGGGTTCCACAGCTCTTCGAGATGGCTGAAGTTCCAGTTCTCGGGCGGCTCGCGGCCGGCGATGCGGTCTACCGTGCCCTGGGCGGACAGGTCGATCAGCTGCACGGGAATCGGCATGTTCGACTTGGTCGAATAGAACACCTTGACCCGCGGGGCGACGAGCGTGGCGGGGTTCTGGTCCACCACCACCGCCAGGCGGCCGGACTGCAGCCGCACCAGCGTGCCGGTGGGGTAGATGCCGATGCTCTTC
>SXGQ01050091.1_pt1 | contig 10543 bp, 8 predicted proteins | sample 3178371 | NCBI WGS metagenome assembly SXGQ01 (sample SAMN11356859, study PRJNA531348) | freshwater metagenome | isolation source: freshwater sample F1-20 | place: China: Fuxian Lake, Yuxi | collected 2017-12-25 | reverse complement strand
TCTACTGTCTACCGGCTACCGGCTACTTCCTTGGATTTTCTTGGGGCTGCTTTTCTACACCCCCGGCGTGTATATGGAATTTCCGGCCGATCCTTGGCATCATTATGCTCGAGTTAACGAGTGGTCGTGGCTGCCGACAGTGATGGAGCATTCCGCTTGGAAAAAATCCAGTTACTTTCTCGGCTATAGCTTGATGGGGCATGTTTCGCCACCGGCATTTCAACTCAAGTGGTTCGATGTCTTTTACTCCGGCTGCTGTCTGTTGCTCTGCTGGCAGTATTTTCGACTCGCCCGGGCGGTTGGGTTCGGCGCGCGCAGTTCGTTCATTTTTGTCCTGATTCAAGCACTTACTTTCGGAAACAACATCTTTGGATTCTATCGCTACTATGGCATGTCGAGCACTCTATTCGCCCAGCTCGGCGCGGTGGCGCTGACCCGCATCGCACTGGAAGCGCTGCGAGAGAAACCGGAGTTCGTATCGCAGCCTGCTGTCCTCCGTTCTCTGTTTTCTGTCCTCTGGCGACCACTGGGATTAATCCCCATTCTCCCGACTCGCGTCTCCGGCCTCCTGCAATTAGCGGACGCGGGCATCATCCTACTGCCGCTAATTGCTTTCAATCACGTCCAAGGTCTTGGCATCGCCGGCCTGGGAATCGCGGCCGTGATCGTCTGGCGGCTGATCGAGTGGCGGCGGTCAATGATCGGCTGGCTGGCTTTGGCCGCCGTGATTTTAAGTGCTGCGACTGTCCTCTGGTTTCCGCGACACCCCGCCCTTGACGAAATTTACCGCCCTCAGGGATGGCTCACATCGTGGTACGGTTTTAATTTGTTCCAACCCTCCTCGCCAGCCTTAGATCGCGCTGCCGCCATTATCGACTTGCTCGGTTTGCTCAACCTCGTCACCGCCATTCTCCTGCTCCGCCGCAACAGCATTGCCGCCTGGCTGACGCTATTGCCGATCATCGTGCTTTCGCTGCCCAGCACCGCGATTCCTTTTGCCAACATCCTGGCGGTCACCTCCGCAACAGCGGAAGGCGGCATTATTGTTTTTCACCGGCTTTTGCTGGCCATTCCAGCCGGATTGGCGCTGGTGGCATCGGTCGCTGGTTGGTTGAAAAGGACTGGAAACCGCCTGCCGGCACCAGCGACTCCGGGTGAAAGCCCCCCCGGCCATCCAGCATCCATCATCGGAACCGCAACTTTCAACGCGCCCCCCTCGGTAGCGTTCACCTTGCTGTTGTTCACCTTGTTCGCGCTGACAACGGTTCCAGCAGCCCACAGGTACAACAACCGTCTCTACCATGTCCTGATGAGGCCAGCTGATGACCTGGGGATGAACCACGTGATCCGATCCCCCGCAGTATTGCCGTCCAGCAAGGACTCACGATCGGATGTTTCGGTCGAAGTTCTCGCACAAAATATTTTGGAGCGCGGCAACGTGCTCACCACACCGGGCATTGGCTACGTCATGAATGCAACCGGTGTCACCCTCATCGGGGGGGCCCGGCGATGGATGACCTGGCCGACTAGCACTCCCCCTTCCCTCACGACGGCCGCTGTTCGCGAAAATCTGCAGTACATCGAATCGGCCCGCTTGCTCAAAGTTCCTTTCCACCCAACGGTGCACCTGTATACCGCCACCTCAATGACGGGCTACCTCTCAAAGCATTGGCTGTGGAACGAAGTGGCACTGGAGCACGCCGCGCAAGCGGAACTATTTGAGCCTGTTCTCAAACTTGCCTCAACGCCGCGCAGGCCACAGCTATGGTTGGAATGGTTCAGCCCAAGGAACAACAAACAATTTTTTGCGCCCGGAGCCGGGCGGTTCATCGAATCAAGTGACTTGGAGAATCGCGGGCGCCTGGACAACGGCACCGGCGACCAGCTTATCCGTGCTGGTGATTTGCTTACGATCAGACCGTTCTTACGGACGCTCGATGGCGATGGCTGGCGTGTAACAATTACCGTCCAAGGGCCTGGGGGTTTGTCTCATTGCGACTTTACCGGTCATCCTAGCGTGCTCGGTGGGGACAATTGGATCTTTGGCGACAGCCAGCATCGGCTGAATCAACCGGGCGAATATACCGTGGATCTTTCAGGCACAACCCTGTGGCCAACGCGAACCTTCAGCGTGCGATATCACTTTGTCGTTCAACTCGATAATCGTTGACGGTTGGAAATTACCTTAGAGTAATCGCTTTTCGCTGGCATGCGCCCTCCTCCCTTACCACCCGTATGATTTTCCTCTGCCTTTTACTCTCCGGCCATCATCTTGGCTATATTGATCCCAACGCCGGCGGCTGGCTGTTTCAACTGTTCTTTCCCGTTTTCATTGCAATCCTGGGTCTTTGGACGGTGGTCAAAAAGAAAATCGAGATGTTTCGTGCCCGTCAGTCCGATCAGAAAAACAAGAAGCCCCTCGATCACAAATGACGGAACTGTCCCGAAGCTTTTGGACAAACTATTTTGGCGGCTCGGTGTTGAGGGTGACCTCTGTTGTCTCGGGGATAGTCCTTCCATTTGATTTTCTCCTACAGGTGGACGGTTTTCTGAAATACCTCCGCCCGCTCGAATTAGTTTCCGTATTCGCTTGGGCCTGGCTGTTCTACACCCTGTTGGGGCTTGTCGTCGGCATCGGGTTTTCTTTTCTGGCGCTGCTTGCGGCAAAACTTTTCCGCAAGGATCCCGCGTTGTGGATCAGCTCTGTCACCTCATGGCTCACTTATTCCATTGTGGCTCTCGCGCTGATCAAGGGCGGGAAATTATGGGCTGAGGTGTCTGGGCTCGGCGGTTTGGCCTGGTGGCTAAGCAAGTATCAGTTGCCGGTGGTGGCATTGGTGCTGATCGCCTGTGCGTTTGCCGTACGAAATCGCCAGGTCGAACCACCTGGTTACCCCAAGGCGGCGAGCCTCGCGATTGCTTGCGGCCTAACGATAACATTGGCCGCGCCCATCACGGCCTTTTTCCCACCGAGTGGCCGGACCGCCTCCCCGGCGCCCACCGACACCTCCGGAGCTGCCACGAAGCATCCCGATATCCTTCTAATATCCATCGATACTCTCGCCGCCAACCATACTTCGTTCGACGGTTACCTCCGTCCAACCACGCCGAATTTGGACAAACTTGGATCAGGCGCCCACGTGTTCACGCGATTCTATGCCAATAGCAATTTCACCACTCCGACGGTCAATTCATTTATCAATGGGGTTCGTCCGTGGACCCACCGGGCAAATCAAGCCTTCTCCCGCGTCCCGGTCGGCCTCTCGGATGGAGGCCTGATCGCCCGTTTGAAAAACACGGGCTATCAGACGTACGGCATTTGGACCAATCCCATCGCATCCCCTTTTCACAACCGTAACGAAGGCCATATGGACAAGATTGTGCATGGATCCGTGCACGCAGGGCTGGTGGGAATCTATAAATTCCTCTATCCAGAATTCCCCGATTTCTTACCGGTCACAAGCCTCGGTATCTTTGCAACCTCGAGCAAGATCATCGATCGCGTGGCTGTCCTGCTGGGCGTGTGGGAGAGTGCCGGCCACTTCGATCCGACCGATTCACTGTCGCGGGCACGTGATTTGATAAACACTCGAGATCCATCCCGGCCCCTGTTTCTTTGGATCCATCTGCTGCAACCGCACGACCCCTATGCCACGGTTGCTCCTCATGTCGGCCGTTTCGATCCAAATACGGAGTTTCGGACTCGATTCGACTCCAGCCCAGTTTATCAATTCATGGCCGCCCAAGACAAACGTATGCCCCTGTCTCACTATGTCGGACGTTATGATGAAGCCATCGCTTCGGTTGATTCACATGTTGGCGATTTTCTCGAATGGCTCAAAGCACACCGGCTGTACAAGGACACCTTGATTGTGATTAGCGCGGATCACGGCGAAAGCTTTTCTAATGACTATGGCGGTCATGGGGGGCCCATGCTTTACGAAGACGTGATCCGCATCCCGCTGATTATCAAAGAACCGGGTCAGACCCAGGGAACCCGGCTGGAAACGCTCTCGGAGCAAATTGATTTGATGCCGACCATCATGGACTTGGCCGGGAAGCCGATTGCCGGCCTCGTGGAGGGACGTTCCTTGAAACCAAGCATGCGTGGCCAGAAGATGGACGGCCAGGTTTTCTCGATGAACTTCGAGCAAAATTCCCGCTTTAAGGAGTTGACGACCGGATCGGTCGCCATGATCGAGGGCCGGTGGAAATACGTCCACCATCGCGGCCCCATCCGTTACCCGCTGATGCCTAAATTGGTGGATTCGCTGTACGACCTGCAAACCGATTCCGGCGAAACTACCAACCTCATCGCGAAGCAACCCGCCATTGCGACCAGGATGCAGGCTGCCATCATGGAACAGTTGCGAATTCACGGGCAGCAGCTACCTCCATGACTCCACCAGTGGTTGTCCCGCTTGGACGAGACGCCCTATCTTGGGTGCAGGCGGGCGGAAGCCCGTCCAGAGGAGGATGGTCCCGGAGGTTACTGCTTCGCTGGCAAGGCCATTGGTTTGAGCGGAGCTTGGCCTTGCAGCGCCAGCTTCCCCTCAAACCTCTTTCCCATGACCCGGTCTTTATCCTCGGCCTGTGGCGCTCCGGAACAACCTATCTACACAACCTCCTGAGTGCCTGTCCCGGAGTCAGTTATCCCGCCACATGGCAATGCATGAACCCGGCCTCTTTTCGGCTGCACTCGCCGTCCTCGAGAGGGTTATCGGTCAAGCGCCCGATGGACGGCCTTCCCATTGACAGCCTGTCACCCCAAGAGGACGAGTTTGCCTTGCTAGCGCTCGGTGTTCCGTCCGTTTACCGGGGGTTTTTTGATCCGCGCCGGCTGATGGAACTCACGCCTTGGTTGGACCCCAACGCCTGGGGCGGCGAACGGCCCGCAGGTTGGATTGATAGCTGGCGGCAGTTTCTCGCCGGCGTTTCCGATGGCAGGTGCGAGCGCTTGGTTCTAAAGTCCCCCAACCATTCATTTCGCATCAAAGCTCTGGTCGAAACATTTCCCCATGCCTCCTATGTCTGGTTGGTGCGCGACCCGGGCGAAACGTTTCATTCCAACCGAAAAATGTGGTGCTCGATGTTTGATCGCTATGCCTTTTGGCCGACCAACGACTCGATTCTGGATGAATTTCTCGGACGGGCATTTGCGTATGCCGCCGAGTCCCTCCAGCTTGCAACCACTCTCTTGCCAAGGGAGCGTCTCGGGGTCGTGCGCTTCGATCAATTGACAGGGATGACGCTTGAGACGCTGGAAGCCCTCAATCTCCGGCTGTTGCTTGGGAATTGGTCTGCCATGCGCCCTGCACTGGCGCAGATCGCCGCCAGCGGTGCCCGCCATCGGTCCGACACTTATCAGGGCCAGCAATCTGCCGTTGCCGTCAAAGCCATCGATCAACTGCGGATGGCGCAGCTCGCCGCGCTCTCCAGTCACGGACTCTGAATGGCGTTGCCTTGTAGCTGTTCGTGGTCTGCTACGGCCATCAACCTCGCGACTTCCACGCCAACAACCTTGGGCGTCCAATTGAGTGTCCGTCCCGCCAGAGAAGCGTCTCCCACCAAGTCGGAAGAATCCACCAGCCGGAAATAGCGAGGATCGATTTTGATGACCAGCTGGCCGGTGCTTGAACACCGCCCGACCTCATCAACTCCTTCTCCTTCAAACACCAGTTCCATCCCCAGCGCAAGAAAGGCTGCGCTCGTAAATTCCCGAATGGAACAGGTTTTGCCAGTGGCGAGGACGTAGTCGTGTGGTTTCTCTGCCTGAAGCATTTTCCACATGGCGTCGACGTATTCTGGCGCGTAGCCCCAATCCCGCCTGGAATTGAGATTGCCAAGATGAAGCACAGACTGGTGACCGGCTTTTATTCGCGCGGCCCCGATTGTGATTTTGCGGGTCACAAAATTCTCCCCGCGCCTGGGCGACTCGTGATTGTAGGCAATCCCGCTGCAGGCGAAGAGGCCGTAGGCATTTCGATAAATACGGCATAAGTGGGTGGCGAAAGCTTTTGCGCAACCATAGGGATTGGACGGATTCGAAGCGGTCTCCTCGGTCTGCGGAACTTGCTTTGGAGTTCCGAATATTTCAGCGCTGGCCGCATGGTAAAAACGCACGGGATAATCAAGATCCCGCAAGACCTCGAGCAGTCCGAGTGTAGCCATGCCGTTTTCCTGGCAGGTAACTTCCGGAATCTCGAAACTGAGGCCAACGTGGCTCTGACCCGCTAAATGATATATCTCCCGGGGTTTAATCTGCCGCAGTAGCCGGCGCATCGAGGTCCGGTCGCTCAGGTCGCCATAGTGCAGGACCAATCGTTCCGGGGGGTATTCCTGCGTGGATCGAATCCGGTCGATGCGGGAGCGGTTGAACATACTCGCCCGCCGCACGAGGCCATGAACAATATAGCCTTGGGCCAACAAATATTCCGTGAGGTAAGATCCATCCTGACCGGTGATGCCGGTGATAAAGGCACATCGCCTTCCGTCGGGAGCTGCGGTTTCAACGATGGAACTATCTGTGATGAATGTCATGAATTGTTAGTGTGACACGCCATCGCGGAAAATAACCCTTACGACGGTCAGCCAGAGAATGTGTATGTCTGAAACTAGGGATTTCCTTTGCAGGTATTCAAAATCCAGCGCGACCTTCTCCGGAATCGTGAGCTCATCACGTCCATTTATTTGAGCCCACCCTGTCAGGCCGGGGGCCAGTTTGTGGATTCCGTGGCGAGTGCGAAGCGTTATCAGGTCCTCTTGATTAAATAGCGCGGGCCTTGGCCCTACAAAGCTCATATCTCCTTTGACGATGCTCCAGAGTTGCGGCAACTCATCCAGGCTGCTCTTGCGGACAAATCCCCCTATCGGGGTGAGATGCGAGCGGGGATTGTCAAGCAGGTGGGTGGCGACCGCCGGCGTACCCGTCCGCATGCTGCGAAACTTGGGCATTTTAAAGACCCGATTGTCGCGGCCGATGCGATCAGACCAGTACAGCACCGGACCCTTCGAGGTTAATTTCACCAGTAGGGCTACAATCAACAAGGGGGCCAATATAAGCGGAATGATAACCACGGCCAGTAGCAGATCGAAGAGTCGCTTCATTGGGGATCGATTCTGGCTTTGGCTGGGGCCGTGAGGGCAGGCACAACGTTACTCAGCATTGCGCGCGCAGGCAACCGCCTGCTTCAGCCCCTCATCAACTCCCATCGGCGGCGCCCAGCCCAGCCTCTGCCGCGCCTTCGAGATATCCACCTGCAATGAGCCAAGGAGACGCTGTGCCAGATCGCGCAGACCCAAGGCCATCGCCCCGCCCCGCAACACCGCCACCGGCACGGGAATCAACCGCGCCCGAAGCCCCATGGCCCTAGCCAGCCTTCGGATCAAATCCGCGGTCGAAAGGTCTTCCCCGTCGCTCACGAAAAAAACCTCACCGGCAGCAGAGGGATGCTCGGCGCAGGTGACGATGAAATCCACGAGGTTGGACAACGAAACCATGCTGCGCTTGTTACTGTTGACGGCAGCGAGTGGCAGGGGAATTCCATGGGCCACCAGCCGCGTGAGAGCCAGGAAGTTTGCCCGCACGCCGGGCCCGTGGACAAGTGGGGGCCGGATGATCACCCATTGCAGGTTCGCATTCCCGGCCTCAGCGCGCAATGCCGACTCCGCTTCGAATTTGCTAAGGCCGTAAGGACTGTCCGGTACGGGCGTGTCCGACTCCCGATAGGGCGTCGATTCGAGCGCGGCGGATACGGCTCCCTCGCCATTGACCTTGATTGAGCTGATGAAGACAAAGCGCCGGACGCCGGCGAGCACCGCCTGCCGGGCCAGGTTCCGGGTTCCCTCCGCGTTGATCCTGCGATACTCTGCCAGCGGATCTGCACAACCGTCCTTCACCACATGGGCGCGGGCCGCCAGGTGCACCACCGTATCGATCCCTTCAAGCGCCCGGCTCCAGTCAGTGCCCCCATTGATGTCTCCCACGACGCAACAATCCCGGGATGCCAGTTCATGGACTGGCACATGACGTACCGCGGCTCGCACGCTGAAACGCCCCTCCGATCGAAGCCGATCCACCAGCGCCCGGCCGACAAAGCCGGTCGAGCCGGTCACCAATATCTTGACCGGCCTCATGGCGCTGGCTTCCGGCACGCCATCGTGTGAACGTGCTCAAAGAGTGCGACAAAGGCCGCCCCGCAAGTCTGCACCGTGAATCTTTCCTCGAGGAACCGCCTACCCCGGGCTCCGGCGGCAAGCAAATCGTCCGGGCGCGCCCGCCACTCGAGAATCGCCTGAGCCAACTCTTCGTCGTTGCCCGGATCCACCCGTTTTCCCAGCGCTTTTTCGTCGATCCAGCCGGCGCCCCAAGCCTCCTTCTCCATGACAGCAAAAATTGGTCGCTCGGCCGACATGATACTATACATTTTGCCCTGCGAGGCCACGGTCGTGAACTTTCGGTTCAACGTGATCAGGCCGATGTCCGCCGCCGCAAGCACCTCCGGAAATTGGTCGCGTGGCTGGAAAGGCAGGAAGCTCACGTTTCGCAGTTGCGCCTCGCCGGCCTGTCGCTCCAAATCCGATCGCTTCACGCCGTCGCCAATCAACACGAAAACGATGTCCACAACGTGTGCGAGCCGCTTGGCCGCGGCCAGCACAGTGTCGAGCTCGCTTGAATAGCCCATGTTGCCGGAATACAGCACAACAAATTTCCCATCCAACCCATGCTTTCGGCGAAACCCGTTTTCCTTGGACAAAGGAGTGATAGCCGCCGGGTCAACCCAATCCGGGATCATGGCGATCTTCCCAGCGGGCACCCCCCAGCCGAGCAGATAACGTTCCTGATTCGTGGTGGGGACTTGGATATGGCTGGACTGCTTATAAAGCCGGCGTTCAAGGCCTTCCAACGATCGCAACACCAAGCCTGGCTTGAGTTTTCCGGCCTGCAATAAACCTTCAATGGAGAGATCCTTGACGCCGAGGACCACCGGGCAGTGTTTGATTTTTCCCAGCAGGAGTGCGGCGAAGCCCAGTGGCAGAATCGGATAGAGCACGTAAATCACATCGTGGCGACCGTTGAACAACGACGAGATAAACGCACTCAGCGCAAAAGTGAGCGGCGCAAGCGCCCGGAAAACGAGTGGCCGAGCCCGCGGCACCGCCCAAATGAACGAGCGACGAATCGTGATGTCATTTCTTTTCTCGCTCATCGCTAACTTGCCACGATAGTCTGCCCAAACTACCCCTTCGGGGTAATGGGGAAAAGCCGTCTGTACGGTTATATGGTGTCCCTGCGAAACGAGATGCTCTGCCAGTTCACGGAGATAAATCCCGGCGGCAAATGTCTCCGGCCAGTAATACTGAGAAATGATGAGGATGCGCATACAGGCTCAGTAAGACTGCGCCAACGTTTCACAAAACTCCCTGACGGTGTCCCTCGTTTCGGGGATGGGGACATACTCGCTCAATCGTTCGACGTTTGCATCCACCACCCGTGGAAGTGCATCCGGTGGGAGCAGCGAAAGATCCAGCGTGCAACCAGTCATGTCCGCGATTTCCCGCGGGCTGATATGCCCCTTTCCGCAAACGTTGATTTCGCACCGCCGGATCCCACGTTCATAGAGCGACCAACAGGTATCTGCCACTTGTCCGGTATTCATGTACTGATACAGCGAATCCGGATGAATGCGAAGCGGCTTCCGATTCAATACATCGTAGACTGGGTTTTTGCGGAGGCCAGGCCCGACCATTCCGGCCAAGCGAATGATCAGCCAATTCGCCGCGTGCCGGCGGACCACATCCTCCGCCAGCATTTTGTGGAAACCGTAAAGAGACTGCAGCGTCCGATCCACAGGTTGGGATTCCCTGGTCGTTTCAGTCCGCGTCAGGTCGGGATAGACGTCGACGCTCGAAATATGAACATGACAACGGGCCGGATAGTCCAGAAGGGTCTTCAGGCGGTGGGTGACCGACAAGTCGAAGTCTCGCAAGGGATCTTCATCGGCGAGGTATTTTTTGGAATTACCGGAGGCGTCGATCACGACTTCCCGCGCTAGGCCCCGTTCTTGTTCGTAGTTATCGCGCGTGATCGGAAGCAGATCGATTCCTGACCGGGAGGCTAAAAACCGGCAGAACGCAGAACCGACGAAGCCCTGCGCGCCAATGACGACAACTTGCATCAGGTTGAAGCAACGTTCAGGCGCGCGCTGTCGTAGCTTTTTTCAAACCAAAAGATCGTCTTGGCCAGTCCTTCACGCAGAGTTGTTTTGGGAGTAAACCCGAGCTTGTCTTTCATCCGTGTCACATCAAATCCCTTTAATAATTGGCCCTCTGGCTTAGCGGCATCCCAAGCTATCCGTCCTTTGTATTGAGTCAATTCCGCCACCATCTCAACCAGTTGGCGGATCGTGACAGGTACTCCAGAAGAGATGTTGATGATGTCAGCTTCGCTATACTTTTCCGCGGCAATTAGAATCGCTTCGCAGACATCCTCGACAAAGACGAAATCGCGAACTGCGCGCCCTGTCCCCCAAGCTACAACCTC
>SXGQ01398294.1_pt1 | contig 10545 bp, 7 predicted proteins | sample 3178371 | NCBI WGS metagenome assembly SXGQ01 (sample SAMN11356859, study PRJNA531348) | freshwater metagenome | isolation source: freshwater sample F1-20 | place: China: Fuxian Lake, Yuxi | collected 2017-12-25 | reverse complement strand
GGTCGTCTCGAGGATCACATTGCCCGCCGCGTCGTAGGCGGTGTCGCGCTGCTCGAGGACCAGCGATGCGGCCGTGGAGACGGCGTCGGCCCAGCCGAGGGCTTTCTCGTTGCCGAGCGTGAGCACGCGCACCGTCCGCCCCGCGCCGTCGGTGACGTATTGCATCATCGGCTGGCCGGGCGCCGCCTCGAGGACGAGGTTGCCACGGCGATCGAAAAACGAATCGGTCGACAGCTGCCGGGGACCGATCGCGCCGGTGCCCTGATCGACGAACGCCGTCTCGGTCCGGAACGCGCGGTTGCGCACGTCGTACGACGAGCTCTCCGAGGCGCGGAGCAGGCCCGCCGCAGGCTTGTCGGGCGTGCCGTCGGCGTCGGCGTCGGCCACTACCACGCCGTCGCCGTCGTAGATCTGCCGCGACGTGACGCGGCCGAGATCGTCGTATGTCACGTAGCTCAGCGGACGATCGAGGTCCCCCGCCTCCGTCGCCGGGTCGTCGGTCGCGCCGGCCTTGGTCACGACCGGTCGGTTGCGCCAGTCGTAGGCCGTCGTCACGACCCGCGGGGCCTCGCCGCCGCCGGGAAAGCGCGTCGTCCGGGTGCGGTTGCCGTTGCCGACGCCGCCGGCGTCGTACTCGTGGGCGACGACGCACGTCATGTTCGACGACGGCGCGCCATTCGTGGGCGACCACTTGAAGCCGTCGGTCGTCGAGTCGTCGGTGCCGATCCACGTCGACGTCGGCCGCGCCAGGCCGTCGTACACGTGGTGCGTGATCGTCCCCGACGGGGTCTCGACGCGCTCGACCTTCCCCTGCTTGCCATACGCCGTCGTCGTCCGCAGGTAGTTGGTTCCCGCGGTTCCGAGCGTGACGGCGGTCGAGTAGGTCAGGCCGTCGAGATTCGTGTAGCGGTCCGTCGCCACCGCCTGCCCGGCCGCGTTCAACAGCGAACGCGACAGCGACTGGACGTTCGTGATCGGCTCGGCGCCGGTCGGCCGGCCCGCCGCGTCGACCGCCGGCACGGCGGCGAACGACAGCGTCTCGGAATAGGTCCCGCTCACGTCCCGGCGCGACACGTGGATCGGGCCGGTCGGCACACGTGCCGCGGCGTCCCAGCCGACGTACGTGCGCACCGCGTGGGCGACGTCGTCGAACACCCGGTAGGTGACATTCCCGCGCGGGTCGGTGACCATGACGCCCCGGCCGAGCGAGTCGACCGCGGTTACCGTCACCAGATGCAGGCCCCCACCCGCCGGCGTCGCCCAGCCGGCAGGGAGCGCCGAGAAGTCGCCGGTTCGCGCCGCGTCGACGTCCACGATCCGCTTCACGACCGCACCGCTGGCCGGATCGTAGGCGGTGAAATGGAGGAAGCCGTCGGCGTCGCGCGACCAGATCTCACGGCCGTCGGGATCGAACACGCGCGTCTGCACGTCGGCAGTGCCGGGCCCGTTCTGCGCCGCGCTCACGACCGGCAGCGTGACCGCCACCGACGCGACCTGGGTGGTGTCGGTGCGGAACGAGTAGGAATAGGTCGTCGTCTGGGCTGCCGGGGCGAATGCCGTCGCCACGGCGACGAACGACGCCGTCCGCCCGCCGGCCGAGCGCCTCACGTACGTCGTCGCCGTCTGCGGGATCGCGCTGCCCATCTCGCCGCGTTGCACCGCCGTCGACGACACCAATCCCACGACGTCGCCGGGAACCGTTTCCGTCGCCGTCGCGGTGACGCCATACGACCTGACCTCGATCAGCCCGGCGGCGTCGCGGACGTAAAGGTAGTTGCCCCCCTGCGATCCCATCAGGTCGACATGCGCCTCGGCGTCCGCCAGATTGGCGGGGAGGTCGAGCGCTTCGGGCGACGCCCGCCACATCGGCCGGCCCGCGGTGTCGTAGCGCGTGAACGAACCCCACTGCCGCTGCGTGCCGCCGTCGGTGGCCCGGGTGACGTCGAGCATCGACTGGCCGAACAGGTTGGTGTAGTTGACGACCTGCGTGCCGTCGGGCCGGGTGACCGTCGTCCGCGTCCGCCAGGCATTGAAGTCGTCGGTCGCCGCCGCCGGATTGGTCGCGTAGGAGAACGTGTAGGTCCCGATCCCTCCGGTGCAGGCGGAGCACCCCACGCCCTGCCGGTCGTGCCGGACGACGCGCTGCTCGGCGTCGTACTCGTAGTAGTCCGAGGCATAGGGGGCGATCGCCGCGTCGGACGCCGTCCGGAATCCCGGCACCGCAGCCGCGAGGCGCTTCTGGCTCGCGGCATCGAACGCGAACTTCAGCGCCCCAAAGAACCCCTTGTCGCTGTCGGGCTGGCCGAACGTGTAGTAGCGGTAGTAGGTCGAATCGATCAGGGCCCCCGCGCCGTCGCGGACCTCGATCGACTCCAGATCGCCGTCGGTGCCGTTCGGACTCCCGCCGGCGTAATAGCCGTAGGTGAGCACCCGGATCACGGCGCCGTCGCCGCGCGCGAGCGTCGCGGTCGTCACTCGGTCGCTGCCGCCGATCGTGTCGTACGTGTAGGTCCACGACTGCCGCGGCGACGTCCCCGACGCCGGGGCGACTGACGATGGCGACAGCGTCTCGACGCGCGTCGGCTGACCGAAGATGTCGCGCTGCGTGACGGTCGCCCGATTGCCGAAGGCGTCGCTGCGGCTCACGAAGCGCCCGTGTTCCTCCGGGGCGTTGGCGGAGAAGTCGTTGAACTCGATCGCTTCGCCGGCCGCCGTCCGGTAGACGAACCGCCCCCCCGCCCAGGTCAGCGAATCGGAATTGGCCGCGAGCGGCTCGAACGACGTCGTCGATCCCTCCTTGCGGAGGAACACTCTGACGTCGGTGCCGCTGAAGTCGAATTGCAGCGCCTCGGGCCCCTGCGCGTCGGACTGGATGACGCGGATCGACGGCATCGTCGTCGAGATCCGCCCGTTGCCGTAGCTCTGGTCGCCGTTGCGCACGGCGTTGCTCGTCCAGGCATGGGCCGGCCCGGCCGAGACGCCGTCGGTGACGCGCGGCGTGAGATTACCGACCGGCTGTGAGGCGAACCCGGTCGCCGCATGAACCCCGGACGCCCCACCGCCTCCGCCACCGGCGCTCGAGACGACGACGGCGCTGCAGTCTTCGTAGTCCGGGATCCCGGGCTCGACCTCGAGCCCCCGCGTCAGCCGATCGACCTCGATCGGCCGGACGAGCAGCAGCCGCTGCTCGAGCTGCTCGAACGGCGCCGCCAGGGCCGGCTTCTCGCCGCATCCGCGCGGGCCGCAGGCTGCGTTGCACGCTCGCCCCGGCCGCGTCCGCCGACTGCACTTCGGCCGCGCCCGAGTCCGCCCCATACCCCACCCCCCCTCGTTCCGTCATGGATGCCTCCCCCACGCTGACCACTTCGACTGGGGAGTTATCTCCGAAAGGAAAAGGACTGGATGGCGGGTTGTCAAGGAGTGGGAGGACCGGCGCGGAACGAGTGGCTTTCCGCACGGCCACCTGCCGCCCCACCCGGGGTCCCGATCGACGAATCGCGTCGCGTGGCGGCCTCGCGAGCCGCGTCTCACGGATCGAACACGACCGCCACCGGCAGTGAGTTGCCGAAGGTGGCGAAGTCGCGGAACGTCCACGCGACTTTCTTGTCCGGGGTGACTTCGATGATCTGCGGGTTGTCGGGGCCGGCGTGGCAATTCACCAGTTGCGTGTTGCCGTTGGCGAGCCGTCGCACCTGCGTCACCCATGCCAGCGTGATCCCCGGCAGGTCGGTCTGGGAGAGCTGCCAGACGATCTCCTTGGCCGGCGTCACCTCGAGCACCGAGTGGCCGTTGCCGGTGCCGATCAGCGTGTTGCCGTTGGCGAGGCGCTCGGCCGAGTAGACCTGATCGCCGAACGCCTCGGGACCGTGGCCCCCTTTGGGTTCACGGCCGAACAACGGCACGTCGTAGTCCCAGACGACCTTGCCCGTCGAGTCGTACTCACGGACCACGCCGTCGCGCTCGTGGGCGACGAGATAGGTGCCCGCCGGCGTGCGCCGGACGTTGCGGGTGTCGGAATGGACGGCGGGGCGATCGACCCTGAGTGGCACCACACGGCGGATCACGCCGTCACGGTCCACCTCGACGATCCGCGCCGGGCCGGACTCGGCGACCATCGTCAGGCCGTCGGGCAGCCGCTCGAAGGCATGGATCTCGACCGGCCGGTCACCATGCTCCTTCCGCGCGTCGTACGACCACACCACCTTGCCGTCGCGGTCGGTCTCGATGACCCGCGTCCAGCCCTCCTGGGAGAGCAGGTGCCCGTCGGGCAGGAGGTGGAGGTCGTGGATCTGGGCGACGGGACGGCGCCATTCCACGGCGCCGTCGGTGCCGATCATCGCCAGCGTGCGCGTCGAGTCGTCGGCTGCGAGCACGCGCCGCGCCGGACCGGTCTGCTCGGCCAGCGCGACCCCTGACGTGGCGAGCGTGCCCACGGCCACGAAGGCCAGGAGCCACGCCGCCAACCGGCTCCAACCGGGCCGCGGTGTGGCGTGGACCGTCGGCGGCCGTCGGGCGGCGAGCGCCGCGATCCGCCCCCGGACCTCGTCGAGCCGCGCTCCCGCCACATGCTCGAGCGCCAGATCGAACTGCACCGCGGCATGCGGCGCCAACACCACGACGCGCCCCTGCGATTCCTCGAACGACCGCGGGTTGGGGTAATTCGTCGCCGGCTCCAAGCCGGTCACATAGCCGTCGGCGGAGCCGGTCTGGTTTTTCCAGAGGGTGAAACAGGGGAGCGACTCCGCCCACCAGGCGAGCCGCGCGCCCTCGCGGCCGGCGGGGGCCATGAGCAGCGCCTCGGCAGTCCCGGCGTCATCGGCACGGATCCGTGCGAAGTGCGCCTCCTCGGGGCGCCCGGGGCGGGGCCCGTCGAACCGCTGCCAGGTGGTGATGTCGGAGACGGCCGCACCGTCGCGCGGCGCGACCTCGTCGATCGCGGCGAGCAGTTCGGCCCCCGCGCCGAGCAGCGGAGGACCGAGGTTCACGTGGTACAGCATCTGGATCGAGGCCGGGCGGTCGGACATGTTGGTGACCTCATCGGTCCAGGTGACGAGCGGCCGATCGGCGTGGACGACGATCCGTGTCGCCAGCCGCAGGGCGTGGAAGTGGAAGCGTGTCTCGTCCACCGCCCCGGCCAGTTCGACCGTGCCCGCCTGGTCGTCGATCACCACCTCCACGGCATGGGCCGGCAGGTTGGCGATCCGCCCGTGGAGTGGATGGAGGAGGCGACCGGTGGCATCGAAATCGGGGGCGCCGTTCGAGACCAGCCCACAGCGCGCGACCAGTTCGTCGAAACCGTCGAGCCACCCCAGCCCCGATGCCTCCGCGAGCGGCACGAACCGCGGATGCACCGGCCCGGCCACCGGCGACTGCCAGCCGATCTCGGTCGGCCCGTTCCACACTTTCCAGATCCCGAGCCCGCGCTCGGGCAGAACCAGCGCCCGGGTGGCACCGGCGATCAACTCGACGACCAACATCCCGTCGCCGCGGCCACCGCGGATCCGGCTGGTGCGCACACGGAGATGACCGACGGCCTTGTCGAGGACGTCGTCGACTCCGCCGGCCGCGTCACGGCTCCGGCTGACGATGGTGAATGACTGTCGAGCCATTGGGGGAAGAGTCTACCGCGCCGCCCCCCGACCGGTGCCCCCACCGGGGACGGCTGTCGCGGCCCGGAAAACAGCGCTGCATGCGGCGCGTGTCCACTCCACTTACACTGGGGTTCATCGGCAGTCGGGCCGGATGCCCGGCGGATGCTTCGTGCAGGTTGCCACCCGTGACGTTGCCACCCGTGACAGCGCCGTCCAGCGAGAGCCCATTCCCTGCCGGGGCCCGTGATCAGGGTGTACCGATCGCCGTCGTCCTCGCCGCCGGCAAGGGCACCCGCATGGGCACCGATCTGCCCAAGGTGCTGTGCGATGCGGCGGGTAGGCCGCTCGTTCGCTGGGTGCTCGATGCCCTCGCGGCTGCCGGCATCCATGAGCGGATCGTGGTGGTGGGCCATCGCGCCGCCGACGTGGAGCGCGCCCTGGCCGGGATTCCCGGCGTGTCGTTCGCCCTGCAGAAGCAGCTGCGCGGCACCGGGGATGCCGTCGCCGCCGCCGCCCCGCTGATCGCGGCGGCGGGCGGGGATGCGGGGAGACCCGTGGTGATCGTCTGTGGCGACTCGCCGATGCTCCGGCCCGAGAGCGTCACCGGGTTGCTGGCGGCGTTCGCGGAGCGCCGGGCGGCCTGCCTGCTGGGTACGGCCTTCGCGACCGATCCGACCGGTCTCGGGAGGATCGTGCGCTCGGCGGATGGGCAGTTCCGCGCCATCGTCGAGGAGCGTGATGCCTCCCCCGACGAGCGTGCCATCCGCGAGGTCAACATGAGCACCTACGTGTTCGCCGCCGGGCCGCTGGTGAACGCGGTGTCGCGTCTCGACACCGCCAATGCGGCCGGGGAGTACTACCTCACCGATTGCCCGCGCCTGCTGACTGCCGACGGGCTGGTCGTCGATGCGGTGGCCTGCCTCGACGCCAGCGAGTCGCTGTCGGTCAACACCCCGGAGCAGCTTGCCACGGTGGCTGCCGCGCTGCGGGCCCGGCCGGCCGTCGCACCGGAAGGGGCACTGGCCGAGGGGAGAACGGCGCCCGGGACAGCCGCCCAGGAGAGCGATCGATGAACGACCTCAAGATCTTCAGCGGTCCGGCGAATCCCCCTCTGACGCAGGACATCTGCCGGTATCTGAATCTGCCGATGGGGAAGATCTCGTTGGGCCGGTTCCCCGACGGCGAGATCTCCTGCAAGATCGACGAAGACGTGCGCGGTCGCGACGTGTTCATCGTCCAGCCCACCTGCCCACCGGTCAACGAGCACCTCATGGAGTTGCTCGTCATGATCGACAGCTTCAAACGGGCCAGCTCCTACCGCCTCACGGCCGTGATACCCTACTGCGGCGACGCCCGGCAGGACCGCAAGGACTCCGGCCGCGTGCCGATCACCGCCAAGCTGGTCGCCAACCTCATCACCCGCGCCGGAGCCGATCGCGTGCTGGCGATGGATCTCCACGCCGCCCAGATCCAGGGCTTCTTCGACGTGCCGGTGGACCACCTCTACGCCGCACCGGTCCTCAACAATTACTTCTCGTCGATGGACCTTCCCCGGGAGGACATCGTCGTGGTGAGCGCCGACGAGGGGGGAATCAAGCGGGCCGTCGGTCACGCGACCCGGCTCGGGGCCCCGCTGGCGATCGTCGACAAGCGTCGGCTCTCGGCCGACACGACGAAGCCGGCGAACCTCATCGGCGCCCCTGTGGATGGCAAGACGGCCCTCATGTTCGACGACATGATCAGCACCGCCGGGTCGATCTGCTCTGCCGCCGAGGTGGTACACCGCCATGGGGCCCGGGCGATCTACGCCGCCGCGACCCACGGATTACTGGTCGGCCCGGCGGTGGAACGGCTCCGGGCAGCCCCTTTCAAGGGAGTGATCGTCACCGACTCCATCCCCCTTTCGGAGGAGAAGCTTCTGCCTTCGGTGACGGTCCTCTCGGTGGCCAGCCTCCTTGGGCAGGCGATCAAGCGGATTCACCGCAATGAATCGGTCAGCATGATGTTCCAGTAGGCCCGTCCGCCGGCCGGCCTTGCGGCCCACGGCGTCGATGGCACAATACGGGGCTTCCCGAAAGACCGGCCCAGCCGGCATCGTGCCTGACTCCGGAGCCCGGTCGTCCCGAGGCCCGGGCGAGCGCCTCCGACGGTCGCTCGGCCCGGCCCCCCCGTGGATGGCGGCGTCCTCCGGGAATCGATCCGCTTCGGATTGCGGGCCGTGCCGATCGTGGGTTCACCGTCAGTCCCTTCCTAAGGAATCGATCCCGTGAGCGAGTCGCTCGAAGTCGTCGCCCGTCACGCCACCGGCTCCCACGCCAGCCGACGGCTCCGCCGTCAGGGGCTCATCCCCATCGTGCTCTACGGCCACGGTGAGAAGTGCGTCGATCTGGCGGCCCACCGCGAGGCGGTCGAGGCGGTCATCCGTCACGGAAGCCGGGTCGTGGAACTGAAGGGGGCGGTGAAGACGAGCGCCCTGGTCCGCGAACTGCAGTGGGATACGTTCGGCAACGAGCCGCTCCATGTCGACCTGATCCGGGTGAACGCCAGCGAGCGGGTGAAGGTGCGGGTGCCGGTCGACCTGAAGGGCGAATGCCCCGGGCAGCGTGAGGGGGGCGTGGTGACCGTCCTCGTCCACGAGGTGGATCTGGAATGCACCGCCGACGCGATCCCGGAACGGATCCACGCCCTGGTCGGGCGTCTCGGGATTGGGGGGACGATCAAGGTTCGCGATCTGGACCTGCCGAAGGGGGTTCGGGTCCTTGCCGACGACGACGAGACGCTCGTTTCCTGCGCGTTGCCATCGAAGAAGGCCGAAGAGGCGGCCGTGGTCGCCGAACCGGAACTCATCGGCCGCAAGCCGACGGAGGAGGGCGCTGCTGCGGAGACCGAGTGAGTGAAGCTGATCGCCGGCCTCGGGAATCCGGGCCATGCCTACGAGGGGTCGAGGCACAACGTCGGCTTCGACGTCCTCGAGATCCTGGCGACGCGGTGCGGGGTCGCCGGGGGAAGTGGCAGCCCCGGGCGACGGCAACGATTCCAGGGAGAGATCGCGCAGGTCACGATCCGTGGATGCCAGGCCCTGCTGCTCTGGCCCCTGACGTGGATGAACCTCTCCGGGGGCAGCGTGTTGGCGGCACGTGATTTCTACAAGATCGACGACTCGGATATACTCGTGGCTTGCGACGACTTCAATCTGCCGACCGACGTCATCCGACTCCGGAAGAGCGGATCGGCCGGTGGGCAAAATGGCCTGGCGGATGTCCTTGTCAGGCTCGGCACACAGGCGGTGCCGCGCCTCCGGGTGGGTATCGGGCCGGTGCCGCGGGGCCGCAATCCCGCCGACTGGGTGCTCGGCAGGTTCAGCCCGGCCGAACGTCCGCTGATCGAACCGCTCCTGCAACGCGCGGCCGACGCGGCCGAGGATTGGGTCGCCCTGGGAATCGATGCGGCGATGAACCGCCACAATTGATTGATCCGGCCCACGAGTGACCTTTCCAACGACCAACTGGGCCAACGACCAACTGGGCCAACGACTGCTCCCCCTCTCCATACAGACACGTTCGACAATCCATCCAACCGACCGCATGCCCCGAGGAGCCGATGATGGTGGTCTACGAAGGAATGTTCATTCTTGATCCGTCGAAGTTCTCCCGCGATCCGGGGGCGTCCGCGAAGCAGGTCGATGACCTGATCACGGCCAACGGCGGCACGGTCCTTGCCGCCCGCTTGTGGGACGAGCGGAAACTCGCCTATCCGATCAACGGCCACAAGAAGGGGGTCTACTGGCTGACCTACTTCCGCATGCCCGGCGGCAATGTCGCCACGCTGGAGCGTCAGGCCGAGATCAACGACCTTGTGATCCGCAAATTGATCCTCCGCGTCGATCCTCGGTTGGCCGACGCGCTAGTCCAGCACGCGTCAGCAGGCGATGCGGGGGCGAGGCGCACCACGGGCCCGACGCAGGCGACGCCGGCGACGCCGGCGGGTGCGTGATCGAGCGGTCCGCTGGTGATTGCCGTCGGTCGAGGTGGGCCAAGCCGGGATCACCCGCTGGGATCGCAGTGCGGATCCTTGCCGGGGCGGATGGTTTTCTGAGCACATGGTTGTGTGGGACGCTACCGGCCGGACTCCCCCCACTTGCCGCGGGACTCGACGCTGGATATTCTTTCTTGATGTGAACACCTGTTCAGCATTGGGCGACTGCACTTCGGCGCGTGGGGCATGGCGCCGGGGCAACAACACCGGAGGGAAACCCGATGGCCAGCTTCAATCGTGTCGTGCTCATGGGCAATGTCACCCGTGACCCCGAGTTGCGTTACATCGCCAGTGGCAAGGCCGTCACCGACATCGGCCTGGCGGTGAACGAGCGACGCAAGCTTCCCAGCGGCGAATGGGGCGAGGAAACGACCTTCGTCGACGTCACCCTGTGGGACCGCAACGCTGAAGTGGCGGGCGAATATGTCACCAAGGGGTCGCCGCTGCTCATCGAGGGCCGACTGAAACTCGAAACCTGGGAAAAAGACGGTAAAAAGAACTCCAAGCTCAAGGTGATCGGCGATCGCCTGGTCCTGCTGGGAAGCCGTTCGGGTGAAGGTGGGCGGCCTGAAGGGGCCAGAGGTGGCCGGCCAGGGCGGCCCGCGCGGGCCGGTTCTGGAGAACGCCCGTCCGATGGCCATGACCAGTCGACCGACGGCCCTTCCGGCGGGTACGATATGGAGGCATCTGGTGGAGCCGGCGACGACGACATCCCGTTCTGACAGTACTGCCTGACCTGACTACCTCCGGTTTGACCGGCTCCATTTCGACCGCTTGTTGGGACTGAACAGCCGGCCTCAACAACCGGCCTGTTCAACCGACCCGTACAACTAGGCCGAAAGAACTGGCAACTGGGTCGCTGGCAACTGGGTCGCTGGCAACTGGGTCGCTGGCAACTGGGTCGCTGGCAACTGGGTCG
>SXGQ01273313.1_pt1 | contig 10545 bp, 5 predicted proteins | sample 3178371 | NCBI WGS metagenome assembly SXGQ01 (sample SAMN11356859, study PRJNA531348) | freshwater metagenome | isolation source: freshwater sample F1-20 | place: China: Fuxian Lake, Yuxi | collected 2017-12-25 | reverse complement strand
TGGGGCCGCTACGCCTCCGCCTACGCGAAGGCCGACGGCCGGCCGACCGTGAACGACGTCATCGCCACGCCGAACGTCGACCGACTCGCCCGCGAGGGCGTCCTCTTCCGCCACGCGTTCGTCAACGCCCCCTCCTGCACTCCCTGCCGCAGCTCGCTCCTCTCGGGACGTTACTTCTTCAACACCGGCCGCGGCGCAATTTTGCAGGGCGCCGTGTGGGACCCCGCGATCCCGAGCTTTCCGCTGCGGCTGCGCGACGCCGGCTACCACATCGGCAAGAGTTACAAGGTGTGGAGCCCCGGTACGCCCGCGGACGCGCCCTTCGGCGAGCAGCGGCACGCCTACGAGCAGGCCGGCCGCGCGCCCAACAATTTCTCCGAGGAAGTCACCGCCCGCGTCGCCAAGGGCCAGCCCCTCGCCGCCGCCCGGGCCGAGCTCCTCGCCCAAGTGCGGGGCAACTTCGACGCCTTCCTCGCCGACCGGAAACCCGGCCAGCCCTGGCACTACTTCTTCGGCACCACCACCACGCACCGCAAGTGGGTCCGTGGCTCCGGCCTCGCCCTCTGGGGCATCGACCCGGAACGCCTCCGCGGCCGCCTGCCCGCCTTCCTCCCGGACGTCCCCGAGGTGCGCGAGGACGTCGCCGATTACCTCGGTGAGTGCCAGGCGGTCGACGCCTACCTCGGGGTGCTGCGCGAACGCCTCGAGGCCACCGGCGAGCTGGAGCGGACGCTGATCATCGTCAGCGGCGACCATGGGATGCCGGGCGTCCCCTCCGGCAAGTGCAACCTGTACGACCACGGCACCGCGGTGTCGCTCATCGCCCGCGTCCCCGGCGCCCGCCCGGGCCGGGTGGTGGACGACTTCGTCTGCCTGCCCGACCTGGCCCCCACCTTCATGGAGATCGGCGGCGTCACCCCGCCCGCCGGCCTCTACGGCCGCTCGCTGCTCGGCGTCCTGCGCTCGGACCGCGAAGGCCAGGTGGATCCGACCCGCACCTGGGTGATCACCGGCCGGGAGCGCCACGTGGAGAACGCGCGCGAGGGCTACCTGCCCTACCCGATGCGCGCGCTCCGCACCAAGGATTACGTGTACATCCGCAACTTCGCGGCCGACCGGATGCCGATGGGCGATGCGAAGGACGCCCTGCAGCCGGCGGTGCTCGCGGCGGACACCCTCGCCGAGGAGACCCGCGTCGGCTACGCCGATATGGACGGCAGCCCGACCAAGGCTTGGCTCATTCGGAACCGCGAAGACCCGCGCTGGAAGTGGCATTTCGACCACGCGTTCGGCCCGCGCCCGGCGGAGGAGCTTTACGACCTGCGCCGCGACCCGGACCAGATTCGCAACGTCGCCGCCGATCCCGCGCACGCCGCCGCCAAGGCCGAGCTAGCCGCGCGGCTGATGCGGGAATTGACCGCCGCCGGCGATCCGCGCGTGACGGGCGACGGCCTTACCTTCGAGCGTCCCCCATTTTCCGGGCCGTTGCCGGGAGACGCAGGCAAGGGCAGGAAGAAGGCCAAGGCCGGGGACTGATCCCCCGGCGGCGCGGCTCCTGCCGGCACCCCAGAGAAAAGGCCCGGCCCCCCGGGGGGGCACGGGCCTCGGATGGGGAGCCCGGCGGCTCAGGCCTTGAACACCGGGATGGCGAAGGCGCCGCGGCCGGCACGCTTCAGCAACGGGTTCTTGTTGGCCGCCGCCGCCACGGCGGCGTTCGGACCGGTGAACTGCTCGGTCTTTCCGTCGAGGACCAGCTGCGGGCCGACCACGGTCTTGGTGCCCGCGGTGTCCACGTTGTTGGCCTTCAGGTGCTCGAGCATCCGGTTGTAGGAGTCCTGCGTGTTCTTGTCGCCCTTGATGGCCTCGGCCAGCTCGGCGTTGCTCTTCTCGGCGCCGAGCAGGTACGAGACGTTGCCCAGGTGGCAGAGCGCGGAGGAATAATGGCACTCCTCGATGGTGGAGCGGACGACCTTGCGGGTCTGGGCGGCCGTGACGAACGCCGCGCGGTGCTGGCCGAGGGTGTTCTTGGCGAACTTCTGGAGCACCTTCTTGTCGTCGCCGTAGACCAGCGCGCCGCCATTGGAGCCGATGGTCACGTAACCCTTCTCGCACTGCACCACGACGCCGACGTCGGTGCCGAGGAACTTGTCCATCGCGCGCATCCCGGCCTTCATCGGGAGGCCGCGGACCTCGAAGATCAGCGGAGCCTTGGCGTAGCCAAAAACGGAGACCAGCGTGTTGGGGGTCTCGGCGTCGTCGCGGTAACCGAAGCGGCCGCCGAAGCTCATCACGGTCGAGGGCAGGCCGGGCTCGCCAAGGAACCAGCGAGCGACGTCCATCTGGTGGATACCTTGGTTGGTGATGTCGCCGCCGCCGCAGTTCCAGAACCAGTGCCAGTCGTAGTGCACGGTACCGTTCGACTTCGAGTTGCGGCGGGGCGGGGTCAGGTCGGCCGGGCCGGTCCAGAGGTCGTAGTTGATCGAGTCCGGCACCTTCTGGGCGCCCTGGGTCTGGCCGATGCTGTCGCGGGTCTTGTAGCAGAGTCCGCGGGCCCAGAGGATACGGCCGATCTGGCCCGACTTCACGAAGTCGATGGCGTCATAAATGTCCTCCGAGGAGCGGTTCTGCGTGCCGGCGAAGACGATGTTCTTGCTGTGCTTGCGGGCGGCCTCGACGGCCTGGCGGCCTTCCCAGACGTTATGGGAGAGCGGCTTCTCGACGTACACGTCCTTGCCGGCCTGGAGGGCCCAGATCGTCTGCAAGGAATGCTGGTGGTTGGGCGAGGCGAGGACGACGGCGTCGATGTCCTTGCTCTCGAGCAGCTTCCGGTAGTCGGTGAAGGTCGCCGGTTTCACCCCGGCCTTCTCGCAATCGTCCTTGCGGCGGCCGAGCACCTCGGAGTCGACGTCGCAGATGGCGACCAGCCGGGAGCCCTTCAGCTTGGTGGCGTGGTCCATCATATGGCCGCGGCCCTGGGAGCGGAGGCCGACGACGGCGACGCGGAGGTCGCCGTTGGCGCTGCCGGCGGCGGGGGCGGCCTGGCCGTAAAGCCGGGTGCCGGCGAGCGCGGCACCGCCGGCGAGGGAGGTCTTGAGGAATTCCTTGCGGGTCCAGTGGTTCATAGGGGAGGAACGATTGAGGTTGGGGGAGACTTGCGGCGGGGGCGGACGCTCTGGCGCGAGGCCGGGGCGGGCTTCCACGGGGGAAACGCCACGACTCGGGCACACGCGTCAAGGGAGGTCAACCTTCAGGTTCGCTGGACGGTCCGACGGCGGGAAGGATGCGCGGGGACGCGCGCAGACCCCGGTTGCCAAGGCGGCGCCGACCCCGCTGACTGCCCAGGCGATGACCTCCCCTGACCTGCCCGTCGCCATCCTCGCCGGCGGCCTCGCGACCCGCCTGCGGCCCATCACCGAGAAGGTGCCGAAGCTGCTGGTCGAGGTCGCGGGCGAGCCGTTCTTCTCGCACCAGCTGCGCTTGCTGCACGCGGCCGGCCTGCGGCGCCTCGTGATCTGCGTGGGCCACCTGGGCGAGCGGATCGTCGAGCGCTACGGGGATGGGCGCGACTGGGGCGTGCGCATCGACTACGCCTTCGACGGCCCGCGCCTGCTCGGCACCGGCGGGGCGCTGATCGCGGCCCTGCCGCTCCTCGGCGACGCGTTCTATGTTCTGTACGGCGACAGTTACCTGCCGATCGACTACCGCGCCGTGGGCGAGGCTTTCCGACGGTCGGGCCGCCTCGGGCTGATGACGGTCTACGAGAACCGCGGCCGCTACGACACCAGCAACGTGTGGTATGAGGACGGCCGCATCCGCGTGTACGACAAGCGGAACCGGCTGCCCCAGATGCACCACATCGATTATGGGCTGGGCGTATTCCGCGCCGACGCCTTCGCCGGACACCCGCGCGACGCCGTGGTGGACCTCGCCGCCGTGCAGACGGACCTCTGCACGCGGGGGGAACTCGCCGGCCAAGAGATCCGGGAACGCTTCTACGAGATCGGGTCCCACGAGGGCCTCGCCGAACTCGATGCGCTGCTGCGGCAGCGACCCGCCGGAACCTAAAGGGCCCCTGCGTCGAAAGCGGCGGCCCGCCCCACCCGCCCCCGTCGCCCCGCGATGAAACTCCCCTGCCTCCTTCCCGCCCTCCTCTTCGCCGCGATCCCGTGGCTGCCGGCCGCCAACGTCCGCGATTTCGGCGCGCGGGGGGATGGAATCGCCGATGACACCGCGGCGGTCGCAGCCGCCGTGCGGGCCGCGACCGACGGACCCATCGAGTTCCCCCGCGGACGCTACCGCCTCACCCGGACCGTTGAGGTCGCGCTCGCGACGGCCGGGCCGCTGGGAATCACGGGGCGGGCCGGCGCCGCCAGCGTGGTGATGGCCGGACCGGGCCCGGCCTTCCGCTTCATCGGTTCCCACGACCGCGGCACGGCCGACCCGCGGTCGGTCCGCCCGGTCACCCGGGACCAGGAGCGCCTGCCCGTCGTCGCGGACCTCGAGATCACTGGTGCGCATCCGGAGGCCGATGGCATCGAGTTCCGCCACACCCTGCAGCCCACCATCCGCGGCGTCCTGATCCGCCAGGTCCGGCACGGCCTGCATTTCACCGGCCGCAACCGCAACGTGCTGATCCACGGGTCGCACATCTACGACTGCCACGGCATCGGGGTCTTCCTCGACGCGGCGAACATCCACCAGATCATCATCGGCGACAGCCACCTCAGCTACTGCCGCCAGGGGGGCATCAAGGTCGTGGCGAGCGAGATCCGGAACTTCCAGATCACCGGCAACGACATCGAGTACAACTTCGCCGCCGGGGGGCCGCCGGTCGCGGACATCTGGTTTGATCTCGCGGGCACGGGCAGCGTCCGGGAGGGCACGATCTCGGGTAACACCATCCAGGCGCTGCAGAGCCCGGGCGGGGCCAACCTTCGCTTCACGGGCATCCCGGGAAATCCGCTCAAGGTCGGCGTCTGGAGCATCACGGGCAACCATTTCGCCAGCCAAGAGACCAGCATCCACCTCGCGGACGCTGCCGGCGTCACGATCACCGGCAACACCTTCCTGCGCGGCTTTACGCACCACCTCCTGATCGAGCGCAGCCGCAACATCCTCGTCAGCGGCAACATCCTCGACCGCAACGCTGACTACTTTCCACCGGGCACTGCGGCCCGGGGCGGAATTGTCGTCGACCGCAGCACTGCCGTGTTGATCAGTCAGAACCTGATCGAGGGCGTCGAGGCCGGGTCGGCGGAGGCCGGGGGAGCCGTGCTGGTTTCCGGCAGCCGCGAGGTTTCCGTGCTCGGCAACCAGATCCGCGCCCCCCGCTTCCGCGGCCTGCACGTGCGCGGCAGCACCAACGTGCAGGTGGCGGACAACCTCGTCACCGAGGAGCCAGGCCGGGAGCGGATGCTCGCCGCCTTGGAACTGGAGGGCGAGTGCCCGGGCACCGTGGTGCGCGGCAACCTCCTCGCCCGCGGCCGGAACGGAAGCGTCGTGAACCGCGCCACCGGCGCCACCGTCACGCCCCCGGACCTCGCCCGCTGACTCTCGGCTCCCCGCCCCTGCCTTCGCTTCTCATTCGATTCTCCTTCGATCCCAGAAAGTCCCGGCCGCGGTTGCCGGACCGGTCGGCGGGCCCTCTCGAAACAGTTCCCGGGCAAGTTTGCGGAAACATCTACCGTCACTCCGGTGTCGCATCGCCTGATGAACGCCTCCGCCGCCCCCACTCGCCCCCACCGGATCGTCTCGCTGCTCGTGGCCACGGGGCTGCTAGGTGCGTTCTCCCTCGCGGGCGAACCGCCGGCGGCACTGGACCGCAACACGATCTCCGCCGCCGCACCGATGACGCTCGAAGTTGAGGGCTCCGGGGTCCACGGGCAACTCGTGGTGGCGCCGGAGCTGGTCGGCCCGGATGCCGGCGCGGAACTCGTCTACAAAATCGTGGCGGCGCCCCTACACGGGCGCGTCGGCCTCGCCGGAGGGGATGAGGGCGACCTCTTCCGCACCCAGACCTCGCGCCTCGGCTACTTCGCCTACCGCCCGCGCGAGGGCTTCGCCGGCGAGGACTCGTTCACCTACACCGTGCGCAACGCCACCACTGGGCTCTCCTTCCGGAACACGGTCGTGCTCACTGTCCTCCCGCCGCCGCCCGTAGTGCTGGAGAAGTTCGAGGTTGGCGCCGCCCGCGCTCGCCCACCGCAGGTCCGCGCGGTCGCCCTCGTCACCCGGCCCAACACCCCGGTCTCTACCCGTCTGCCTAGCCACGAGGAGGCGCTGGCGCCGGCCGATCGGCTCCTCATCCCCGGCCCCAAGGTCGCCTACGTGCTGGATGCGAAGGCAGGCCCGCGGAACGGGGTCGCCCGCCTCGATCGCGCCACCGGCCAGCTGACCTACGCTCCCCACCCCGGCTTCATCGGCGAGGAGCGCTTCGGCTACTACACGGTCGACGAAAACAACCCACACCTCGGAGCGGAAAACATCGTCGTGGTCAGCGTGGAGCCCATCCGCCGCTCGCGGGAGCTTTCCGTCGATCGCTCCCGCAGCCGCGAAGTCGACCTGGTGTTCGTAATCAACAACTCGCCCTCGATGGGCAAACACCAGGAACGCCTCGTCGCCACCCTCGCCCGATTCCGGCAGCTGTTCCACGCGCGGGACCTCGACTACCGCATCGGCGTGTTGACTACCGACTTCGTCAACGCCGACCCCGGCCGCAGTCCGGAGCAGCAGCGGTTCTACAAGGAGGTCCGCGCGGGGCGGCTCGATGCGGCAGGTAATCCCGTGCTGGACGCGCGCGGACGTCCCCAAACGACCACTAAGCGAGTCGCCAGCAACGGAGTCCTCGTCTCGCTGCCAGCGCTGCCGGAGCCCTGGATCACGCCCCAGACCCCGGACGCCGTCTTCGCGGAGCTGGTGCAGGTGGGTACCAACGGCGACAGCAACCGCACGGCGTTCACCGCGACTTACAATTTTGTAGCGGGGTACCAAAACCAGGAACACGCGTTCCTGCGCCCGGGAGCGCCCACCTTTGTGGTCTTCTTTATGGATGAGGAGGAGACGCGGATGGCCACGTGGAAGGAGCAGGCCGGCCGTGTGCCGCGGGCCGAGTGGATTGAGGACGGCCAGCTGCCCGCGCTGCTTGCCGCGTTCAACACGCGGGCCCCCGCCGGCGCCCGCCAAACGCTTGACGGGTACATCAACCAATGGGTGCTGCGGCCGTTCATCATCGCAAAGGGCAACCGGCGCGGTCAGTTGGAGATCCACGCCGTGGTCTCCCCGGGGAACGTGTCGCACCGCCGCGCCGCGGAACTGACCGGGGGCAGCGTGCTCAACATCGAGGAGGACTTCTCGGGCGCATTGGCTGCGCTGGGCGATCGGATCGCGGACACGGTTGCGGTCGCGCTCGAGCCGGTCGAGGGCGGGGCGAGCCTATACCGGAAGAGCCTGCAGGTGCTGGTCGATGGCCGGGAGGTGACAGCCGACCCGCGGGACGGGTGGATGTACGATGAGCTCAAGCACAGCATCCGGTTCCAGGGCGCCGCGAAGGGCCGGGCCGCCCTCGCGCGGATCGAGATCCGCTACGAGGAGCACCGCTGAGGCGCCGCGGGCCGCCTGCGCTCGGCGCTAGCCTTTCGGCGCGGGATCCGTTTGCTCCCGGCGATGCCCCTTCCTACCCGCCTGTGCACGGCGCTCCTGCTGGGCGCCCTGACCCTCCCCGCGGCCGCGCCCCGTTTCGCCCACGAGGACAGCGACCTGCGGCCCGACCCGGCCGCCCGCTTTGGCAAGCTCGAGAACGGCCTGCGCTACGTCGTCCTGCGCAACGCCGAGCCGAAGGGACGCGCCTCCCTCCGCCTCCTCATCCACGCGGGCAGCCTGCACGAGGAGGAGGACCAGCGTGGCGTCGCCCACTTCCTCGAGCACATGGCCTTCAACGGCAGCCGCAACTTCGCACCCGGCACGCTCGTGGAGTTCTTCCAGCGGATGGGGATGAGCTTCGGCGGGGACACCAACGCCTCCACCGGCTTCGACCGCACACTCTACCTGCTCGAGCTGCCCGAGACTTCCGAGGCCACCCTCGCCGAGGGCCTCCGCGTCTTCGGCGACTACGCCGCCGGACTCCTCCTCGCCCCCGCGGAAATCGACCGCGAGCGCGGTATCATCCTCAGCGAGAAGCGCGCGCGCGACACCGTCGGCTTCCGCACCGCCGTCGCCCAGTTCGAGTTCATGCTCGGCGACACGCTCCTGCCGCGCCGGATGCCGATCGGCACCGCCGAGGTGATCCAGGGCGCCCCGCGCGAGCGCTTCGTCGCCTTCTGGGACCGCTGGTACCGCCCCGAGCGGATGGCCGCGGTGATCGTCGGCGACGTGGACCCCGACCTGGCGGAACGCCTGCTACGCGCCGCCTTCGCGCCGCTCGCCGGGCGCGGCCCCGCCCCCGCCGACCCGGACCGGGGCCGCGTCACTCGATTTGAGGGCGTGCGGGCCCGCTTTCACCCAGAGGCCGAGGCGACCGCCACCAGCGTGTCGCTCGCCGTGATGGCCCCCTATCAGGCGGAGCCCGACACCGCCGCCCAGCGGGTGCGCCGCCTGCCGCGGCAGTTCGCGGTGTCGATGCTCAACCGGCGGCTCTCCGTCCTCGCCCGACGGGAGGGGGCCGCCTTCAGCGCCGCGCGCGTCTCGGTCAACCAGGGCTACAAGCTCTACCAGGAGGCCACGGTCGATCTCACCTGCAAGCCCGAGCAGTGGTCCGCGGCACTCGCAGTCGGCGAGCAGGAGCTGCGGCGCGCGCTGGAGCACGGGTTCCAGGAGGGCGAACTGGCCGAGACCAAGGCCTCGTACCGCAACGCCCTGGAGCAGGCGGTCCGCGGGGCCGCCACACGGCGCTCGGGCAACCTCGCAGGGGAGATCGCGCAGTCGATCCTCGACGAGCGGGTGTTCACGCACCCGGCGGCGGGCCGCGACCTGTACCTGCCGGCGGTCGAGCGCATCACGGTGGCGGAATGCCTCGCGGCGCTGCGGGAGGCGTTCACGGGGAACGGGCGCCACCTGATGGTCAGCGGCAACGTGACCCTGCCCGGAGACGCCGCCGCGGCGATCGTCGCCGCGCACGCCGCATCCACCCAAGTCCCGGTGACCCCGCCCGCGGACGCGGCCGAGGCGCGCTGGGCCTACACCGATTTCGGGCCGCCGGGCCGCGTAACGCGCCGGGAACACGTCGCGGACCTCGACGTCACGCTCATCACCTTCGCCAACGGAGTACGCCTCAACCTCAAGCGCACGGACTTCGAGGCCGGTATCCGAGTGGGCGCGCGGGTCGGCACGGGCGGGCTGACCGAGCCGGCAGACCGGCGTGGACTCGTGCTGCTCGCCAACAGCGCGTTCACCGCCGGCGGGCTCGGGCGACACGGCGTCGACGACCTCCGCCGGGTGCTCGCGGGCCGCAATGCCGGAGTCGGCTTCCGCGTCGGCCAGGACGCGCTTGAGCTTGGTAACGCGGGCGGCGGGGGCGGACGCGGTGGACGGGGCGGCGGCGGGGGCGCTACGACGCGGGACGACCTGCTGCTCACGCTCCAGTTGCTCACCGCCCATCTCACCGACCCCGGTTACCGGCCCGAGGCGCTCCGCCAGGTCCGTACCGGGATGGAGCAGATGTACACCGGCTTCGCGCACACGCCCAACGGGCCGCTCTCCACGGAGGTCGCGAACCTGATCGCGGGCGGCGACCACCGCTTCGGCGTGCCGCCGCGCGAGGTGCTGCTGGCCCGCGACCTCGGCGAGGTCCGGCAGTGGCTCGCGCCCCAGCTGACCCGCGGCGCGATCGAGGTGGCCTTGATCGGCGACCTCGACGTCGAGGCGGCGATCGACGCCGTTGCTCGCACGCTCGGCGCCCTGCCGGCGCGTGAGGAGCGGCCCGCGCTCGCAGACCTGCGGAAGCTCATTTTCCCCCGTGAGCCCTTCACCCGAGAATACCGGATCAGCTCCGAGATTCCGAAGGGCGTGGTCGCGCTGTTCTGGCCGACCGCGGACGGCTCCGACATCCGCCGAACCCGCCGCCTGACCCTCCTGGCCAGCGTGTTTAGCGACCGGTTACGGGTGCGGATCCGCGAGGAGATGGGCGGCACCTACAGCCCGCGCGCGGCCAGCTCCGCCAGCGACACCTTCGCTGGATACGGCTACCTCTCCACCTCGATCGACGTCGACCCGGCCGCCGCCGCCAAGGTGCGCGAGGCCGTGGTGGACCTGGCGGACGACCTCGCCCGGAACGGGGTTACCGCCGAGGAGCTCGAACGCGCCCGCCTGCCGGCACGGACCGCCGCCCGCGAGTCGCTCCGCACCAACGCCTACTGGCTTCAGGCCGTCCTCGCCCGCGCGCAGGAGAAACCCGAGGTGCTCGACTGGGCGCGCTCCCGCACCGCGGACCTTGAGGCCGTGACCGCGGCCGAGCTCTCCGCCCTCGCGCGCGCGTACCTCGGCCGCGAGCGCGTGAGCCGCGTCACCGTCCTGCCGGGCTCCTGACGCGCGGCGGTTTTTCGATCGCGTCCC
>SXGQ01107472.1_pt1 | contig 10546 bp, 13 predicted proteins | sample 3178371 | NCBI WGS metagenome assembly SXGQ01 (sample SAMN11356859, study PRJNA531348) | freshwater metagenome | isolation source: freshwater sample F1-20 | place: China: Fuxian Lake, Yuxi | collected 2017-12-25 | reverse complement strand
CGATGGTATATCTGTAGAACATGCTGACGGTTTTGTAAGTAGTTATTGTCATTTATCCGCAATTAAAGTTAGTGGCGGGCAGTCGGTAACACAAGGTGATATTATTGGTTTAACAGGTGGTGCAGTTGGGGCTCCGGGTTCAGGTAACTCACAAGGACCACATTTACATTTAACATTAAAAAAAGATGGGGAAAGGGTAAATCCTCTTGAATTTTTTGGATCGTCCATAGGGGCATATTATGATGATGGTTCTTCATCATCAGCAATTGGTGGATCGGTGATTACATTACCGATGGTTAAAAAATTGATAGAAGATTTGAGATCAAAAGGAATTACCTCTGAAGATTTAAAAAGTTATATTGACCCAGCGGTAAATACGGGTGGTTCATTAGATTTTACTGACTTAGACCTATCAACACAATCCGGTGTAGATGCGTATAAAGAAATTTGTGACAATTATATTAAGAGTAGAAACCCAACAGCATTTGTAACGGGAGCTATGATGGCAGAAAGTGCTAAAACCGCTTTCCAAAGATATAGAAAGTATATTCCACCGGAGCTTGCTTTATCACAATTGACATTAGAAGGTGGTATTAGTACAGATACAACAAATAGGCCAATTAGAACTAAAAATCCTTTTAATGTTGGAAATACCCCAACTAAAAGTAACCCTAGACCAACTTTTGAAGATGGTGTAAACATCTATTATGATTTGATTGCCAGAAGATATTTGGTAAAAGGTAAAACAGCAAATGATCTAATTTATGATTTTAAAAATGATGATGGAAACGCATATGCGGCATCTGGATATGAAGATAAATTAAGAACATTGGTTAAAGATATAAGACGTAAGAATGAACCCATATATGCTAAATTATCAAAATCAAAAGAACAAAGCATAACCGAGGAATTGTTAGCAGAAGCTGATAAGAGAAATGCAATCATGAATGCACTTGGGTTTAACCAAGATTGGGCTGACGAATTTCATAGATTAAGTGATAAATTATCTATTTGGATTGCTAGCACATTTATAGAGAAAATGATTGTAGAGGTTAGAACACGTGCTACTATACCTGAAGGTCAAAACCCAAGAACGTTTGTTGTTAACTATCTTAATCATACCGGAACAAGAAATAATGAAAGTTGGAATGTCACGTATAAACCAATGTATGAATATATCATGCACTGGATTCGTGCTCCGAGAAGAGAACAAATTAATATTCGTGAATTAACATTAGATTCTGCACATGCAATGGCCCAAGAATGGCATGATAGTTTACAAATAAAAAAACAATCGGAATATAAAGAAGAGGGCGACGTGTTTATCGATTATAGAAACTCAGATGGTATTGGTTATTACTGGGTTCACTTACATAAAAACTATTGCTCTGATGAAGCTGATAGAATGGGTCACTGTGCTAGATCTAATAGCGGTGAACTAATTTCTTTTAGAAGAATAAATGAATTTGGTGAAGGTGAATCTTATTTAACTGTTGATTATAGACCAGGTGGTATTATTGGTGATTTCCATAGACACGGTAATAATAAACCAACCGCAAGATTTCACAATCAAATAGTCGACTTCCTTATAAATCAAAGATACCCTGTTACTCAATTAACAAGATCTGGCGTCCATAGGTATGATGACAATTTTCAATTGGCTGATCTATCACCAGAAAATTTGAGAAGAGTTTTACAAGGTAATCCAAACTTAAGATACAATATAAACGATGAGGCAACTTGGCCAGAAATTATCAATGCAATTATTTCTGGTGATTTAACTTTAAGTAATTATTCTGCTGAAATATCTGTTAGGTTATTAAAGAAATCAGAAGAGATAGGCACTATAGATAGATTCTCGGAAAAGTTCACAAATGATGTTATAAAAAACATTATGGATAACATGGATAGTCTTAGTACATCAGATAAAAGATATTTCATGTCAAAATTTGTAAATAAAATTGTTGAGATTGTTACCGCTTCTCTTGGAAATGAATTAGAACTCACTCAAGAAGATTTTACAGACGCACTTAGATTAATATCACAAAACTATTTCGAATACTATGAGGCATTCTGTCCATTTATTGATAGAGGATTCAGAATGTTCAGTGAAGAAGAAAGAATCACAATATTAAGCCAAAGAGGAATAAAAAGAACTTTATTTGCTTGTACTGATTCAGTGCCTTTCTTATCAAGATTTGTAGATAATGGGCCAGTAGATAAAAATGGTAATATCGCTGTTAAAACCGAAGATGGATTTTGGGGATTAATTAAACAAAGCGGTGAAAATGTAATGTTACCTAGTTTATTAGCTATTAATTTAGATATGGCTGATAGAACGGGTAAGAAATATCTAGTTAAGAATATGGATGGAAATTTCTATTCTGTTGACCCAGAAATTGGAGAATACACTAAAGTAAATTTCAAACGTTAATTTGAATTAGGATCACCATTAATACCATAAAGTTCCCAGAACTTCGGATCAATATTCATTGCTTTTAATCTTTCTTTTTCTCTGGATTTGATATGGCTTGCAACCCCACCAGGAGGAATAGCCTGCCCATCTGGCATAATCTCAATACCATCTTCATATGGTACACTACCAAATGGGGTATGTAGAGTCCATTTAAAATTCTTTTGACTTATATGGATATTCTTACAACCAAGGAAAGTGTTCAAACGATCTTTAGTTGTTTTAGTTTCATAATTATTAACATCAATAACTAATACATTATCCGGTCTAACTCTTATAATATCTGTCCTATAATGTCTAATACCAATAATTGGTTGACTTGAATCCGATCCAGGTATTTTACGAATTATGGTTTCATAACCTACCTTTTTCTCGTCTTTATTACCTAGCAAATCCATTAATGAATCATAATATAAGGTAGAACATGACATGCTAGCTCTTCCCATTTCCGTAACGTCAACTTTACCTACACTTTTCTCTAAGTTGGCTACTTGTGACTCTGTTAAAACAATTTTTATACCCATAATAATATAAATATCTACATTTTTTTTTGTTTTTTAAAACCTTTTTCTTAATTTTGGTATTAGAAATTGTGATAATGATAAAGTTTGACGATAATATTAAAGTTTGGATAACATCCGATACTCACTACTCACATAAAAACATATGTCGTGGTGTGACCAAGTGGCGTTTACCTAATGGTGATGTACCCGAAGCACAGACCAGACCGTTTGATACAATAGAAAGAATGAATGCCACCATTGTTAGTAACATTAATAGTTGTGTTGGACAAGATGATGTGTTGATTCATTTAGGTGATTGGTCATTTGGTGGGTTTGAAAATATTGAAGAGTTTTATAACAGATTGATTTGTAAAAACATACACTTAATATTAGGTAATCACGATCATCACATTGATAGAAATCGTGGTGATATTAGAAAGTTGTTTAAAAGTGTGAGTTGGTTTGACCAATTTGAGTACATGGGTGAAACAATTGAATGTTGCCACTATCCTATATCAAGTTGGAATGGCTTGCGTAAAGGTAGGGTTCATTTGCATGGGCACTGCCACTTACCACATAACCAAAAGATTAGTAATGGTAGGAGAATGGACATAGGTATGGATGGTAACCCAGACTTCGAGCCATATAATCTACATGAAGTAATTAAGTTACTTAAGAAAAAAGAAATCGGTAGTGAGATGGGGCCTATTGATCACCATACTGATGATATAAAAAATATTGACTCATAATTTTTTATTTTCAAAAAAAAAAAACCTATATTAGATTATGAAATTAATTTTCAAATCCATAAAAAATTTTTTCAAAGATGTTTGGCTAGGGTTTAAATTAGCCGAACAAAATAGAGATAAATCTCAATGGGGTAAATTTTAAAATACAACAATATGAATATCAAACAAGCACTCAAGAAAAAAAATAAGCTCGTTGGTTTAATCAGCGAGGAATTTAGTAAGGCATCACAATACAATGTTGTTGATGAGGGTAATCCGCGCCCTTACTCTGCAACTGAAGCTATTGGTAAATGGATGCAATTAACAAATGAATTAATCGTTTTGAAAACTGCAATCCACAAAGCAAATGTTCCAGTTTATGATAAAATTTTTGAATTGTCAGAACTAAAGAATCAGGTAAAGCATTTGAAATCTTTAAATTGTGTGTCAGGTAAAGTTGCTGGTGGAAGATGGGGTGAAGGCGATCCTATTGTTAAGCATGCTGAAATTAATATTGTTGAGAGAGATGGAATGATCAAAAACCTAGAAGCAAGGATTGAAGCAATTCAAGACCAACTTGATCAATGGAATCACACAACATTAGTCGGCAGCGAGACTGCTGAATAAAATATTGGTTGGGGGATAAGTGAAGATTAATTGAATCGTATGAATAGCTTCATGCTATTTGCCACAATCTATTAAGTCTGATGTTTTGATATCGTTAATGCATTCAAAAATTAAGATTCAAAAAGCGTGTCAACAGTTAACAATTAAACTTAAAATCTCTTTTAAGATTTTTTTAATTTGAACTTTGAACCCAACCATACTTTAACAAACTTACTAAACCCACAAAAATGAAAGACCTCTTTAAAAAAGTTTTCTCACAGAAAACCGCATCACCAATATTTGTTGGATTCGGTGCATTCGCAATCATCACGTTTATTGTTTTCCCAGGATTAACTGCTGCGAACACAGCATTAAATATCTTATCTGGTATTCTGGGACTGTTCACACTTATATTCATTTACTATTACATTAACATGGATTTATTTGTCGATAAAATAATGAATATAGAACCAGGTGAAACTGAGTTGGATTATGTTAATCCAGATGAATTGAAACCCAAAAAGAAATCAAACCCTAAACAATTTGATGGGGTAGATAGCCCTGTTAAATTTGTAAAGACAAGAAAAAAATCAAAAAAATAACATGGCAAAGTTTAACAGGTATGATAACCGTTGGGATGCTTACGGTAATCGAAGATCCGAGGAACAATTGGATCGTATGGAAGATGAATTTAATCAACAACAAAAATTAAAATTTAGAAAACTAATGAAAACAATTATCTCAGGTGTGGTAGGATTTTTTATCCTTGTAACCTTATTTTTTTCCTGTGAAAGAATTGATGCTGGACACGTTGGCGTCAAAGTAAATCAGTATGGTGACAATAAAGGTGTTGATGATGTGGTAGCAGTTACCGGTATGGTATTCTACAACCCATTCACAACAAGAGTTTATGAGTTCCCAACGTTTATTCAACACAAAGAATATAAAGGAGAAAACTCATTTATTGTAAACAGTAAAGACGGATCTGAATTCGCTGTTTCTCCAATCATGAACTATTCAGTTCAAAGAGAAAAGGTGCCAGCTATTTTCAGTAAGTACCGCAGACCATTGGAAGACATTGAAGAAGGTTTCTTAAAAACTGCAGTATATGATGCGTTCCGATTAGCAACAAACAAATATACCGCAGACGAACTGATCGGCAACAGACAAGCTTATGAAGTTGAAGTTAGAAGGTTGTTAGACGGGCAACTATTAAAAGAAGGTTTTATTATCAATCAATTCACTTCTAATCTAGTTTACCCCGAAACATTTAAGAAATCAATTGAGGCTAAGAATAACGCGGTTCAAGCCGCTTTAAGGGCTGAAAATGAAGTTAAGACAGCAGAGGCTCAGGCTAAGATTAAAGTGGCAACAGCGGAAGGTAACGCCCAAGCAATGCTAACACAAGCAAGAGCAGAGGCTGAGGCAAACAAATTAAAACAAGCAACATTAACGAATCTATTGTTACAACAACAATGGATTGAAAGGTGGGATGGTAAACTTCCTGTTTATGGTCAAGCACCAATGTTATATAAGCCGGTTAACTGATTTGTATGAAATTTATACGGACTGATATTGATGGTTGTTATTTGATAACATATGAAACATATCACGATCATAGGGGGTACTTTTCGGTACCCTTTAATCGTGATGAATTTAATCAGCAGCTTGGGTATGATGTAAATTTCATACAAGAGAATCAATCATATTCTCACAAAAATGTAATAAGAGGATTACATTTTCAAACTGGAGAATTTGAGCAAGCTAAACTGGTTACATGTGTATCAGGTAGGGTTTTAGATGTTGTTGTTGATATTAGAAAGGATTCAATAACGTATGGGAAAGTGATTAAAATAGAATTAGGTTGGACACTTAATAGACATTTATTTATTCCGAGAGGTTGCGCACATGGATTTTCAGTACTAAGCGATAACGCTATCTTTCAATACAAGGTTGATAATCTCTACAATAAAGAAAGTGAGGATGGTATCTTATACAATGACAAAGTGCTAAACATAAATTGGTATGTTGAATCAGGTAAAGAAATTGTTTCGGAAAAAGATAAAGAATTAAAAACTTTTGTATCTTTATAAAAAATTTTTTGATATGCAGACATTCCTCCCATACAAAACTTTTCAAAAATCTGTACAAGTTCTTGATAATAAACGACTTGGTAAACAAAGAGTAGAGGCCTTTCAAATATTAAATGTGCTTCAAGGTAACCCAACTAAAACTGGTAGACCATACAAAGGTTGGTTAAATCATCCATGTGTAACACTTTGGAAAGGGTTTGAAGAGTCTTTAATGGATTATTATAATCATTGTATTGAAGAATGGATTAACAGGGGATTTAAAAATACTATGCCGTTATTCGATGTTCGTGATCCACAAAAACCGGATTGGGTTGGGTTCGAACCGTTTCATTCATCTCATCGAGCAAATTTACTTAGAAAAGATCCAGAGTATTATGCTAAGTTTGGGTGGTGTGAAGATCCAGAAGATCCGTATCTTTGGTTAGATAAAAAAAATAAATGGTACAAACAAATCTCTGGTACAAAAGAAATTGAATACTTGTCATAATATTTAATCATATAGATTAAATTAAAATGACAAAAAGAGAAAAAAAGTACAAAAACAGAAAAAAAATTGCGAAGAAATCTAGAAAGCTAAATCAGCAAAAAGGTCTTCACAGAAAAAAAACTTAATGGAAAGAAAATATCTTTATCTTGACGATGTTAGAACACCCGTCGATACTAAATGGATGATTTGTAGAAACTATGATAATTTTGTTTCAAAAATAAGGCTTCATGGATTGAGTTCTTTTGAAGTTATTTCTTTGGATCACGATCTTGGCGAGCAGGCCATGGTAGAATACTATACAAATGTAAAAAATAATTACAAACTTGACTATGATAATATTGTTGAAAAAACTGGTTATGATGCTGCAAAATTTCTTGTTGCGGAAAGCATGGCTAAGAATATTCCATTACCACAGATATATGTTCATTCTGCCAATCCTATTGGTAGTGCAAATATGATGGGATATATCAACAATTATTTAATGAATTGCGGACTACCACAAACTTGTGTTAGGGTTAAGATTGATCATACTATTGAAGAACATGTTCAAATGTCACCAGAAGCAAGAAAAGCTAGGTGGGATAGATCTAAAGATTTGTAGTTAAATTTGTTTTTTTAAGTAAAATATCTTATATTAGTTTTAATGGCCGGACAATCAACAAGAAATAAAGATTTATTTACAAAGTATAAGATACCCTTCAGTGATTATTCTAAGGATCAAATCGTTATTTATACCGAAAAGGTTCCATATGTGGTTGACCTAATGCCTTTTAAAAACAATCCATTTGTGTTTAAGGTGGTTAATCTAAATACAAAAAAAACAACGGTTGAGTCTAAAGACACATTCATTAGAAAGTTATGTAAACATTTTAAATTAGATTTTATTCATTGGGATATTAGAATCGAGCATTCCGAAAGTCAATATAAAAAAATTGTTCCAGAAAAAATCATCATCGGTGAAGAGTATACAACAGTATGGGCAAACCCAATGGCTAAATGGGTGCTGACAGAAATAACTGATGATGATCTAGCGATATTATCATCACCCAAAAATAAAAGAAAAACATTATCTAAAATTTCAGACCTAAGATTATGGGTCACTAAACATTAACACATTTACTATGATTAAGAAGCTTTTTTATGACTTAGAAACTACTGGATTAGATTACAAGTCAAATGCAATTCATCAAATATCTGGTTGTATCGAGATAGATGGTTCTGTTGTTGAGGAATTTAATTTAAAAATGCAACCACATGAAGGTGCGGTAATCGAACCGAAAGCACTAGAAGTATCAAATGTAAACATGGATATTCTAATGACTTATGAACCATCAGAGGCGGTATTTGCTAAATTTATGGCTATTGTGAACAGATATGTTAAAAGATATGTGAAGACGGATAAAATGTTCTTAGTTGGTTATAATAATTGCTCGTTTGATAATAACTTTCTTAGAAAGTGGTATGAGATTCATCAAAGAGATGATTTCTTTAATTCTTATTTTTGGGGTAACACTTTGGATGTTATGGTATTGGCTACCGAATATCTCCTAGATAAGCGAATAGTAATGGAGAATTTTAAATTAATGACAGTTGCAAGGGCTGTTGGAATTGAAATCGATGAGAGTAAATTACATGATGCAAAGTATGATATTGAATTAACAAGATCGATATATAAAATTGTTACAAACAGATTTAGTAATCAGCCAGCCGTTTATGGTGTTTTAGATGAAATGCCATTCTAAAAAAAATTATGATTTGTAACATATTTTTACTATTTTTGTTACAAATTAAACCGATATGATAAATCCGTATGTTTTTCCTGGGTTAAAGGTTTCGTTACTCGAAAAAGAAAAGTTTCCCTTTTTAAACTTTGAAAATATCGAGGTAACACAAGAAGAAATATTCGATGTGGTATGTAAAGTATGCTCCGTAACTAAGGAACAGATAGTGTCTGAGAGTAGAAAAAGAACAATTGTAGATGCACGAAAAATGGTGTGCGCAGCAATAAAAATCAAACACAGAACTACATTAACAGAAATAGGTGAGCTTCTTGGTAAAAGAGACCATACCTCAATTAGACATTTATTACTTAAATTTAAGGATCATTGTAGTAGTGATGAAGATTTCAGAAGGAAAGCTAAAGCAGTGCTTAATAAGCTCGGTAGCGATTTTCAAGCCAATTATATTAATATCGTTGATAATAGATAAGATAACCGGGAAATTTCCCGGTTTTTTTATATTTATATGATATGAAAAAGATTAGAATTAAAGAATCAGAGTGGCCAACATTAAGGGCTGACCTGAAAGAAGATATATTTCTTAAGAAAGATGACAAGACCAAAAAGATTGTTGTTTTCTCTGATAAAGAAGAAAAAAGAGATAAAGTTAAAGAAACCATCGGACTATCAAAAGAGTTCAGAAAATTGGGGCTTAACTGGGAACCAAACCTGGGTCACTGGACTGGTGATTATTCTAAACTTGAGGCTGTCAATGTACTCATAAAGGGGCATAATAAAATTAGAAAGATCATTGATGATCTTGAAAAACTTGAAGATTTTATTGAGGAGACCGACGTTGAGCAATCTAAGAAAAACATTATCATGGACAAGCTTGATATGTACATCAATGACTTGGCTAATGCTACAGATCAGACAGCAATGGACGCAGCTATTAGAAACTATTTAACCTTCTATAGTCGTTTTCATAGTTATAGTTTAAAAAATTCATTTTTAATTTGGCTGCAGAAAAGAGACGCAACAAAAGTTGCTGGATACAATACCTGGAAAAAGAAAAATAGGGGGGTTAAGAAGGGCGCTACAGCCATTTGGATATGGTTCCCAATGCAAGTTAAAACAGACGCAGAAGTGGATACTACGGGCGTCGATTTTGGCGCTGTTGATGATGCAGTTAGAAAGGGCCAAACCGTTACTAGATTTTCGATGGGTAAAGTATATGACATCTCTGATACCTATGCATTAAATGAAAAAGGAGAAGTTCCAGAACAACCTAAATGGTTTGCTGATAATGAACCAAGCGAGATTGCTGACCAATTAGTAGTTAGATTAAGTGAGTTTGCGGAGACATTGGGGATAAAATTAACTAAGGAGGCATCTAAAGGTGGTGAGAAGGGTTATAGCGCCGGTGAACATATTAACCTATCATCTGATATCTCAGGTGTCGGAGCCGCAAGCACATTGGTTCATGAGTTAGCGCATGAATTATTACACTGGAAAACCAAATCACCATTTTATATTGATGATGATTCAGTTAATACTCGCGAAATGAAAGAGTTACAAGCTGAGTCAGTATCATATGCCGTTATGAAGTATTTTGAACTTCCGGTAACGCAACACCCAACATACTTAGCTTTATGGAAAGCAAATAAAGAAAAGATTATGTCGAATTTAAACATCATAGTTAAGTGTTCAAAATATATTATTGACGGTGTTGAATCAATCGGTGAAGAATCATCGGAAAAAGATAGTGAATAATTTTATTTTATCAATTATTTTATTTATATTAGATAATACTAATACACTGATCAATGAAAAAAATAAACTGGGAAAAAGCAACTGAGGTAGTAATTTATATTATTGCCGTTGCAGTTGCATCATTAATATTTGGTTTCGCATTTGAGTTCGGAAAAGCAATTTTTG
>SXGQ01123253.1_pt1 | contig 10547 bp, 9 predicted proteins | sample 3178371 | NCBI WGS metagenome assembly SXGQ01 (sample SAMN11356859, study PRJNA531348) | freshwater metagenome | isolation source: freshwater sample F1-20 | place: China: Fuxian Lake, Yuxi | collected 2017-12-25 | reverse complement strand
TCGGTGATCGTCCCGGTCTTGTCGAGCGCGATGGCCTTGAGATTGCGCGCTCCTTCCAGGTACACGCCGCCCTTGATCAGGATGCCACGCCGGGCCGCGGCCGCCAGCCCGCTGACGATGGTCACTGGCGTCGAGATCACCAGCGCGCAGGGGCAGGCGATGACCAGCAGCACCAGGGCCTTGTAGATGCCGGTGAGCCAGGGCCAGCCCAGCAGCAGCGGCGTGCCGATGGCCACGGCCAGCGCCAGCACGAACACGGCTGGGGTGTAGACGGCGGCGAATTGGTCCACGAAGCGCTGGGTGGGGGCGCGCTGGCCTTGTGCGGCGTCGACCGCGTGGATGATGCCCGCCAGCACGGTGTCACCCGCGGGTTTGGTGACCTCGAACTCCAGCGATCCGCTCTGGTTGATGGTGCCGGCGAACACCGCATCGCCCGGCGCCTTGTCCACGGGGATGCTCTCGCCTGTGACCGGTGACTGATCCACCGCGCCCTGGCCCGCCGTAACGCGTCCATCGAGCGCAAAACGCTCGCCCGGCTTCACGCGCACGGTGGCGCCGACCGGGATGGCCTTGGCTTCCACGCGGGTCCAGCTGCCGTCGGGCTGGCGCACTTCGGCCTGCTCGGGTGACAGTGCCAGCAGCCCCGTGATGGCGTTGCGCGCACGCTCCACCGAGCGTGCTTCGATCAGCTCGGCCAGTGAGTACAACGCCATCACCATGGCCGCCTCGGGCCACTGCCCGATAGCGAATGCGCCGATGACGGCCACCGACATCAATGCGTTGATGTTGAGCTGGCCGCGCAGCAGCGACGACAGTCCCTTGCGGAATACCGCGAGGCCCGACAGCGCGATGGCGATTGCCGCGACGGCCATGCCGGCGACGTGCCAGACCGTGGTGTCGGGCGCGAAGAAGTGCAGCAGCTCGGCGGCGATGGCGACGCCCAAGGCCGCCACCATCTTGACCATCTCGGCGCGCTGCGCTTTCGCCGTGTCCTCGGCGGCGGGCGGGGCGGACAACGTCTCGGTCTTGAAGCCAGCCTTCGCGATGGCGGCGGTGACGGCGTCCCACGTTGCCGGCGGCGCGTCCACGCTCAGCGCGCGAGCGGGCAGGTCGAAGCGAAGGCCGCGTATGCCGGGCATGCCTTCCAGCGCGCGGCGGATCTGGCCTTCCTCGGTGGGGCAGTCCATGGCGGGGATGCGCAGCAGCAGGCCGCCGTGGGTGGCGGCCGGAGCCGGCGGTAGCAACGGTGCAGCCGTGGCGCAACCGCTGCGGTGGCAGCAAGAAGAGGCCGGTGCGGGGGCGTGCGCATGCTCGTGGCCGTGGTGCTCGTGCTCGCCATGCCGGTGCCCGGTGTGCGTGTGATCGTGGGTGCTCATGTCGTGGCCGTGAACGTCATTGGGGACATTGGAATCCCTGGAGCAACTCCAGAGTCAAGTGCTTAGACTCGAGCCATGAAGATCGGAGACCTCGCCGCCGCCTCGTCCACTGCCGTGGACACCATCCGCTACTACGAGCGCGAGGGCCTGTTGCCGGCGCCGGGGCGCACACAGGGCGGTTTCCGCGTGTACGAGGCGCCGCATCTGGAGCGGCTGCAGTTCATCCGCTACTGCCGCGGCCTGGACATGTCGCTCGACGAGGTGCGCGTGCTGCTGCGCGTGAAGGATGCGCCGGAGGGCGACTGTGGCGATGTCAACGCGCTGCTGGATGCGCACATCGGCCACGTGTCGCGGCGCATCAAGGAATTGCGGGCGCTGGAGAAGCAGCTGAAAGACCTGCGCCAGCGCTGCGGCGTGGCACAAGGGGCGGACCAGTGCGGCATCCTCAATGGCTTGGCTGCAGCGGCGCAGGAGGCGTCTCCGCCGGCTGCCGCGCCCAGCTCGCACCTGCGCTCCGTGCACGGTCACTGACCCGGCTTGACCTCCCGTTACACCCTCGCCGCCGCCAATCGTGGGGCAGGGATCAGCCGTCCCTGAACCCGGCGACTCATGAAAACGGCTCGCACGGGTTTTCCATGAAACCGCTTTCTTGCTGCTCCCAGGACGATGTCGCTCGAATCTGAAAGCGCTTTCATTGGCCTTCAGGTGGCGGCCTGATGCCGGCGGCGACTGCCTGCCGATGCATGCAGTGGGCCTTTGCAGTCGACATGCCGGCCTCTTGAAACGTCACGTTGGGGCCTGAACGACCCGCCGATCCCTCGCCGACGAGCGGGCAAAGGAGACGAAAGTGAACCTTCTGATGCGTTGCTTGCGCCTGTTTGGCGCTTGCTGGTTGCTGGCCCTCGGGGTGCTGGGCACCACGCCCGCGCTGGCGCAGGACTACACCCAAGGGGTGGAGGTGAGTGGCAGCACGGCCACCCTCTGGTTCAAATCGAATGTGTCGACCACCTGGGTCGACGCGCACTACACCGTCAACAACGGCCCGCAGCAGAACCTGCGCATGACGGCCGCCAACGGCCGCTACGAACAGAAGGTGACCGTCGCCACCGGCAACGTCATCAGCTACTGGTTCACCTACAACAACGGTGCGCCGGCGTACGACACGCCCAAGTTCAGCTACACCGTCGGCACCCCGCCGCCCGCGGCCAGCGGCCCGGTGTGCTTCTACGCCGACATCAACTACGGCGGCGCCAGCTTCTGCGCCAGCGCCGATTCGAGCTGGATCGGTACCGCCTGGAACGACCGCGTGTCGTCCGTGAAGGTGCAGGCCGGCTACAAGGCCACGCTGTACAACGACATCAGCTACGGCGGTGCCTCGCTGGTGCTCACCGGCGACGAGCCCAACCTCGTCAACCGCGGCTTCAACGACCTGACCTCGTCCTAGCGCGTCGGCACCCACACCAGCACGGGCAGCTGGAACGGCCGCACCACGTTCAACATCGTCAACCAGACCGGCGGCCGCTGGGCTGACGATCAGGTCTACTGGGCCATCATCGGCAAGGACTGGGCCACCGGCAAGTTCGTGCGCGTGGATGCCGCGGGCAACCTGATCCCCATGTCCACTGGCGACAACGGCGCGCTGACGAAGAACGGTGTCACGTACACCAACTACTTCCACAAGCTCAGCAACACCCGCTCCATCACCATCCCGGCCTTGGATTCGGCGCGCGTGCTGATGTCCGTGGGCTCGCCGATGTACATCCGTGTCGTCATCGACGGCAACGGCAACATCGGCTACGCCGGCGCCAACATCGAGAACCCGACCGACCCCAACATCGACGTGTACTTCGACTTCGGCGAGATGGCCATCATCCCGCAGGGCAAACCGGACCAGGGCATCTTCATCAACACCACGCGTGTGGACCACTTCGGCTTCCCGCTGAAGCTGCGCGTGCAAGGCCTGAATGGTTTCGACCAGACCGTGGGTGAAGCCCTGGCCGAAACGCGCGACCAGATCTTCAGCAAGTTCGTGTCGGAAGTGCCGGCCACGTTCAAGCACCTGGCCCAGGGCCCGTATTCGCCGTACCGCATCATGGCCCCGGCCCATGCCACCTTCAAACCCGGCGCGGCCAACGCCAACTACCTGCAGCCGTACATAGACGCGGTGTGGGCCCGCTACCGCAATGAAGACCTCGTCTTCACGCTGCAGAACCTGGGCACCTTCCGTGGCCGCGTCAGCGGCGACCGCTTCGTGTTCACCGGCGGCTCGCCGGCCGGCACGTTCTACATCAACGGCAAGCCCGACACCGCCATGGTGCTGCTGGGCGCCGGCCTGCTGGCCGACGCGAGCGGCAACCCGACCAACACGGGCACGCAGCTGCAGATCCAGGCGCAAATCTGCGCGGCGCTGAACCGCCACGTGATGGAGTCGCCGGCCAACTGGTACGTGCAGTCCGCGCACTACCCGGCCGGCCAGCTGGGCAACTGGTACGCCAAGTTCTGGCACGACCACAGCATCAACAAGAAGGCCTACGGCTTCGCGTATGACGACGTGGGCGACTTCAGCCCGTCCATCCACACGTCGGCACCGACGGTGGTGACCTACACCATCGGCTGGTAAGCCCCTGCCTTCTCGCCCGCAAGGGCGGCCGGCTGAGTAAAAACGCCATGCGCTGTTGCGCATGGCGTTCTCATTTGGGCTTGATGGCCGGACGTCAGGCGCGGCGACGGCGAGTCAGCGCACCGATGCCCAGCAGGCCCACCGCCATCATGGCGTAGGTGCTGGCCTCCGGCACCGCGCTGACGGTGAGGCCCGACAGCGTGCCGTTGTAGTTGCCGATCAGCGTGGCTGCGCCCGTGGCCAGGTTGATGCTGTAGATGCCGGTGGTCAGCGACGCGCCGTCCACGGTCAGGGCCGCGTAGGCCTGGCCGTCGCTGGCGATGTCGAAGCCGTTGGCTTTGAGGGCATCCACGCCCAGGGCACCCACCGTCGTGATCGTGGGTGTGTTGAACGCGCCGGGCGCCATGGCCAGCGTGTCGTTGTTGGTGTCGATGTAGTACAGCGCGGTGCTGGCCGGGGCGGCCATCGGCATCACGGCGCTGTTGGTGTAGGCCACGCCGCTGAAGCCTGCAGCGATGGTGTTGGCGCCATTGCCCACCACGCCAGTGGACGCATTGATCGCGAAGTTGCTGCCGGAGGAGCTGACCAGGCGCAGCGACGGGCCGGTGCCGAAATCGGCGACCGGGTTGAAATCGATGCCGTAGCCGAGGCTGGCCTGGATGACGGGCATGCTCAACGCCGTCACGAAGCTGGCCGCACCGGTCATCTCATTGATGGTGTAGATGTTGTTGGACAGGCTGACCCCGTAGATCAGGCCGTCCTTGGGCCGCGTGTCGATGCCGATGAGCCGGTCGCCTGAGGCCAGGCCGGTGATGTCCATGTTCATCGCACCGGCCACGTTGGCGGTGTCGATGCGGGTGATCTGGTTCTGGCTGTTCAGGCCGACCAAGGTCACGGCTTGCGAGGACGCGCAAGCCAGGCAGAGGGCGGCGGCGAGTGCCGTGCGGAGGGCGAAGGTCATCGGATGCTCCTGGAAGTGTGGATGTGGGCAGTTGCCCGCTATGCCTACGCCTGCCCAGAGACACCGGATGCGCGATCTGCGCGGCTCCCCCTAACCTGTAAAGAAGCTTGAATTCATGGCCACCTCGTCAGATGCCGCCCGCGGAAACGACCGGCCCGGTCGGCTGGCCAGTGGGGGAGCCGCCCGTGGGTTCCAGGCTCAATGCGAAGGCCTTCGTGTCGGTCAGCAGGTCGGCATGCATCACAGTGGTGGCGGCGTCTCCGGCAGGGATGACGCCCAAGGACCGGGGTGTGCCGTGCCGGGGCAGCGCCCACAGCTCCAGGACATGGCGGGCGTCAATCGCCACCGGCCCCAACGGCTTCAAGACCAGCGCGCGGCCGTCGTGAGAGACGCTCGCCACAAACCCGGCCTTAACGAGGGCGGCGCCGTCCGGGGTGCTGTGCATCACCACCACGACCGGCGGCGCTTCGGCGGCGGGGCGGGCCAGCAGGAGTGCCATCACGACTGACGCGGCCAGCGCCAGGGCACTGAGCCCTTGCCAGAAGCGGGGCGCGCCTGAGCGGGTTGCGTGGGGCGGATGGGCCGAGGTCCGCTCGTCGTTGGCGGCCGCGCCGAACAGGCGGGACTGCACGACGGCCCACACCCGGGCGGGAGGCTCGACCGGCGCGACCTGGCCTGCCAGCAGCTGCAGCCGGGTCAACCATCGTGACGTGGCGTGCGCCAGGGCGGGATGGGCGGGCAGCAGCCGCTCGAAGCGGCGGCGTGCGCCCCCGCGCAGGGTTCCCAGCGCGTAGTCGGCCGCCAGTCTTTCGGCGCGTTCCGGATGTCCGTAGTCCATCAGGCAACCCTCCCGACCGCATCCAGGCGCCCGGCCGCCCGGTCCAGGCAGATGCGCAGCTTCAGCAGCCCTCGGCGCACCCAGCTCTTCACGGTGCCCAGCGGCTGGCTCATGTGCTCCGCCACTTCGGCGTGAGAGAGGCCCTGGTAGTAGGTCAGGGCCAGGCTGCTGCGTTGCTGGCCGGTGAGTTCGTCCATGCACCGCTGCAGTTCATGCGTCCGGTTGGCGTCTTCCAGCATCTCCAGGGGGCCGGGCAGGTCCGTGGGCACGTGTTCGAGCAGGTCCGACTCACCGTCGTCCGCATCCAGCGCGCCGAAGCGGCTGACGGTGACGGGCTGCGCGGCCTTGCGGCGCAGGCTGTCGATGGCCCGGTGGCGGGCGATGGTGGTCAACCAGGTGAGGACGCGACCCTGCGCCGCATCGAACGTCGATGCCTGCCGCCAGGCGGTGACGAACACCTCCTGCAGCACGTCCTCTGCCTGGCCGCGGTCGTGATTGATGCGCAGGACCACGCCAAAGAGCGTGGCGCTGGTGGCGCGGTAGAGCGCTTCGAACGCCTGGCGGTCGGCGGCAGCCACGCGCGTCATCAGCGCAGCGAGTCGTGCATCGCGCTCCAGGTGCTGGGCGGGCTGAGCGGCTGCAGCGGCGAGGGGATCGGGCGGTGTCGTCATGCGGCCTTGTACGCAGTTCCCACCGGATTGGATGTGCGGGCAGACCCTTGATCCGTCGCAGTCGACGTCCTCAGAAACCGTGACTCAGGATGTCACATCAGGTGCGTGGTGGCGCGGGCGGCACCTGCCGGTCGGCGACGGTGGCAGCTTGGGAAGCAGCCTGGCCGTCCGGACGTGTCATGCACCCACGCCCATCAACTGGACATCGAACAGCCGCTCGATCAGCCAGACCAGCGCCAGCAATGAAACGATGACGGAGCCACCGCCGAGCACCCAGCGGACGTAGCCGCGCCAGCGGCGCGCGGCCCAGGCCAGCGGCACGAGCACGGCCACGATGGCCAGCTGGCCTGCCTCCACGCCCCCGTTGAAGAGCAACAGCGGCAGGGCCATTTCATCGCGGGCCAGCCCCAGGTCTTTCAAGGCGCTCGCGAAGCCGAAGCCGTGGACCAGCCCAAAGGCAAACGTCAGGCGCCAGCGCGTTTCCACCAGCATGGGGTGGAGGTTGTTCAGTGCCGCCAGCAGCACGCTGAAAGCGATGAGGCTCTCGACCCACCGGCTGGGCGGGTCGACCACGCCGAAGACGGCCAACGCCAGCGTGATGGAGTGGGCGACCGTGAACGCGGTAACCACGCCCAGCACGCGCCACAGCGCGGGCCGCCATGCCGATGCCGCACGCCACTGGCCCGCCTCGCGCTGCAGCACGGATGGCAGCAGCAGCGCGACCAGGAACAGCACGTGATCGATGCCAATCCAGATGTGGTGCACGCCATCCGCAAAAACGGCCCACGGTCCGGTCACGCCGTCCTCGCTTGGCGCGCCGCCGTCAGTGGCCAACGTCAGCCGCAATGCCTGCGTGCCCGGAGCCACCACGGTGGTCTTGGCCGCGCCGGCCTGCCGCCAGGTCAGCACGCCGCGGTGCGAGGGGTCGGTTGCGGCAAACAGGTCGTAGCTCAGCGCGACCGATGCCGGGGGCCGTGCGCAGACATGGCGGCGCACGAGCACGGCGTAGCGACCGTCGCTGTGTGTCTCCAGCTGCAGGGCTGCAAACGGTTCAGGCGCGCAACGGGTGCTCCCGGTGTCCTGCACGTCCAGCCGGATGTCGCGGCGCACCAGCGTCTCCAGTTCGGGGACGCGCGTTCTCACCTCGCCCCAGGTCAGCTGCCCATCGTCGTTGGCGTCCAGAACCAGCTCGCGGTCCAGGTCGCGCAACGCGATGTCCACGCGCAGCGTGACGGCGTTGCCTTGCACCTCCAGGCGCAGGTAGGCATCGCTCGCCTTGTGGGCCCAGGCCGTGCCGCAGAGCAGCAGACTCATCAGTGCGAGCCTTGCGGCGCAGATCCGTCGCGGCATGTCGATCATCCCGCCTCCTGCAGGCGGCGGTCCCGCAGGCCTTGTTCGCGCATGAAGGTTCGCACGGGTTCGGCCGCCTGCGGTTGTCGCGCCGCCTGCGCGGCGCGCAGCAGCAGGAGGGCGTCGGCGGGCTCGCGTTGTTGACCCCAGTTGAGCGTGGCCTGCCGCAGGGCTTCGGCGGCGTCCGGCCTCACATCGAGTGCGAAGCGTGCGCGCTCACGGGCATGAGTGGCATCGCCTCGCAGGGCAGCCGCGTCGAAGCGGGACTGCATCTCCGTCGCAGCGCGCGCTGCGTCGGGGTGGTTCTGGCGCTGCCAGGCGATGGCCAGGCGCAGCAGCAGCGCGTCCGGCAGCAGTTCCAGGCGTTCTGCCGGCGGCGACTGGGCAGCAGTTGCAGCCTCGCTGAGGCGTCCGGCCTCCAGCAGCCAGTCCGCATAGGCGGCGCGCGTGTACAGATCGCCGCTGAGCTGCAGCGCCTGCGCGTAGAGCCGTCCGGCATCGCGCCGCCCTTCGCGCTCGGCAAGTTCCGCCTGCAGCAGCAACAGCCAGGCGTGGGGGGCGGCGGGATCGCGGTCCAGGCGTGCCAATCGAGCTGCCGAACCCGCACCGCGTCCTTGCAGGCTGTCGAGTTCGGCCAGGCACGCATGCCCATGCGGCAGCGACAGCGGTGGTGCTGCCAGGCGTTCACACCCTTCCCGCGCCTCATGCCAGCGGCCTCGCACCTGCAGGAGACTGGCGCGCGTCAGCTCGGCCTGCGCCTGCAGCGCCGTGGGCAAGGGGCGTTCACGCAGCACGCGATCTAGCTCGGACAGCGCACCGTCGAACTCGTGCCGGGCCTGCAGGACGATGGCCTTCAGCAGCCGAGCCGCAGGCGGCGCGGCGGGATCATTCCACCAGGGCTGCAGCCAGGCCTGCGCCGTGCCCAGCTCACGGGGATCACCGCGCTGGCGGGCACGCTCGATGGACGAGCGTGCCGCCTGCAGCGCCATGTGCAGGTCGTGCGGGCGCTGGCTCAGCAGGCGTTGTTCGTCCCGCTGGCGCGCCCGCTCGCCCGCAGAGCCTGCGCGCAACGGCAGCCGCTCCACCACCTCGTCGTCTTGACGAGGGGTGAAGGGTTCCGCGCCGACCCCGGCGGCGGCGACGAGGCACGCGAGCGCGAGGGCTCGCGCTGCCATCAGGTGACAGGCGCCGGTTCGTCGGTCTCGCTGGCGGGCGGGACCATCACCTTGTCTGCCGACAGCGGCTCGGCCGTCTCGCTGGACATCTGCGTCGTGGTCAGCGTGAACTGCGTGTAGGCCGAGGAAGAGGCCAGGGCGCTGTCCGGCACTGCGCTCTGCGTGGTGTCGCCGGGCGGCACACCGTCATCGCCACCCCCGCCGAAGCATCCTGTCATCAACAGGGCGGTGCCGGTTGCCGTCAGCAGGCTGCGGGGGCGCAGCCCCCGTGAGATTCGCTTGTTCATGAAGCACTCCTGGAGTTACTGCGTGCCGCCGGCGGGCGTGTACAGGTAGGGAAAGCCGGCCAGCAGTGGCACCACCGCCTGATCGACGGCGTCGTGCAGCTTCAGAGAGGTCATCCCCAGCGGCACGGCCGATGGCCGGCAGGCCGCGCCGAAGCCCAGCGCGTCGTTCTCGCCATTGGCGATGCACAGCCCACCCATCACGGCCACGAGCGAGATGTCGACCACGTCGTCCTTGGGTCGGCGGCCGTTGGGGAATCCGGCGTTGTCATTGCCGCGCGCCAACAGGTTGCCCACGATGCCCAGGCGGTTCTGCTGCGTGAAGGGCACTGCGGCGATGGAGGTGTTCAGGCGCAGTTCCTCGGAGGCCACGACATTGGCCGGCTGGTTCACGTTCTTGATGCCGGTCAGGAACGTGGTGACCAGGTCATTGCGCGGCAGGTTGGTCGGCGCGGAGTTCGGCAGGTTGAGGACGGTGGACAGCAACGCCGGCAAGGTGGGGTTGGTCACGTAGGTGGCGAACTGGGCGTCGTCCTTGGGCTTGGAGGCATTGAACCGGTCTTTGTCGGGCAGGCCGATGACCACCTCATTGACGAGCGGCATTCCCAGGCGCGATACCTGCACCCAGGCGCCGCCGGCCTTGTCGCTCGTCTGGTGGCCCGCCTTGGGTGCCGGGTCCAGGATGCGCGCCTGGCGCATGCTGGCCGTGGTCCAGCCGCCAATCACGGGCTCGCTGCCGGCAACCAGGCAGCTCTTGTGCACCTCCAGCGCCAACGTGGTGACGTTCTTGCCGTCCAGCGTGTTGGGTGCTGCGTTGATCTGGGCCGGATCGGTGATCAGGGCCGCAGGCGCGTTCACCAGATCGAAGATCGTGCCGAGGTTGACCGCAAAGGGGTCCTTGCGTTGGCCGACGAACACCTTGGCAGGCTGGCCGCAACCGGGGATGTTGACCGTGTAGATGTGCTTGCCCGCATAGGCCGCATAGTCGGCGATGGTCTTCTTGCCGATGTTGTCCACGGGCTTGTCGAACGTGGCGGTGCCGCCTGCGGCGTTGGTGATCGATGAGCGCGTGCCCGAGCGCCGGTCACCACGCACGATGTCGACGGTGTAGGTCTCGTTGACGTTCAGGGCAGCCGCCTTGACGTCGGCCACCGCACCCGACTGGATCAACGGTATGGCCACGCTCTTGTCGCCGATCATCAGGGCCGTGTTCTTGAGCGTGTTCTTGAAGCGGACCTGGAAGGTGATGTCTTCCTTGGCGTCGCCGTTGTT
>SXGQ01626338.1_pt1 | contig 10548 bp, 13 predicted proteins | sample 3178371 | NCBI WGS metagenome assembly SXGQ01 (sample SAMN11356859, study PRJNA531348) | freshwater metagenome | isolation source: freshwater sample F1-20 | place: China: Fuxian Lake, Yuxi | collected 2017-12-25 | reverse complement strand
GTCCTTATGGACCAGAAGTTTACAACATAAACTTTTCTTTAAAATATTCGGTTGATCCTTGTTCAACAAATGTTTTAAGTTCACCTAGTTGTCCAGGTTACCTGTCAGCAATCAACACATTGACACCGGCAACAACAACTGTACAAACTGCGCCAGTAAATACGATAACAACTTTACCAATCGTTGCAGATACACCTTCGGCTGAAGTCAAGGTGGATGCGGGTGGTGTTCAAGTTTCTACCACAGGTTCAATCAGTGCGCCAGACAATATTCCACAATCTGTTAAAGAGTCACAAAAATCTGAAGAAAACAAGCCAGCACCAAACATGAATTTGATTATGAGTGTTGTTAGACAAGTGCAGGCGAATGATAGAGCAACACAACAGGCGGCTGTTCAAAATGCATTACAGGAAGTTTCAAATGCGATTGCAAATGCACAAGAACAAACCAATATGGTAATAGCAAGTAATCAAAGGTCAAATGAGAGATTACAACAAGAAATTTCTACATCAATTACTAATTCAAACAGTGTTGTAAATATTACAACACAAGTTCAAAGAACTACCGAAGCGCCAACACAACCTGCACAAATAATTCAAACACAATTACCAAAAGTTGATTATTCTCTTTCTTCTACGATACCAACACCAACTACAATTGCTGTAAATAGGGTTGAACAAAAGAATGTTGAAATGGAATCAACACAACAGTCCAATGTTATGGGGATAAACAGCCCCATTAATAACATACTACAGCAACGAATGAATATTGATAACACAAATGTAGATCAACCAACTGAAACGGTAAAAGGCAATGTGCAACCGAATGAATTGGCTGGTAATATTGACATAGCATCAATCGCAGTTAATCCAGCAGGATTTGCTGCTTATACGAGTTTAACTATCAAAGATGGTCAGTTATACAAACCTGAGGAGATTTATAAGAACCAAGTGACTGTAGATAATGCTAGAGCATTGAGACAACTATCATCTGATAGATTACATCAAGAAATGGTCAATCAACAATACAGGAACTAAAATGGCAGAAGAAATTAAAGACGTAAATAAAAAGATAGACGAAGCAGAAGCAGCAGTTAAAAAATATGCAAGCAAAGATACCGTTATTAGTATTGGTGGTTATGAGTTTACACCAGCAAAATTAATGGTTGCATTTACTTTGGTGTCATCAGCCCTTGGTGGTCTTTATGGTGCATTTGAAGTGTACAAAGACTATCAAGGTATGAAGAAAAAGATTGCAGAGTATGTTGCACCAGATTTATCTGAGTTTGATAAACGATTGGCTGTTATTGAGGAAAATAGTGCCAAAACTTCAGACTATACAAGAGACATCAAGAATGATTTAAAGAATGATATTCGTAGAAATGAATCTGTAACAGAACAAGTTGAACGTTCAGTTAAACTGGCTCAAAGAGAAACAGAAGCTGAGATGCGTCAAGCACGAAAAGATATTCGTGAAGATTTAGAGAAGGCTAGAGCCGAAGTGAATGGAATTCGCAAAGAAGTTGCGGATGCTCGCCGTGAAATTTCTAGAGAAGTGGACACAACCAAGAAAGAAATTTCTAGAGAAGTTGATGTGATGAAAAGAGAAGTCAACGGAAAAGTTGAAACTCTGAAAAAAGAAGTTGACCAAAAAATACAGAAAGCAATTGACAATCCTCTAGCCAACGGTAAATGAATTCATTCTTACTGCTGGTGGCTGTTATTTCACCACCACAATATGAATGTGTGAGATGGACTTGGACAGGTGATGTTTATAACCGTACAGTGATTTGTTTGGAATGGCGCGAGAAAAATTCATCAACTAAAAAATAATGGTTGCGGGCCACGGAGTCGAACCGGAACTGAGGATTATGAGCCCACTGTGATACCTTTTCACCAACCCGCTATCATATTTATGATATAAACATTAAATTGTATTAAATTTTCCTATATAAAACATTTTGGTGTGTATTGTTTTTAAACTTTGTTTTTTATTAAAAAAATCTTGTTTAATTTCTTGTAAAAATCCTTCGTGATGATAATTCCATGTTTCAATTATTTTTTCAAATTGATGATTGCTGTGTATCCAGTTATCTCTATCTTTTCTTTTTCCATCAAAAGGTTTTTTTGCTTGAAAACGACCAAATGGCCAAGTTTTTGAATAACAAATAAACTTGGTTAAATCATTATTAAATTGAACTTTCACTTCTGTTCGTATTTCTTTTTCTGTATTTAAATTTAATTTTTCTTCTCTTAAATACTTTCTGATTTCTGGATTTTTATCGTAGTGTAAAAATAGTTGATGGGCCATCTCAAATGAAAGTAATGGCAAATTCGGTGACCAATAAAATGGTTCGAAATTTCCAACAATATTTGATGCTGTCATAAAAGATGTGTCGTAAAAACACATACCCACATTATTTTCTTTTGTAACTACTAAATTTGGTTTATCAAATCCATATATTGAAGCAACACTATATCCTTTATCTGACATTTTTTGTGAAATATTAGATTTATTGGCGTTTCTTAAAATACCACCAACATTCCACCAACCTACACATTTCAAAAAATTGTCATCATTTTTGTAAAAAGATTCTTTTAAATTTTCAGTCCAATCACAAACTTCAATTTTTATATTGGGGTGTGTTTTAAGCAACCATCTTAATGTTGGTTCAATTGCAAAATCCCATTCACTTAAAATGTTTTGTGCTGATAAATCTTCCGTGTTTGGTGTGTATAGAGAAGTACCTATTATTTTTTTCGGCCAATTAACATAAACATGATCCAAATGTATATTGTTGTTTATGAAAGACATTAAAATATTATGACTATCTGCGCCACCAGAATAATGCAATGATAAAAAATCATAAGTGTCTCTAAGTTGTTGTGCCCTCTCACGATACAATTCGCTTAACTTTTTTTTACCCAATTCATTTCTATTGAAACTGTCCCAAATACTGTCATGCCAATGATAAGAAACCTGCTGATTGCTTTGAGAAGCGTAAATTAAAGCATCTCTCTTATTATAAAAAAATTTATTTTCTGTACCAACACGCCAGGTTCCGTATTTTCCAATTTTCATAGTTTATTTGTTTTTTTGTATATTAATAATAACTTCTTGTGCAGATTTTTGGCCAAAAATCAAAGCTTCACTAAAATCATTCCTAAAATCCATTAAAACTTTTTCATCCGAAATATAATCTTTAATAAATTTTTCCCAAAAATGTAACACTTCAGGTTTAACACCGTTAGGTAAACTTATCAGAAACCCATCAAAATTTTTCCAATTTAAATATCTATTGTTTAAGTTAACATACATTTTCAATTCTTGCCACGGTTCTCTCACTGATATAGCCAAAACACGGATTTTTCCACTTTCAATGTGTGTTTTTAGAATAGACATTGGTAAAATGGCAACATCAACATGTGCGCCAATTAAATCTTGAATTAATGGACCACTACCTCTGTACGGAACCATAGTTGGTTCTTTCTTGATATTTAAATGTTTAAATAATTGTCTTAACAAAAGTAATTGTGTTGGTGCACCATGTGCAAAATTTTTGATTGTTTCTTTATCTCTAATTTCTTTTTCCAAATCTTCAATATTGTTGATTTCCGATTTGGTATGTGTAACGAGAGTCATGACGGAACCACGTATCATACTGATATGATTAAAGGAATAATTTGGAAAATTATTTTTGTGTGTGGCCGCGGTACCTACTGTTCCAAAAGATATAGTTAAACCATCATTAAAACTTTTAGCAACTTCTTCCATTCCAATCAATCCATCGGCACCTCCTTTATAAACAGGAAATATTTTAATATTACGATCTTCGGCCCATTTTTGAAAATGTTTAAAGGCTAAATCTGTTCCTCCTCCTGGAGAAAAAGGAATTATAGCTCTTACAGTATCGTTTGGTTTCCACTGTGCATAGATGTTTGTTGTAATCAAATACAAGAATATTAAAATAAATTTTTTCATAATTAATTTTCCTCAAGTCCCATTTCTTTTAAAAAGTTTTTGTTCAAATTTTTGCTAATTAAATAATTAATTTCGTTAATTTTATTTTTGGATATATTACGTGAAAAAATGTTAAGATAATTATCTTCATTTCGTAAAGTTGTAATCAAATTTAAGTTTTTATTTTCCAAAAATGATTTAGAACCATAAGAAACAAGAGCATAAAGATCAATTTGTTCACTTAACACACCGAAAATTCCTTCTGAACCAGATTTATATCCAACCTCTAAACATTTTATATTTTTACACATTTCTTTTAAACCAATATAACTATAAGTGTGGTGACCACTATGTCCAAATATTATTTCTCGTTTTGAAGAAATTTTTTCCAAATCTTCTTTTGTTTTAATATTGGATTTTGAACTAGAAAATACATACATCGAAAATATACCTAATCGAGATACCACATCCATGTGTCGATAAACTGGATGTTTTTGTACTTCTGGTGTGGTTATTATCAATACAGGTTTTGTCGTATTCATCACATAGTTATAAGCTATCGTATGTGCAGCACCAGGTTTATTTAGAACCAATATATCATTTGAACCATTAGATTCTATAATTTGTGCTATTTTTCTGGATATTGTATCTGCGGGTCCACCAGCAGAAGCGGACACAATCATTTCTATTGTTTGTGCATTGACAGAAGAAAACAAAAATGTAAATAAAAAAACAATACATTTCATAATTATAATTCACTATTAAGTTAATGTGACAGATTCTTTTCCTAAAATTATATTTTTATATTTTTCTATTTCTGGTGCAATAAACCAGTCAATTGATTTGTCTTGAAATAAATTAACTGTTGTCAAAAATTCTTTTGACCAAGAAATTTTTGGCCTATATTCAACTTCATATAAATTGCTTTTTGAATTTTGTAAATTTCCCACTAAAGTTATATCATTCAGCATTGAGAAATGCAAAGATAAATCGTAAGTAAAAAAAGATCCGACATGATTTCCTGGATGGTATTCTATGTAATAATCCCCTTCCATGAAATTTACTCTTTTAATGTTTTTGGCCTCAGGTAATCCAAAAGGTCCAATAAATGGTTCTCCATAACCAGTCACAACTGTGCCACCTCGATCACTTATAATATCACATGCGTCTAAGTGTAGTGCAGCAATAAAAGAAAAATACCCCTTTTCAAAACATTTATATGACATGATTCTATACATTTTATATGAGTCATATTCAATAATGAAAGGTTTTATATTTTTATTTTTGCAAAATTTAACGGCATACGAGAGTTCTTCCATATTAAATGGAGTTACAATTAATACAGGAGTTACAGGTAATTTTTCGTCTAAAAAAACTTTTAGAACATATTCAGAGTCCATTCCTCCACTGTAAAAAACATACACATCTTTGTGTGTTTCGCAAATTTCTTTTGCGACTCTTTTAGAATTGTTTTTAAAACTATCAATCTCAAAACTATATGGATTAATTGTCATTGTAAAAGGACATAAATTTTTTGATGTTCTTTCAACTAAAGAAGTTGTTATCCAATTATTTTTTATTGTCATAGTATATGATATTCTTTTGAAAATGTTGGTTTTATTTGCAAAGTATTTATTCTTGAATTTATATCTCTGACGCCCCTGGAAAATATTTCATACACATCAGAGTTTTTATTTTGTATTAAAAAATTATCTCTCAGACTTACAACTTTTGAAGGACTTTTGGGTGAAATATGTGTTAAAGGAAACTTCAAATCATAAATCAATTTAGTTATTTCTGTATTTCCTATAATCTGTGTTTGATTTGCATTAATTAATGTTTTTTTATTATTTGAATGATCATAAAATTTTTTTAAAATATGAAGCTGCTTTAATAGTATGTCAGGATATCCTGGATCCCAATAAAAGTTTATAACATCAATATCATCTTGTCCTTTAAAAAAACCATAACTATTAATTACAGCATCCATAAACTTAAAAAAATATTTTTGATTTTCTACGTATAATACAGGTTTGTCTCTACCAAATATTATAGCTACTTTTTTATTTTTGTATTCTTTCGGCACAACATAACTGTGTATTCTACTCCATATCCAGTTATTGGGACTGAACCAACTTCCAGTTTTTTCTATCCAGTCTGGACTTTTGAACAAATTAAAATTAGAAATATTATAAAACTCTTTCGTATAATCAAAGACCTGAAAAATGTTTTCTAAATTTAAGTGTCTTATATAAGGAAAAACATTATGGTATATCTCACCATTTTTGTTACCATCATTGCCATAAAATGAATCTTGTGAAAAAGATCCGGCCGAAATAATTTTGTCTAATTTTATATTATTATAATAATAAGTTTCTAATATATTTGTTGAATCAATACCTCCACTATAACATAATATTAAGTAATCATAATTATCTCTCAATCTTTGTGCTTGATTTATATAGTGTGTTTGTAAGGAACCTACAGGCTCAATTTTCCAGTTTAAAGAATCGTATGTTGTGTCGTGATAAAAAAACTTACATTCTTTTTGTGTTATTTTTTCATACTCTAATGCAATTAGTTTGCTTTCTATAATAGTGTTATCATTAAAATAATAAAAAGTATTATGTTGATTGTTCATTTAAAATGGATTTTATAAAATTTTCAGTTTCAACATCTTTTATTCTAAGGTTGTTTGAAACATTTAATTTTTGTTCAAATTTTTCGAAATAATTAGCAGTTTCTGTGCTTGTTATTGTTTTATTTTCTAAATTTTTTGCAACACTAATGTTCAATTCTTTGTCTATAGTTTGCCTATTCCAATATTCTTGTGGAGAATTTCTTGAGAGTAAGATTAATATTTCTTCTTCATTTATGTCAATTTGATTCGTTAAATCAACATATATTGTTTGTGTTAATGTATCATAAATTGAATCTTCTGGTATGTAATCAACAACAAAAGATGAGCTTTCCTTATGAAATTTTTTTATCGCCATCGAAAATTTTATCATATTTTTTATCCATAAAAACGTCTTTGTATCGAATATTGGCCTCCACCAGGAACTGATGAAGCTGTCCAACGCCAACGACTATAATTTAATCCACCTGAACTATAGTTAGTATATGTTGCTGCTGATCTATTTAATAGAGATGCGTTTGGATAACTAGGGCCAAGAAAAGATATAAACACATCATCAGAATTACTTGGAAAAGAATTATCTGTTTTTCTAATAAACAAATGAATTGAATATGAAGAATTATAATCAAGTTGACTAAAAAAAGCAGAAATTACATATGTACCGGATGGTGTTGTGAACGTACTATTTGACATGGATCCGAAAGATGGAGAACCGCCGCCGTCTATTGATGATATACTACTAAATCCATAATAATATGTGTAAACAGTTACATAATATTTTCCAGAAGGCGCCAAAAAAGATCCAACTGTGCTACCTTGAGTCAATACACTGGTGTCCACTAAAAAACCCCAAGTTCCTTTTAAAGAGCTCAAATTTATTTGTCCACTTAATGGTACAGAATTATTTGGAGAAAAATTAATATTTGGAATAAAAAAACCGCCACGATAGAATTGACTCAACGAAAGATTTGTTGACGGAATGTTATTCCAGTTGGAGTCACTATAAGTAAGTGATGCGGGTCCGGATCTCAAACTCGAAAAGGAAAATGGATTTGATGTTTGTCTTGGCATATTTATTTTTTTAGAAATATAAAATTATTTATATTGTACTATAACCCAAATAGTATTTTTTTAGCATCTTTAAATGACATTAAATGTGGTTTATGATATCTTAAAGTTAGAACCACTCTCCTATTTTTCGATTCTCTGTTATCCCAATCATGATATATGTCAGTGTTAAAGAGTATGCCCTCTCCTAAATTTGCTATCATTGTTTTAGAAGGAATGTGTCTTTCTTTAATAAAATTTTGTATTTCTCTAGAATTTGCGTTTTCTGATCCGAGACCGGCATTTTCAGATGCGTTCCTGTTTACAACATAATTATAACGATTAATTTCTTCATCATCATACCAACTAGTCACACATAAATTGTCCTGTATCAAAATTGGATAATTTATACTGAACATAGTTTTTGGATATCCATCTTTATGTGCACCATAATATTTACCTGGTTCCGTTATAAACAGACTGACTCGATTTAAATTTAAATCGATCATATCATTTTCCGGAACATATTTTAATATATTAACAGCATCAGTAGTTTTCATTCTAAGATGTTTGAATCCGTATTGAAATTTTTTTAACGGAATTTTATCAATACAAACTGCAACTAAATTGGAAATTTGCTGATGTTTATATCTTATAAAGTAAGGACTTGCATCTTCCAGTATTGTATATTTCATATCTTTATTTAGCACAAATATATTTTGGCCCGGCGTGCAGGAATCGAACCCACATTCAAGGCTTAGAAGACCCTTGTATTATCCATTATACGAACACCGGAAATCTGGTGCGAGAGGCGGGATTCGAACCCGCAATGTTTCTAATGTGGGAGATTTTAAGTCTCCTGCGTTTCACCAATTTCGCCACTCTCGCAATAAGTGCATTATACAAAGTTAAGTGTAATTTGGCAAGTGGTGCCTCAGGCGGGATTCGAACCCGCAAAATTCTGATTTTGAGTCAGACACGTATACCTGTTCCATCACCGAGGCTTATGCACGAATATCCACAATTTGTTTTGTTTGTGCTGTAGAATCCAACTGTCCTGTTTGTGTATAAGGACGATAAGAATATTCAATGACTTCTCGGACTTTTTCACCATTGTCATTTGAAATTGTTTTTCTTGTGGTTGTTTTAACCATATCAAAATATAATTCAGATGTTCTTAGAACCGAAGAAACATACATAGAAAACTCCTTTGTTTGGTGCCGCCACCTAAGAATCGAACTAGGTTCTCTGGTTCTTCAGACCAGCGTGAGGACCACCTTCACCATAGCGGCATTATATATTGGTGCTTCCACCAAGAATCGAACTTGGAATACATCCTTACCAAGGATGCGGTATGCCATTTACCTATGAAAGCATTGGTACCTGAGACTGGACTCGAACCAGTATCGCTCTCCTTGTAAGGGAGACGTATAACCTCTCTACGCACTCAGGTATAACCTTTATAATTCCTCAAATAGGAATTTCTTTTAGTATTCTTTTTAACTTTATTACCAAAACCTTTACTTCCATAAGTATCAGTTTGTGTGTGACAATTCGGACATAACAATCTCAAATTATCAATAGAATTATTATCACTATTTCCGTCAATATGGTCCAAATGCAACGAAAGCGGTTTATCGTTCCAAACATTTCCAGTACCACATTCTGAACAGTTTTCACCATGTTGTTCTATCAATAAACGCTTGAATGTGTTCCTTGAACCACCACGTCCATTCAATAAATTAGGTTTTGTTTCATTTTCCCATTTATAGTTTTGCTGACACTTGGCTGAACAATATTTGCTTCTTGTGTTTATCTTCGTAACAAATAAATTACAATGTAAACAATTATAAGACGATTTAATACCCATTTTATCTCCTAGTAGAACACTAAGTATTTATATATTGTTCTACTTTGAGAAAAAATTTAATTTGGGCAGGCGTAAGAGAATCGAACTCTTGATAACGGAATCACAACCCGTGGTTTTACCACTAAACTAACACCTGCATAGAGCGAGTTGCATATCAGTAACATATCTCATTATCTGGTGATGCGGTACTGGTATGTATAAACCGGGAGACAATGAACCTTTACCACTGTCATCAAAAAAGTTGAAGAAGTTAACATCAAAATCTTTGAAGTTGACATTTGTTGTTTTATATGCACCAACAGTTATTATAAAAGTTGGCATATGAACATTTTCCTTTTTCAGAATAGTCAAAGTCTCTCTGACTGAAACTGCACCTAGACTGTAACCATAAAGTTCATAATTTTTCTTTTTACTTTTTATCAATCTGACGGCTGAAGAAACTTGATTCGCACTGAACACATAAGGCTTCAAATTTCTTTTATGTGCAAATAAGATAAACGCCTCTGTGTCGAATTGTTCATCCATTCCTCTGAAACCAATGATAAAATCTTTAGCTATGACAGAAGAAGAAAGGAACAAAAATAACAGAATTAAATAACGCATAATCAATCTCCATTGTTAGAGGCACTCTCACCTGTTTAAGACCCAGTAAAATGGTCCCCTTGGAAGTTATTGCCACCACAGCAATGAGTGCAAGGGTTGGTATTACCTTGAGAGTTAGGCCGCTGGTTATGCACTTTCTTTCAGGCCTCTAACAATGGAGCGGGTAGAGAGAATCGAACTCTCACACTAACCTTGGCAAGGTCACAGGCTACCTTTACATCATACCCGCATAAAACCATATTGAAACACATTACTCATTTCCTTCGTCGCTCGGCAATGTGTTTTAATATGGAGCGGAGTGAGAGAATCGAACTCTCAACAACAGATTGGAAATCTGTAGTTTTACCATTAAACTAACCCCGCACTCTTAATTATGCTGCAAGACTTTTCAATCTATCAGCCGCATAAGATGCTGCAAACGCATTTGGTT
>SXGQ01266529.1_pt1 | contig 10549 bp, 18 predicted proteins | sample 3178371 | NCBI WGS metagenome assembly SXGQ01 (sample SAMN11356859, study PRJNA531348) | freshwater metagenome | isolation source: freshwater sample F1-20 | place: China: Fuxian Lake, Yuxi | collected 2017-12-25 | reverse complement strand
GGATACAACCTGACAACAGGCACATACTCCGCAGATGTCTTTGCTTTCCACAAAGATGTAGGCGACCAAACAGTAGCGAACGCAGATGCTCCGTTGAATCCACTTCGCGAGGCAACTGAATTCGTCACCAACCGCTTACTACTTCGTCGTGAACTTCAATTCGTTTCCGATTTCTTTACAACAGGAATCTGGGGAGACGATGTAACTGGTGTTGCTGGTGCTCCAAGTTCTGGCGAAACCAAGCAGTGGTCTGACTACACATCTTCAGACCCAATTGACGACATTGAGGCAGCAAAGAGCGAAGTTCTTTCTAACACAGGTATGGAGCCAAACACTCTTGTTCTTGGTTATGAAGTATTCCGCCAACTCAAGAATCACCCAGACCTAGTTGACCGCATCAAGTACACATCAAGCCAGACAATTACTGAGGACATGCTCGCTCGTATGTTTGACCTTGACCGCGTTCTTGTTGCTAAGGCAGTAAAGGCAACTAACAACGAAGGCGCTTCCGAGGCATATTCATTTGCTTACGGCAAGGCAGCACTTCTTGCTTATGTTGCTCCATCTCCTGGACTCTTGACTCCGTCTGCTGGATACACCTTCTCATGGACAGGTGTTTCAGGCGGTATCGGTTCAACAATTGGCGTAAGTTCTTTCCGTATGGAATCTCTAAAAGCAGAACGCGTTGAGGCAGAAATGTCATTTGATAACAAAGTTATCGGTGCAGACCTCGGCTACTTCTGGAACACAATCGTCGCGTAGTTAATTAAGTGAGGGGAGTGAGGGCTTGAAATCTCACTCCCCTCTATTATTTAGAAAAGGAAAATAAATGCCACAAGTAAATCGTATTTCACGCGGAGAAGTTTCAGTCGGCGGAATCATTGGCTCAACAGGCGATGTTACATACGGACTAGATTTTGGAACTGCCTCAGTAGACCCTGCGTCTATTGCTGCTACCACTCGCGGTTCAGTAACTTTCACCCTAACAGGCGCAAAGACCACCGATATCATTATTGTAAATCCACCTGCTGACCTAAATGATGATTTGATTTTTGCTGGTGCTGCTATTTCAGCAGACGACACAGTATCAATTTATCTTTACAACCCAACAGGTTCAGCAATCAACGACACAGCAAGAACATTTTCTTATGTGTGGATAGATATGACCGAATAACATGAAAGCAAAGATTCTTAAGCGAGTTGTCTATGAGGGTAAAACACTTAATCCCGGAGACATCGCAGACATTACAGAATGGCGTAATTCACGCACATTGTTGTCGGGTCGGTATCTTGAGATTCTTGACGAACAAGCAGAAGAAAAGAAGCCTTCTAGCGCGAAGTCTGCGAATGATGAGCCGAAAGTTCCTGCTAAAATAAAAGACAGTAAATCTGAATAATGATAGGGGCTTGTTCACTCAAGCCCTTATCTGAAAGTAGGAATCATGGCTCTATCTCATGGCATAGTTTCAGTAGCCACAACCGCGACACTTATTTCTGCTGCTGATGGAGGGCGTGACGGACAAACAGTTTTGGTTCAGAATCCAGCAGGCGGAGCAACAGTTTATCTTGGTGGAGCAGGTGTAACAACTGCTTCCTATGGATTTACGCTTGAAGGTGGAGTTGCTTTTGCTATTGATTTACAAGTAGGCGAAGCCCTTTACGGAGTTGTTGCCTCAAGTACACAAAATGTTAGCGCAATAAGACAAGGAGTCTAATAATGGGTATTTCGATTATTCAGAATCCAGTTCCAAAAGTCCTTGTAGATAGCAAGGGTGATATTTTTGTCGCCACATCGGACAATGTTGTCGCTCGTCTTGCCGTAGGTGCTAACGATACCTTGCTCACTGCTGATTCAAGTCAAAATAGCGGAGTAAAATGGTCGCTTCCATCAACCGCACAACAGGAAATCGCTTCCGTATTTTTCTTTAGTTAGGAGCAGTCATGGCGTTACCGAATAACCTAACTACGATTACTGTTACGGGAACTTATCTAGATATTGCTGGAGACCCTATTGCTGGTCAGGTCAGGTTCACTCCAAGAGCCGTTCTGAAAAATGTAACATCAAATGTTATTCTCATCAACTCTACGATTACTGTAACGCTTGACGCAAATGGAGCATTTTCACAAGCACTCGTTGCGACCAATGATACGGATGCTGCTCCACTCAACTTCACTTATGAAGTAGAAGAAGCCTTTATTGGCGGACGCACTTTTGATATTTTGCTACCTACTTCAACCGTAGGTGGAACTTTAGATTTAGCCGATGCTGCCCCTGCTGTTGCGGAAGATGGCGAAGGCTCGGAGTATATTACCGTAGCAGACTTTGACGCACTTGAAGCAAGAGTTGTTGTAGTTGAAGGTTTAGCAACTTCTGCTACTGCGTTATTTGGTAGCCTTACCTCAAATCTCAACTCTGCCATTGCCACATCAACCTCACATGTCACTTTAATAAACTCATACCTTAATTCTATCGGCAATATAAACGACAATAATGGCTCTATCTCATCTTTACTTTTCCCAAGTAGGGTAGCGTAATGGCTTTACCGAACAACATAACAACAATAACTCTGACAGGGCAATACATAGATTTCACGGGCGCAGCAATTGCGGGTCAGGTGATAATTACCATGCCCGAAATCTTGTTAAATGCCGCACAGAATAAAATAATTATTCCTTCATCTAAAACAGCAGTTCTTGACGCCAATGGAGCATTTTCATTGGTGGTTCCAGTTTCGAACGACGCTGACCTAGATGTTTATGATAACGCAAATAATACCTTTGCTTACACATTTGAAGAAGCCTTTATTGGTGGCTCAACCTATCAAATCACCTTGCTCGCAAGCCTTGGTGCGTCAGTAGACATAACAGATTTACGCACAACACAAACAGTTACATCCTACATACAGCCCGCTTCTCAGAATTTGTTTCCAGCACTGACAGCAAGAGTGACGCAAGAAGAAGAGGATTTAGACGATAGCCCATCGCTTGTGGCTGACCCGACCTATCAGAATTTGCTTTTATTTAGAGATACATACACAGACCTTACTAGCACTTTTGGAACATACTCGTCCGTAAATGGCACGGCATTGAATCCTGAACTGAACTTTACTGAGGCAAGAGTGAATCAAATTATTGACCGCATTGGAGATTTATACGATTACACCGCTTCGGTTTCAGAATTACGGGATACGACAGGAACTGGATTTTCAAGTGGGGTTTTGACGAACGCCACTTACCAAGGAGTAACAGCAAAATATGGTATCTATACTACTTTTGCCTCAGCCTTTGCCACTTATGCTTTAGCAGCCAACGGAGTTTCTTGGACATATGCCCAGATAGGTTCTTTAATTAGCGAAATCGGCGAAGCCCTTACTGGAACTGGAACCCTCACAGACAATTATCTATCAATTACCCGCACGAGCGTTGATGGCTCGTATGGGGCTTTCAACTTACAGGGCTTAACTTACGCGACCCTTGCTTCAACCTACGGTATTTATAGCGCCACGACAGGGCTCACTTTCTCATTCACTTACAGAGATACGGCTGATACACTTAGAGATGAGGCAAATCGTATTAACCGCCTCATGTTGATAGGGGCAAAATAATGTCTTTAGCGTATAAAGTATTAGGACAGAACTCGCCTTCTGCTACTACCGCAACAACTCTTTATACCTGCCCAGCACAAACTCAGTCAGTTGTTTCTTCTATTGTCGTGGTCAATCGTGGTGCTTCATCAGGGACTTTCAGGGTAGCAATCCGCCCGAATGCTGAAACCTTAGCAAATAAACACTATATAGCCTTTGACGAAACCCTTGCGAGCAACACGCGAGCAAATCTCACGCTTGGTATCACCATGGATGCTGCTGATATTGTTACCATTTATGCCTCGTCTGCTGATTTTTCATTTAACGCCTTTGGCGTAGAGATACAATAGGAGTTGACATGCCAACAACCGCAGGTGGTATTCGTTACCCAGCCTCGTCTGCCTCAATTAACATTCCTGGCGATTTACAAAATCTCGCTGAAGATGTTGAAACTTACATTACGGCTAATGCTGTAACAACTAGCGGAACTTTCACTCTTACAAACAAGACTCTAACTTCGCCTATTATTACTGGAGATGGCGTTGTATTTGAAGGTGCTACCGCAGATGCTTTTGAAACCGCATTGACAGTAGTTGACCCAACAGCAGACCGCGTAATTACCCTGCCGAACTCAACAGGAACAGTCTGTTTATTAGACGCAACGCAAACTTTATCCAATAAAACCATTGACAGTCCGACCTTTACTGGACAAGTAACAGGCTTGGAGTTGGCTTTCTCTCAAAGTATTGTATTTGAGGGGACAACCGCAGACGCAAGCGAATTGACTTTGACTGCTGGTGAGCCTACTGCCGACAGAGTAGTCACTTTGCCCAATGCGACTACGACTCTTGTAGGAACAGATACAACAGACACGCTTACAAACAAGACTCTGACAAGTCCCACTGTATCTGGGCTAACACTTTCAGATGCAAGTATTGTTTTTGAGGGTGCAACCGCAGACGCTTTTGAAACAACAATTACCGTCACAGACCCAACTGCTGACCGTACAATTACCTTCCCTAACGCAAGCGGTACTGTCGCTCTTGCTGACTCCGTGGACGCTACTGCAACTACTTTGTCAGGACTAGAAATCGCCGTGATTATGAGTGCGTTTTAGGTCAGGCATGTTGTATGATTTACCCTAGCGGAGTGGCTAACAAGGAGAAATAAATGGCAAATACAGCGAAGGCACTTTTCAGGGGTGCTGCAACAACAACCGTAACAACATTACTTTATACAGTTCCAGCAGCGACAACGACAGTGATTACAAGTATTGCTGTTTCAAATACCGCATCAACCGCAGGAACTTTTACTTTGTCTCTTGGTGCTTCTGGTTCAGAAGTTCTTTTGTTTGACGCAGTCGCTATCGCAGCCGACACAACAACTGTAATTGACTTAAAACAAGTATTGCCTGCTACTCATGTAATTGATGGTGGTGCTTCCGCAGCCACAATTAACTTCCACATCTCAGGAATGGAGATAGCATAAAATGGGTGTCGCTAATGTACCTGCTGCCTCTGCTGGCGGTGGCTTAGAGCCTTACTATCAGAAGTTCACTTCGTCTGGAACATTCACTTTACCTTCTGGCTATGGTGCTGCAAAGCCGCTTCTTGTAAACATTCAAGTAATTGGTGGCGGTGGCGGTGGGTCGCCTTATGCCGCAAACATAACTGGAAATGCCGATACTGCTACTGGCGGGTACAACCAGTACTTTGGAAGTGGCGCTACAACAACAATCAACTACAATGCTGTGAATTTCACTTTCAATGGTACAAACAACCAAAATGGTGCTGGTGGCGGTTCTGGTGGTTTAGCCCAAACACAGATGTATTTAACTTCTAACTTAACGATTACTGTTGGAGCGGCAGGCGCTAGACCAACCGTTAAAACACAAACTGCCAAATTGATAAATAATAGTAATCGTGCCTCAAACGATACCGTTCCTCAAACATGGTACTGGGACGGTACTGATAACGGATTAACAGTTATTACTATGAATACTCCTGGGGGTTCAGGTGGAACATCAACAGCAGGTTCTGTTAGTGCTTCAGGCGGCTCGGGAGCGACTGCTGGTAATCTTGATTACAGTTGCCAAGTCACAACAAACGCTGGGCGCACTGGTTTGACTGGAACGACAAATGGCGTTACACCTGTTTACACTGGCAATACTATAAACAGTTCTACTAACGCTGGTGGTGGTTCTCCTTCAGGTACGGCTGGGAGTGCTACTCCTTTACTTGGAACAATTGCTGGTGGTAGCGGTACTTCAACTGCTGTATTTGGCTCGTATGGAATTGGTGGTATTAAAACTGATGGAGCCACTTCAACAGGCGTAGAAGGCACAGGTGGCGGTTTTGGTTCTATTGGTGCTTCGGGCGCAGTAATTCTTACATGGTGGGAGTAAAAATGAGTAAAGAAACTTTCGCAATTATCAACGATAAAGACCAAGTAGTTAATCACATTTTGGTCGATAAAGATGCCCCTGACTTTGAACAAGTTATGGCAGACCAACTTGCTCATTGGGGCTGTGTCCGTTATGTTGAAACAACACCAGACCAAAGTATTATTCTTGACCCCTCTCCGACTGTGTGGACTACACATACAGAACAAGATGGTTTTATTCTTCCTGAAGGTCTAACAAATCAAGAAATCAAACCAGCACCACTTGACCCAGCAAACATTCCTCACCCAACAGTCAAGATTGGTGGGCGTATCTACCCTGCTGACTCTTTGCTCATAAAAGAGAACGCAAGTAATCGCCCTGATGGTTGGGTATTGCCAGAAGACGCTCAAGAAGTATCTTTAGCAGACGCTGAGTAAATCTCTTTAACTTTAGCGAGAAACCCCATAGTATTTACTTATGGGGTTTTTTCGTTCTAAAGTAATTACCTTTCAGCCTTTTGATGAGTATGTAGAGGCTTCTCAGTCTGCTCCAGTAAGTGCTTCTGTATGTATTCCTGACTGGTATAAAAAACTACCTCGCTACGTCAATAATTCTGATAAGCCTATAAAGTCGCTTGGGCATAAAGACTTAAAGACTTGTGTGCCTTTCAGGGACGCAATGATTACTGGATATATGATTTTGTTGCCAGCCGACATAGAAGTTTGTATTGCAGCAGATGGCGATGTAGATGTTTTCCATAATCCTCAACTCACCTTCAAGGTTGTTGAAAAACGCGGTGCTTTGACAGAACAGAATCAAGGATTTGGTATGCCTAATCCAATTGGCACTGTTCCGATAATGTTCGCTTGGAGTGCTTTGTTTGGTGTATTGACTGACAAAAAAGACTCTGTTCTGATTACACACCCCTTAAATCGCAATGACCTTCCCTTCGTCACAACTTCTGGAATTATTGACTCTGGTTATTTTCAAATGTCGGGCAACATTCCGTTTTTCATAAAAGAAGGATTCAAAGGTGTAATACCAAAAGGCACGCCAATTGCCCAAGTAATCCCGTTTAAGCGTGAAAATTGGATAAGCCGACACATACCAAGTGACCGTAAAGCGTATGCTCTGTTTATGACTTTGCGCGACACATACCTAGATAGTTTTTACAGTCGCTTCATGCGTCAGCCAAGAAGTTACAAATGAAAACAGTTTATTGGTCTCCGTTCTTTCCGTCAGAGCAGTATCCGTCCGTACAACTGATGTATGAAACTCCCGACCCGTTACTGCCAGACCTTTTGCCTCGCCGTAACAAAGAAGCCAATGGCGATAATTGGTTTCAGTGCCATGCTTTTTTAGGAGCAGTCAAAAATACTTTTGTTCTTAGGATTCCGTTTGATGTTGCTTTTGGATTGGATTCAGAACTTGGTGTATTTCCCATAGATAGCGACCCAGAAAACATGCAGTTTGTAGCCATGAAACAGCCGTCCGTAATCGGTGCTTACACTTTCGCTGTAAGGGGTAACTGGATTTTTTGGTCAGAAGATTCCCTTGAAATGACGACCAGCCCTGCCTATTATCATAAGAAAGTATTTAATGGTTATTACATAGGTGGCACAATGGACATTGGCAAATGGTTTCGTCCCATTGAAGGGGCAACCCAACTTGATGTAGGCATAAATACAGTTTCGTTTAAGCGCAATGACCCAATAGCGTATGTGAAGTTTAATACTGACGAGCCCGTAAAATTACAGAGGTTTTATCTGACAAAAGAACTAGAGGAATTATCGTGGGGCTGTATCAAGTATAAGCGTTATGAGCCCCACCGAGCCTTGCCATTCCTTTATGATAAGTTTCGTCAAAGAGGGCTAGACAAAATTATCACCCGTGAAATAAAAAGAAATGTGGTTGAATAATGGCAGAACAAAAAATAACCTTCACTCTTGATTTTGGAAACGAATGGATACCTAAAGAGTATTATCCTGTCGCTGGTATCAAAGCCGTTCCTAACTGGTATAAAGAGATGCAAACCAGTTTTGCCAAAAAGAAAACAGAATCACGCGAGGTTCGTCAGTCTCAAACAATAAAAAGATGTATGCCAGTGCTTGACGCGATTACTGCTGGCTACATTATGAAACTTCACACAGACCTGTTCGTTAAATACACAGACGGAGTAGTTGGTTTTGAGTGGGCGCACGATACGCACGATACAGTTTCGTTTCACCCTGCTTACCAATTGGTTAATTACCGCGAATTAGATTTACCCAACGGCGCACCTAAGTTACGAAACCCGTGGGGGATAAAAACACCTAAAGGTTATTCATGCCTGTTTATACCGCCTACACACAGACCTGCTAGTGGTATTAGAATCCTTGAAGGTTATGTTGATACTGACGTTTATACAAACCCTGTTCAGTTTCCCTTTCTTGTAGATGAAGGCTTTACAGGAACTATTCCTGCTGGTACTGCTATCGCCCAAGTAATTCCATTCAAGCGAGATGCTTTCCGTATGGAGTTTGGTGACGTTAAGGAAAGAACAGAAAATGACGGCGTAGCAAAGTTGTTGCGCTCCACTTGGATAAACGGATACAGAAATAAGTTCCGAGCGAAAAAGGAATACCTATGATTGTTTATTACGCAACAGATTATGAGATGAAAAAAGTTTATAGCGACCTTCAAGAGCGTAGAACAACAAATGACAACCCTGCAAACTTCTTGTCCTGTCCTGCCGTCAGAGACAGTTGGCATAATGTATTTATGTTTTCGCCCAAGAAAACAAGCGAAGTGACTTATGTGCGTGACTTAGTGCTTCGGACAGAGGATTTGCCCGTAAGTCAGGGCAGGAAGCCGCACTTGGCTGGGACTAACATTTTTAATCTTGATTCGCCGTCTTATTTTTTTGCTGAGGAATCTCTGAAAATCAAAGTGACTGCGCCGTATTTCCATAATGTTGACTACCAAAAAAAGGGAACATTCATTGGTGGTATTTTTGACATTGGGCGTTGGTTCAGACCAATTGAGTCTGAAATCATCACATGGGACGAAAAAGGCGAAATAACCTTTACCGAGGGTCAGCCTTTGTTCTATGTAGAGTTCCTGACTGACCTGACTGTGACCCCAAAAAGATTTGTTGCTAATCCAATTATTCAACACCTTGCCAGCACTCTAGTGAACTCACCATTTCAGAATGTTGAGAATCTACAAGGTACGCTTGAGAGTAGGTATCAAGCCTTTGAGAAGTCCAGTTATCGTAAAGGTCTGCTTGGTGAAATCCGTGACGCTTTGGTGTCCGAAGGCTAAGTGCCGTATTGCTGATGTAAGATAGATACATGGCTTTTACCTATGTAGCACCCACAACTGACCGCGATAAGGTGCGTTTTCTAATTGGCGATACTGAAAGCGCAGATGCCCATTTCCAAGATGAGGAAATCACTTATCTACTTACAACTCACGGAAATGTCTTTGATGCCGCGATAGCAGGAGCAGAACTTATTGCTGGTCGTTATGCCCACAGAAGCAACTACTCACGCAGTATCGGCGACCTAAGTATCTCCGAATCATACGGCACATCAGCAGCAGAGTTCCGCGAACTAGCAAGAACTTTGACTGCCCAAAGAGATGGTTTGTTTCCGCCTTCAATTAAGGTCAATGCTCAGGCTATTGTCGCTACCGCAAAGAAAGTTGTTTCAGAGTATAAGTCGGATTTCTATACAGGAATACACGACTACACAGTCTAGGAGGCTCTCATGAGTTATGTCGCTGGAAGCCCGAATCACTGGACTGAGGACATGACTGATACAGTCGTTGTCTATAAAGCAAGTGGAATCAACAATTACGGCGCGAAAACAATTGCTGCACAAGGAACTACTTTCAATTGTCGCGTCATGTCTAACATCACGATAAAGCGAGATGACCAAGGTATTGAAATTACAGAACCGGGAACTCTCTACATTATGTCTGATGCCGATATTGAAATCGGAGATAGAATTGACCTTGCTGGAACTGCTCCAGAACCAAGAATTGTTGAAGTAGATAAGATAAACTACAGCGCGAACGGAACGACAACAGTTCATCACACCAAGGTTAGATTTGGAGCAATTTAATGCCAAAGCAGACTATTGAGGTTGATTCAAAAGAACTTACCAAAATCCTTGTTCGTGGCGGTGCGCTAGCAGGCATGGCTCTTTCAGCAGCCCTGTATAAAGAAGCAGCAACCATCTTTGAAGAAAGTCAAGACGAAGTTCCACTTGATACAGGTAATCTCAGAGCATCAGGCAAACTGGGCTTACCTCAAGTTCAGGGTAATGAATTGGTAGTTGAAATTACCTATGGCGGTGCGGCAGCAGATTACGCTCTTATTGTTCATGAGGATATGGAGCGAAACTACCGAAATGGTAAGAAATCTAAGTATCTGGAAGACCCTGCTAAAAGGCGTCTTGAGGGCATGTCGGGGCGTTTATTAAAATCGGTTAAAAAGGCTATGGGAATCTAAATGGCGACCGTATTAGAGGCTCTGGGGGCTTATATTGACACGAATAGAGGCGACCTGACGATAGGAACTAATCTTTTCCTTTCCAAG
>SXGQ01180781.1_pt1 | contig 10550 bp, 9 predicted proteins | sample 3178371 | NCBI WGS metagenome assembly SXGQ01 (sample SAMN11356859, study PRJNA531348) | freshwater metagenome | isolation source: freshwater sample F1-20 | place: China: Fuxian Lake, Yuxi | collected 2017-12-25 | reverse complement strand
GATCGACATCTGCGACTTCGCCGTAGGGTTGTCGCGTCAGTTGTACGGGCTGACCATCGTATCGGAGCGACCGGGTCATCGCATGATGGAGACATGGCATCCACTCGGGCCCTGTCTCGTCATCTCCGCGTTCAATTTTCCCGTGGCCGTGTGGGCGTGGAATGCGGCGCTTGCGCTGGTCTGTGGCAACTCGGTGATTTGGAAACCATCGGAAAAAACCCCGCTGACGGCGCTGGCGACGATGCGGATCTTCGAGCGGGCACTTGAGCGTTTCGGTTCCGGTGCGCCCGAGGGACTCGTGCAATGCGTGATCGGCGGTGCGGCCCATGGTGAGCAACTCGTCGATTCATTGCAGATCCCACTGGTGTCGGCCACGGGTTCAACGCGCATGGGTGCATTGGTGGCACCTCGGGTGGCGGCTCGCTTTGGTCGCAGTATCCTCGAGCTCGGCGGCAATAACGCCATGATCGTCGCGCCGAGCGCCGATCTTGATATGGCGACTCGTGCCATCGTCTTTTCGGCGGTGGGAACCGCAGGGCAGCGGTGCACGAGCTTGCGCCGTCTCATCGTGCATCGCAGCATCCGTGAAGCATTGCTAGAGCGTTTGAAAAAAGCCTACGCGAGCCTGCGGATCGGCGATCCGCGCGAGACTGGCACGTTGATCGGGCCGCTGATCGATGCGGCCGCTGGCGAGCGTATGCAGGCCGCGTTGTCGGCTGCCCGTGCCGAAGGTGGTGTCGTGCATGGCGGGCAGTTGCGACGCTCCGGTGTGCCCGCGGGCGGATGTTACGTCGAGCCTGCGCTCGTCGAGATGCCCGCGCAGAGTGCCATCGTTCGCGAGGAGACTTTCGCGCCGATCCTCTACGTTCTGTCCTATGACACGCTCGATGAGGCGATTGCGTTGCAGAATGCGGTCACGCAGGGGCTCTCGTCCTGCATTTTCACGCTCGATCTGCGCGAAGCCGAACGCTTCCTCGCTGCGGCGGGCTCCGATTGCGGCATTGCGAACGTCAATATCGGCCCCTCCGGTGCCGAGATCGGTGGCGCATTTGGCGGCGAGAAGGCCACGGGCGGTGGCCGCGAAAGCGGCTCGGACTCGTGGAAGGGGTACATGCGACGACAGACGGCGACCGTGAACTACTCGGCGGCGCTGCCGCTGGCGCAAGGCGTCAGTTTCGACATCTAGAACCGATCGGGAGACTGCTCTATGAGCCTGCACAAGATTGCCGTTCTGGGCCTCGGCAAGGTCGGTCACTTGGCCGCCGAGTTGCTGCACGACGCGGGTTTCGCTGTGACGCCAATAGATCTGCGCGCCACGGACTCTTCGACGCTGCCGGTGCGCGTCGTCGACGTCGCTAACCCAGAGGCCTTGCGTGGCGCGCTGGAGGGCCAGCACGCGGTGCTGTCCTGCTTGCCTTATGCACTCAACAAGTCGGTGTCGAGCGTGGCGCACGCGCTCGGACTGCATTACTTCGATCTCACCGAGGACGTGCCGACGACGCGACACATTCGTGAGTTGGCAGCGGACGGACGTTGCCTCATGGCGCCGCAGTGCGGCCTTGCCCCGGGTTTCATTGGTATCGTCGGTGCGCACCTGGCCGGGCAGTTCGAGCGAGTGCGTTCGATTCGCTTGCGAGTGGGCGCTTTGCCGCAGAATCCGACTGGACTGCTGGGTTACGCGTTCAACTGGTCGCCCGAAGGCGTGGTGAACGAGTACCTCAATGATTGCGAGGTGATCGAAGAGGGCGTGATCAAATCGGTCTCGGCGATGGAGTGGATCGAAACGCTCTATATCGATGGCGTGAAGCTCGAGGCGTTCACGACCTCGGGCGGTCTCGGCACCATGTGCGAGACTTTTCTCGGGCGCGTCGAGAACCTCGATTACAAGACGATGCGCTACCCGGGTCACGTGCAGTTGATGAATTTCTTCTTCCACGAACTGCTCATGCGCGAACATCGGGATCTCGCGGGACAGATCCTCTCGAATGCCAAGCCACCGGTCGATGCGGATGTGGTCTACGTGCACGCGGCCGCTGAGGGATGGCAGGGCGGACGCTTGCAGCGCAAGGAATTCGTTAAGGCGTACTACCCGAAGATCATCGGCGGTCGATCGCGAACTGCGATTGCCTGGACCACCTCCGCTTCGGTCGTTGCCGTTATCGAGATGGTGCGCGCGGGTCAGCTCCCGGATCGTGGATACCTCAAGCAAGAAAGCATTCCGCTTGCGCCCTGGCTCGCCACGCGCACGGGCGCCTTGTTCGATACCCGCGAATGACCGCCGCCACTCGTCGTCGTGTTCTGCTCGTGTTGGTGCCGCTGCTGGCGGTGTTGGCGGGCCTCGTCGTGTGGGCGAGTGGGGGGCAGCGGATCGAGACGGACAACGCGTATCTCAAATCCGATCTGGTGCCCATTCATCCCGAAGTCGACGCGCAGGTCACCGAGGTGCTCGTTGAGGAAACTGCGGTAGTGCAGGCGGGTCAGACGGTGATTCGACTGGATGTTGCCTCGTTGAAAATCGAACTCGAACGGGGCGAGGCGCGACTGGCTACGGTCAGGGAGGATTTGCTCGCGCTCGAGCGGCAGTATCGGCAGCGGCGCGACGAGCTGGCGCTGGCGGAAGAGCAACGGAGCTTTGCCGAGCGTGAGCTCGCCCGTCAGCGGGAACTCGTCGGCGCCAAACTGAGCCCCGCGACGCGGCTCGAACTGGCCGAGCATGAAGTGCTGCAGGCGCGCGGGCGGGTCGAGATCCTGCGTCAAGGTATCGAAGAGATGCGCATCCGGCTTGGGCCGATGCTGCAGGGCAACTCGGCCGATCACCCGTTGCTACGAGCGGCGGCTGCCGAACGCGATGCGGCCATGTTGCATCTGGCGCGGGCGCAGATCGTTGCGCCGTTGTCCGGTCGTGTCGTCAAACTGCCGGAGCGGGGCGCCATGGCGCGTCGCGGCACACCACTGTTTACATTGGTGCGCTCCGAGAACATCTGGGTCGAGGCGAATTTCAAAGAAACCCAGCTCGATCGGCTGCGCGCGGGGCAGCCGGTGGTCATTCGGCTCGACAGTTATCCGGACGCCGAATGGCGAGGGCACGTGCACACCATCAGTCCGGCGAGCGGTGCGGAGTTCGCCGTCCTGCCACCGCAAAACGCCTCGGGTAATTGGGTGAAGGTCGTGCAGCGCGTCCCCGTGCGAATCGCTATCGATGAAGGCCCCGCCGATTTGCCACTGCGCGCCGGCACGAGTGCCTCAGTCAGCGTCGATGCGCAGTCGGGCAACCGGTTGTCGCGTCTGCTCGGATCGCTTTGATGCAGCGACTGCTGCTCACAGCGAGCACGATGCTCGCCGTGTTGCTGTATGCCATCGACACCACGGTGGCCAATGTTGCTCTGCCGGTGTTGCAGGGCAACTTGTCCGCGACGCGCGAACAAGCCTCCTGGGTACTTACGTCTTACCTGATCGCCAGTGCCGTGGCGCTGCCGGCGCTTGCAGCGCTCGAGTCGCGTCTCGGTTTGCGGCGGGCGTTCCTGCTGGCCATTGGAGGCTTTGGCGTCGCCTCGATTTGCTGTGGACTTGCGCCCAACATCGAGTCGCTGGTCGCAGCGCGATTTCTGCAGGGGCTCTGCGGCGCCGTACTGATCCCGCTGGGACAGACGGCACTGCAGAACGCGTATCCGCGCGAGTTGCTGGCGCGCGCGTTCGCCGTGCTGGGGGTCGGTGTGATGGTGGGTCCCGTGGTCGGCCCGTGGCTCGGTGGATGGCTGACGGAAAACTTTGGTTGGCGCTCCGTGTTCTTCATCAACGCACCGTTTCTACTCATGGCGCTTGGCGGCATGTGGTTTACCTTGCGGGGCGAGGCAGCCACGTCGCCGCGGCCATTCGATCGGCTCGGATTCGTGCTGCTTGCCGTGTGTCTCGTGGGCCTGCAGCTCGCCATAGATCGGGGCGAGCAACTCGACTGGTTCGACTCGCCGGAGATCGTCATCGAGGTGTTCATCGCGGGTATCGCGGGTTACATGTTCATCGTCCATGCATTGACCACTCGAGATACGTTGTTCTCCTCGCAGCTGCTGCGGAATCGTAATTTCATGATCGGCTTGCTGATGGCCGTGTGCGTGGGCTGGCCGTTCATGGGGGCGATGGTTCTGTTGCCTCAATTCCTCCAGGAGGTCCAGGGCTACAACGTGATGGGGGCAGGAGTGCTGATGGCACCGCGAGGGTTGGGGCTGATGGTCGCCATGGCCGTGCTTGGCCGCTACGCCGGGCTGCTCGATCCGCGCCGGGTGCTATCTCTCGGCGCGCTGCTGAGCGCAGCGGGATTAATGGCTTTCGCCTTCGCGCCTGCCGATGCCCCGGCGACCTGGTTGACTCTGTGGCTGCTGGTGCAGGGGGCGGGGCTCGGGCTGATTTTCGTACCCATCAACACGGTGTCGTTTGTCACGCTGGCATCCGCACTGCGCACCGAAGGTGCGGCGCTGATGACGCTCGCCCGAAACATCGGCGGAAGTCTGGGTGTCGCGCTGATCGTGCGGGGCATCTCGCAGGATGTCACCGCCAACGCCCAACGCCTCTCCAGCATCGCCCAGGTTTCCGAGGTGCAGGCGCAGCCGAGTTCTCTGGCTTGGCTGCTGGGCGAGATTCACCGCGAGGCCTTGGTGATCGCCTACTCCAACCAGTACGTGCTGTTGACGATCATGCCGCTATTACTGCTGCCGCTCGTGTGGCTGACGGTCACGCCTCGCGGCGATCGCCCTGGGGGTACGCGATCCGACCAGCAAACGAGCGAGCTGCCGCCGCATTGAGGTCGGTGCATTGAGTGTGGTTTGTCGCGATACGGCACGCCGCGTACCATCGCCACGTGCCTGCAGAGCCTCTTTCACAACCGCGAAGTTCATGGTGGGTTCGCGCGCTCGCTTCGTTGCCGATGCCGGTGTTGCACGCGCTGGCGACGTTGCTGGCATGGCTTGCGATGCACGTGTTTCCGTACCAGCCGCAGAGGATCCGCGACAGCCTGCGCATTGCCTTTCCGCAACTCGACGCCGCGGCTCTCGAGCGTTTGCGCGCCGCGCACTATCGAAGCTTCGCCGATGTTCTCGTGGAGATCGTCAAGTCGGCCGCCATCGCCGGTGAGGATCTCGATGCGCGCATGCGCTTCGTCAATCTGGACGCACTGCGTGGGCCGGTTCGTGCGGGTACTCCGGTGCTCATCGTTGCGGCGCACCAATGCAATTGGGAATGGATCCTGCTCGGCCTTTCGCGTCAGCTCGGCGTACCGCTCGATGCGGCCTACAAGCCGTTGGTCAACGGTTGGGCCGACCGCGAGATGCTGGCCTTGCGCAGTCGCTTCGGAGCGCGGATGGTCGCCTCCGGCGTGCTGATGCGCGACATGATCGCGCGACGCCGCGTGCCGCGCGTGGTGGCCTTGGTGGCCGATCAAGAGCCCGTGTCGAGCGAGCGGCGTCACTGGACACGGTTCCTGAATCGCGACACGGCGTTCTTCATGGGTCCAGACGTGCTCGTCACCTCGTTTGGCTATCCGGCGTTTTTCGTCGCGATCCGTCGTACGGGTCGCGGTGCCTACGAGGTGTGCTTCGAGTCGTTGTGGCAACCCGGGGAGGCGCTGCAACCGGGTGAGTTCACCGAGCGTTACGCCCGCCGCGTCGAGCAGCAGATCCGCGAGAGTCCGGCGGACTGGCCCTGGTCCTACAAGCGCTGGCGGCTGAGCCCGGACGCTGCGCCGGCTTGCCCGCGCGACGACGATTCCGCAGAATCCGCCGCACCGTGAGCGACCCCAAACACAGAGCCCGAGCCGTTTGCCGCATTCTTGTGATCCGGCCCAACCACCGGCTCGGCAACAACGTGCTGCTCACGCCGTTGCTGGCGGAACTCGAGACTCTTTTTCCGGGTGCCGAGGTCGAGGTGTTGACGGGCGGTGGCGCCGCGAGGTTCGTGTTCGCCGGGTTCAAACGGGTCACCACGGTGCACGCTTTTCCGAATTGGAGCTTCATCCGACCGCACACGGTCCTGACCATCCTGCAACGAATTCGCAAGACGCGTTACGACCTCGCCATCGATGCTTCGGTGAGATCGCGCAGCGGCCGATTCCTACTCGGCCTCGTCACGGCGCGTTATCGCATCGGCTATGCGTGGGGCAGCGGGTGGCGCGATCGCTGCTTGAGTCATGCCGTATCGCGCGGTGGCGAGCCGCCGCACATGGCACTGACGGCAGCGCATTTGGTGCGAGCTGCCTTGGGTCACGAGTTGTCGCTGCCGGCGTCGAACGAGGCTCCGCCATTGCTCGATGTGCGGGTCTCCTCGGGTGAGCGTGCCGAGGCGAGTGCGCTCGTTGCTCGGGTGCTGGCGGCTTCAGGTCGCTCAGCCTCAAGCACAACGGCAGGCGATGGCGGACGGATGCTGGTGAGCCTGTATCCGTTCGCCACGGCAGCGAAAAATTATCCGGAGCAGTGGTGGCTGCAAGTGGCCGAGGGCGTGCGCGCGCTGTCACCCCGCATCGACGTCGTCGAAATTGTTCCGGGCGACGGCCGATCGCGCCTGCAGGGCGCGGTACCCGCCCTGTACTCAACGCGCATTCGCGAACTTGCGGCCGTGATCGGTCAGAGCCGGTTATTCGTCTCAGGCGATTGCGGCGTCATGCACCTCGGCAGTGGCGCAGGCACTCAGGTGCTGGGGCTCTTCAAGGTGACCGACCCTTCGGTCTACGCGCCCTACGGTCGTGGCAGTGAGGGTTTTGCCGCCAGCGATGCGGATCCGGCAGCGGTCGTCAGGCGAGTGGGGGATTTGCTGGGTCTGGCTTGACCCGCGAATCGCCCCGCGACGCTTCGCCAAGGCAGCGAAGCGTCGCGAGTTCGATCGAACGATCGTTAGAACGGCAGGCCGTGCGCCGAGCCGCCCATGCACAGCAGCATGGGGAAGGAGAGCAGGAAGTTCACGCGTGAGGTGAGCGTGGCGGTGCGACGCGCCTTGGCCTTCTCTTCATCGGTGGCGGGGACGACGCCGATGACCTTTTTCTGGTTTGGCCAGATCAGTACCCACACGTTGAACAGCATGATGGTGCCGAGCCACACGCCGATGCCGATCACTTCGCTGCCGGGTTGCAGCGTGAATGCATCCATGAAGCGTCCACCGAGCAGCCATCCGCCCGTGAGCCAGGTCGCCACGGCAGCCCAGCGGAACCACAGCAGCGCGCGCGGCGCGACGTACTTGACGATGCCTGCGCCACCGGGGCCGCCCTTGTCGGCGTTGGCCGCCGCAAGTGCGGGGATCTGCGCGACGTTGAAGTAGTAGAGCAGACCGATCCAGAAAATGCCGGTGACGATGTGTGCCCAGCGACCGAGCGAGAGGTGGCTGAATTCGCCACCGGGTGTATTCGGCAGGACCATGACGACGATGGCGAACAACACGCCGAGCGTGACGGTGGTGCCGACGCTATCCAAAGGGTTCTTCATGATGAGATTAAGCTCCGAGATGTTCTGAAGAGGTTCTGAACGATTTGAAGAATAGGCGAGCAACCCCCATAATTCAACGCGTCTCATTGCTTGCGACAGACCTAAGGAAGGGCGATGTCGTTCACCGGAACAGATCAGCGAGCGCGGCCGATGTCGCCGTGTATCAGTGTGTGTGCGCTCGATGCCAGTGGGTATTGCGCCGGATGCTTGCGCACCCGCGACGAAATCTCCCGGTGGATCAGACTTTCAGCCGACGAGCAGTGGGCGTTGTTGAGCGAACTTGATGAGCGACGGGCGGCGCGCCAGCAGAGCTCGCGCGGTGCAGGAGGTTAATTCGATGGATGTCAACGAACGTATACAGTCCCAACTGTCAGCCGCCCCGGTCGTGCTGTTCATGAAAGGCACGCCCGACTTTCCGCAGTGCGGGTTCTCGGCGCAGGCAGTGAGTGCCCTGCGCGCCTGCGGTGCGAGCTTCCACACCGTCAATATTTTCGAGGATCCGGAGTTGCGCGAAGCGCTGAAGCGGATTTCGAACTGGCCGACTTACCCGCAGTTGTACGTCAAGGGCGAACTGCTCGGTGGCTGCGACATCACGCTCGAGATGTTCCGCAGCGGCGAGCTGCAAAAGGCCCTCGCCGAGGCGGGCGCCGTCGGTTAAGGCTGTTCGGCCGCGACGGGGGACGTCGGATCAACGCCGTTCGATGGGGCGGCAGGCTCCTCGATCCAGCCCAACTCGCGTACTCGTTTCTCGGCTTCGAGATAGCTCGGCAGGCAGAAGTTGCAGACCTTGCAAAAGAGGTCCGCCGTGCGCTCGGCGTCATAGGCCGCCGCATGTGCGGCCGATGAGTCCCACTGGAGTCCGCTTGCCAGGGTCGCTTTGGCGAGCACCGTCTGGCCGAGCGCAGCGCCCGCCAGCGTCACGGTGTCGAAGCTCGAAAACGGGTGAAACGGATTGCGCTTTATGTCGGCACGCGCCACGGCCGCGTTCAGAAAGCCCAGATCAAACGATGCGTTGTGACCGACCAGAATCGCGCGCTTGCAACCGTGGCGACGCACGGCCTCGCGCACTTCCTTGAAGATGCGACCGAGGGCGTCTTTTTCGTCGATGGCGGGGCGCAGCGGGTGGAATGGATCGATTCCAGTGACGGCGAGTGAGGCCGGCACGATTTTGGAACCCTCGAATGGCTTGACGTGATACGAGTGCGTCGCACCACGTTGCAGCGTCCCATCGGGTGCAATCTCGACGATGACGGCGGCAATCTCGAGTAGTGCGTCCGTTGCGCAGTTCAAACCGCCGGTCTCGACGTCGACCACCACCGGCAGGAAGCCCCGAAAGCGGCGCGCCAGCGGTGATTCTGCCGCGGGGATGGTCGGTGCGGATTCGCTCACGATTCGACGAGCTGCCAGGACAAGGTTTCACCGGCGCGCATCGGGACGACCGTGCCCGAACCGAAGGCATAGGCCTGCGGTACCTGCCAATTCGTGCGTCGCAGGGTGACGGTCGTCGTATTGCGCGGCAGTCGGTAGAAATCGGGGCCGTTCAGACTCGCAAAGGCCTCGAGACGGTCGAGTCGACCCATGCGCTCGAAGGCCTCGGCGTAGAGTTCCAGTGCCGCATGCGCCGAGTAGATGCCTGCGCAACCACAGGCGGCTTCCTTGGTGTGTCGCTCGTGCGGCGCGGAGTCCGTGCCGAGGAAAAATCGCCGATGGCCGCTGGTCGCCGCCTCAAGCAACGCCTGCCGATCGGGTTCGGTCTTGAGCACCGGCAGGCAGTAGAAGTGCGGGCGGATGCCACCGCGGAACATCTCGTTGCGGTTGTAGAGCAGGTGCTGCGGCGTAATCGTCGCCGCAATGCCCTCGCGTGCGTTTTGCACGAACTCCACCGCTGCGGCGGTGGTGATGTGCTCGAAAATCACGCGTAATCCAGGGTGTCGCGCCACCAGAGGGCGCAGGGTTCGTTCGATGAACTCGCGCTCCCGGTCGAACACGTCGATCTCATCGGCGGTGACCTCACCGTGAATCTGCAACGGCAGGTTGCGTTCGGCCATGCGCGCGAGCACCGCGTCGATCCGGCCGATGTCGGTCACGCCCGCATCGCTGTGGGTCGTGGCGCCCGCCGGGTAGAGCTTGCACCCGATCACGAAACCGCTGTCGCAGGCCCGGTCGATCTCCTCGGGGGAGGTGCGGTCAGTGAGGTAGAGCGTCATTAAAGGCTCGAAATCCGAGCCCGTTGGACGTGCTGCCAGAATGCGCTGCCGATATTCCGCCGCCAGGGCCGTGGTGGTGACCGGCGGCTTGAGATTCGGCATCACGACGGCCCGGGCAAACTGTCGGGCTGTATGCGGCAGGACTGCACGCAGCGCTTCGCCGTCGCGCAGATGCAGGTGCCAGTCATCCGGGCGGAGCAGGGTCAGGTGATCGTGCATGCGAGTACGAGATGCTAGCACAGCGAACCCGGTAGGCCGGGGGGCGTAAAAAAGTTAACATTACGGTTTTCACAAACTCGATCGTTGCGAGACGATGGATAGGACGGGGGTTATGTCCGACACGCAGCATCAAGATCTCGATCCGGGCGAAACTCGCGAGTGGCTGGAGTCGATCGACTCCGTGCTCAAGGCACATGGGCCCGAGCGCGCGCATTTTCTGCTCGAGCGGCTGATTGATCACACGCGCCGTTCGGGCGCGTATCTGCCGTTCAAACCTAACACGGCCTACCTGAACACGATTTCCACTGGCCAACAGCCAGACTACCCGGGTAATCGCGAGGTCGAGCGACGCCTCGAGGCCTACATCCGCTGGAATGCGATGGCCATGGTGGTACAGGCAAACCGCATCTCCTCCGAGTACGGCGGTCACATCGCGACCTACGCGTCGGCGGCGACTCTGTACGAGGTCGGCTTTAACCATTTCTGGCGCGCATCGACGGCAACGCACCCTGGCGACATGATTTTTGTCCAGGGTCATGCGTCGCCCGGCATTTATGCCCGCGCGTATCTCGAAGGGCGGCTCACGGAAGACCAGTTGCGACATTTCCGACAGGAAGTCGCCGGTGACGGTTTGTCGTCCTATCCGCATCCGTGGTTGATGCCG
>SXGQ01630531.1_pt1 | contig 10551 bp, 9 predicted proteins | sample 3178371 | NCBI WGS metagenome assembly SXGQ01 (sample SAMN11356859, study PRJNA531348) | freshwater metagenome | isolation source: freshwater sample F1-20 | place: China: Fuxian Lake, Yuxi | collected 2017-12-25 | reverse complement strand
TGCGCTACCTCAACGCCAGCTTCGGCACCGGCTCCAACAGCTACGACTGGGAAACCCTCTTCGCCTCCTACCGCTACGACACCGGCTCAGGCCTCTACCAGGTCCGCTACCGCTACTACCACACAGGTCTCGGACGATGGGTGTCTAGAGACCCCCTATTCACTGCCACAGATATAGAAACGCCACTTGTAGATTCCCAAATCGCAATCATTTTGTCGTCTAGCAGATATACTGCCGATAATTCTATACTTTATAAATACGCTCTTAATGCCCCAACTTTCTACGTTGATCCTTCCGGTTTATTTGGATGCACTCCCGACCCATGTAAAGATACTTGCGAGAGGGCCTACAATAATGCCTCACCCGAGGAGAAGAAGAAACTCTATGGTGGCGTTGTCTGCTGCCGCGGCAAGGCTTACGCTTGCGTTTGGAGTCGAGCGACAACTTCGGAGGAAGATAGGATTTTTCAAAAATGCGCCAGAGTGCATGAAGAATCCCATGTGCGCGACGCTGATTGTACCGGAAAACCTGATGACACACTCGCAATGGATACTGATCCTCACAGTCTCAGACAAAGTGAGTGTAGAGCTTGGCAGGCACAATTCAGATGTGCAAAAGAAGCGTGGTCCAATTGCTCAACAGCTCAATGCAGGAATGCAGCCCTCAATCAAGTTTTATTCGCAAGATCAGGAGTGCGCGAAAACTGCCAATCCACAAACCAAAGATAAAAATGGACTATAGACTTTTATTGGCATTATTGGCCTTCTGCTTTATACCCATTCAGGCTGCTAACAGCCGTGATGAGCCCATTCTTATCATATCTCAAGTTCATCGCGCCGCTCCATTTGCCCCGTACACCGTCGAAACCAAAGAATTTATTTTTTGGCCTATCGGATTGGCCTTCTGCTTGGATGGTACAAACCAATGGATAAGATGCGAAAAAAAGATGACCGCTCAAGTTATGAACACCCTTACCAACGCGGTAAAATCTGGTCTTGCTCGAACCCACTGGGTGCCATTCGATGCTAGCTATCAAAGTATTACCATAAGGTGTTGCGGCACAAACTTAACATTAAACGCGACACCCGGATCTTATGATTGGGATAAATCCCCGGACCGCACTGCATTCAAAAAGATTTGGGATTCAATCGTGGATCTCACTCAGTCTATTTGCGGTAGCGCTACAGATAAAAAATAAATAACACCAATATTATAGGATCTTGATCGCAAATCCGCAATCAAGATTCGGGGTACAAGAAGCGTAACACGACGCGTTTCAGCTGCAAAGATCTCAAGGGCGGCGTTGGCAAGTAAATCTGAAATCCGAAGTGAGTGTGGGAAGTTCGATTTTCAAATAGATCGAGAAAATAAAAAGCTGGCCACGGATTCGGTCCTCAGCATCCCTAATCAGTCACATAGGATACTTCAGGCAAAACGAACATTGTGTTTACTGCAGCCGTCTGGCTTTCAATTAATGCAGTCGCTCCATGGCGGTGTTTGGCGGGAAAGGATCGGGTTGTTCAGCCAAAGCCCCCAATTTCATCTAGGTTAGCACTAATCGCAAGTGGGTCACTAAGCGGCATGAGGAATCCAGCGATACTCAGATCACGCCTCTTTGCGAGCAACTGCTATTCTGTTCTAAATCTATGCATATGCGTAGATTTACGCTATCCCTTGTAAGGCGTGCTATTGGCTCGAACAACTCGTTTGCACTACTCCTACGCAGAACTACCAAGGGCCGATCGAATCACCACTCTGCGATGTGTCAATTAATCCAATTGGGAGTGTTATTGAGAAAATCGCTATCCACGCTATTTCAGAAGAGATTTAGTGTCCAATTATTTGTTTTCAACGTAGATGTGCCTCGTCGTTCAAGCCGCCCGCACGGTCAACCTAATTTTTAAACGCATCCATTTTTAATCATGCTGATAATCAAACTCGTGGAGACATATTTTGTATACGGCACATAGCGCATTATACCCAAATTGATCGGCACCTTGTAGAACTCCGGATAGACCGCATCATCACCGTGGACAACCGCTGATATTTTCCATTTATTTATAAACTTTTGAGTGATTTCAAGTGGACTATCCTCGATTGTCGCATCTACTGTTTTGATTGACCTAATAATCGCATATCGCTGATATTCAGGAATAATTGGTCGTCTTTTGTATTTCTCAACCGTTGCATCTGAATGAATTCCGACAATTAGATATTCACCAAAATACCGGGCTTGTCTTAAAAACTCTAAGTGGCCGAAATGGAATAAATCAAATACCCCGTCCACGAAAACAACCCTGCCATTTTTAATATTATAATCCATGTTGCCCTCATTGGTTATTGGTGCAATTAATAGGATTTGCCTGCGCTTCTTTGCCAGTTACTTCCACGTTTTGATCCCGAAGTACAACTAAATCCCCTTTTATTTTCGGAAGAACTCACCATTTTTAAATAAAATCTCGGGCTCAATGTTAGACTATTTGAGTCTTCGTATGAAACACACCGCGAGTTCGCGGGAGGTCAGTGCGTACTTTAAATGCTGGCTGATCGGGTTTGCTGCATCGGAAAACTCAGGAAAATGAGAAGATGAACAAAAGTGGGCGAAGCTGAGGCTGTGCCGTCCAAGGACGGCTTTGGCTCGGTGGCGTTCGAGCGAAAAGAGGAGAGGGCCAGTGAGGAGAATGGAGGGCGAGAGGGTGGTTGGAGGGTTGGAAGAATGGGGCGAGGAGCGAGGGAAGAAAGAGGGGTCTCGGCAGTCGGTGGAACCGACCGCCGAAAGACCCCGAAGGCAGTCCTTCTAGTCAGGGTGGACCAGGAGCCATTTCTCACCGGAGAGGGTCACCTCGGAGAGGGTGAACCCGGGCGACTCCAGGAAGGCGACCGGGTCAAAGTGCAGCCCGTCGCAGGGAGTCTTCTCCCACAGCGCGTAGAGGTCCGGGTAGTACGCCTCGAAGAGGTCGTAGCCGGCCTCCCGGTACAGGTCGCAGAAGTTGGTTCCCCGGTACAGGTAGAGGGGGGCGTCCTCGACCTCGGCGGCCGTCAGGGCCGCCAGGTCCAGCCCCCGGTCATGGACCGCGTAGCGGATGCGAAGGAAGGTCTCTGTGTCATCCTGGCCCAGTTGCCGGAGGAGGTCATCGAGCGTCTCCAGCTCGGACCCCGTCACGGCGCTCTTCCAGTCAAAGACCGAAGCCACGCCGGGATGGTCCCCGGCCGGCCAGAACTCGGCCTCCCCTGCCCCGTCGTGGTCCCAGTCGAGCACCTCGTCGGCGGTCAGGTTCCGGTCCAAGGCGGCTTGGTCCCGGAAGTTGAATCCCTCGAAGGTTCCAAGGTCGTGTTTGAGTGTCATGGGTTTCTCCTCTGGTAAGAGCCTCCTCCCCAACCAACGGACTTGCCGGAAGGAGAGGGGGCGGTGATTTGCTCCCCTGGGGGAGTCACCTCGCCTCTCCGAGGCCAGTCCGTGTAACCAAGAACTACGAGACGGCCCCAGGCCGGGGAGGGAGCGGCCTGGAAGCGGGAGGGGGTCAACGGTGGAAAGCGGAGCGAACCTTGACGCCCGGGAGCTGGAGGGACGTGGACGGGCGGCCTTGCCTTGGCCGTCTCACCTTTGAGGTTCGGGGGTGGTGGGTGGGATTCGGCCGGGCGAAGTCCGGCCTCAGGTGGCTCCCTTCAGGAGTAACCCAGCATTCTGGCCGGTCCCACCGGCTCCACAGGAAGGGTCCCCAACCCGGCCGAAGCCGGGTCGGGGTTTCTAAAAGGCCTAGACGTTGACCTCTACAACAGCCTCCTCGACCGGTTCGGTCTCGGGTGCTGTCTCGGACGCGGATTTCGCGTTGGCGCAAATCCAGCGGAAGGCTTCGTCGGCCACCTTCTCGATGAACGGGAGGTCGTCCCGACCGAAGCTCTCCGAACGCTTCCATTGCTCCCCGTCCTTGTAGAGGCGGGTCAGGGTCACCGAGTACCGGGTCCCCTTTGGAGTCGAATTGGCCCAGATGGCGGCCTTGATGGCTCCGAGTCGGACATCGTGCACGGGTTTGTTTTTGGTGTTCATCGTAGTTTCTCCTTTTTCATTGAGAGGAACCATTCCCTCTCTTCACCCGGAGAGAGAGGGTGGTGCCTCTTAAAGGAGAAACGGTTGCCGTCCGCCAGGACGGCAACCGGGGACACTTACAACCCCGTGCTCCCGACTCGGTTCAAGGCCGCCATCTGGGTCTCTCCAAAGGGGTCCGGTCGAAGGTTCCATTGGTTCGGGGTTGGGAACGACGCGGAAGGCCGGGGGTCAAGGTGGAGCCTGCTTCAGCAGTCTACCTTGACCCCGGAAAGGCCGGAGCTTGGAGGCCCCAGAAAAACACCCTGACCCGCCTCTACAAGGACGGGAACGGGGCAGCGGACCCTGAGGGCGAGTTCACCACCAGTGGGGGAGAGGGTGACCGTGGCTCGCTGGTTTGCACGTCTCCCGTGTCCGAGTCCGACCACCCGGCCTCACTCGGTCGGCTTCGGAGGAAACGTCAGGTCCTTGAGGAGCTGGTTGAGGCAGGTGGGGTCCTTCCGGTTCGGAAACGTCCCACGGGGTTTCTGCCGATTGGCCGCCCAAATGACGGCCCCGGTTTCGGGGTCGATGACCAAGCTGGCGATGAGTTGTTTGAGGGTGAGCCTCTTTTTTCGAGGACCGTTGAGCTTCATGGGCACTCCTTGTTTTATCCCGCGAAGCCAGACCCCCCTCCCCTGCCCCGCTGGGTTCAAGCAGGGTTATGGACGAACTCCGAAGACGTGTGCCTTTGTGGGCAGTTGGGGAGCGACCAGAGGAAGCAAAACGGGTCAGGCGGTCCCTAGGTCGGCCAATTCGTTCAAGAATTCGACCAGTCGATGGACTTGTGTCGACGGGTTGTTGACCTCCGCGCGATGGGCACCGAGAGAGGCCCAGTGCCGCTCCAGCTTTCGCGCATTTCTGATGGCTGCAGGCTGGAAGTTCTTTAATCGGTGGTAGATGCCCCTGTCCGCTTTGTCGTAACTGAAGTGAGGAGCAAGCTTTTCAGCGTACTGGCGCCTTGGAATCCCCGTGTCGAGGTAGTTGAAGTGGAGTAGGTACCACAATTCAAACGCTTCATTCGACCAAGCGACGTGGAAACGATGGTTTCGTGCCAGGTCAAATGCTCGTGCATAGTTCGACTCGGGAAAACTGTCCCGGTCGCACTATTAAAGCCCTTGTACGGGTTCCTTTTACCCGCTTTTGCAGCGTTTTCAACCAATCACCAGAGCTTTCCACAGCCCTCCTCCGCCCTCGACTGTGGCAAAAAGCGTGGCAGTCAGTTTCGTGGGGAATGGACCTCGGCAAAAATCAGCGTTCCAAGAAGGCAGAAAAATGCCCCACAGCGGTATGCGAAACCGAGGTGGGGCCATAGGTAGTGAATGGAGGGGATTCTCCTTTCAATCCGGCTCGAAGCAGTGTCGTGCCACTAGACCAAGTTCACCTTGTCGCCCTTCCCTTTGCTCTTGTTTCGCTGGTAGATTGCCTCGGTAGCCACGGACAGCCGCCCAACGTCCCCCCCCAAAGCGATCACTTCGACCAACGCGAAGTACTTCACCGAGTTATGGGAAGGATTTCCAAGGGGCGAAAGCAGCTTCTCACGGACCAAAATCGACATGTCATCCTCATGGAATCCAAGCAACTCGGCTGCATCCGACGCAGACAGGCGAGCCGGAGGATGAGCGCGATTAAGAAACTTCTGGTTCTGCTTGGCTAAAACCTCGGCCTGCTGCGCAGCCACCGTAGAACCAGCGGTTTTGTAGACTCCCGGGTGAGCCTCCACACTCTTGGTGAACACACTCATGCTTAGAATCCCTTCCCTTGGTTGCCGGTTTCACCTTTTCTTGTTTCGTTTTTGTTTCTCATATTTTAATTGTTTTAAATTTGTTTTTATTTTATTATTATCAGTTTTAGAACCACCGTTCAATGACCCTTGTATTCAAGCACAAGAGCGGATCTGGTCAACACTATAGCGCACATTTTTTCACTTTTTTCTCGACTTATATTAATTCATTTTTGATTCCTATTTCTTATTTAATATCAGAACAGTTAAGAAATTTTGAGAGGCAACCCACTCATTGCCCCGTTGACAAGATTCACCACCTCTGCGAGAATCCGCAGGGGGCATCTGACCGAAGGAACGGAACGTTTCTTGTTCATTTATTAATTCAGATTTGAACCACTTTAACTGAATTAAAATAAAGCCCCGGCACCAACCGAGGAGGGGGGCTGATGACCGGGGCGACAATCTTCCAAGAAAACCAATTAACCAAATAGAAGCATTTTACTATATTAAAAGGAAATATTTTAAGAAACCAAACCCCTTTCCTGATATATCAAACTTCTCCAAATTTTAATCAAGTTGCCGGAATTTCTTTCGCTAGCCTTGACTCGGCCAGTATCTTTTATCAGTTGCTCAGATTCAAAGACTCGAAATGTTGATCCGATAATTTTCGAGTAAAGAGCTGGATCTATTTCTGTTTTCTTCAGGTCCCACATCAGGGCGTCTGCATCGACATATTTCTGAGATTTACAGAGATCCATCAGCATTGCTCTAGTTAAGACTTTTGATTCATATAATGAAGCAATCATACAACTGTATTACACACAAATTAACAGTTGTGGAAATTTGAATCATTCGGCACACCCACCACTTTTTAAATTTAAAATCAACTTGACTGCGCGAAAAGCGCCGGAGGGGTGGTTTTTTTATTTATTAGATATTGTTTATATATTTTCTTGAGACATTTTCTTGACTATTGGCAAAAACTGACAATGATGTGCTGGGGATGATCCCGCATTATGACGTTCACCAATATCAAGATATCAATAAGCTTAAATAACATTCTAGCTCAAGAACCGCTGTTCCAAGGAGGAAAAAGATACAAAGCAATCGGAAGTTGTTCTCGATTCTTTGAAATTGTCTTTAATTTTAGCCAAAGAAACAAAGATGGCTGGGCTGCTATTGACTGCAAAACTCTGGATAATTTATTTCGGCGCGAAAAGATAAAGTATCTTGAAGTTATTGGTGTCTTAGAGAGGTTGGAAATCATCGAGCCGCGAAAGAGGGGCTTCTTTGACTCCCAAACAGGAACAGGATCTTTCGGCAGATTCAAGCTCACCGACTATGGAATCCAGTTGCTGCTGGATGAAAAACGGGAATACCTCCGAAAACTCCACAATGACCCGAAGTTGGACACCCGAATCCGAAACAGTCGGCGCAAAAAGAAATCAAGAATCAAAGACTCTGAAGATTTAGTTATTTATAAGACTTCAAGAAACATTCTTGATTTAGAATTAAACAAAGAAGCATTCTATAGTTACTGGGAGAAAATTGAAAAGACACTTAGCCCCGAACAGAAGTTGGCGGCGCTGTATTCTTTGGTTTCAATTCTGACTGGCGGATTCAAGAAACTAGAACGCTGCGAAAAAGACGGCAGAATCCATCACCCTTGGGTGGGCATTAGGAGCGACTTGAGGCCACTCTTCACCCGGCGGGGCAAAAAGTATTTAAGAATTATTGATTTAAGATCAGCGCATCCCACATTTTGGGCAAAGTATGTTTGGGATATTTCAAAAATTCCAGAATACTTAAGTCTAAATGAAAATATTAGAGATACATTAAATACTAAATACAAAGAATATAACAACATATTAACTAATAACTCTATATATACTAATAGTATCCACTATAACTCTATATCTCCCTCCTTCCTTCCCCCTCCCCCTGTATCCCTACACTACTTATCCTACAATGTCACAAAACTAGCCGATGAATTAATAAAATGGATAGAATTCTGGACAAATCCAGACATTGACCCGAAACAGCAGATAATCATTGACCTCGGCAAAACTTATTCAAGAGATGAGATTAAAGAACAAATAAATTCATCGATCAACGGTCTAAAGAATAATGTGTTTTCTTGGATCGAGAAAAACCACCCTGTGCTTTTCGATATCTGGAACAAGACTGATCTGAAGAAGACTGGGAACAACATCAGCCGGTTTTATGAAACTAAACTGATGCTTGATCCGGACCTGATTCTCTTGGCCGAGAGCATGGGACTCGACGCGATCCCGGAACACGATGGACTTGGAATCTTCGCCGAAGAGAACGACTCGGAGTTGGACGCCAAGGTGGAGAAACTCCGGGACTGGATTCAAGAGAAGAGCGTCGCGCTCTTCGGACTGACGGTGCAGGTAAAAATCGATCAACCCGAGGTTCCAACGGTTGATCAGATCGGCATCGAGGAGAAAAACCGGTTAAACAAGCACGCCAATAGCGAATCTGAGGCAAAAACCCGAAGAAAAGCAATTCAGAATAAATTCTAGCCCCGAAACGAAGCGCCATTCTGACGCAACGACGGAAAACAGCTATATACGGCGCAAGGGCGGGTCGATACCCCCTGTCCGCTATACTGACCCTCCTGCGCCGCGAAACCCCGCCATTCGGCCTCTTCTGGAGTCGCCGTTGAGGCCCGGAAACCCCAGCAATTTCTTAAGTCGTTTTTAGTGATGAAACTGGGACTCAATTGAGGCATCCCCGACGATAACCCCCTCTACGCATAGAATACTCGAACATAACTAGATGCTCGATTATGCCAAAATCAAACCAGACGGGGGCTTAACAAACAAAGATTTCCATAAATGCGAAATTGGAGGAGCGGCACCAATTTTTACTATATCGACGAACCCCCCTGAATTCTTGCTTTCTTCTGTGCTAGAAATCGGCCCCGAATAAAACTTCCCGTCCTTGATTTCTATGACTGACTTCCGACGGTTTGGGTCTTCTAGATCTCCATACCCGAAAGCGAGAATATTTACCTGATCTGGGTTTTCAGCAAGGTATTTTGACAAATCCAGCGCGGTGCTTTCCGATATGTAGTCAGTTAATACATCTTGTAAAACCCAAATGGTCTTACCGCCCCACGAAAGGCCAACTTGCGATTTTACAATCAACTGACTTACCATCCTTGCCCAAACCTGACGATAATTGATTCCCGGTGCAAGGTGGTTTTGCCCGTTTATTACAGCATCCTCAAATGCCATAGCGATTTGTGATCGCTTCTTCTTATCACCACCAGATGTACTAGAAGTCATCACCTCAACAATTACAATAGGGCCGGAAGGAAAATCATCTATCCACATTTGCCCGTCACGGCTTGCAAGCGTAAAACCATTTTTTTCAGCGATCATTCTAGTCTTGCTATCTGAAAAACCAAATAGATCAGCTGCTTTAGAAAGCTCAATCCTCTGTGACCCGGCGATAATATAATCAAACGAATAATCAAAATACTTTTCTTGGTCATCCTCGGTTTTTGTTGACAACTTCATTTTAACCTCGGACCAAGATCGATAACTCTTACCTTTTTCCAGACAAGCGTATCGAGTTAAATCTTTCTTAATATAATTTTGGTAATCGTAGCCATCGCTTCGCTTAAGAGAAAACAACCTCCGCGGACAAACTATCCAAGGTTGCCCGCCTTCGCTTAGGCGTAGGGAACATACTCCGGCTTGAACGATAGTCTTGTTCGGGAAAAACGCCCTCAGCGCTGCATTTTTCTCAAGGTCTACAGCAGATGAATACCGATTGCCGCCACCATCACACTCTGCACCCATAAAAGGACACCATGCTTTTGACCTATTCTCAGCAGCCTCATCAGTCCAATCGTCAAGACGATGTCCAAACAATTCAAATATCTTTTTGCTCACTTATATCCTTTTAAATAGTTCATTATACTCTCACCAAGAATACGTGCTACAGGCGGCGGAACCGAATTCGCGATTTGCCGATGTAAGTCAAGGCTTTTCACCGTTCCGGTTCTCGATCTAATTGGTCCCTTCAACGAGTATTCATCAGGATATCCGTGAATCCTCATGTATTCACGGGGAGTAAGGTATCTATCTTTCGTAGGATGATAAAATATCTCTCCACACCTTAACGTGTTTGATGGTCGATTTCTATGCAAACGCAGGTATTTAGTCGTATCTTTTGCCGACAAGCCACGCAACAAATCTTGACCTAGATGCGTCTGAGATGCCAAATACGAACCCTCTGGAACCTGTGCTATTCGCTCACGGTCCCTTTCAGGAGTAACGTCAACATGGTTGCTTTCCACGTCATCATAGTTAGTTGTTCCAATTCGTTTTTTCAACGGTTCGCCCAAACCCGCCAAAGCTTCACCAGCTGTTTTATATTTTTTGTAAGAAAACAACCCATCACACTCTTCGCTTGGAGCATGAGTTCTTTCTGGAAATTCGAACCCATTTTTTCCATAGGTTGCGACAACAAACAAACGCTCTCGCAACTGGGGAACGCCATAATCAGCCGCAAGAATTACTCGCCACTTGGGTATATATCCAATTCTCGCCAATTCAGATAAAAACAGGTCAAAGACCTCACCGCGCCTATTGTTAGGTCCCTTTGCAGAAAGCAATCCCTTGACTTGCTCAAGCAAAACCACCTTGGGTCTTAAGGCTTCGGCAAACCTGATTATTTCAAAGAGTAACGGTCCGCGTTCATCTTT
>SXGQ01296662.1_pt1 | contig 10551 bp, 7 predicted proteins | sample 3178371 | NCBI WGS metagenome assembly SXGQ01 (sample SAMN11356859, study PRJNA531348) | freshwater metagenome | isolation source: freshwater sample F1-20 | place: China: Fuxian Lake, Yuxi | collected 2017-12-25 | reverse complement strand
GCGTCTTGGGCGCTCTGCAATGTGGTCGGGAACAGGCTGAAGGTGTACGCCCCCGCAGAGGCCGCCGTCGTCGGTGCCGACAGGGTGATGGTGTTGTTGATCGAATCGATGGCCGTGATCGTCGTTCCCGCCGCGACGCCGGTGCCACTGATGGAGCTGCCGACGCGCAGCCCCGCCACACTGCTCATATCGATAGTCGAGACACTGGCGGCAAATCCAGACGGCGCCCCGGTCGCAGCGGTGTCCACGGCCGTGAAAGTATTGGCCGCTCCGGAGGCGCCCTCCAGCACGATGTTGTAGGGAGTTGAACCGACCCCCGTGTTGACGAGGCGAGCCGTCACGGCACCGCCGGCGCCGTTGATTGCAGCCACCATTCCCGCCACAGTGGTGCCCGCGGCAATGGTGATGGGCTTACCCGCTTCGAGAGTCACGACGAACGCACTGTCACTGACAACGGTGGTGCTCGCGGCGAATCCGACCGAGGCGACCCTTTTGGCTTGCGCCAGCTGGGTGATCGACAAGGTGTGATTACCGGGAACCGCAATGGAGTCAGACCCGGCCTCGGCCACCACGGCGCTTGAGTTCGAGTTGGTAATGCTGAGACGATTCAGTTCGCCCACGCTTCCGAGGTCCGTGGCGGCCGTTTGCAGATTTGTCAGCGCATTTTTGAGCATTGCGAGGCTGGACACAGCCACCTCGGCTTTCTTCTTGCTGCTGTCGATCTGCAACTGCCGCGGCTCCTTGACGGCATTGACCAAATCAGACACGAGCTGCTTCGTGTCGAGGTCGGCTGCGCCGAGACTGGTCAGAACGTTTGCGGTAGCCACTGCCGTAGTGCCTCAGGTCAACGGATCACATCGAGCAACGACAGCTGCGCCATCCGCGCCATCATCGATTGAGAGGCCTGCAACAACACTTCCTGCTTCTGCAGATCTGTCAGTGCTGTGGCGTAATCAAGGTCCTTGATTGAGGAGAGCGTCTCGCGAGCACGAACCGATGTCTCTCGCGCCTGCTCCTCGATCAGCTGCAGCCGCTGCTGCGTTCCGCCGACGCGCGCCAGCGAGGCGCTGGAGTTGCTCACCAACTGATCGACGTCCGCCAGCGCCTGTACTCGAGCGGACTCGTTGTTATCGCGCAAGGCGTCGCCGAGATCACCGATAACCTGAAAGAATCCCGTTGAAATCGTGCCGTTCGTAATGGGCTTAAAAATGGTTGGGCCAGGGACCGTCACGTCCTCGAAACCGACGTCCGTCACCCGCACCCGTAGCGGTGCCGAAGCGCCGCTATAGACCACCGAGCCATCTGCGTTCAGCGCATAGGGGGGCTCGGATGAATTGATGCCTGCAAACACATACCGATCATCCGCATCGCGCGTGTTCGCAATGTCGATCAACGAGCGTTGGATGGAGTCGACCTCCTCCGCCAGCGCTTGCCGCCGGCCCTCGCCGATCATGGTGTTGGCCGCCTGGAACGCGACCTCCTTCAGCCGATCCATCAGTTCGCTGGCGGCCTCCATGGCTTTGGCCTGTGCATCGACGCCAATTTTCGCGCGCGAGATGGACTCTACGTCGGTATCTAGTCGCTTTAGACGACTCTCGAGCGATTGCACTCGAGCGACGTCATCAGGCGCTTCCGAGGGACGCGTGTACTTGGTGCCGAGCGACAGTCGGGCCTGCATCTTGGCCATCTCGGCGGAGTTGTCGCTCATGCGCTCCGTCAGTTGGCTGTAGATCATTCCGGTTGAAACACGCATCGATCAATCCTCACAACCGCTGCAACAAGGCGTCGAAGATCCGACTCGCCGCCTGGATGACTTGGGCGTTGGCCTGGTAGGCCTGTTGATAACGGAGCAGATCCGCCAGTTCCTCGTCGAGGTTCACGCCGGACACGCGCTCGCGGGCCTCCCGGGCGTAATCCTTGACGACCCGCGTGGCATCTCGACCGATCTCGGCCTGCACGGCCAGCGCGCCGACGCGGTCGACAATATTTTCGTACTCCTGCTGGACGGTCTGATCGTTGCCCAACAGTTGCTTGTTGTCCTGCAGGCGCGCAATCGCTGCTGCCATCCGATTATCGCCACGCGGATCAGCGTTGGGGGACACGGTGAACGCATCGCCGTTGGCTGGGATTCCGCCTAAGGTGACCTGCCACGTGCCGTAGCTAATCTTGCGCTCTGCCAAGTCGAACACGCCGCTGGCCACGGCGGTACCCGTGGCGCTGTCGCTGATCGTGTAGGAATTCGCCTCGGCAAAAGACAGTACGTATTGGCGCCGATCCGAGCTCAGCGCCGCGGGCGGAGTACCCTTCTCGTACGAACCTGTGAGCGAGATCGCCGAGGCTTCACCTGCGCTATCCACCCCGAACACCAGCAGATCCTCGGCAACCGCTGAACCCATGACGAAACCCGGTTGGATTCCGAGTTGCCGCAAGCTTGCACTGCTTGCTCCAGCGGCCAGCGGATCAAAGTCAATAGTGATCGGCGAGTCATTGAAGTATTCATCGGACGTAAAACCGACGTTGTTGGCGCCCACGGTAAACGGCCTACCGACCTGCGAGTCGATATTGCGCAGCACCAGTTCACTACCGACGACATCAGCCTGAACACCGATCGCCGCTGCGTTGATCTTGGCGGCCAAGCCGCTGGCTCGTTGCGCCGCGGTTTCTCCAGCCGCCGCCGTTCGCTCGATGGCGACGCCGTTCAGGATCAACGAGGCGCTCAGCGGGACGGCGGTGTTTGCAACCGCCACTTGCTGGTAGGCCTTGAACTCAAGCTGGGCGCCGTAGGCGCTGGGCGTCAGGCCCAGATTGTTACTACCGAGCGTGATGTCACTACCGGCTGTATCGACGATGACAATTTCGGACTTCAGTGCCCGACCGTCGACGCCGGACGTCGCCGCGCTCTCAAGTCTTGCCTCGATCGTCGGTAACGCAGCATCCGCATTGATCGCCGCGAGCAGACCGGACACTGTGGCAGAGGAAAAACTGCGGCCGTTGATCGATACGCTGAACGGATCATTGGTGACCGGTACTGCGGCACGCACCTCGCTTTTAACGATGGCTTGCACACCCGTCGTTGTCTTCAACGTATTGATCGCCGCCGCGTATTCGGCCACCGTGGTGGGCTGTCCATCGCGGGGAATCTTCGTGGTTACCGCGACCCCGTTGATACGCAGGGCGCCGGAATTGATCTGGCTGAACGCGTTGACGTCGATCCGTCCCGTCAGTAACTGCGCGGGTGTCAGCACCGGCTTACCGTCGCTATCGACCTGCCCGCCTGCGACCGCGCGAGCGCCATAAATGAAGCCTTGGTCGAGGTACGCCTCCGCACCCGACTTGTTCAGATAGCTGTCGGAGTATTGTGCCCCGACATAAAAGCCGTTGGCCGCCGAGACGACGGAGGCGCTCGTTTTCGGTCCCGCGATCTGTCGACCGTCTCGTGTAAAGATCGCCACTTCCGAGCTCGGGCTTTCCGACCGCAAGACGACGTTGCGCAGGCCAGCTTCGATGACGGCAATGGGTTTGGTCGAGCGGGAGAAACTTGTCGCCGCGACCCCCGCTGCGGAACCCTGCGGCAGAACCTCGGCCAATGACCGAAACGCCGCCGCGTCACGTGACCCGGTGAGACTTACGTCCGCAGAGATACCGCTGAGATTGCCGAGCGCGCCCGCAATGCTCAAGCGCATCCCGGTGACAATCTCCTCAGGCTCCCGAATCAACGTAGAAAATGTCATCGCGGGACGTTGGGATGGGCGAATGCGAAACGTGTCGCCGGGTGCTGCCGCACCGTTGAATGTAAAGCGCAGTCCACCCAGCTCGACCGCTGTACTACCACTCGCGGTGGCGTTGGACTGAATATCCGTGACCACCCACAACGATCGCGCCTCATCGTATTTGGCGTCGTACCCTCGTGCAGCCACCTTGCTCGCATCGACAATTTCGACGCCGAGTCGCACCGTGCCTGCGTTCGCCCCACTCTGCACGTTGAATGCAGGACCGACGTAGAACAGGTCGCCCCCAGCGCGTCCCTTGGAATCGAGCCCTTGTTTATGAAGGGCGTTAACCGCGTTCCCGAATGCCAATGCCAGCGCATCGAGCCGGTCGACCACAGTGCCGAGCGCCTGCGAGCGGTACGAGACGAGACCTCCCGCGATGCCTGAGCGGATCGGCGGCAACACCGTTGGCCGGCTTTGGGCATCGAGCACAAACTGAACGCGCCCCGGATCAAGTTCATCAAAGCTGACCGAGATCGCCCGCGCCGCAGCCCCCTCGACGAGGGCGGCGCCGGAGGCGCTCTCGCCCGCGTAAATGGTCACAGCACCGTTATCGCTGAGCGATGCCGTGACACCGATCTGCTCGGCGAGGTCGCCAAGGATGGCATCGCGCTTGTCGAGGAGCTGCATCGGCTGTTCCGAGGCTGAACCGCGATTCGATAATTGTTTATTGATGGCGGCCAACTGCTGCAAGAGCGAGTTGGTCTTGTTGATGCTGTCGTCGATTGCGGACCGACTTACTTCATCGAAGCCTTCGACCGCCGAACCGAGGTTACGGAAGCGCAGTGACACACCATCAGCCGCTGCCAGAAATCCGGCGCGGGCGCCGACCGAGGCTGGTGCCACCTCAAGCCCGCGCACCGCGCCGAAAAACTCCTCGAATGCACCGTGTAGCCCTGCCTCGGAGCTGCCAATTGTGTCTTGCAACGCCTGCAGGTCCTTAAGTAGCGACTCCTGAGCCGACAAGTCGCTGGTCGCCCGCTTCAGGTTTTCTTCTGCGAACCGATCGTAAATGCGCTCGATGCCAGCAAAACGTACGCCCGCACCGAGACTAATCTTCGAGACCGAGTCCTGCCCTGCCGACTCGATGATCGAACGCTGACGGACGTAACCTTCCGTCTGCAGATTGGCGATGTTGTTACCCACCGTGGCCAGAGACTTCTGGTACGCGGTAAGTCCCGACACGCCAATGCCGACGATATCGACCATACTTACTCGCCCACCACTTTCGCGCTACGCCGCGCGATGACATCTGCCGTCGACTCGGCTCTGGCATTCAGCTGCTTTTCGATGAAATCCGCCAGGCCAATGCCACCGCCTCGCGCCAAGCCAATCGAGATCTGCTGATCGAACATCTGCTCGTAGGTCTCGGTCGTCTGTGACCCGAGAAGTCCACTGCGGCTCACGGACTTTCGCATCTCCTTGAGCATGAGATTGAGGAACAGCGACTCGAACTGCTCAGCAACGTTTTTTGTTGCAGCTTGCGGTCGCTGTTCGGCCTTGTTCCGCATCTCGGCGAGCGAGCCAAAGTCATACCAGCTTGTTGGAGTACGAACGTCCATGATCTTTAGATGACGATCAGCTCGGCCTGCAGCGCGCCGGCGCTCTTCAGTGCCTCGAGGATGGAAATGAGCGATGTGGGTGATGCGCCGATCTCGTTCACGGCATTGACGATCTGCCGCAACTCCGTGCCGGGCTTGAACAGCACCATCTTTTTTGCGTCCTCAGTCACAGCAATCTGTGCGTTCTGCACGGCTGCGGTCGTGCCACCACTCGACAGCGCGTTGGGCTGGCTGACCTCGTTGGTCGCATCGACCGTCACGGTGATGTCCCCTTGGCTTACTGCCGCAGCTTTCACACGTACGTTCGAGCTGATGACTACGGTTCCGGTGCGTGAGTTCACGACAACCCGCGCCGGAGGCTCGGCCGCATCGACGTCGAGCTCTTCGAGCAAGCCGACAAATGCAACCCGCGCCTCCGGGGCGGTAGGTGCCCGGACCTTGATGGATGCCGCATCGATCGATGCAGCGGTTCCCTCACCAAACTGGGTATTGATCGCCCGCATAATGCGCGCGCTCGTCGAGAAGTCTGCGGCAGTGAGATTGAGCGTGACGTAGTCACCGACGTTGAGCGGTCCCTCAACCTCGCGCTCCACCAGCGCGCCGCCAGGGATTCGCGCAGACGTGGCGACGCCGACCGCCACCGAGCTGCCCGCGGCGTCAGCCGTGAAGCCGGACGCTGCAAGCGGGCCCTGAGCCACGGCGTAGGTTTCGCCATCGGGCCCGCGCATTCTCGTCATCAGTAACACACCGCCCCGCAGACTCTTGGCCTTGGCGATCGCGGCGACGTTGACGTCTATTTTCTGACCGGGCTTGGCGAATGCGGGCAACTCCGCAGTTACCATCACCGCGGCAACGTTCTCAACCTTGAAGTCCTTGACGGCGGTTGGATCGAGATCGTAGCTCGACAACGGGCCGTCTACGGAAGCGCCGAGGCGGCTTAAGGTGTCGCGCAACGACTGGATGGTGAAAGAGATGTCCTTACCGTCGCCCGAGCCTTGCAGGCCAACAACGAGGCCATACCCCATCAGCTGGTTTGGACGGGCTGCGGACAGCGCGGCGATATCCTTGATCCGTGCCGCGTGCGCAGGCTGCGCCAGCATGACACCGACGACCGACAGGAACATCAAGACAAGGCGTGAAACGTAGTTCATGGGCATCCCCAGATCAAAACGGCCACAGGCTCAGCAGCGCCCGATTCATCCACCCCGCGCGACTTGCATCGGCCAATTCGCCCCGAGCGGCAAAACTGATGTTGGCGTCGGCCAAGCGCCGCGAGCGAATGGTGTTGTCGGGCTGGATGTCTGAGGCTCTTGCCAGACCGGTCAGTCGTACGATTTGCGCACCGCGGGCGAGCTCCATGCGCTTATAGGCACGGATGGCGAGCAAACCGTTCGGCAACACCTCGGTCACGACGGCGGTCACCGTGCCGGTAATGCGCCCCTGTTGCTGCGCGCTGCCCTCACCTGTCGATTCGATCGTGCTCTCACCCGGGTTGATGTCGCCCGGCCAAGGAATCCCTGCACGGTTGAGACGACGATCAATCGAACCGAGCGCCCCGGCCGTCAGCGCGGTCGTGGCTGAGTTTCGCGTGGCGTTAGCCGAGGCAGAGCTGGAGGCAGACACCTGCTCGTCGATCAGCACCGTGAGCAAGTCGCCCGGTCGGCGTGCGCGGTCCTGCCCGAGGAGGCTGTCCTGGCCAGCTCTCGAGAAGATGGAGCCGTCGACGTTCGCGACGACCTGACGACTCGCGGCGGGCACGTAAACCGTCTCCGGCGGCAGATCGCGCAGCGACGACCGCGCGCAGCCACTTACGCCAAGCACCAGTAACCCTACGATGATGATGTCTCTGATCATGGGTGACGATTACAGGTTGTTGTTGGCGAAGCGCAGCATGCCGTCGACCGCCTCGATCGCCTTTGAGTTGACCTCATAGGCACGCTGCGTCTCGATCATGGCAACCATCTCTTCGACCACATTGACGTTTGAGCTCTCGAGTGCGCCTTGAATCAACTGACCGTTACCCTGCTGCGAGGGAATGCCCACCTGCGGCGGACCACTCGAGGTGGTTTCACGAAACAAGTTCTCACCTATCGCCTGCAATCCAGACGGATTGAGGAACCGCGCAAGCTGCACCTGCCCGATTGCCTGGGCCTGCGCCTCGCCGAACACCTGCACCGACACCGTGCCATCTGCACCAATCGTGATGGTCTGGGCGTTCTGCGGAATAGCGAGCTCCGGTTGTAGCCGATAGCCACTCGAATTGACCAATACGCCTTCGGCAGAAATCTTGAATCCGCCATCGCGCGTGTAACCGAGCGTTCCATCCGGCTGCAGGATCTGGAAGAAACCCTCGCCACTGATGGCGAGGTCAAAGGAGTTCTGCGTCTGGATCAGATTGCCTTGGGCATGCAGCTTTTCGGTGGCCACCACGCGAGTGCCGGTGCCGAGCAGCAAGCCCGTAGGCGCCGTGGTGTCTGCAGAGGTCTGTGCACCACCCTGCCGAACGCTCTGGTACAGCAAATCTTCAAAGGTAGCGCGGTCGCGCTTGAAGCCCGTCGTGTTGACGTTGGCTAGGTTGTTGGCGATCACGGTCATACGGGTCTGCTGGGCGTCAAGGCCCGTTTTTGCGACCCAAAGAGCTGCTTCCATTTTTATCTCTCCTTACCGTGCTTACTGGTTGATACGCGCCAGCGAATGGCTGCGCTCTGCCAAGTCACTCGCTTGCTTGAGTACCTTGACTTGCATTTCGTAACGACGACTCATGCTGATCATGTCGACCAGGCTCGAAAACAAGTTGGCATTGCTGCCCTCGAGTGCGCCGCTAGCCACCGCCGGCGTCTCCGCCAACGGAAAGGCCTGCCGGTTCTGCGCGTCATACAGACCGTCGGTGCGCAGCGTCACCTGTGTCGGGTCGGCCTCCACCACCTGCAGCCGGGCGATCGGCTGAAACACAATCGCGTCACCCCCGACCTGCTTCGCGAACACAGTGCCATCGGGGCCGATCTTAATTTCAGATAGATCGGGAACGTTGATTAGCCCACCCGCATCGCTCGCCATTTGCTCGCCGGAGCCGATGCGCAAGCTCCCATCGGCCGCAACGGACAAGTCGCCGCGCCGGGTGTAAGCGAGCTCGCCCTTCTCGGTGAGCACAGCGAACAACTGATTGCCCGTAAGTGCCACATCGAGCGCACGGCCTGTGGTCATCATCGGACCGGCGGTCATATCGACATTCGTCGACGGCTTGACCACGGAGACGAATCGACTCTGAAAGCCGTCGCCGTCGTAACGGTAAGCCTCAGTGGCGGCCGCGTACGCCCGCTTGAAGCCCACCGTGCTGACGTTGGCGATTTCATTTGAAATCTGCTGCACGCGCTGATCAATGAACTTTTGTCCACTCAGCGATGTAAAAATCAGCCTATCCACGCGCGAAAGCCCTCAGTAGATCAACCACGAATGTTGACGATGGTGCTGGTCAGGTTGGTCGCCGTCTCAATGGCCTTGGCGTTCGCCTGGAAGTTACGCTGAGCGGTGATCAGGTTGACGAGCTCCTCAGTCAGATCGACGTTGGCGCGCTCAAGCGCACCACCCTGAATCGTTCCGTAGCCGTCGGAGCCTGCGACGCCCACCACGGCATCGCCGGAGTTCGAGGTCGCCACGTAATTCGCGTTACCAATCTGCTTCAAACCGTTCGGGCTCGCGAAGTTGGCGAGAATCAGCTTGCCCAACGCTTCCTGCTGGCCGTTGGTGTAGTTCGCGCGGACCGTACCGGCCGAGTCGATGCTGATGCCGTCGAGTCGGCCGGAGGTGAAGCCGTCCTGCGTCAACGACAGCACCGAGAAGGGCTGCGAGTACTGTGTCGAGAACTTACCGTAGTCGACGTTCAGCACGATCAGGTCGGCGCCGTTTTGCGGATCGAACGGGGTGTATTGCGCACCCTCTTTAGGCGATACGAGCTTACCGGCCGTATCGAAGGTCAACTGACCCTTACTGAGGTAGATCGGCGCGTAGTTCGGCAAGCTCTCGGGCTTTTTAGTCGTTTCGGTGCCGTCCTTATCGATGTACAACAGGTTGCCGTCGGCATCCTTCGCCTGCACCAGCACGGTCACTTCGGGCACGCTGCCGCGCACCTGGGTGGTTGAGCTAAGGCCGAAGTTCGGGTGACCGTTGACGTTAATGAACGATTCTTCGGAGGTTGTTCCGGAGGTGAACTTGAACCGGGCGTTGTCCGGGTCGTATTCGACCTTGACGCCGCTGACGGCCTTGCCGGTCGGGCCTGCAATCGCATTGATCCGATCCTGCAGCGCTTGGGCAAACGTCGTGCCGGTGTAGGCACCGGGGGGGATGCGGATTGAACCGTCGATACCATCAACCGTGACGTTGACGATATTGTCGTTCGAGGTCACGGAGAACGTGCCCGTGATGTCGATACCGGCCTTGCTGCCGGTGGTAACCGCCGGCTTGGACGAGAGACCCGTGCCCGCGGAGGAAACGATTTCCGTGGCGAACTCTTCTGAGATACCCAGAATGTTGGCGGCGCGATCGTTATCCGACACCGACACCTTGATCAGCGACTTCTCGCCCGTTGTACCCGAGGCGAAGACGAACCTGCGCTGATCCTTCAGGTAGTCGACACGAATGCCGTACCGACGCTGATCTTCGTTGAGGATGTCGTTGCCGTTCGGGCGCAGTTCACCCGCCACCAAGGCACCTTGAGTGGTACCGGCACCCACCGCGGTGAAATCACCCGTGGCTGGGAATCCGAGCACGTCGTTAGCCTTGGGGGTTGCGCCGTCGGCATCCAAGGGCCCAAGCACCTTCAAGCTTTGGATCTTGAAGGAGTTGTCGTTGGGCTTGAAGGTGAAGGAGCGTGCACGCGGGTCGTATCCAACCCGGATGACGCCTGCGCCGATGTGCGAATCGACCTCGCGCTGTACGGCAGCCACCAGATCGTTGGCCGCATTCGCTGCGTTAGGGCTGTAGGTCTCGAGCGACGGAAGCCGCATCTTGATGCCATTTTCAAGGGCATTAGCACGGGTTTTTCCGGCTCCGACCAGCCCGGCATTAAGCGCGTTCGCAGTGTCCGCGTAAGCAGTCCGCAGCGGGCTGTCAGCCGGCAAATTATCGAGATCGATTTCGGCAAAAAGCCGAAAGTCGCTATTCGCCGGAGCCGAAATGCTTGTGTAACGATCGTCACCATAGGCGTTGTTAATGGCCTTGGT
>SXGQ01108293.1_pt1 | contig 10551 bp, 7 predicted proteins | sample 3178371 | NCBI WGS metagenome assembly SXGQ01 (sample SAMN11356859, study PRJNA531348) | freshwater metagenome | isolation source: freshwater sample F1-20 | place: China: Fuxian Lake, Yuxi | collected 2017-12-25 | reverse complement strand
TTTGAATCCTGCTTGTAGCGTGAGGCCGCCCGTGGTCAGCGGTAGAGCCAAATTGTTAAGACAGTAATCCCATCGGTTATTAAACGCTGAAGTCGGTGGACTCGCAAAATCGTATGAGTAGATGTTGAAGAAGATGACCCCTTGAGTGTTGATGTTGATTGCCGGCGTTATGATAGCATAGCAGGCTTCTAGCTCCCGCTTGAGGAATGAGCCGACCGGCTGCGTGTATGGTGGAGACAGACCATAGAGAGGGTTGTAAGGATACCAGTTCATCTTTTTCGTCCCGCCACCGGCGCCGGCTGCTTTTGTGAACCGCCAACCATTATCGGTGCCGCCGGCCTCGGGTGGCGACTGGTCTGGCACCCAATCGCTAGGAGTTCCGATGCTGGCATAGTTCGCCGTGCTTGTGGTTTGACCGACCGAAATCATAGTTGCGTCTAGCCGAGCCAACAGACCCGACAGAAGCTGACCTAGCGTGTTGAGACTGTAGTTGAACGTGCCGTAGCTGCTCACCACATCAGCTGATGCCGATACGCTGCCAACCACCTCCACGCCACTCGTCGGCACGAGGGGGGCGGTATTAAAGACCGTCAGCTTCTGGAGGGGGTCGTATGATACGATGCCCGCTGCGCGATCAAATACATCGTTGAGACTCGTCTGTGTGATGGTAGCCACACGGCCTAGCACGTCATTTTCGCTCTCTAGATTCTTGCCGGCACCGACCACGCGCAGATTCTGCCCTACCGCTATTTCTGTCGCAAGGCTGCCGGGAAGAGGATCAATCGTATCGCATTCCACGGTCGCCCCGTTGAACCGTCCCGCCGCATACACGTCAAACGTCGCGCAATCCAAATCAGCCGTCAACGGATTCGTGATGCCACCGCCACCGCCGCCACCGGTGGGCGTGATGAGATTCCAAAACGGCGTAGTGGGCTGCGGCGGCACGCCGCTCACGAACTGCGTAGCAACGTAGGCAAGACCGTTGTAGCCGACAGAATCGCCGCCAGCATACTGCGTCGTCGGATTGAAAGGAGGATAACCGGCCGACATCTACTGGGAGTGGCTATTTTTGGGCCATAGCAGCCATAGCAGCCAAATCGTAAACCCCCCGCGCGAGGAGGTTCTCTCTAGGAGGACTTTACGATTTGCCTGCTATGCCTGCTATGGCCCCAAAATCACTAACCATTTTAATAATGGCTGCCGGTGGGCTACGCAAAATGAAAGCGTATCCTCTCGGGGACGATGATATTCACCGCATACTCGGCGATGTGAAGGTTCTGAATTACCCCGACCTCAACGGTCTGTCGGACTATCGGCAGCTTTTTGACAAGAAAGGCCGATGTATTCTGCTCTTTCCCAACTCTGGTCCACGGTCGGGCCACTGGACCTGCTTAATGAATCGCAAAGACCACGTGTATTTCTGGGATTCCTATGGCGACGCGCCAGAAGAACAGAAGGACGGCGTGCCACGCTCCGCTCTAGAATCGTGGGAGATGGATTCGCCAGAGCTGCTCCGACTGCTACGCGGCAGCGGCAAGCCCGTCTATTACAACACCCATCAGTATCAAAAAGAGAGCCCTACTGTCGCAACGTGCGGCAGATGGTGCGTTGCGCGTCTGCTCTACGCACCGAAGTCCGAGAGATACTTTCAGAACGTCATCAAGAAGAGTGGGATGACTGGCGACGACTTCGTGAGCGCTCTGACCGCCAATTGGCTCCGAAAATAGTGCCTTCGGCGTCATAGCAGCCATAGCAGGCAAATCGTAAACCCCCGCGCGAGGAGGATTCTCTATAGGAGGACTTTACGGTTTGCCTGCTATGCCTGCTATGCCCCTTTTCCAAATGAAAATAGCGGGCCACATTAATAGAATGGGTTCGTATCGTGGGAACTTTGAATACGTCGGCGGCACTATTGATGAGCCGAATTTGGTGTATTACAACGCCGACATCATCAATAACAGCACCGACGACCTACCGGCTAGCGGTCTCGCTCCTCCCGATCCCGTCGTGCGATTCAACGAGACTCGCGATGCGCCCATCATCAAAGACGCAAGTAAATACGAAATGGCCATCGTGCGCTTTACGATGAACGGCGTGAACCGCGACCTACCTCTGATGCTCCCCAACATCCAGACGGGGCAGCCGAATCCGAATCTAACCAATTACAGCTGCGCCATTACGTTCCAACAGACGTGGGCCACCCCGACCGGTGCGCAGACGTTCAACATCAAGCCGAACCCCACCTATCTCATCTACCAGTCCGAGACGCAGAACCCCGTGCTGGCTCCGACTCCGGCACCCCCGACTGTCCAGCAGGACCTCACCTCGCGATACTATTGGGTCTACACCTACCAGCACTTTATGGACCTAATGAACTTCACGTTTCAGACGGCACATCAGACGGCGTTCACGCAGTTTCAAGCGGCTTACGTCGGTGCGGGGTTCCCGTTCGCGAGCTTCGCAGCGTTTCAAGATGCCACGCAGACTCCGGCCATCATCTACAACGAGGAGGCCCGCCCTCTGTTCAGCATCTATGGCGATTCTGACGGCTTCGGCGCACGTATAGAGCCGTTCTATGACCTCACGTGGAATCCGGCGACGGCATATCTCCTCGGCGCGAAGGTGATCTACAACGGGGTTCCCTACGTAGCGATCGCAGCCGGTGCCGGCAATCAGCCCGACATCTCGCCGGCTTTTTGGAGCGTGAATGCGACGGCGTTGCCTATGACCGCCCCGACGCTCCGTCTGTTCTTCAACACGAATATGTTCGGTCTCTTCGCCAACTTCCAAAACTACTATTGGAACACGCTGAACATTCCGGCGGCAACCATCGCAGGCTACCCTCTGTCGGCACTAGGCGTCGTGCCCGAGGGCTACGTCAACGAAATCGTATTCCGCAACAAGTTCTGGACCAACATCGCCGACTATCGCATCCCGCCCTACGCCAACTCTCTGGCACCGCTGGGCTACGTGCCAGTCGGCCAACAGAAGGTCTATTACGTGAACACGCAGGACTACAAGAGCGTTGACACGTTGTGGTCTCCGGTGGGCTCCATCGTATTCACGAGCACTCTGTTGCCGGTTAAGTCCGAATACACGGGCGTGCCCAACATCCTCGGCACCGGCAACCTAGGCGACACCCGTGCCAGCACGGCCAACGCCTTCACGCCCATCATCACGGACATCGCGCTAGACCAGTCTGTCGGAGGCGCAGACGACTACCGCCAGTTTATCTACTATGCCCCGAACGCGGAATACCGTATGGCCGACCTCAACGCCAGCAAGCAGGAGATCCGCAACATAGATATTCAAGTCTTCTGGAAGCACCGGCTCACCGGCCAGCTGTTTCCCGTGAGTATGTTCAATCTCTCATCTGTCAGTCTGAAGATCCTCTTCCGCAAGAAGGGGACCATCTGAGAAGGCACTCTGTCGCTCAAAAAAACATCGGCGCCCATAACATAAGAGGATGAGCTCCGATATTGCGAAGCTGGCCGTGATGGACCCCCGCATCGTCCAGTCCCGCCCTAAGTATGCCGTGGAGAAGGGCGCTCTGTCGCTGACCAACGCCCCCTTCAACGCTATTTCGGCTACTACCTCTCAGCATACTTACAACATCTACGTGCCGTCCGAGAACGTGTTCGTGGACCGTCGGCTGCTCTGGTCCTCCGACGTGTATCAGCAGTTCACGGCACAGTTGGCCGCGGTGCCCGCCCCCGGCGACTCCATCGTCGTGCCCGGCCGCGACTTTTCTCTGTGCGCCTTCCCGCTGAACTCCGCGGTGGCCACGATGTCCGCGACCATCAACGACACCACCTCCGTCATCAACTCGCAGGACGTTCAGAGCGTGATTCTGCGTCTGACCGACTATAAGAAGAACCGGCTGGTGCGCACCTGCCCGACAATGCTGGACAAGTATCTGTCGTATGATGATGCCTTTGCGACCGCGAATAATCCCATCGGCGGCTACGATGTGGCAACCGACTACGACAACGTGCCAAACGGCGCGTGGAATAACCTCGTGTTTACCGGTCCCGATGGCACCCCTCTGGGCACGGCTTCTCCCGCCTTTGCTGGTGCGACTTATGATTGTGTGAACGGTGTTCCCGTGGCCGGCACCGGTGTGGCCCCCTCTCCCGCGCCGGCGGTGGGTCCTCATCAGATCTACGTCAAGTGGAAGACCGCCGAGCCTCTGGTTCTGTCGCCCTTTGTGTTCGCCGACGAGCACGAGTATGACACCGGTCTGTTCGGTATCTCCAACATTCAGCTGGTTATGAACCTTCAGACCTCTTCGGCTCGTCTGATCCGTGCGTGCGGTCGGGCCGGTCGCACTATCGCGGCAGTAGGCTACAACACCACCGTGGCTGGTGGTTCCTACCAGAACGCCCGCATCAACGTTCAGTTCCTCACGCCTTCTCTAGACGTGCCTCTGCCTCCTAAGTCGGTGGTGCCGTATATGGAGTTCCCCCGCTACATCACGACGGCTGCCAGCCAACTCGCCGCCGGCGCGACTACGCAGATCCAGTCCCAGACCATCACGCTGCCGCAGATCCCCGACCTGCTGATCGTATACGTGAAGCCGACCGAGGCCCCTCTTGCCACGGATGCCGATGGCTATTTTTCTGTCGCGGATAGTTTCTCCGCTGCGCCGGGAGCAGCCGGCACATCCTCTCCTCTGTCCATCAACTTTGACAACTTTTCCGGCTTACTGAGCTCCCACACCACCGAGGAGCTCTACGCGATGTCGGTGAAGAACGGTCTGGATATGGATTGGGACTCGTGGAGCGGCACGGCTCATTCGGCCGGTGGCTCTTATGGCGCCCGCCAGCAGGGTCAGCGTGTGCCGACTGTCGGCTCCATTCTGGTGCTGAAGCCGTCGCAGGATATCACCCTACAATCGGGACAAGCGCCGTCGCTCGTAGGCAACTTCACTCTCCAGTTCAATCTGACCGTGCGGAACAACTTTGATGCGCCTAAGACTCCTCAGCTCTTCGTGATCACCGCCAATTCGGGCTTCTTTGAGTCCATCCGTGGCTCCTCCCGCATCATCAAGGGCGTTCTGTCCGAGCAGGACGTCATCTCGGCGCCTATGGCCCCGATGGGCGTGCGCTCATCCCTAGAGCGTATGGTGGGCGGTCTGTCGTTCGGCTCTCTGGCCAACGTGCTGAGCAAGGCAAAGGACGTCTACGATGCGAGCAAGCCCGCCGGCTCTATGGTAAAGAAGGGTATGGAAATTGCCGGCTATGGGACGGGTGCGGGGACTGGTGCGGGGACTGGTGCGGGTGAGCATTCCCGAGGCCGAAAGGGTCTGATGGCTCGTCTGATGTAATCGGCTCAAAAAATCGGCCCTATTAATATAAGATGGCAGCTCAGATCCTCCGCGGCTCTCCGGCCGGTCTCGGCGTTGACACGTCTCGGTCGTTTAGCAATCAGGATCTGACCGGTGTGAGGACTATCACGAACGGTGATGCGAATACACCTCTGTTGGTTTCAAATGCGGCGGCCGGTGTTCAGATTGGTGCCGCTGCGGGCACGCTTGTGGGTCTCCACGGTGCTGCTCCGGTGGCACAGACTACGCCCGCCGTCGCGGCTGCTGCTTTCGTTGCTGGCGCCGGCGCGGCTGATGTAGTGGGTGCGACTAGCACGTTTGGTGGATACACCGTCGGCCAGATCGTGGCCGCACTACAGCAGCACGGCATTCTCGCCTAAATAATCAATTAATTATCATAATGGCTTCGTAAAAAAGTCATTATGAAAATACCAGATGACCGGTTAGGAGATGGAGATTGAATCTGACGACGAACGACAGATTCCGTTTGCCGATTCGCCGTTGGATGCCTACAGAGGTGCCGCGAAGCCACCGAAGCGCACCGTCCGACCCAAAAAACAACCACCAAAACGCACGCCCCCGCCGAAAAAACCCGTCGTAATTGTTCGGATTAATGGGCCGATTCTGCTGCGGTTTGACTAGGTGCCGCCGCGTCCCCCTTCACGTAGGCCTTCTGTAGCTCCAGAGAGTGCCCCATCGCCGCCGAATCCTTCTTCATTTCGGTCAGCGTGTCGCCGTATTTGTCCGACAGAAAGATGTGCCGCAGCATAGACGACCCCACCTTCTTGCCGAAGATGCGGTTCAGAATGCGCGTGATGGCGTTCACCGCCGTCAGCGGCTCGCCCTTTGCGTCCACCAGCAGCTTCACGGGATCCGCCTTGCGCTTCGCCGCACCGGTCCACAGAGGGTGATACTTTAGAAATAGTGCCATAGTCGCCTTTAGCGGCTCCGAGAGCTCCTCCCGCTGCGTGCCATACTTCTTCGCCGTCTTGTAGGCATTAAAAACGAAACTCTGCGTCGCTAGGTCATAATAGTTTTGCGTCGTCGGCATCTTATCCGTATGACGCTTGACGACATACATCTGAAGATAGTCGGCGTTGCGACGGGGCTGAATGTCGGTGTATAGCGACAGAACGACGTAAGAGAGCAGCGTCTCAAACTGCGCCGGCGTCAGAGACTTCGCCGTGCCCTCCTTCGTGGCAGTCGCAACCTCGGCAGCCAATTCGCCCTTGCGCTTCATAACGGTCTCCCACGAGAGCCAGTTCTCCGCCTGCTTCGCGGTCTTGACGTTCTTTGCTTCTGTCGCCTTCGCCTCGGACGTCCGCTTCTCCAACTCGGTGTAGTAATGGGTGAACGGCGCCTTGTAGCCGGCCCGCGACTTGACGAGACCCAATACGCTCACCAACGTCGCGTAGAGAGTGCGCTGCGTGCTCTCGGCATACGTCCCGACAGCCTTGTCAATCTCCTCGGTGTTCCGGAGGAATGCCAGATTCTTGAACGGTTTGCCGCCGTTCAGCTGCGCCAGAGCCTTCACGTAGGCCATCGCCGTCGGCTCTGCGATACCACGGTCCGTCATCAGCTGCTTCGCCAACTGTAGCATAAAATCGTTCGTCTCCATTCTATGCTGGGGGTGGGTAAAAAAGTTTAGGTTCAACCGCGCGGAGATTTTTACACCCCCTCAACGCGCCGGAGGAGACCGTGGGGGATGTGGATCACCGCGGTGGCGTTGTCCTCAATTCCCTCGCGGTGGCCGCGCACGAAGCCATTATCGCAATACAGACCCGCGAACACCTCTTGATCGTATTGAATCGCGAAGAGGCCGTCGGAGTAGCAAAACACGAACCAGAAGCGACAGTTCGGGCGCGCCCGAGCGAACTCAACCTTGCTGCGATTGATGATGGCGGTCGGGTAAGCGTCGTGCCGGATACGTCGTGTTTTCAGCTCAACCATAACGGTTTTGCCCTCGTCTTCGTAGTCAAAGGCACAGAAGCGCCCCGTGCGGTTCAGAGTGGTGCCGAGGAATGACATCAGAGTCGTAAGATGGTTCTCTTCGGAGGCGGTTCCGAGGGCACGGTCGGCGGCATAAGAGGGGGCAGCGGCCATCCTTTTTTACTTAGACCGGAGAGATTTTTCCCCGCCGCCGGAACGCAGACCGGCCATAGCAGCCATAGCAGGCAAATCGTAAAGTCCTCCTATAGAGAATCCTCCTCGCGCGGGGGTTTACGGTTTGGCTGCTATGCCTGCTATGGGCAAAAAAAAAGGTATAATTCATAGAATGCCGCGCACAGAAAAGCCTCTCGTTCGCACGAAAGAGTTCCCTAGCGACTATCCCGAAGACGCAGTTGCTATTCTGTCTGCTATGGCTCTCGGTGATAAGCTCAACATCGTCGGGTCTATGTCGCTCCGTGCGCAGCAGTATGCCGGCGACTATGACGGCTACGAAGTGGTCAATCTAAAAGAGCCTACAGACGCAGCGGCGGCAGCAGAGGCCCGTCGTCGGTTTCAAGCGGCCGTGAAGGAGTTGCGCGCGATGCCCGACGTATACATCGGCGACATCAAAGCCGGTGTCGTGCCCGAATGGCGTGTGATCCCCAGAGATGCCGCCGTTGAAGATGGGAAAATAGTCGGATTTAATGCGACAGAAAGCCGCCGCAAGATTGATGAGATTTTGGCGGCCAAAGTGATTACGAAGAAGGAGGCCGATGAGGCGCACGATTTGATTAAGGGCAAGATGACTATTCCCCGCTTTCTGAAGGCCAAAAACAAAATCAAATTCCATATCGTGCGGTGGACGGTGCCAGAGGTTCTAGAGAACAAGAAGGTTCTGCGCGACGGTCGCACGATGACGCTAGATGAAGCGTTTCAGACTCCGATCATCGCAAAGATGGACGTCATCGGTCTCGTTCAGCGCAATCGGTTCACCGACTTTTCTGTCATCTACGAGATCCGCAACAAGGGGAAGACGCTGAATCCCGACAAGATTGAGATTGGCAAATCGCTGCGGGAGGCGATTGTGGCGTATGAAGCCGAAGGCAACCATTTCAAAGTTCTGAAGCGCCGGTTTGCCCTCGCAAAGTTTGAACACGACCTTCCCACCATAGAGAAGTTGACCCCGATTCTGAACTCCGACCTCGGCCGTCTGTATCACATTACGGGCGACATCGGCACTCTTCTCGGTCTGTTGGAGCGGAAAGAGGCGCCCCTAGAGGCGATTCGCTACGAGATTGACCAGTTCCGCAACCGTCTTGCTAACATCTACACGATGTCCGACTATCTTGCCGCCGAAAATGATGTCATTGGACAGATAGACCGTCTCGTGCGTCTACCGAAGACGAAGCTGCCAGCGGCGTTGGAGAAACTCGGCGATCAGTTGGAGGGCTATCTTCAATCCAACACCAAAAAGATAATGGCCGGCAAGCTGAAGGGCGGCGTGCTGCCGCTGTTGGCTACCGCCTTACGGTTCTTGCCAATGCTGTTGGGCAACGGTCGTCATCGTGGCGGCAACCGTTTTATTGAACTTACGGAAGAAGAACTTGCCCATCAACTTACACTTTTAAACGCTGAACTTAATGTTATGATGAATAACCCATCCCTATACAACCCAGCGACCGACACATTCGTTCCTGCGGCGGCAGCACGAGCGAAAGAGATACGCAAAGCCGGTGATGACATATTTGAAGCGCAGGAGACTCTTCGTCAGAAAAACGCAGAAAGCGCCCATTCTGTTTTAGATGAGCCCTTTGAAAAAGTAATTTTTGGTCCACGTCGTCGTCGCGTAGGCGGTGTCATTCCCCGCGACGTGTTTGAGGCGCGAAAACTCCGAATGCCTAACTATTATCCGGCGGGCTACACCTACGACGATCTGCTGCGCGACGAGGCAAAGAGCGAAGAGGATTATCGGCGAATGAGGGCGGAGTTAGACGCACAAAACGCGGCATATATGGAGGCGGTCGCGCGTGGTGAGATTGAGGAGGAGGTGGCGTGTGTGCTAGATGATAAGTTGGAATACAACAGAGACACCGTGCCTAAATCTGTTTGTGCGGCCCGCCACGATGCCCGTCGCCGTAAGGATATGACTCCGGCGCAGCGGACGTTTGATGACATCAACAAAGGGCTATCAAAGGTGGCCGACTGGGGTGTGGAGAACATTCTTGACAAAGTGCCCGTAGTTGGACAGATAGTGGGGGAGACGTATAAGGAGTTCGCGCCTCCGACCTCAAAATTCTATAAGCCGATGAGCGAAAAGGGTATAGGAGAGAGAATCACCGATACAACCATCGGCGTTCTGGACAGACAGAATAAGAAAGATGATAAGAAAGATGATAAGAAAGGAGGCGGCCTCTCGGCTGACTATCTGCGCACGCGTAGTGTGGTTGAACTGCGGGTTCTGCTGCGTGAACTATCTGGTGAGGCGGCAGCGTTGCGTAATCGTGCGGCAGAATTAGAGGCGGCTCTGTCGGTGCGGGCCCCTCCGGCTTCGTCGCCATTCGCCCGTGCGGCGACCGCTGCCCGTGCTCCTCGTGCCGCTGAATTGGAGGCCATACAATATCGTCTATCCGATTTAGAAGGCGATATTAGGGCCCTCAAGAAACGGCTCGGGTATGGCACCAAAGTATAAATGCTAGTTGCCGTAAAACCAAAACCTCGCCATCTGTAGCAATGCCCACTCTGTCGTTTGACGAATCTAAGGGCGCGAAGCCGATCGCACGCGTGAAGGGCGGCGCATCAGATGGCGAGGTTTTGTATCTACACGAGGGCGACCTCACCGGCCGCAAGCCGAAGCGCGGCATCAACCGGACGCGCTATGCGAAGGAGCTTAAAGGCCTCCGACCTGCCGAGAAGACGCGTGCTTTCGTGCGAATGGAGGAGGCACTCTCAAAGGATCTAGACGCCGACAGTCTCGTCGGTGAACCCGCTGAGGTGAAAGAGCTCTACGGGCGCATTCTGGACGATATGAAGTCCGATAAGTCTATTGAACTAGACGACGAGGGGATGTTTGAGCTGCTGCCGTCGCCCGACCCGAAGAAACGCGAGGTGTGGTATATTGCGGGACAGAGCGGCAGCGGCAAGTCGTTCATCGCAAAGCAGCTGGCAGCGTATTATCACAAACTGTTCCCCGAGCGGGGCTGCTATCTCGTCAGCAAGCTCACGAAAGACGACACGTTGGACGCGCTGAAATTCCTAAAGCGAATTAATATTCAGTCGTTCATAGACGATTTTCCCGA
>SXGQ01871932.1_pt1 | contig 10552 bp, 7 predicted proteins | sample 3178371 | NCBI WGS metagenome assembly SXGQ01 (sample SAMN11356859, study PRJNA531348) | freshwater metagenome | isolation source: freshwater sample F1-20 | place: China: Fuxian Lake, Yuxi | collected 2017-12-25 | reverse complement strand
TATTGATAATCATCTACATTTTTATGTTTGTTTGTAGAATAATCACGAATATTATGTATATGAATTTCAACATGACCTTTGTCTTGAGCACGTTGCATAATTGAAGCTGAAAAAGGGCTATCAAGTAATTGAGGGAGAACTGTAAGAATATCTATGCGCATACTACAAATATAATAAAAAGAAGACTGAAAAGTATCAATTTTTCATCTCAAATTACTCGTTCTAACTACTTAAAGAGTTTCTGAAAATTGAATTAATTTTTCAGCGAAATTGTCCCAAGATTTTAATTCATTTTCTTTTTGAATCGTCATTGAAAAATTTTCCTTCAGATTGTTAATGAAATAAGTATCAATTGATTGTTTGATTTCTAATGAATTTGGTGTTTCTACAATTAAACCTGTTTTGTTATGATGAATAGTTTCTTTTAAACCTCCAACATCTGTAGCAATAATAGGTAAACAAAAGTGATTTGAAATTGCCGTTATTCCTGATTGAGTAGCTGATTTATAAGGTAAAATACACACATCAGCAGCAGAGAAAAAAGTAGCAACTTCATTGTCGTTTATGTATCTATTGTTAAGGTGAATTCGTTCTTTATTGGGAGAATTCTCAATAATAGCCTCATATTTTTCAAAGGAGCCATAAACTTCACCTGCTACAACTAGTTGATAATCTGAGTCTAAAAAATTAAAGGCTTGTAAAAGTAAATCGAGGCCTTTGTAATCGCGAATTAGGCCAAAAAATAAGAGTGTTTTTTTATCGGTTTCTAAATTTAATGTTTGTTGTGCTATTGTTTGATTAATCTTTTCTCCGAAATGGGTGTAAACTGGATGATCAATTCGAAGGTACTTAGCATTTGGTTTTAAGCTTATTAAGTCATTCAAAACCGCATCTGACATCACTATAAACCCATCCGTTTTTGATAAGAAAAATTTATTAAAAGGAATATCAAAAAAACGTTTTTCATGCGGAATAACATTGTGTAAAATTGATATTTGCTTTGTTTTCTTTGGTATTAATCGAGCGATAATTCCCATTGCTGGACCAAAAAATGACATCCAATAATTAGAAATATAAATATCTGATTTTGAATTCTTTATAACTGAAGCGCTCGAAATGAAACTCAATGGATTCATAGAATCTAAAACACGAGTAGCTGGAATTTTATCAGCAATATCTTTTTCGGTAACTAATTGTGTTTGACCAGGAAATAAGAAGTTAGGATATTGTCTTTTAAAAGTAAAAGCTTGAACAGAATGTTTTTTTTCAATCGAACGATAGAGTAGGGCGCTAAATTGGGCAATGCCTCCACGGAAAGGATAAAATGCTGAAAAAATAGAAACTTTCATAGTAATTTATTCAAAACCGTAACCAATACATTTATAATGAATTTCGCTTCCTTTTCTAACATCTAAAGTATCAAAATTGGCAATAGTAAGATTTTTATATGTTTTTTGAATCAAACCTATATTTGTAGCGTATTTGTAACTATCTATTTTATAGTCGATTAAAGAAAAGAATTTATCGTTTGAAACGGTTACTGTTGAATCAAATGATAGGCCAGTTAAATTATAAGGTAAATGTATATCTGAATAATAATATTTTAACGAATCTAGCATATTAAAAGCATTAGGATTCCATTTTTTATCAGTTGTTGGAGCAAAGACTAATTTTATTACTCGTTGATTTTCTTCAACTAATTCAGCTTTATTATTTTCAATTACAGCAGTCCATAAATCTGTAAATACCCATAAATCAGTACTTGATTTTCGTTTGTAGCGTTTAAATTCTCGAACCATTCTACCTTGATTGTCAGTGATTTCGTTTCCAATAACCGTCTTTAATTGGTAAAAGGATGTGTCATGTTGCGGACTTACCGCTACGTCATGAAACATTTCTTGTACTTCATATATAATGTATCTACCTTCAATTAACCCGAAATAGTTTGTGTGCATTTTAGGTAAATCTACTTTCTTTTTTTTACAACTAGTGCTTTCTAAAGCAAGTATGCCTATTAAAATTATGATTAAAAATTTAAAATGAGTTTTCATATTTCTGTATACGAACTTACGAAAAATGGGTCAATTATTTGGATTAATTCCCTTTTCTTTGAATTGTTTCATTTTCATTTCTAGTTTTTTACCTTCTAATTTTTCACCGTAGTAAAAATAACTTTTTCCAGTTTCAGTTCCATTTTCATCTTTCACAATGCACCAACCATGTAATATACCATTTTTATAACGCTCAAGATTCATGATTTTACCATTTGGATGATTTACTTCCCAAACACCATTTTTCACATTGTTTAGGTATTCTCCTTTGGTCATTATTAGTCCTGATTCAAAATATTCAATTTTTTCACCGTTTAATTTTCCGTTTACATAATATGAAACAGACATAATTCGTTGTGACTTATCACTTGCATCTTCAGGTAAATAATAAATTATTTTTTTTCCGTCTAACGTATCGTTTTTAAAAGTTTCAGATGAACTTAAACGTCCAGAAGGTGCAAAGTTTAACCAAACACTATCTTTTTTCATATCTCGGTAAAAGCCTTTACTTAAGATAACTCCTGTTTCATGATAGAATTCAGCAGTTGACCGATTGCTTTTTTCATCATGTTTTATAATAGCTTGTTTGCTTTTTGAAGGGTAGTAGTAATGAAAAGTCCCAACTGGTTTATTGTTTTTAAATTGACCTTCGTATACAAGCGCAGTACTTTTTGGATATGTTTTTTTCCATACTCCTTGTTTTAAACCTTTCGAATCAGTTACATTTTGAGCAACCAATAATTGAGTTAAAAAAACACTTATAATTAAAATTTTATTTTTCATTTTCAAAAATATTAGCTAATTCCAACAAGCTATAACAAGTATAATCTGCGTCGAAATTAATAGGTTCGTCTGTTCTAATTCGTATTGTCTTCATTCCAAGATTCTTGCCAAACTTTATGTCAGAATCGGTATCTCCAACCATGATTGATTTGTTCAAATCAATTAAAGGAAACTCTTTTTTAGCCATTAGTCCCATTGCAGGATTTGGTTTTCTAATTGAGTTTTCTTCATTTTTAAATCCAGGGGCATAATAACATTTTGTAATTTTTCCATTCATTTTTAAAAGTTCATCAGTCATATAACTGTGAATTTCTAAAAGGTTACTTTCTGTCATTATTTTTTTTGCAATACCTTGTTGATTTGTGACTACAAAAATGGAAGAAAACAATGTTGTGAATTTTGAAATTGCAATTTCTACACCAGGTAAAAAATGAAAGTCCTCAACTTGAGTAACATAGCCGCCTATTATTCTTTCATTGATCACCCCATCTCTATCTAGAAAGAGCGACCATGATGAATCAATTTGCCAATTAAGCATAGAATTAGATCGTCTTTTCTATTAAATATTGATTTCTGGTAGAAGAATTTCTACCTATTAATTCGGCAAGAAATCCTGCTAAAAAGAATTGAGAGCCAATTATCATTGCAACGATTGAAATATAGAATTCTGTTCTCTCGGCTATTAATCGTGAAGCTTTATCAATAAATAATTTATCAATAATTAAAAACAAAGCGAATCCAAAACCGATGATAAAAAGGAATGTTCCAATAGCTCCAAAAAAGTGCATTGGTTTCTTCCCGAATTTCCCCATAAATACAACTGATAATAAATCTAATGGTCCATTTAAAAATCGATTCATTCCAAATTTAGTTGTTCCAAATTTTCTTGATTGATGAATTACGACTTTTTCTCCAATTTTATTAAAACCCGCATATTTTGCTAATGGTGGAATGTATCTGTGCATATCACCATATAGTTCAATGCTTTTTATTACTTCGTATTTATAAGCTTTTAGTCCACAATTAAAATCATGTAAATAAATACCTGTTAATTTTCGAGCAGCCCAATTGTATAATTTTGTAGGGATCGTTTTAGTGATTGGATCGTATCTTTTCTTTTTCCATCCAGAAACAACATCATAATCATCTTCAATAATCATTCGATATAATTCGGGGATTTCATCAGGGGAGTCTTGTAAATCCGCATCCATCGTTATCACAACTTTTCCTGATGCTAATTCAAATCCTTTTTGAAGTGCAGCTGATTTTCCGTAATTTCTTTGAAATTTTATTCCTTTTATTTCTGGAAAATTAGAATTTAATTCTTCTATTTTTTTCCATGAACCATCTTTACTACCATCATCAATTAAGATAATTTCATACGTAAATTTATTCTCGTCCATAACTTTCTTTATCCAAGAATGTAATTCAGATAAAGATTCTACTTCATTGAATAAAGGGACTACAATTGAAATGTTATGTTCGGATTCCACAAAAAAATATTTTGATTCAGACAAATATAATCATTCAAAATTGACGTGCGAATTTTAAGATTAATTTATATCGTAAATTACAAGAAAAAAATCGCTGCAACAATGAAAATGACAACTATGATTAAGTATTGCCAAATATCAACGAAATAAGGTAAGTATTTTTTAATTTTATTTATCATTTTTTATCTCATTAGTGTGACATTTCCTCTTTCAAAATGCCTCATTTGAGTTGCAGTATCGGCAAATTCTATTATCCAATTATACAAGTCATTTTTACCAATTAATCCATTGGTTTTTCCGTCCCAACCTATATTTACATCATTCGAAGTGAAAATAATTTGACCCCATTTGTTTAAAATATTTAAAGTATATGATGTAGGGTCATATCCAGATGTAAACACTGGGTGAAAAGTTTGATTATAGGAATCTCCATTTGGAGTAAACGTATTTGGGATAAAATAAATTAATTCCTCGACTAAAGTGATCTTTAATTTTATTGAGTCAGCACAATAATTTTGATTATCCACAACTAATTTAACAGTATATTCGTTTGGAACTTCAGGATAGGTATGTGAAATATTAAAAGCATTTGAGAAAGTGCTGTCACCAAAATACCATTTATAACTTGTTGCATTTGAAGAAGTATTTGTAAAATTAAAAGTAGGATCTGAAGTGAATTTTTTTGCTTGATCTACTGTAAAATCTGCATTTGCTTTTCCTAGTACAGTAATTAAATTTGGTAATATTAATGGGGAGGATGAACATCCTGGATTTGATAATGTTAGCGAAATATCATGAGTGCCTATATCTGTAAATTTATGATAAGCAGAATTTAGAGTTGTTGCAGTTGCTCCATCACCAAAATCCCAAGAAGCTAAAGTCCCATTAGGAGTTGAAGTATTAGTAAATGTTATTTCTAAAGGAGCACAGCCAATATTTTTATTTGAAGTAAAAGACGGTGTTGGAACCTCATATACATCAAGCGTAATTTCACCTCCTTGACTTAAATCACTGTCGCATCCATTGAGTGTGTAAATTAAAGAATAAGTAACATTTGAAATCTGAGTAGGAGTGACGGTGATCGTAGGTGTACCTTGACCTGTACTCCAAGCAAAAGTACCACCAGGTATTTCAGGAATCGCTGATAAAGTTACTGTTTCACCTAAACAGATTGGTTGTACTGCTGAAATAGAAACTTTTGGAGTATTTGGTGCTACTAAATTTATTAAATTCGAACTAGTTCCAACGCATCTTCCAGATGAAATTGTAAAGTTAGTATAAACTCCAATTGCTAATGCTGAAATAGTAATTTTACCTAAACTACTTGATTGAGTTGAGCTGATAGTTTGGGTTGTGTTATTAAAGTCATAAGTAACATTATAAGTTGTTGTTGGATTTAAATTTTCCAAAGAAATTCTACCATCACTACCTAAACAAGTTGTTGGATTATTTAAAATTGAAGTTGTGAAATTCATAGAATTTCCAATTGTGATAGCAAAAGTGACTGGTATTGAAGTGCAATTACCAGAAGTCAAACTGTATGTAATTGTAACATTTCCAGACAAAAGAGCTAATACTAATCCTGAAGTTGGATCGATTGATGCTATAGTTGGATCAGAACTACTCCATGAACCATTTGAAACTAAGTTTGATAAAGTTTGAGTTGTGTTTAGGCACATAGTTGAAGAACCTGATATTGAGCTAAGAACAACTGGATCTGTAACCGTTATTGTTGAACTTGCAGTATTTGCAGATGGACAGGCAGTATTTAATGAATTTGAATTTACTGTATATGTTTTAGTACCACTAGAAGATGGCGTTATTGTAACTGTTGTACCTGAAGTAGAGCTTAATTCACTCATGTTTGCAGAACTCCAAGCATAAATCCCGTTTCCGCCAGAAGCAGTTAAAGTAATAGTTCCATTAGTACAAGAAGTTGAAGTTGTTGGTGTAACATTTGTAGCAATAGCAAATCCTCCGCCATCAGCAGGAAGTCCAACAATGTATTCACAATTATCACCTGCATAACCATCAATTGCTATATAATAGGTGTTTCCTGGAATTAAATTTGTTGCACTAATATTTATTGGAGATAAATAAAATTCTGCAGCATTTGTACTTTCTGAAATCGATGTTACAGGGCCAGAACCACAATTTGCCGCTGAAAAAATCATATATTGAAATGCCCCACCATTTTCACATGATGTTTGCCAAATTGTAAAATTAACTGAAGATTGTTGTGCAATAAAAGATATAAATGAATCCCCATTAATAACACCTGGGAACGCATTGTCAAACTCTGTCCAGTTTGTAGTTGGCGTGTATCCATTTATTGGATCATCACTTGTTGTCGCAGTATTTCCAATATATCCTTGAAAATTACAAATATTCGAAGCTATACTACAATCATCACCAGCAGGAATATTAGTACCTGGTGAAGGTAAATTAGCATGAGTAAACGCACTAATTCCAAAAGTTCCTGTTGTTTGAGTTTTCCCCCAAACACGAATCCAGATAGTTGAACCAGGTAGGTAAGTGGATTTAGCTATAAATGCCATATTGCTGTTCCCTGTTCCTAATCCACTATTATCATCACAGAATTTTTTTGTTAAAGAATTACATGTCCCAGTGTAAATTGCCATTCCATTGTTAATCAGTGTTTCTGCATTTGTTGCAATAAACAAAACACCTGAACTAGGAACAACTGCTGTAAACCAGACATCTAAGATATCCGTATTTGTGAAACTTGTGCATCCAGGAGCTGTAACACCTGAAGTTATTGTAGCATTTACATTACTATAAGAACTATATGACAAGGATGTTCCAACTGTTAAAGGAATTGCATTACAAGGTGAATCATTACTAGGTTGTGCTATACTAAAAGTAGTTAAAAATAAAAAAAATAAAGTGTATAAAAGTGGAATTGTAGCTATTTTTAATTTACTGTAAAAAGTATGCATAGTTTATTTATTTGTTGAGAATCTCAAAAATACAATTTATAATAATATTTAAATTTTTAATGAGTGTTTTTTAAAACTTATAGCTTACACCTAAACTTGGTAGCAACGGAAATTGATAAATTTTATCAGAAGTGATTCTATTTACATAAAAAATATTTTTTCTATTATACGAATTTGTTACACTAGCAATAATTTCTAAATCAGTTTTGTTTTTGAAGTGAAATTGTTTTTTAACTGTTATGTCAAGTCTATGATAATAAGGTAGACGTTGGCTATTAAAATCTCCTAATTTATTTGATATTGAATTCGGATTAGTTGTTGTGTAGTCGGTTGTAACACCTTTTGAAAAGGTTTCAGTTTGATAGAACCCTACTTGAGGGGTAAATGGTAAACCAGAGCCTAAATTCCATCGAACACTAACTTCTAACTCTTTCTTTTTACCAACTGTGTAAGTTGATACAAAATTTACATTATGTCTTCTATCAAAGACAGGTGCATACTCCTGAAAACCATCCCATCTATTAGATTTACCATAAGAATATACTCCCCAAATAAATAAACGATTATGAGAATACTTCATTAATAAATCAACACCATAAGATTCGCCAGATTCTATTATGAAATCTTTTTTATTAATATCAGGTATATCTGTATTTGCTGCATTATCTTCATATATTTTATTCGGATTAATGTTACTTAGTTGAGAAAAATATTTATAATATCCTTCAACATTTACGCTTATTCTTTTTGTTAAATCATATTCAAATCCTAGAATAGCATGCCAAGCATACTGTAAACCATTTTTAATAGATTTTTCATTGTTAAATTGATTTATGAATTTTTCTTGAACGTTAGTTGGAGCGGATAATAAACCGTTAAACAAGTTTACAACATCTTTATCTGAAGATGCAGAAGTGAAGTTTTGAGAAAAGCGCCCTCCTGAAAATTTAAATCGTAACTTTTCTGAAGCGTTGTATTTTAGTCCAAGTCTTGGTTCGGGAGAAATAGTTGCTAATGAAGCATATACTTGCAATCTGAAACTTGGTTGAATAACCCATCTACCAGTTACTTTTCTGAAATTTACATATCCACCAATTTCAGATGTGAAATTGTCTAAAGAAATCTCTCTTTTTAATTCGTTATATGTTTTAAATTTAGTGTTAAATCCCCCTAAATTAAAGCCATAATCAACTTCACTTTCATTTTTCAGGAAATGAATGAAATCGAAGCCTAAATCAAATCCACCAATAGAACTTGAACGTTGTTGAGAAGCAACTTCATTATAGGTTGTATTATAAGTACTTCCATTAACATGTCCTTTAATGAAAGTAGAAGAACTGCTCGGTACAACAATAAAATTAATACCTCCTCCAGATGCTTTAAAGTTCAGATTAGCAGCATCATAGAAATTTACACTATCTTGATTATGAAATCCAAAAGCACTAAATTTTGAACCATCACCTCCGTTGAAACTTACTTTTCCATAAAGATCCGTGAAATTAAAAGGTAAACCATTTCCGTCATTAACATTTGGGTACAAACTTTTTGATGTGTAATCTAACAAACTATGTTTAGCAGAAAAGATATAAGATCCTGCGCTTGCTTTTCCATCTTTTGAACGTTTGAAAGGACCTTCTAATACTGCTTTGGCTAAAAAAGGAGAAACTGACACTTTTCCTCCAAAATCTTTTTTATTTCCATCTCTGTATGTAATATCCATAACTGAAGAAATTCTTCCACCGTATTTAGCATCAAATCCTCCAGTATATATATCTACATTTTTTATTAATTCAGTTTCAAAGATTGAAAAGAACCCGATGGAATGAAATGGATTGTAAATAGTCATTCCATCTAATAAAACTTTATTTTGAATAGGAGTACCCCCTCTAACATACATTTGCCCTCCTTGATCACCTGTGGTAACAACCCCTGGAGTAACACTGAAAGCACCAATAATATCATTCTCAGCCCCCATGCTTGGTATTCTTTCAATGGATTTTTTGTCCATCTTAATAGTTGAGATTAAGACTTCATTTTTCTTTTTCTTACTTTCTGCGCTTACAACAACATCTTGAAGTTCGTTTATATTTTCAGATTTTTCTAATTCATATTTTACATTTGTAAATCCTTTTCCATCTATAATAGACATGTTTTCATAAAAACGCTTGAAGTTTCCATTGTCAATTTTTAAAATATAATTTCCTTTATCTACTTTAGGAATAGCAAAAAAGCCATTTACATCCGTATTACCACCACCGAAAATTGTACTATCAGCTTCTAATAATAAAACTTTTTCAAAAATAATAGGCTCCCCATTTTTTTTATCATAAATAAATCCTCGAACTGTATGTTCTTGAGAAAAAGTTAAACCTATAAAAAATAATGAAAAAGTGAAAGATAGAAATATTTTCATAGTTATTAGTTGTTCTTTTTTAGTAAATTTCGTAGCGAATATACTGATTTGATTCTATTGCTAATCAGAAAGATCTTAAAAATATTTAATTTGTAGTAAGTGTTGATTAAACTGTTTTCTTTTCTTTTAATATCTTTTTCGCTTTTTCCCAATAAACATCCATTTCATCGAGATTTAACTTATTGATTTCTAGATTATCTTCTTTTATTAAGATTTCCATAAGTTTAAATCGATTGATAAATTTAGTATTGGTTTTTGATAACGCATCGTCTGGATTAATATGAATGAATCTCGCATAATTTATTAATGAAAATAAAACATCTCCAAATTCCTCCTCTATATTTTCACTGTTGTTTTCGACTTCAACTTGCAGTTCATCAATTTCTTCTTTGACTTTTGCCCAAACATCTGATTTTTCGCTCCAGTCAAAACCAATACCTTTAACTTTTTCTTGAATTCGAGCTGCTTTTACCATTGAAGGAAGAGAGGAAGGAACCCCTTCAAGTACAGACGTTTTTCCTTCTTTTAGTTTTAATTCTTCCCAGTTTCTTTTAACATCTTCTTCGTTTTCCACATGTACATCTGAATATATGTGAGGATGACGATGAATTAATTTATCACAGATTCCATTTAAAACAGATGTCACATCAAATTCACCTTTCTCTTCGCCAATTTTGCAATAAAATACGAGGTGTAAAAATAAATCACCAATCTCTCCTTTTAAGGCTGGTAGATCATTTTCAAGAATTGCATCTGTTAATTCGTAAGTTTCTTCTATTGTTAGATGTCTTAATGTTTCTAGAGTTTGCTTTTTATCCCACGGACATTTTTCTCTCAATTCATCCATTATAG
>SXGQ01516443.1_pt1 | contig 10552 bp, 11 predicted proteins | sample 3178371 | NCBI WGS metagenome assembly SXGQ01 (sample SAMN11356859, study PRJNA531348) | freshwater metagenome | isolation source: freshwater sample F1-20 | place: China: Fuxian Lake, Yuxi | collected 2017-12-25 | reverse complement strand
CGGCACCTTCGCGGTGATGCTTGCAGCCGGCTTCTCGATCAACACCCTCACATTGCTCGGGCTCGTGCTCGCCATCGGACTCGTGGTCGATGACTCCATCATCGTGGTGGAGAATGTCTACAGACAGTTGGAGCTTGGTGCGCCCAACGGCGTTGTTGCAGCGGAGCGCGCGATGGACGAAGTGGCAGCGCCGATCGTCGCCACCAGTTCGGTGCTGCTTGCCGTCTTCATCCCGGCTGCGCTGATGCCCGGCATCACGGGGCAGCTGTACAACCAGTTCGCACTCACCATCGCGTTCAGCATCGCACTGAGCATGGTGAACTCACTGACGCTCTCGCCTGCGCTGTGTGCGGTGCTGCTCCAGAAACCGCACAAGACCACTTTCACACCGTTTGTGCTCTTCAACCGCGGCTTCGACTGGTCGACGCACCGCTACTCGGCGTTCGTGCGGTTCCTTGCGCACCGCTGGTCGATCATCATCATCACCTTCGTGATCGGCGTGTTCGCCGTCGTTCACCTGCTCTCCCGAACGCCGACGGCGTTCATCCCCAATGAGGATCAGGGGTACTTCTACGTCGGCGTCAGCCTTCCATCGGGGGCGAGCCTCTCGCGCACCGAGGCGGTCAGCGCAAAGGTGCTCTCGATCGTGCGCGAGGAATCATCGGTCGTCGACGTGATCGAGATCAACGGATTCAACTTCCTCACGAGCGTGCCCACGACCAACGCAGGCTTCATCATCGTGGTACTCAAGCCATGGGACCAGCGCGACCCCGTCACGGAGAACGCCCGCGCCATCATCACCCGCATCGTCCCCAAGATCCGCGCCATCCCCGAGGCGACAGCACTGGCCTTTCCACCGCCGCCGATCCCAGGGCTCGGCACGGTGGCGGGCTGGCAGTTACAGATCGAGGATGTCAACGGTCAGGGCTTCAATGTGCTTTCCGAGGCCGCCTTCGACTTCATCGAAGCGCTCTCCAAGCGACCCGAGGTTGCAAACATCAGCACGCCCTTCCAGTCGCAGGTGCCGATGGTGCGCATCGACATCGACCGAACAAAGGCGCTTCAACTCGCCGTCGACATGGGCGATGTCTTCAACGCCATGGGGCAAACGCTCGGTCAGTCGTTCATCAACAACTTCAACGAGTTCAACCAGGTCTACAACGTGATGGTGCAGGCGGATGCACCCAATCGCATGCGCCTCTCACAGGCGTTCAAGTTGTTTGTGCGGAACAAGCAGGGCGAGATGGTGCCGCTCAAGAGTTTCATGACTTCATCGTTCATCGTCGGCACGGACAATGCCACCCGATACAACCTGTACAACACCATCCAACTGAACGGGGCAACGGGACCGGGCTACGGATCCGGCGACGCGATCAATGCGATCGAAGAGGTCGCGGCCGCGACGCTGCCGGCGGGGATCACCTACGAGTGGACGGGGACCACCTATCAGGAGATCGAAGCGGGGAGTTACGCACCCTATGTGTTTGCCGCAGCGATCGTGGCCGTGTTCCTGCTGCTCGCGGCGCTCTACGAGAGTTGGGTGCTGCCGCTGAATGTGCTGCTTGCGGTCACCTTCGCGGTCTTGGGCGCTCTCATCTTCATGCACCTGCGCGGGCGAAACCTCGATGTGTACGCACAGATCGGCATGGTCATGCTCGTTGGACTTGCTGCGAAGAACGGCATCCTCATCGTTGAGTTCGCCAAGATGCGGTACGACCAAGGCGAGGGGATCATCGATGCGGCGGTCAACGCATCGCACCAGCGACTTCGTCCGATCATGATGACCGCCATCGCGTTCATCCTTGGCGTCGTGCCCCTCGTGGTGGCAACGGGCGCGGGCGCCAACAGCCGTCAGTCGATCGGCACCACCGTGATTGGCGGCATGCTCGGGTCCGCATCGATGGACCAGCTGGTGGTGCCCGTCTTCTTCGTGATCCTGATGACCCTTTCGACGCGGCTCGGCATCGGTGGGCGCCGTCCGCATGGTGGCGGTGCAGCAATCGCAGGCGATCCGCCGCCGACAGCCACACCGCCGAGTGGCGAATCCGTTTCGACCGCGCCGTCGTCTGCGCCTTAGCTCGTGCCGCCGCGCACGAGTCCGTCCCACTTTCCCTGCGCCTTCAGCACCGTTTCGATGAACTCGCGAACCGCGCCGAAGCCGCCGCGGGCGCGCGTCACGACATGCGCCGCTTCCCGCACCTCCGCTGCGGCATCCGCAGGAGCGCATGCCACGGCAGCGAAACGCATCGCAGCAAGGTCGGGAAGATCATCCCCCATGAACGCGCAGGATTCCAGTGGAACGCCCAGTTGCGCCGCGGCGTCTGCAAATCCGCGAGCCTTGTCCGTGACAGCCTGAAGTGCCATCGTGATCTTCAATTCGCGCAACCGATGCTCGAGCGCCAATCCACGGCGACCCGTCACCACTGCCACCGAGAGACCCGCGCGTCTCCAAAGTTCCAGTCCCAGACCATCCCGCACATCGAACCGCTTGGTCTCCTGTCCAAGATCGTTGATCAGGATCGAACCGTCCGTGAGCGTGCCGTCCACATCAAGGACCAGCGCGCGCACACGCCGAAGTCGTTCGTTCAAGTCGCTACCAGTCATGGTTTACCGCGCCCTCGCACAGCAACCAGTGTAGGCAGTCGATGCAAGCGGCCTCGATCAGCCAAGCGGCGCGACGAGACTGAACACACTCGCACGGACACCGCGCAACAGATGGTCGAGCGGCATCGACGGACCGCCGCGTACTCGTGCCTGCTCAGGCAGTTGCGGCACATGAATGAACCCCGCCGCGCGAACGAAACTCCAGCGACCGCACGCAGCGCCGCTGAGCAGCGCGTACATCACCTCATTGCAGAGAAATGTGCCTGCCGACATCGACAACGAGGCCGGCACTCCCTCGGCCTCGCACGCATCCGCCATGCGCCGTGTTGGCAGCGTTGCGAAGAACGCCGCGGGACCGCCCTCCTCGACAGGCGCATCGCGGCAGCGCACACCCGCATTGTCCTCTCCTCCATCGCGTAGATTCACCGCAACGCGCTCGAATGTCACATGCGTTGCACGGGCCGATTCGCCGAAGCACAACACGACCTCGGGCTGCACGGCGGCGATCGTCTCCGAGAGCGCGGCTCGGGCCGAGCCCGTTTCAACTCCCGTCACGACCGGCAGCAGCCTGAACGCCGCCACCATGCCTGGCCAATCCTCCCCCGCGAGTTGCGCGGCAATGACGGCGCTGGGGTTCACATCGCTTCCGCCGAAAGGCTCGAAACCTGTCATCAGCACACGCATCACTTGGCACACTACCTCCGATCACACGGGTGCGGGCGCGCGCTGCATGCGGTATACCCGCGCGCGTGCCGACGCTTTTCGTCATCATGCCGGTCTTCAACGAAGCGGCCACCCTGAGGGAATGCGTCGAGCGAGTGCTGATGGTGAATCTGCCGCAGCCTTGGTCCATGGCACTCTTGGTGATCGACGATGGATCAAATGCACCGACGCAAGCGGCGTCGAAGTCGATCGCGTCCTTGCACGGCGAGCGAGTGCGCGTGCTTCGGCACGAGCGCAACCGTGGCAAAGGTGCGGCGCTGCAGACTGGCATGGCCGAAGCGCTTGCCCTCTCTCACGGGGAACTTGATGCACTCATCATCCAGGACGCAGATCTTGAGTACGACCCCAACGATTACATTCGTCTGCTCAGCGCGCTTGATGCTGCTCCAAGCGGCACGGCAGTCTTCGGGAATCGCTGGCACGCAGCGCATGCGCCTGCCAGCGGATACGCGATGCTGCATCGTCTGGCCAATCGATCGCTCACGATCGCAAGCAACGCGCTGACGGGACTGCGGATCAGCGACATGGAGTGCTGCTACAAGCTGATGCGCTGCACGGATCTGCGCCGCATCATGCCGCATCTGACTGAGCAGCGATTCGGCATCGAGCCGCAGATCGCAGCGGCGCTGGCTGCACAGGGCGTTTCGGTTGTCGAGGTGCCAGTGTCCTATGCGCCACGCGGGGTCCGCGCTGGCAAGAAGATCGGCCCACGCGACGCACTTCGGGCCCTGTTCGTGATTCTTCAGTCAAGATTCGACATTCCGAGAAAATCACGCTGACTCGGCTTGCCCCGAGTGCCCTTGGGACTATTTTCCGCTTATGAATCAATGTCCCCCAAGTCGGAAGCTGTCCTTCGCAGTCGCGCTCATGTCACTTGCCACGGTCGTCACGGGCGCCGATGCACAGACATTCGACTTCACCGTTCTCCCCGCGAGCACCGTTGAGCAAAGCGTGACGCTCAACACGCCTCTCTCGGGAACGCTGATCGGCAACTACGACGCGACAACCAATCCAACTGGTACGCAGACCCTCCCCGGACTGTTTGGCGGCTCGGGTAACCAGCCCATTCCCTACTCAAGCACGCTCCGAGTTTCCCAGTCGATCTCCTCGAATCCATCGGGCTCTTTCGCTTTGACGCTTGTCGGCAACGGCATCTGCTCCGTGTCCGGATTCACTTCGGACCTTCTCAATGAAAGTCCCGGCGCGGTCGAGCTTGAGCAGTTGCTCTCCTACTCAACCTTCCGAACGGTCAACCCGAGTTCGTTGTTCCCATCGGTGGGGCAGATCACCATCCCGCTCGGCAGCGGATCGCTCACCGAAGCAACAGCCGCTCAATCGGCAGTGGCATTCGGTACTGCGGAACAAACATCGGCTGGGACCTACACGGTGACCGTAGCGGTACCCGTCGATCTCACCATTGCCGGCAGTGTTGCTGGGCAGACAGTCGATCCTGGGTCGCTGCCAGGGGTGATCGCCTTGGTTGGAACGCTGACAGTGAATGGGTCCACCGCCTCATTTTCGGCGAGCGCATCCGACAACTCAGCAGTCGGCCCACTCCCGCCACTCCCACCACTCGAGAACCAGCCTGTTGCGCTTCCCACGTTGATCCCAACCGGCGGAACTGCAAACCTGCTGTTTTCAGGCACATTTGGCGAGTCGACTGGAGATTTGTCGCTCAACCTCTCGGTCGTGGCAAACGGCACCCAGCAAACGGACCCCGCCGATGTGAACCGCGACGGTCGGGTCGACGGCACCGACTTGGCAACCGTGCTGTCCGCTTGGGGATCCGACCTTGCAGACGCCGATGTGAACGCGGACGGAGCCGTCGACGGCGCGGACCTCGCGAGCGTCTTGAGCGCCTGGTCGCAAGCGTAAAGCGTGTTTCTCTGCGGCGACCCGCCGAGATTGGCACAATGCGGTCCTGCTGGTGCAATCCGCACTGGCGGTGTAGCGTTTCTCTGGGATGAATCGCTTCGCTGGGATGAATCGCTTCAACGCAGCACTCTTGGCTCTGACGCTGCTGCTCTGCATCGTCGGTCCGTTCGGCTGCACATCGCAGCCAAAGTCGGATGAGCCCCCGCAAACCAAGTTCCAGCCTTTGCCGCCCACGACGCAAGTGGAGGTTGGCCAGTCGCTCGTCCTGGTGCTTCCAGTTCCGCCTCGGACCGGGCGCTCGTGGCGGCTGACGGCTCAGTTGCCGCCTTTCATCGGTCTAATCGGTGACGCGGTTGAGCAGTCTCCTCTTGAGCGGGAGTTCGACACGCAGGTCCTGACCTTCGAGGTGTCCGCTCCAGGCGAGATCGAACTGGTGCTCTACCTCGCAGAACGAGGCGGGCGCGCCACGGACCCGCTCCAGACGCGGCAGACGAAAGTCATCGCCAAGGCCGCATCGGGTGCGAGTTCCGCAGCGCAGTCCCGCTCACGCTGAAGTCAGTCCATCACTCGCGTCGTCGACCACCACCGAGTGCAAGCATGCCGCTGGCGACACCGAGACCTGCAGCTGCAGGCGCTGGAACGGGCGTTCCCGAGAATGCAACCAAGTCGAAACGGATGGTTCCAGCAGCTGAGTAGTTACCCCCAGCCGCCGTTGCGGCATAGCCAGTCGTGCCGGGTGCGAACACGCTGACGATTCGCACCGCAAACTTCGCATTGTCCGCCGCACCCGCGATCGACGAGAGATCCACGGTTCGCTGGTTCTGCCAGACTTCCCCGCCGAGCGATGCCTCAAAGATGCCGTCATTCGCGAGCCCGGCGCTCGAAAAGGTCGTTCCATCGATCGAGTACTGGAACTGCACGAAGCGGCTGGCTGAATTGCTGTGCCGCTCGCGCCACGACACGGCAAGTGCCCCCTGACCTGCTGTCGAGACATCGAAGCGCACGCCGCGCTCCCCGCTGCCACTTCCCTGCGCAGCGAACGAAGCGATGTTCCAAGCCTTGTTCTCCGCGGGCTTGGCGCTACCGTCATCGGTCGGATCGCCAGCGGAGAATGTCCCTGAGGTGCCGCCAACGGTCGCCGCCGACCCTTGGCCCGTCGATGGCTCAAGCGTGCCCTGAGCGCCGTTGAAGTTCCATGCTGCAAACTGCACGCCCGCCGTTGCCTGCGGACCGCTCGCAGAAAGCGCCAGCACCGCACCTGCGAGCACACCCGCCACCTTCCCCGCCTCACTCCCCGAAATGACATGAATCATGTGTGAATCCCTCCCGCCGCCTTGCGGCTCAGTATCAGGCGCAGTTCGTGCGGAACGCTCCGCGATCGCCAGCGCCGCACCCGAACGCGCCAGCTCCCCAGTGAAGGAAACTCCCCCGCACCGATGGCGCAAACCTATCCCGCCGCACGCGATGTCCACGCAATCACCCCAAAATTCCTGCGCCTCCCCCTTCGGCGACGCTGCGCGTGAACTAACTCCCGACCACGCCCGCCGCTTCCCCGCCTGAAGCGGGTCCGCCGCCGCCCGTCGCAGCGCGTGACGCGGCGCGCTTTCGCCACTGCCACAGCAGCGCCGCCACAACCAGCAGCGCAACAACGATCACGAACGCGACCACGACCGCCACGATCGGCAGCGCCACCGCCAGCGCCGACAAGATGAACGACGACACCGTCTCCGCGAGGGCGAAGAACGGATTGAGCAGTCCGCCGCTGACAGTTGTCGATCCCGCCCGCAGCGTTCCCGTCGCAGCATGCACACCCGTGGCCACACCGCCACCGATCACCGCGGCAAGCGCCCAAGTCACCCACGCAGGCACAAGCGAGGTATCCACGCCTGCAGCACTCGCCAACTGCGTGGCCATCACCAGCGTTCCAGCGACCGCCGCCACCGGCGCGCCCGCCACATCGAGCGCGTGATCCACCCAAGGGATCATCATCCCGAGCGCCTCGATCAGGCACGCGAGCGAAAAGCACACGAGCGCAGGCATCGAACCGATCCATGCCAACTTCTCGCCAGGGCTGATCCAACCGAAATGGACCGCCGCCGACAGGATCGCCAGCGGCGCAAAGATCCTCATTCCGCACGCGGCCGCAAGGGAAAAACCCACCAACCCCGCGAACACATAGCCAACCACATCACCTGCGTCCACACTCATGGCTTCCCCTCCTTGCGCGCGTACAAACCGACCAACTTTGCCTCGGCAAGCACATGCCCCTTGATCGCCTTGCGGAACTCCTTCGCCGTGGCGCCAGGCGCCAGATCGACCGCCACATCGAGCGCAAACAGCGTGAAGGTGTAGTGGTGAACGCCGCTGCCAGGCGGAGGCGCCGAGCCCCAGTACCCGCATCGCTCGCGCCCCCACGATGTCTGCCCTTGACGCACGCCCGCGGGCTCCTTCAGCTCAAGGTCGCGCGGCAGCGCTTCAGGCAGGCTCCGTGCCGTCGCGGGGATTCCCCACAGGGTCCAGTGCACGAATCCACGCGCGTCTGGATCGTCCATCAGGATCGCGAACGACTTCACACCCGCGGGAGCCGCATCCCACCGCAGCGGCGGAGAAGTACCCGCACCATCCGCAGTGAACTTCACGGGGAACGCCTCACCGCTCTTGAAGGCATCGCTCCCGAGTTTCATCTCTGACTGCACAGGCGCAGCGGGCGCAGTCTCGGTCGGCTTCGGCGAACCCTGCGCGCCCGATCGCGCCGCCGCAACCGCGCACGCGAGGGGCGTTCCATGCAACACCACCACCAGAATCAGCCATTGAACGCGCATGGCGGCATCCTATGCGCTGTCCGCTGCAGTCCGAAGCGATTCACTCCTACGCTGCGCCGCATGGCAACGACCGCGAGGCTTCGAGCAGGACCAACGGCCGCCATGGTGATGCTCATCGCGGGCGACAACGCCGCCGTCACGCCACAAGGAACCGCACTGCTGAAGCTGCTCGACCTCAGCGCGGGCGAGGCGCTCGCGGCAGAAGTCCGCGCCAAGTTCCCGCTCGCGCAGCGCCGCATCGTCGTCAGGAAGCCGTTCATCCGCATGCAACTGAACGCGCTCGCCACAGCGTCGCCGCAGCGCGCACTTCAACTCGTGAGCGCAGGCGCGGGGCTCTCCCCGCTCGCGATCGATTGGTGCGTGCATCACCCAGAGGCGCGCGCATTCGAACTCGACATCGAACACATGGTGCAGAAGCGGCGCGTCATCGACCAAGTCGCAGAGCGTTCAGTTGCCGCGCGAATCCAGTGCATCCAATGCGATCTCACCGACCCCGCTGCTGCGGTCCGCGCACTCCGCGCGGAAGGTTGGCGTGACGACTCGCCAAGCCTGTGGGTCGTTGAGGGGCTCGCGTACTACATCACGCAGGAAGCGTTCGCAGCGCTCCTTCACCTCGCGCTGTCGGCGCACGCAGACTCGCGCGCGATCGTCGAATTCAGCGGCGACCAATCGGCGCTCTGCGGAAGCGCGCTCCACGAAACCCGCGAGTACCACTCGCTCATCCGACAGCTCGTTGGCGCTCACGCGCTGACTGCCGTCGATCTCCACGCGCTTGCCTCGGCGGCACACGCATCGGTCGAGCGGTGCTTCCATCCCATGGAAATGGAACGGCTCCTCGGCATCGACCCCATCCACCACAGACCCGAGGAGTCGGCGATGCGCATCGCGCTCCTCGCGCCGCAGTCCAACCGATGACCTTGCCGCCAGTCCATCGAGCTCTCCGCGAACGGCTGCTCGAAGTCGTGCCGCCCGAGTGCCTCGAAGCAGGCGCAGCAGCAACGCCGCAGTTGTCGCTTCGGCTCAACCCGCTCCGCGCGCCGCCGCACGAAACCCGCGCCGAACTCGAAGCCGCAGGCGTTCACCTGCGAGAAGAGCCAGCACTTCCGCTGGCATTCACGACTGACGCTCCGCTGCGCAGCGTGCAGGCGTGCGCCGCGTGGTGCGAAGGGCGCGTTCATGTGCAGTCCCTTCCAAGCATCGCCGCTGCGATCTGCCTCGGTCCGCGACCCGGACACTCTGTTCTCGACCTTTGTGCCGCCCCTGGAAGCAAGACCTCGCACATCGCCGCGCTGATGGAGAACAGCGGAACGCTCGTGGCAGTCGACTCAAGCCGCGCGCGCACTTTCCGCCTGCAGGAGCTGCTTCGGTTGCTCGGGGCACGCGCCCATTGCATCACGGCCCATGGCGAGCGCTGGGCACGCGGGCAGCGGGAGGCGTTCGACCGCGTGCTCGTCGATGCACCCTGCTCCGCTGAGGGGCGGATCCTTGCTGGGGATGAGGCGGCGGCGGCCGGCTGGTCCCCTGGCAAGGTGCGGCGACTTGCGTCCCTGCAGAAGGCACTCCTCAACGCTGCCATTGAGACCCTCAAGCCTGGTGGGCTGCTCCTCTACTCAACATGCACATTCTCGCCCGAAGAGAACGAACTGGTGGTGGAACGCGCCCTCGACCACGCAGCTGGAGCGATCACGCTTGAACCGCTGCCAATCGCCCTCCCGCACTCCCGCCCCGCCCTGACGGAGGTGCGTGGAAAGCCCCTCCCCCCATCCCTCGAACTCGCGCGGCGAGTACTGCCGCCGCAGGAGGGGTTCTTCTTGGCGTTGCTGCGAAAGACCGAGCGTCCTCGGTCCCAATCAGCGACCGCGGATGCAATGACCTTGCAAGGACCCGCAGTTCGCCCATGAGCCCGAAGGCATCCGACATCTTCGACATCCTGATTCGGCAGCATGCCGACATGCTGAGCGCGTTCATCTATTCGATGTCCTTTGACCGCTCGGAGGTGGACGACATCTTCCAAGAAACGATCATCAGCGCCTGGACCCGAATCGACGACTTCGACCCGTCGCGACCCGTCGCGCCCTGGCTCCGCGGAATCGCGCGCAACCACATTCTTGCGGCGGCACGCAAGAACCGCCGCTACCGCGCCCATTTGCACAGTTTGCTCGAGGAGCGGGTGGAGGAACAGTTCGGTCGGCTCGACCGCGAGTCGGGAGACTCATTCGCCGAGCGCATCGCCGAACTGAAACGCTGCATAGCGCGGCTGCACGCCGAGGGGCGCGAAGCGATTGAACTGGTCTACATACGCGGCGTGGACCTGCCCGTGGCGGCGGAGTCTGTCGGCGCCGCAGACGAAACCTTTCGAAAGAGGCTCTATCGCGCGCGTCTTTGGCTCGCGGAATGCCTCAAAGGTAAGGAGGTATTGGCATGAATGACGACCACCACCCGACTCCTCCAGACCATTGTGCGCTCGACCTCGGCGACCATGATGCCCCGCACCAACAGGCGGACGCGCGCGTTGTGCATGGGCTGTT
>SXGQ01387971.1_pt1 | contig 10552 bp, 9 predicted proteins | sample 3178371 | NCBI WGS metagenome assembly SXGQ01 (sample SAMN11356859, study PRJNA531348) | freshwater metagenome | isolation source: freshwater sample F1-20 | place: China: Fuxian Lake, Yuxi | collected 2017-12-25 | reverse complement strand
TTCAATTATGCAGTAAAAACATGTATTTCGCCAACACTGTTTTGCCTTTTTCGATTTTTGGACATTTTTTTTGTCCATTTTCAACTTTCCCAAAAAACTTTCCCAACGAAAAACTTGATATTTTCAATTCTTTAAGTATCAAATTTTATATATTATATTTTCCTATTTATTGGGAACATACAAAGTGCCAAAAATACTATCAATCCAATATTCTCCAAAATTATACTTGGGATGTTTATGATGTAATAAATAAATGAACATATTCGTCGTATATGTTTACATAATAAAATATAGATTTCAAAATTATTAAATCACTTCTAGAGAGAAATCTACAAAAGCCCTCTAATCATTGGTTAAATCTACAACAGACGTGCTAGAAATCGCAGCCGTTAATTGAAGATTATTCTCGCAACCAGGGCATTTATGAGACGCGCCTTCTCGTGCGAATCCGGATATAGGGTCCCACCAACAAGGCGAACATATTCGGTGCGATCTTGCGCCGTTAGCCATGAGACATTTCACCGGAATACAACAAGTATTTTCAGCCGCTGTTTTATAGCACATACAGCATGTTAGTAACATTATAGATTATGTTATATAACATATAATGTTTAGATTGTTTAACGCGATTTTTCCATAACTCGGTATAAAATATAGATGCCGATTCCGGCTAAACTAGCAAAATATACTTGGTCTAATGGGTCCTCTGACATGACTGGCGCAGCATCTGTGGCAACGGCATTCTGGAAGGTTTCTCTACAACTGCTTCCATTAACCGGATTTCTGCCATTAGGGAACGAGCACGGATCCATATTCTGAATGTCCGACACGGTCACATAATGTGTTTCAGAGGAGGAGTTGTTATTGACATCGATTGTTTGCATCGTTATTTCTTGACAAGGAGGGGTGGCGCCGGAGACAAAAGCGCGCATAATCGCAAAGGGATTTAATACATTTAGGTTACCCATCGCGCCGGGTATTAAGCCCTTGAATTCCGAAAAGTTGACACCCATTCCGCTCGATATGAACGGGATGTTACCCTGCGGAACATTATTAACATAAATATATCTATCGGTTTGCTCGCAGGAGGACGAATCGTTAGGGTCTGTGCATTTATTAGTTGCCGCACATTTTGCGCCGGTCTGCAGGAAAAACTTGTTCCCTAAAGGCCCACCCGTTGCGGATGCCTGACTCTTACCACTTACCAATAGCTCTACATACTGAATTAATCCGCCAATATTTGTTGCCATTTGTGACATGGTTCCTCTATCGCTCATTCCGATTTGACTCGGTGTTCGAATATTCTGATAATATGGATAGGTTGGTCCAAGCAATCTTTGTTCAACGCCCTTGGCATCAGACAATACTTCTTGAAATATATTAGACATTATACTTAAATTATACAAATATATTTATTTTCATAATTTTTTTTAAATAGTGAAATGTTACTAAAGGTCCTGTATTATGCCGATTCGCTATCAGTCATACCGGTAACGTTTGGTGCTGTTCCGCCGGTCATTTGGTTTGCGTAATCCTTTTGCGCATTGACTAAAGCGTTAACCTGATTCTGCAAGGATACAACATTGCCGCTTATATCTTGAACCTCCTTATCTAATCCAAGGAAACTATCGAGTCTCTGTTTTAAGAAGGAAATGTTTCCTGCGTTTTGTTGTGCCAAAATAAGAGCATTTGCCGGATTATTCATATCATACTCTTTATATTCTTGATTATTTTCGATACCTTCTCTAATACGATTTGCTAAAACTATTTGATATAAAATTAATACAATAAAAAAGACAATCAATGTATTTACCAATGTTAGCATATTATTATAATATAAGAAGATTACTTTTTATTTTCTCTCATAATAATATAAATGTCAACAGCCGTTTACCCATTAGGAATGAAGTCTATGCCGGCTTCAGGTTATAATCATAAGAGCACATATTTAAATAAACAATATATTTCGTGGAAAGGAACCGGTGTGAATAGCAATCCGGTAGGAACCGCCCCGGGGCATATTAGACCTTTAACAAACAATGATCCTGGAAACGTGTTTCAGACTGGTTTCGGGTTGCCTCGCCCGATTAAACATTTTAGAAAGGGTCGAGTGATTCCTCCAAATGAAGTAACGGGAATTCCAAATTTAACCGGTGTCGATCCGCACAACGGACAAATACCCGTAAATATAGATGAGAACGCTCTTATTAATTATAACATGAACCGATATGTCAAGTCGAGTAAGGGCACCTCTCTTGGCGGCGGATTTGGAGGTTCTGGTTTATTAAACGACATGATGGACAAACCGGGCGCCTTTATAGTGAAGCAAAATACTCTTGACGCAAGTGGTAATTTCGTTAGTTTACAACAAGACTGTAAAACGTGTGAAGGCGTTGGGATTATAGCCAGTTATTACCCAAACAAAACCTTTTTACAGGAAAATCCCGAAGAAAACACGACCAATTACCGCAAGTATGGATTGTGCTGTAACGACGAGATTAAAGCCAAGCGTCGCGCCATTTACGCTAGCACAAACCTCAAAAAGAATTACTATACCACGACAAAACAATACCTACAGAATAGATGCAAGACGTATGACCAAAAGGCATTTAATTTCCTATCATATAGAACAAACCTAGACGCAGCGGTTTATGACGCAAACCCCTACTACATTTCTGTAGATGGAAATACAGGCCCCAAACCAGGAGGACCAGCATCGTTGGCGAATACATATCTAGCGAACTGTCAGCCGAACGCCCAAATATTCGATGCCACTGAAAACGCATTGATAGCCCAAATGCTCGACATCATGGTTCAAGCCAATATTTTACAACAGGCGCAAGTGGTCGCATTCAATCTGCTAGGCATAAATTCAATTGAGGGATTCCGAAACTGGTTGAATGGATTGCCTGAAAATCAAAAGGTGCCAGCCATTACCGTATTCACGGATTTTATTCGCAATCCTTATTGGGGCATGCCTCTTGCTGGTCCATCCAACCAAACTGGCTGCCAATTGGTTGTATATAAACCGAACAACTATCAGTTTGCCAAGCAGGGTGCTGTGGATAGCTCTACAAGAAACCTTAAATTGAACGTTGACACCATTTCTACAAATGCGGCTTCCATTCAAAATTACAACAATGCTGACCCACGTTTGGTTACGCCGTATTACAGCAATACGGGTCCAGAATTGGTGAGCGCCAATGAAATTTATGCTGGAAACAATCCAAATGTAATTAATTTACTAAAGAACAAGGCACCGACGTGTAATACACCATTACCGTTAAATTTCAGACAATCGGGTCCGTTCCAAAATAAAAAACGCTGCCATTACAAGCAATTACCGCAATTCCAGGTGCCTGCTTCGCAGCCGTCTCCCTATCGTTATTTCCCGGGGACGGTATTTAGTTCGAACCACTTTTCGCAATCACCCAACACATATAATACAACATTTGGTTCGGGCCAATTTGGTCGCAAATAAGCGATAAAAGATAAAATTTTATAAAGCTATATAATTTATAAAATTTAATAATAAGCTGCATGTTTATACTTCTTGTTTGTCGGCAATCTGTAACACCATCTTGTCGGGATCAACATCGTTATATTGAATGCGGTCCTTTAAATACGCCGAAAAAAACACATTTTTCTCAGTGTTCGCTATGGAATATATATCAATAAGCTTTGTAATTATAAACAAGATATTTGTGATGTATGTTGATGTAGTTTGCTTATCCAAATAATAATCAAAGACAACAAACCCACTTAGAATAGCATTTACAAGGAAGATGAGTAACATACAAAACCCCCATTTCTGGTAGCACTTGTCTAAATACAGAATGCTCGTTCTTTTGTCTAGCGGCAACAATTCAAGCGCCTTTTCAACTGAAAGATTATCATTTGGTTTGTTGGTGCAAACCTCTAGATAGCAAATTAATCTGTTTTCTCTCTTGATCTCGATAAAATACAAGGCAAGAAACCCGGCCATTGTAATAAAATTAAAGACAACACCAGCTCCATATTTTGCGTTTTCAAACACTAAATTTTCGTGCAATTGGCAAACGTGATCCTCGCATTTTTGTGGAACGAACAATATGAGAAATGAAGAAATGAACACTCTATATAATTCGAATGCTATAGTCGGGATTATGCTAATTTTTTGTATACAATCTTGATTGCTCGGTTTCTCGGGTGTGACAATCTGAACCGCGTTTGTGTTTGCGTCACCTGCGCTCACGTCACTAATTTCAACAACAGAATCGGACATATAATATAATACACTATAATATTTTATTATACACTAATTTCATCTAAAACAGTTATTTCATCTAAAACAGTGATTTCATCTAAAACTCGATTTCTTTATTGATTGGCAAAAACATATTGGTCTTCTCGGTAAATTTATTACACGGGATTTTATATTTTTCGCACCAAGAAACGGCCTTCTGAATGTTGTTTTTTTTCATAATATCACCTTTTTCCTCCTTGTTCTTGTTCTTTAATAAATTGAGTATTACCGTCAAGGATTCCAACTGTTGTTGCCCGATTATCATATTTATATCATTTAATTTCATTGTAAAATAATAAGGAGCCTCGCTATCTAATATAGACGTGATTTTTTTGTGCGCGTTTTTTTTCAAGGTCATCGCGAGTCGAATATAATTGAGTTTAAATATTTTGGTCTTAGTTTCGTTTACCTGAAAATTTTTACACACCACATATTTTTCAAATGTGGTCACATTACTAGAATTCGGTTTTAAAACATATACTCTGTCATATAATGACGATAAGATGAATAAAATATCAGCAATTGGTTTATAAAAAATATGACTTATTTTAATTATACAGCTCCCGTCATTTTGTTGATTTCGCAAGATAGTCATGAGATTCTCAATAAACGAAATATTATACACGGTTGTATTCTTTGTTTTTGTGTCAAGGAACATAAAGTCGAATTTTTCATCGCCGATGGCGGCGACAGTTTCCTCATTAATTTCATCGTATATTGATATTTGGTCGCTATAATTTTCACGAAGCATTTCGAAACACTCCACCGTGTCACTGTTATTAGGCGTAATATGTAACGTCTTGATAGACGTCGCCTTATACGTATCCCAAACATTTAAAGACATGGACACTTCGAGAAAATCATAAAACAGGGCGGTTTGCGGTTTGAGCTTACTTACTGAAAACCTAGAACCCGGAACTTTGGAAAAAATATATTCATATGGGTTCACAGATCGAATCAGAGTATCGTAGCTGTTATATGACAAATCCAGACATGTAATGTCCAATTCACGATCGCTGACACACGTGCTAATAATCTTTCTGTGTAGAACATTATAATAATTAAACAAACTGTGGGATAAATGTATTGAAGGGTCTTTGCCCATATTCTCCTCTACTGTAGGATTTACAGTAATTATATTATTAATTTTAGGTATTATAAAATAACTCATTTGGTTTACTATTATATATTATATAATTTATTTAAGTTTGTTGTTATTATTATAGTTAATTGTCTTCGTCGTCACTTTCAAGAATTAATAATTTCTTTGCGGCAGGCGTCTTTTTAGTGGCGGTTTTCTTTGCCTTAGTATCTGCCTTAGAGGGCATGTCTTCGGCCGCCTCACTGGAGGCAACAAGCAGCATTTTTTTACTCAATTTACGGACCTTGGGAGCGGCTATTTTCTTGTTTTCTTTAACAGCGACTTCCTGCGCATGTGCTGTTTCAGCGGCGTTTTCAAGGGCGACGTTTTCTTGATATTCGCCTAGTTCAAGCTGAACCGTTTCAAGATTTACAGTGCGGACCTTCTTATAAACAAAATACCTGTTCAAGAATGAAATCTTCTTTTCGTAGCTCGTCATATACGGTGCCCGTTCATAGTCCTTTGCCCTGAACTTATTTTTCTCAATTTCGTCGGACATTTGTAGGAATAAATCACTGAATAATCCGGAAGATGCGGGGAGACCCAAATCGGTAGCTTCCGAATGATTGACTAATTCAAAACCATATGCGCTCATAACGCGATTCAAGTAATCGAAGTTGACTAGATATTCTGAGATGGTTTGATTGATCGATTCCTGAAACACGTCGATTCTGTATCCAATAGAACTGGAATTGTCTTCGAATGAATCCGACCCGTATCCTTTTGTAATTTCCCATATTTTTTTACCATCATCAATAATTTTCACACTTTCGCCGGTTTTTGTTTTCTTGAGTTCCTTAAATACCAGTTTGCCGTCGTAACAGGTGCCAACAAAGTAACCATTTTGCTTCGTGCACTCAGCGATATTTTTCATAAATCCCTTTAATGTATCAGGTGTTTCAAAGAAGTAGTGAATAGCAAACTGACAAGAGGTTACATTAAATCCGTCGGCGCCCTTGCCATATTGTCTAGCAACACCCTTTCCGATTTTATCGGCATCTTTTGGGCCTCTGCCAAATACGGCGGCGGTAATTTGTTTTGCCTTATCATTTAACATCGCACTTCCGTCCTTGATATTATACGCACTGTTGCCGTTCACAAATAGCGCATATGGGATGGTCTTGTTCATTTTGCGTGACTTTAAGAATCTCGCACAGGCGCCATCAAGTCGGTTTTCCAAATTATCCTTTGAAATGTCGATTCCAAATACGAATGACAATTTCGCACCAATCCATTTCGGAAGATCACCCGCCTTTCCACACGCAAAATCGAGCAAATTATCACCTTGTTTTGAAGCGCCAATAATAAGCTTTCTCTTGACATACAAGTTGTGGAAGTTTTTCATCGCTTCCGTTCTATATTTTCCAGCAGACGTGTTGTAATAAACATCCTCACTTACAGTTATACTGGGAATGTTTAATCCAGTAGACAACATATCTTCGTCGATTCTGCCAGACGGGTGTATAGATTTCCAGTTTTCATTGCATACTTTATATGCGTTACCATATTCCTTCTCACCTCGTCGCAATTTCCCCGTCTTATCGTGACGAACACGTAACGGAATCCATCGCCAACCCTCCTCTTTATTCAAGTCATATCTGAATTCAACAATGGTATTATCCTCAAACACTTCATTTTCCTCGGAAAACATCTTTTTGCCTCCTGCGCCATCCATGCGAAGCATTATATTACATAATCCGGCGTTGGGATCGTATGGTTCAGTCGGGTAAAATCGCATCGGCACGTAATCATTGTCAGCACGGTCTTCAAATCGGGGCCCGAATTCTGGCAATTTATCGTCAATTACATCCTGGCACGGATTAATAAATCCATCCTTAGATTCCTTAAAGCCGCAGCGCAATTCAATAATTTTATAATCGCTATATTGAACAGAACTAAATGTGTTTAATCCGTCTTCAAAGTTTGATTTAATAACGTCGTCTCCGTTTGACGCTTTTACCGTTGTCACTAGGAAGTCAATTGTATTATACTGCGGAGGCTTCCATTTGAACGACTGGTCCCAGGTGATTTTCATTTTGGGTCCCGCCTTTCCAATTTCGTTGGAACCTACACCACAAAACGCGTGCGTAAAGATCAAACCATCGGTTGTGTATTCGAATCGATTTTGTCGCTCTTTCTGTAAAATTGTGTTACAGCCATCAAATATGGATTGGTTCGGGCTATTAGGGAAGAATTCCTTCACTGAAAATCCGATGGGCGATAATATTTCGCGTTCCTTATATTGACTAACGGTTTCCTTCGCTGTTGTCTTTGTCGGCTTATCTGTTGCGGTGGTATTTACTATAGATATAAGTTTTAGATTGTGTTCAACATACTTTAACAATTGATATCGGGATTTATAAATGTCCGTCTCCTTCTCTGGCAACATGAATGAATAGGCTCTCACGTCTTGATTCTTGATATAGTATATATCAAACGCGGCATACAAGTTTATAAATTTACCGTTTTTATCGTGAGCAATTAATTCACCATCTAATATTGCGTTAAAGCATTCTTTGTTTTGTGTTTTTGCGCCGGTAAAGATAACATCCATGTTGGTATTAATTAGATATACCTTGCCCTCGTTTGAAATAAACATCAAGTGACGTTCACCGTCCGCCTTCTCAGTCACAACAAAGCCCTTGCGAATATTTGGTTCGGTCGAATTCTCGTCGAGTGGCGCGATATTTTTGAGCTGTAGTGTGATCGAGTTTGGACCGATAAAGTTTTTACTTGAAATGAACTTGGTTTCATCATATTCGTCCTTCCATATCATTCTCATATACGAGGCGCTAATATGTTTTTGTTCAGGATATGAAACCGGATAATTCGTTCCTTGAAGACCACTCAACACATATTTAACGACCTTTCTTAAGGCATCAGCAATAAGCTTGGGGCTGTTGAATTCAGTGGACGGACCAATTCTGCCATTATCAATTTCAATTTCGATTTCATATACCTCGGGATTATTGAAGATATTGGACTCGTCTAGAGTGTATACGCGAATCATATGTCCGCGATTTTCACGACCGAATTTGTCGGGTCCGCGATTGCCGAACTTTGCTATACTAATATCGACGATGAACGGGTAATCAGGGTGTTCAAACGAAACGCGGTTCAGAAGACGAAATTCCTTCTTCGATTTTCGCCAATTTTCCATGATGAATGTTTTTAAACCCTGATTAATTTTTTCCTCTGTTTGATAAGCAACGCGAAAGTTAAAATCGTCAAAGTCAACCGGATATACTCTTTCCTTGTTAATAACGCCAGGTTTTTTATGAATAAACGTCACTGCTACCGGGTTTGACGCATATAAGCTTTTTATATCATTCGATTTACAGTATTCTTGGATGGCGTGCAGACCCTTAATTTCGGTTCTGACAATATCTGATAATTTAAATCTGCCGGTTGTGCTGTCAAGAAACTCGCAGTTTATACGCAAATAATAATCCCCGTTACTATTGCCGTTGACAACCTCAAACCCTGACGACTTTAATTTCTTGATCACATTATCATAGTCATTACGCAATAAGGGTTTTATACCTTTGGTTCCAAATTTGACCTCCAATTCATGATTCCCAGTTGAACTATAGCTATAAGGATTTAAACTATAATATTGTCTAATTAAATTGTCGAGTCTATCCTGAGGAGTAGCTCTAGTTTTTACCGGTTCCTTAATTTCTTCGATTTCTTCTTCGAATATTTCGCGTGGCGCGGCTTTTGGCGGTAAATCATCCGATGATTTAGATTGCTGTGGCGGAGCAATGTTTGGTGGCGTATTATCTGGCGAGCGAGGCGGCGATTTCAGCTTTTGGACGACACCTGGTGGAGTGTTACTTGGAGAACGGGGCCACAATTGAGCCGTTTCTTCCGGATCAACTGCCACTGGTCCCCCTTCTAAATTCGAAATGGATGGTTTACCTATAGAACTCATTGTTATATTATATTAAGACATATTTTTAAATTGTTGTTCATTTTTTTTTAAATCTAAAAATATTGGATAATCGACTCGTATAAATCGTTTTTGGTTTTATTCTTACCAGTTTCTTTATTTACGACTTCAATTTCTAATTTGCTGCAGATATCAAGTAATTCCGCGACCTTGTATGAGGACATTCCCTTTACCGGCTTGTCGATTACGTTCAGTTTATACAGTGAACTTCTAATATTGTTAAGGGTTCCTTCTTTGGCTAACTCATAACCGTATTTTTTATGATACTTTGACTGCGCCGGCAATTCATGGACAATATAAATTGTATCAGTATCATTCATCAACGATTCGTAATATGTTTTATTATTGACGTAAACAACATTTATATTTTCAATCGCGCATAGAGTCAAAAACGCCTTTACGTTTAAGGTTTGGTCATTTGCCAAGTTATTTTCGATATTTGTGATGGTATCAAATTTATATGTCTTAACGATGTCCTTATTGTTGCGGATAGTTGAAACCAATTCGATTTTTTGTTGCTTGGCAACCAATGCGTTTTTATTGTTAATCGTTTCATAGTCCGCTTCACCGTTTTTCAGAATATAGAAGCACCAAAACAGGCTATCCTGCTGCGAAGGAATAAACAATGCTGGCTTTTGTGATGGACGTGGTGCCGTTTTCACTGGTTCTTGTTTGACTGGTAGCAGCTTCAATTTTATTGATTTATTAATTCTGTCTTCGTCTAAAATATAATCTTGTAATTCGTTAAATACATCATTATATGATAACATGGTCTACTTACTAGTTAATTTGTTGATATCTTTAATATCTTTTGAAAAGTATGTATTTCTATAGTCCTCTTTTTGCTGCTCAATGGAGTTAAGAGCGATTTCCTGTGTGTTTACATACTTGATATACAATGCCAATTCGTTAATAATATTCTTGTCTAGGTCGGTAAGATTAATATGAACACCATATTTATTCTCATTCAAGGTGACGTCGTTGTGTCTATTGAGTATCCTGAGGACCTCGATTTGATTAAACTTGTTCATATTTTCAATAGTTTCGCGTATATAGTTGAGTTCGCTGACTGAAAAATTATTACCAGTGGTTGTTGAAAGAGTCGCTTCCATTTTATTAAATATGGAGCGTTGCTTTTAATATATTGTTAAATAAATAACATTATTATATTATT
>SXGQ01277526.1_pt1 | contig 10553 bp, 10 predicted proteins | sample 3178371 | NCBI WGS metagenome assembly SXGQ01 (sample SAMN11356859, study PRJNA531348) | freshwater metagenome | isolation source: freshwater sample F1-20 | place: China: Fuxian Lake, Yuxi | collected 2017-12-25 | reverse complement strand
ACCCCTGTGGTGGAGGAAAGCCACAGCGTGAAGCTGGCGGCCAAGCTCGCCGACGCGGGCTATGTCGTGGTCGTGCATGATCCGCTGGCCCAGGAAGCGGCCATCGCAGTGCTGGGCGACAAGGTGGTGGGTGCCTCCTCGATCGAGGGCGCCGTGCGCGAGTGCGATCTGCTGATCGTCGCCACCGGCTGGCCCCAGTACAAGGAGATCGACCCGGCTTGGTGCAAGCGCACCAACGGCCACCGCCTGACCGTGCTCGACCTTTGGCGTACCCTGCCCATCGACAAGTTTGCCGACGTGGCCGACGTGCTCTATCTCGGCTCGGGGCGGTAAACACCGACACCAGTAGAGGAATTGCGCAAATCCAAGGGTTTTCCGCACCAGGAATGGCCTTTTCAAGGCCGTGACGATCAAGGAATGGGGCTCGGCCCCGACCAACACCTCCCTTGAGACCTCGTAACATCTCTACTATCACGTAGTGGCGCTGTTCTTCCGCTTGCTCGACATGATCGGCGTCTTTCCCTGAGATCCGCGGCACCAGCTGACGATCTTCAACGCTTTCGGCGCGACCCTCTGACTCTGCGTCGTCTACCTCCTCGTGCGGCAGCTCACCGGCCGCCGCTCGATCGCCTGGGCCGCCGCCGCCTTCCATCTCTCCGGCGCGTTTCTCCTGAACCTCGCCATCATCAGCGAGGACATCATGCCGTCCTTCATGCTGATGTTCGCGTCGATGGCATTGGCAACCCTCTGGTTCGTCCGCCCGACGGCGCGGCGGGTCGTGCTCGTGTCTGCCCTTTTCACCATCGCCTGGCTGTTCGAATGGCGGCTGATGTTCCCCACCCTGCCCGCGACGCTGCTCGCCCTCGCGGTGGGCCCAAGCAGACCCCTGGCCGGGCTCGGGCGGATCGCCCTCTTCCTCGGGCACCATGGTCGGCTTGGCCTAGGTCGCGGTGCGGCTGTGGGGGCCGAAGAACGGCAATCCGGGACCCGTCCTCAGCCTGCTCTGGACCGCCAAGGGCGCAGCGGAGGGCTGGGCCGGCTTCTCCACGGTCAAGTTCGAGCTCCTGTGGGTCGGCATGGCCCAGTATCTCGCCGGCGGGGCCAATATCGCCGCCCGGGCAGCTTTGCAGCCGATCATGCGGGAGATGCTGGCGACGACGTTCTGCATCGCGGCCATCGCCTTGCTCTCCCTGCTGATCCTCTGGCGGGACCGCGCCTCGCCGCAGACCGGGGCCCTGGCAACCATCTTCGGAGTCACCTTTGCGGTGGGCGAGGTGATGAACCTCTATTCCCAGCCCCAGGACCCGCAAGTGCAGATCAACGTCATGGTCTGGCTGACCATCGGCTGGGCGCTGATCCTTGCGGTCGTAGCCCCTTGGCGCCCCCTGCCGCTGCTGGGCGGCGCATTGGCCCTGGCGCCCTGTTTCCCTACAATGCTTCCAAGCTCGCGCCGATGCGGGGCACCGATGCGGCCTGGAGGGAGGCCCTGCTGCGAATCGAGCGCAATGTCGATCCGACCCGCACCGCATTCCTGCTGCACGGATTCGAGTCGGATATCTCCGAACGGTTCTACGCCTAGGGCAGTGACTGGACCTACTTCGACAAGCTAGGCCCTGCCCCGACCGCCAAGCCGAAATTCAAGTTCCTGGCGCTGGTCAATGGCCCGCTCCACACGCCGAACGCCACCGGCGAGGAATTGGCGAAGAACCTCAAGGGGCAGATCGAGCGGGTCATAGACCTCGGCTATGACGTCGTGGCCAACTAGGTATGGACCTGGAGCGAGGCGCAGGTCGAAGCGTCACTGGCCACGGTCGCCGACAAGGAAAAGGCCAAATGGCTCAATCGCGCGTTGCACGAGAATTTCACCGCGATACCCACCTTCTCAGATCCGCTGGCCGGCCCCTATTTTCGATTGCAGCGGCGGTAGAACGTCGACTGCCGAATCGATCAGGCGGCTTCTCGCAGCGTGATCCGGTGGATTGTGAAATTGCTCTGCCTGTCTTCATGGCGATTCCGGATCACCACGTGTCTCGCCCTGGCAGAAAATCTTAGCGTCGCCGTCTGCATGTCCGGTGAACTATCCAGGACAAGCTCCGAATCCGGCAAATGACCGTTCTCGTCGTCGGTCAAACCAACGCCAATTACGCCTTGGCCAATGGCAACAACGACCTCGATCTCATAAGGCCCCTGCAAGTTCCCGAGAAATAGCTCCAGATCGATGCGGGCTATCGGATGAAAGGCACCTTTCGGTCCGGTGAATTTCCATCCGTCGCGTTCCCCGGCCTCAAGGACTACCGGCCCCGGAATGTCGACAAACTTCCGCGAGTCTCTTCCCATTCCGAGATATTCCAGATCCACCCAGCGTTGATCCCGCGAGCGAAGATCGAAATTCAGCACGGTCCTGAATTTGGCGGGACGCAGGCGTCGACGGATCTTCTCCATGTCGTACCATTCGACCCAGGGCGTCCGTTCGCCGTCTGTCCGGCCGCCCCACTTGTCAAAGGACATCGATCCTTCGCGGATCCATCTTTCCCGAGGATAGACGAGTTCGATCCAGCGGCCGCCTATCTTCAGCAACTGCAAAGCGTTGAGCGCCTCCCGCCGGGTGATGTCGTAGGGGACGTGGTGGATGGACCCGACCACCAGGATCGAGTCATAACCCGGAGCCAAGGCAGCGAACGACAGATCTTCCCCGATCAGATGAAACGTCGCGTCGATACCCTTGAGCGCGGCCACCCGGCGGATCGTATCGAGGTTGGTCGGCACGATATCCGCGAAGGTCCAATGGGCGCCCAGGGCGGCCATGGGGATGCCATCGACTCCGGCGCCGGATCCAATCTCCAGGACGCGCTTGCCGGTGAAAAAATCGCGATAGAGAGGTCCGAACCACGCCATGGCCCCTGAAGCGCGGCGCTCGGCCATGCCATTCCAGGTCGCCAGAAACTCTTCGTCAGGCAGATCCAGCAAGCCGGCTGAGAATACCCGCCCATCCACGTCATCGCCGGCGGGTACTTCTCTCCATTTATCGCGGTATTTTTCCAAAGCGTTCATATTCTGTCGAATCCTAGCCTGTTGCCGTCACATACCGCATGGCCGACCTAAGTACTGCTCCTGAATACCCAGAGCTTCATCAGGATGTAGCCTATGATGGCAAAAGCGGCGCAGCTCGCCAGAACGCCAACCTCGCGCGGCAAGCCCAAGCCACTGCACAGGACGGCCACCATAGCGTAGGACACCACCAGGTTCACGCTGTGGGTGACCAGGAACCTCAGGATCTCGCTGTGGCTGGTCGCCGATCCGGCGCGGAAAACAAAGGTCTTGTAGGCGATGAAAGCGACCGGAATCCCCGCAAGGTAGGCAAGGGTCGACGATACCTGCTGGCTGAACGGCAGCAGCCACATGAACAAGAGAGACAGGACGGCATAGAGGAGTGTGTTGCCGCCGCCGACGATGAGAAAGCGCAGGACCGGCGATGCCAGCGCCGAGCGCGCCACGGCGACCCATGCAAGGTGCACCGGGACCGGCGTTTCACCCGTCTTCAAGGCCAGACCTTCCACGGCGCCTTGCCCGAAGCCCACAGATCCTCCAGCTCCCGCTTGTCGCGCAGCGTGTCCATCGGTCTCCAGAACCCGGTGTGCCGAAAGGCGCGCAACTCTCCGTCAGACGCCAGCCTTTCGAGGGGCTGGCGCTCCCAGATCGTGCTGTCACCGTCGACATACTGAAGCGCCTCGCGATTGAGCACGAAGAAGCCACCGTTGATCCAGCCCATCTCGTTGTCCGGCTTCTCGTGGAACCGGGAGACGCTCTGGTTCCCGTCGATGTCGAGAATGCCAAACCGTCCCGGCGAGGGGACGGCGGTGACCGTGGCGGTCCTACCGTGTGTCGCATGAAACGCCAGCGAAGCTGTGATATCGACATCCGACACGCCATCGCCATAGGTCAGGCAGAATGTATCGCTGTCGATGTAATCCGCGACGCGACGCAAACGGCCACCAGTCATCGTCTCAAGCCCCGTGTCGACCAACGTCACCCTCCAGTCGATGTCGCTCGATGACAAATACGACGTCGAATTGGACTTGAAATCGAACACGACGTTGGAGCTTTCGAGCAGGTAGTTCGCGAAGTACGACTTGATCGATGCACCCTTGTAGCCGCAGCAGACGATGAAATCCTTGAGGCCATGCTGGGCATAGATCTTCATCACGTGCCACAGGATCGGGCGGCCGCCGATCTCCACGAGAGGCTTGGGTCGTATGTCGGTTTCCTCCGACAAGCGCGTGCCATATCCGCCAGCCAGGATCACCACCTTCATTCGCGTGCCTCGCCGATCTCGAACACCCTGTTCTTCATGCTCTCGACCCCGTCGTTTATCGTGCGTTCGATTACCACGAAAGGATGACCGCGCACGTTCTCGGTCACGCGCGCGAGGTATTCCCCCAGCACGCCGAGGAACGCCGCATTGAGACCGATCGTGAGGAGTTGCAGCAGCACCATCGTCGTGAAACCGGCTGCAATGCTCTGCCAGTTCATCGCCCAGTAGATGATGTAGGCGACCGAGACGATTCCCGACAAGCCGCACAAGGCAAAACCGAACAGCGTGATGTAATGCAGGGGCGCAGTCGACTGGCTGACCACACCGTCAATGCCGAGACGCATGAGCCGCATGAAATTGAACTTGGTCGAGCCCGCCGTGCGTGGCGCGCGATCGTACGCGATGCCGATCTGGCGATGGCCAAGCCCCGCGATCAGGCCGCGCAGGTAGGGATTCTTGTCCTGGATCGTGCGCAAGTGCTCGATGATGGTTCGATCGATCAGGCGAAAATCGCCGGCATCCTTGGGAAGGTTCACTTCACTTATGCTTCGGATGAACCGGTAGTAGAGCTTGCGAACGGCCTCCATCAGCCTCGCCTCTTCGCGCCGACGGCGCACCCCGTAGACGACTTTATAGCCCTGCTCCCAGAAGTGAATGAACTGGGCAATCATTTCAGGGGGATCCTGGAGGTCTGCATCGACCTGCACGGCAGCGTCGCCCCGCGCCAGAAGGAAGTTGGTCAGAATGGACCGCTGATAGCCGAAATTCCGCGAGAAGCGGACGACCCTCACGCGAGGATCCACCTTCGCCTCCTCCGCCAGACGCTCGTAGGTCGCATCCTGACTGGCGTTGTCGGTGAACATAAACTCAAAGTCATAGTCCGGCTGTGACACGGAGAACGCTCTCAACCGCTTCATCAAAGAAACGATATTGTCCTCTTCATTGTAGACGGGCACCGATATCGTAATCAGCTTCCGCCGCTTCTCGCGCAATTCCATGACCTAGCCCACGTTCCGCGTTTTGGCCGACAGCTCGGCGACGGCCATCGATATGCCGTGCTCCAGAGTATAGGTTGGACGCCAGTGCGTCAGCGAATTCAGACGGCCAACATCGCCGACCAGGTAGGCGATTTCCCGGGGACGCATCGGGAGGGCGCCGAACTGCAAGAGGCCACGGGGGGCACCCAGCGTATCGGCCACGGTCTCGGCGAACTTCCTGACGGTAACCTCGATGCCTGAACAGAGATTTACGATGGATGAGGCTTGCGAACCGCTCGAAATCGCAGCCGCCAGCGAAGCCAGTCCAGCTACCGCATCCTCAATATAGAGATAATCCCGAACCTGCGATCCTTCCGACAGTGGCACCGGCCGACCTGCGGCCAGACTGCCATGGAGGGAAGGCAGCAGCCGCCAGGGCCGTTCGCCCGCGCCGTAGACGCCAAACAAGCGGGCCACGACCGCGTTGACACCGAGCCGGTTCGCCGCCTCGATCACTGCCAGCGAACCCGCGACCTTGCTGGCATTATAGGTTTTGACGGTCTCCAGCGGGTCTGCTTCGCGCAGCGGGCGGCGGACGGCAGGCTCGGCATACTCGAAGCAACTCCCGACATGGACCAGGGCCTGCGCGCCGGCACGGCGCGCGAGATCGACGAAGGCCAGCGGCAGCTCAGCATTGGCGAGGCGCGCAGCAGCGGCATCGACCTGGCTGGGATCGACACCATAGGCGGCCGCGTTGAAGATCCAGTCGTATCGAGAGGCAGACTCGGCCTCGAGAACGCAACCGGGATGCCAGCGGGCAAGCCGGAGGACGCGGACAGACAATGGAAAGGCCCGCTCGCCGGTGGTCATGACCGAAACATCGTGACCGCCGGCGGCAAGCGCGGCGACGAGAGCCGATCCGACAAAGCCTCCACCGCCTGCCACCAGCGCCTTCACGATCTGCCCCCTTCAGGCCGATGCTGGAAACAAGACAAGGCCAATCCGCAGGTGGCTATGCCACCTCCTAGTGATCCGCCGCCGAGAAACGTCCGACATCGTCGCGCTCTTCGCGTGTGGCTTGCACATAAGACCGAATAACCCGATGCGGCTCACCCTGCTCACGAATTCGACCATTGTCGATCCAGATTGTGTGATCGCAGAGTCGGCGCACTTGATCCAGGGAATGGCTGACGAAGAGGAGCGTGCCTTGTTTCTTGAAACTATCGATCCAGTCCAGGCACTTCCGCTGGAAGGCCGCATCTCCAACAGACAGCGCCTCGTCGACGATCAGAACATCCGCTTCGACATGGGCACAAATAGCGAATGCAAGTCGGGTCCGCATGCCTGTCGAATAGTGCTTGAGCTGCTGATCCATGAACGCGCCGATGCCCGCAAACTCCGCAATCGAATCGAACTTTGCAACAACTTCGGCACGCTTCAGTCCCATCACCGCCCCGGCGATCAGGACATTCTGCCGGCCGGTGGAATCCTGGTCGAAAGTCGCCCCCAGGGCCAGAACCGGCGCAACGCGCCCCCTGACCCAGATCTCTCCTTTTGTCGGGCGGGTCATACCGCAAATTATCTGCAGCAGAGTCGACTTTCCGCACCCATTCCTTCCCAGGATTCCGACGCTATCCCCTCGGTGCACCTCAAGATCTATATCGCGCAGTGCCCAGAACGGCTTCGAGTAAGATTTGAATCTGCCAAACAACGCCTGCTTCACCCAGGCGCCCTGATCCTTGTAGAGCGGATAGGCCTTGGCCAGATGACGTGCATGAATGACGACAGGAGCCTCAGAGGACATCGGCTATATTGGCCCTATTCTGATTGAAGAACCAATAGCCGAACCAGAACATCGACATCGACACAAAGAACGTCCATGCCGTCACTTCGATTCCCGGCAACCGGCCAAAGAACACTAGATCTCTCACAATCTCGACGAAGCCTGTCAGGACGTTGGCGTAGATCAATACGTTCAGCGGCGCCGGCAACACCTCCTGTGAGAAAAAAACCGGCGTTGCAAACAGGAGCAAAGGCGCGATCGTCATCATCAAATACGAGACGTCACGCGTGAACGCACCCAATGCCGACAGAAACCAGGTCAGTCCGATCAGGAAGGCCATGAACGAGATCGCCCAAAGAGGCAGAAAAACGACGGTCCAGCTCAGGGAGCCTGTGAAGGCGAGCTGAGCCGCCAGCATCAAGGCCAGGCCGATCCCGGCATAGGCGGAGGCCCGCAGGGTCGAGATGACGGCGAGCATTTCTGCCGGAAACAGGGTCTGCTTTATGAAATGCGCGTATTCCTGAAGCAGCGACGGCGCCCTGTAGGCCATCTCGGCAAAGAAATTAAAGGCGATCAGGCCGCCGAACACGAAAAGCGAGTAGTCATAGGCCGACTTGGCAGCGGTCTTGTTCGGCAACACAGCCGACCCGCCGAATGCAATAGTATATGTCAGCAATGCCAGCAGCGGTGCCGTAAGCGCCCAGACCCAGCCAGCCTGAGAGCCTTTGAAGCGTTCGTCGAGTTCGCGCTTGAGGATCACCCGGATCAGGTCGCGGTGACGGTACGCCGACACAAACGGCGCGCGCAAAAATCGGATGAAAAGGCCCCACGGGCCAAGGTTTCCGTCGATGACCGATTCGCCGTCGACGACATGCAGCAACAGCGCGTCGCTGTGACCGGTCTGGTGTTCTGGTTTCTCGGTCATGGATTTTGCGACAAGATCCCTGGCGTCATCCGGCACTGCAACCCAACTGTCGCAAATGATTCGATTGCGGCGTCATCCAGCAAATACTCATATCAAGACATTCCTGCGCCGTGGAGCCGCAAGAGGTTTTAGCCGATATCGAGCCCGCCTGGGTACGGGATAATCGGCGTGTTGTGGCGATCTTCTACTGGAGAATCCCTAGATATCCAACCTTTGGCACTCTCGGAGTGTTGGCAAGATTCGCTCATTGGTGGTTAGAATCGCGCAATTTCAGGAGTCATTGGAGCGTGGAAAGTCCGGAATACGAATTGATGCATGCGGTCGAGGATCGCATGTGGTGGTACCGAGGCCTGCGGACGCTGGTGGCGGGGCAGCTTGCCCGCGCCCTCAGCGGTGCCCGGGTCCACGGCCCTGTGCTCGACGCAGGCTGCGGAACTGGCGGCATGCTGCGCGTGCTGGGCGCGAGTGTGGCGGGCCGGCCCACCCTGGGGCTCGACTTCAATCCCGTGGCCGCCGGCATGGCACTGGCCAAGGCGGGCCGGCCGGTCATGTCGGGCTCGGTCAACGAAATGCCGGTCGGCGACGGCACGCTGGGCGGCTACGTGTCGCTCGATGTTCTCTGCCATGCCGGCGTTGAACCGGAGCGCGCGCTGAGCGAGGCCTATCGCTGCTTGCAGCCTGGGGCGGTCGCGGTTCTCAACCTGCCGGCCTATGCCTGGATGTTCTCGGCGCACGACAAGCGCACGCAAAATGCCCGGCGTTTCACGCGCGGCGAAGCACGCGCCCTGATGGCCCGGCACGGTTTCCACATCCTGCGCGCGAGCTACTGGAACATGTTCCTGTTCCCCCTGATGCTGCTCCATCGCCTGATCGAGCGCGACGACGCGAAGAGCGATGTACGCGAGTATCCGCGCTGGCAGGATGCCATTTTCTCGACGGCCCTGGCCGTCGAACGCGCCATCATCGCAACCGGCGTCAGCCTGCCATTCGGCGGTTCCCTGCTCGTCGTGGCGATACGCGAGGACTGAGGCTCAGGCCTGGCCGATAGCCTGGCGGTATTCGGCGATCTGGCGGTCGAGCAGTACACGCGCATTCGTTTGGCCGTCGTGGAAATCGCGGTACCACTCGGCCGTACGCGCCAGAACCGTGTCCAGCGACCAGGGCGGATGCCATCCAAGTTTGGTCCGTGCCTTGGTGCTGTCGAGCGCCAGAAGCTGCGCTTCTGCAAGGTTGGACGGCTCGACCCTGATCTCAGCAGCCCGCCACTTGCGGGAAAGCAGCTCGACAACGCGAGCGACCGGCACGATCTCTTCCGACGTCGGCCCGAGGTTCCAGCCGCCGACATGCTCGGCCGGCCCGTCCAGGAGTGCAGCTGCCAGCATCAGGTAGCCGTGGCAAAGCGACAGGACGTGCTGCCACGGGCGCGTTGCCCCCGGGTTACGCAAGACGATCGGCTTGCCCGCCAGAATGGCGCGGACGAAATCCGGGATCAGCCGGTCTTCCGACCAATCACCTCCACCGATGATGTTGCCTCCCCTCGCCGTCGCTATGGCCGGCCCACCCGCGCCAAAGCTTGCCTGGTAGGAGGCGGCGACCAGCTCCGCACACGCTTTCGATGCGCTGTAGGGATCCTTGCCGCCCAGTTCATCGACCTCGCTGTAGGGCCGGTCCCATTCCCGGTTGCGATAGACCTTGTCCGTGGTGATGGCCACGGCGGCGCGCACCCCGCAGGCCCGCGCCGCCTCGAGCACGTGCGCGGTACCGATCACGTTGGTGGCGAACGTCTCCACCGGCTCGCGATAGGAGCGCCGAACCAGCGGCTGGGCCGCGAGGTGTATGAGTACAGAGGGCCGGACCTCGTCCATGCAGTGCATGACGTCATGCACCGAGCGGATGTCGAGCAGCCTGTGTCGAACGATCTCGCCGATGCGCGCCGCGTCGAACAGGTTGGGGCTCGTCTCAGGCGCCAGGGCGAGCCCGTGGACCTCCGCTCCGATGCCGGCAAGCCAGGCCGTCAGCCAGCCACCGGTGAATCCCGTATGGCCTGTGACAAGGATGCGCTCGCCCGCCAGGCGCCGCTCGAAAGGCAGAAGGTCGACAGCCACCCGCCTGCCCTCACCCGCGGCTCTTGCAGAATGCCCGAATCACATCGAGCACGTACGAAAGCTGGGCCTGGCCCAGACCGGGATAGACGCCGATCCAGAAGGTGTTGGTCACGACGAGGTTGGCGTTCGGCAGGTCGCCGATGGTGCGGAATTCGCGCCCGATCATGTAGGGCTGGCGGATGAGATTGCCCCCGAACAGCAGCCGCGTGGCGATCTTCTTGTCGTTGAGGTGCAGCACGAGTTCGTCGCGCGTAAAGGGCGCCCCCGGCTGCACCGTGATCGGAAAGCCGAACCAGGAGGGCTCCGAGCGTGCCGTCGCTTCGGGGAGGATCAGATACTCTTCGAGCTCCTGTAGGCCCGCCTTCAGCGTCGCGAAGTTGCGCTTGCGGTCGGCGATGAATCCCTCAAGCCGGTCCATCTGGGCCAGCCCCACGGCCGCCTGCAGGTTGGT
>SXGQ01900052.1_pt1 | contig 10555 bp, 8 predicted proteins | sample 3178371 | NCBI WGS metagenome assembly SXGQ01 (sample SAMN11356859, study PRJNA531348) | freshwater metagenome | isolation source: freshwater sample F1-20 | place: China: Fuxian Lake, Yuxi | collected 2017-12-25 | reverse complement strand
GCCCACTTTTGGTTTTGCTCGAAGAGGTGCTGGAGATCGTGCATCCGCGGATGTTTAGCAGCGGCCCAAAGTTGTCCATCTTGGAATCGCCGTCATTCGACCCACTCCGCCGCCGCGGACTGGGGGGCCGGCGCGACGATCGCCGGCGCGCTGCGGTGCCGCGGCGTCCCAGCGGCGACCTTGCGCATACCGAGCAAGACAATCGCCAACGTTAACAAAGAGCTGACGGGCATCAAGATCGCGGCGAGGAGCGGACTCATGTGGCCAACGGCCGCAAGCCCCACCGCGAGGGCATTATATGCGACGGAGAAAACCAATAACCAAGCCTGCGTGCGGCGACGCGCTGTATTGACCAAAAAAAGTTGCCGGAGGCCCGCGAGCCCGCGATCAAGATAATAAAAATCAGCGCGCGACTCCAGCACGCCCCGGTGAATAACCGGCGTACCCCGGGCGAAAGCCGCCTCAAAAGCGAGACTGTCATTAACCCCATCGCCGAGCATTAAGGTATCACGTTGGTCGTGCGCGCGGAGCCAATCGGCTTTTTCCCCTGCCGTGCATTCGCTCAGCGCGTTGGCCGATGGCAACCCCAGCGCGACGGCCATGGCCGCCACCTTGGCCTCGCGATCACCACTGAGGATAAAAACCTCAAACCCGAGGGCACGCAAAGCATCGATCTCCTCGCGCGCGCCGCTGCGAGTAGTATCAACAAAAGAAAATCGCGCCCGCACCTGCCCATCGAGGGCAAATTCCGTATCGTACCCCAAGGTGGGCCAGTCCCCTGAGGGATTATTTGGGCCGAAGATACCCCCGCGCCAACCAGGACGACCCAAGGACCACAGACCAGCTGCTTGGCGCAACGTAACCCCATAGCCCGCGACCTCTTTAATTTCCTCAGGGAGGCGGTGCTCGACCGGAACAGAATCGGGGCCGAACCTAGGCGGTAAACTTTGCTGATCCCGCTCCCCCTCTAGCAAATTCTCTAAAAGCGACTGACTAACCGGGTGCGGATTATCGCGCACCAAGGCTAAGAGGGCGGCATATTCTGACGACGCCAGGGCCGCCAACACTTCGGGGTTTTTTAAGACCGGCGTCTCCAAGGTGAGCGTACCCGTCTTATCAAAAATAATTTTCTTAATCCGCCCCAGCCGCGGCCAAAGGTCAGACTCGCGCACATACACCCCCGACCGCCGGAGCGCCACAGTGGCCAACTCATCTGCTAAAGGAAAAGCTAAGCCGATAGCGCAGGGACACGAAACCACCAACACCGCCGTCACGACCGACCAAGTCTGCACGGCATCGTGGGTCGCAAACCACCACGCGAAGCCGGTGCCGAAGGCCATGAGAAAAATCGCCACCAAATAACCAGTGATCACTCGCTCGAGAAAACGATGGCGGTAGCCATCGCGCTGGGCGGGCCGCAGCAACTGCGCGAGCAGCGAGTCCGCCCAGAGCTGGACGGCACACAATCGGACGGTAGCGCGCCCTAAATTCACCGCGCCGGAAGGCACGCGCCCGCCAGCACGGCACTCGCGCGGATCTGACTCTCCATTGATCCAAGCTGTGCCAAAAGTAGCGAAGGCCGTCTCTAGCTGTGCTTCGACCGGGACAACTTGACCCGAGCGAATTTCAAAAGATTCCCCCGGCTGCAGTAATTCTACGGCCCGCTCGACAGCGACGCCGGTCGCATTAATGACGGCAACTTTATCCGGCCGTGATTGCGCGGTCAGCAAACGGCGGCGATTTCGTTCTACCGCGGTAACTTGCGCCCAACGGCCAAAAAGCATCAGCAGAATAAAGGCGGCGACAAAATCAAAATAGACAAATGCCTCGCGGCCCGCCAGCAGACCATAAAGCGAACCCGCATAAGCACCGATGATGCCGACCGCGATCGGCAGATCGATGTGCATCACACCCTCCCGGAGCGCGCGGAAGGCCCGTGAGAAAAAATAACCGCCGCCCGCCAGCACGCTTAAAGTCGCAAAGGCTGCCGCTAACCATCCAAACAGCCGCGCATAGGGGAAAGTAGGCTCCATCCCAAAATAAACTGGCAGCGTGAACAGCATGACATTCATGGAAAACGCCGCGCACAACCCCACCCGCCGCACCAAGCGACGACTCTCGGGCACGGCTGGCTCCGCGCCCAACGGCCCCACCAGATAATTAAAAGATTGCAGCGTCCGGGCAAAATCGGGCGCCACAAATTGCCCCAGCGTCCACCGCAGTCGCATCCGGCCCAGTTGGGCGTCAGTCTCGATATGGAGTGCCCCGGGTTGTTGGTTGTAAACTTTTTCAATGAGCCAAACGCAACCTGCACAAGAAATCCCCTGCACTTCCAGCGTCAGTTCAGGAGTGCCCGGAACTTGCTCCGCCGCATTTTGCCGCTCGCTTAACCACGCATAATCGCGCGGCTGAAAAACGGCTTCGCCCACAGGAGCGACCAGTGAATCGCGAATTTTATAGTAACCATCGAGGCCATGTTCATGCACGAGGCGATAAACATAATTACACCCCGCGCAGCAAAAGCCCGGCGCCCGGGTCGCGTCGCTTGTGAGCGGCGTTCCACAATGATGACAATGGTGAACGGGGATGGGTCGGTCGGCACGCAGTCCACGCACTCGCGCCCTGTCCCGTTCATCCCCGTCCACCAAATTGTTTGAGTCAGTCCTCATATCAAAAACATACAAAGTCAGCGACGCCCAGTCCGCCTAACCCGAGGGTGCCCCGCAGGCGCCAGGCGAGCAGCAGCGCGATGCCGAGCGCCAACCCTTTTTGCGTGCGTGCTAGGACCAGCGGACTCAATCGGGCGCGCAGCCATTGATAATTAGCTTGGGCCAACCAGAGCAACGGGACCGTCCCGAGGCCAAACGCTAACAAAGTTTCTGCCCCGCGCAGAGCGGTGCCTGAGAAAAGGGCCAGTGAGAGCAGAAAATAAAGTGGTCCACAGGGCAGCAAGGGCGTGGCGACCCCGAGTGCGGCCGCCGCCCGGATGCGCGAACCCTGACGCAATCGCGTCAGTAAGGCCGCATAAGCCCGCCCCAAGAGCGGCAGACGCGGCAAGCGCTGATCGAGTCGAAAAGCAATCGCGATAAAAAATACGACTAGCAGCCAGGGTAAATAGGTGAGGCCGCTCCCATTGAGCAGCGTAAGCGGGATCTGCCCCACGCCGCCCGCCACCGCGCCCAGTAGCGTATAACCGGCTAACCGGGTCAGATGATAAGTGGTCGCGACTACCTGCGGGTCCGCATCATTCCGCACCGCAGGCATAAGGGCACACGCCAAAGGGCCGCACATGCCGACGCAGTGCAAACTGGTGACCAGTCCGGCTATAAATGCGGTGCCCGGTCCCGTGATACCAGCGAGTGCGCCCGTCATGATCGCCCTCCCGCTTTAATGATCGGCACCGATTTAACCTGCACCGAATGCGCGACCATAAATAAAATTGCCCACAGCATGCCCAACAAAAGAAAGCCCGCGCTCACCCAGAGCCAGAGCGAGCGATCGCTAGCGGCAGCCAGCGGTCGGGAAGAGGCCACCGGGCCAGATTCAGCGATGGCGATGTTTTTCATGATCATCTTCTGTCAGCAAATTGGCGTCGGGGCCCATGAACTCAACTGACCGCGCTAGACTAAAAGTACGGGCGGCATCCGCGACTTTTACCGTGAACTTAAAGGCCCCGTGATAATATTTTCGGTCGATCAATAAGATGAGAGGGCTGACTAACTCCTCTTGAGCAGCGAGCGTCACCGGCGCCAAAAAACCAGTCTGCCGCATCCCCGCGGGCAAACCTTCCAAGCTAACCGTGAAGGTCGCGGGCGTCGGGCGCTTGTTGACGATCCGCACCATAAATTGATCGCGCACCTCTTCAGCCCCCACAAAATAAGCGGCGCCACTCATGCGGTAGATGAGAAAATTGGCGGGCTGCACCGAGGAGAACGCAAAGGTAGCCACAATGATCCCCAAGAGAAGGAGCCCACCGTAAAGAATAGTCCGTGGGCGAACCCAACGAGTGACTCCGCCGGTGAGCCCAGCCAGCGAATCATAACGAACGAGACCCAGGGGCCGATGAATTTTTGTCATGACCTCGTCGCAGGCGTCAATGCACGCCGCGCAGCCGATACATTCCAATTGGAGACCATGCCGAATATCAATGCCGGTGGGACAAACTTGGACGCAACGATTGCAAGCAATGCAGGCCCCCGCGGCGGGAGTCCCCGCGCGCCCGCGCGGTTCACCCCGCCGGGCATCATAGCCAATCACCAGCGTGTGATCATCGGTCAGCGCCGACTGCAGCCGACCGTAAGGACAAATCACGATGCAGAGCTGTTCGCGAAACCAAGCGAAATTGAAATACAGCAATCCCGCCGCAATAAAAACAAAGAGGAAGGCGGCCCAATGTTCACCGGGAGCCGCCCGCATAAACAACCAAAGTTCCGGCAAGCTGACAAAATACGCGAGGAACAGATGGGTGATGAGTAAGGAGGCAAAAAAATAGAGCAGGTGTTTAACTGCCCGCCGCGCGAACTTACTCGGCCCCATCGGCGCCAACTGCAAGGCGCGCCGCGCCACGGCGTCGCCTTCCAACCACCGTTCGATCCGGCGGAAAACGTGGTCGAGAAAAACGGTTTGGGGACAAGCCCACCCACACCACAGACGCCCAAAGAGTGCCGTGAGAAAAAACAGGGCAAAGCCGAGCCCGCTGACGCCAAAAAAAAGCAACCAAGTATCCTGCGCCGCGAGAGTATAACCGAGAAAATGAAAACGCCGCTCGGCTATATCGATAAAGACCGCGGGGTGACCACCCACGGGAATCCAGGGGAGCAGCAGATAAACGACAATCAGCCCGTAAGCGCTTAGCCGACGGGCGAGAGAAAATCGTCCGCGCGCATCTGCGGGATAAAGAAAATAGCGCGACCCATCAGAATTGATGGTTGTGACAGAATCCACCATCGGCTGATGCGCTGAGCGCGCCGAGGGAGTTTTAGGATGCTCAGGACTAGGCTGAGAATCAGGATGAGGTGATGAAGTGCTCATGCGTGGTTTGAGCGGCTAATACGGCAGAACGCCGTCGGCGGTTCGTGACCGCCGTTGCGGTGCCAATTACGGGGCCTGCAGCGTGATCGTTCCCCCTTTTTTGTGGTAACTAAGAATATAGGCGAGGACCTCAGAGGCTTTCTTCTGCCCGATGACGGGATCCCAAGCGGGCATGCCCTTGGCGATCACGCCATTTTTTATCGTCACATACATTTCTTTGGGCGTGCCCCCATGAATCCAAGCGGTGTCGGTCAAATCAGGACCAATTGCAGTTGGGTTTTCCGACTTACCGCGCAGACTCGCTAAATGGCAGGGAAAACAGAGGGAATTGTAGGTCTGTTTACCGGCTTCGACAAACACGGGATTTGTGCTCATTTCCCAGAATTTATCATCATTCGTCACATCGATTGAACTCGCCATCTTAGTTGCCTCGATGCGCGCCATGGCGGCATCAACCTGCGCGCCATCCGACGGCACCAGCCCCGCGATCATGTAGACAAACCAGTAGGCGATCCAAAAGACGATCGCCCCGTAGAGGGTATTAAGCCACCAATTGGGTAAGCGCTGATCATATTCGCGGATGCCATCGTAACTATGCGGCCGGAGCGCAGGCTCGGCCTCAGGGCCGTGAGGAGGTTGCGGTTGAGAATTCATGGAATAAAAATCAAAGGGAAGGAGTGACGGGCTCGCGCCCACCGTTAGTCGCGCAGGGCGAGCCCCGCGACGGCCGGTGAGATTACTCAGTTTCGAAAGGCAGCTGGGCGAGGCGTTCGGCTTGCCCAGATTTCATGCGTGTGGCCCGCCAGGCGGCCGCTAAGTAAACGCACGAGGCGACCGCGAGGGCCACCACGGGAAAAATAAGCTGCCAGTCTTCGTAAATAATTCGGGTGAACATGGGAGGAGAATTAAGGTTTAAGGATCAAAGGGTTTATTGAGGCGGAGCGACGGGAGCGACGCTTGGCTCCCAAGTTTTGCCCAGACATTGCAAGTAAGCGATGAGGGCAACCACCTCACGATCGGGATCAACAAAACGCCCCTGAACCCGCAGTTCTTTCGCGATATCCTTCGCTTGTTCTTTCGCGAGGGTATCGATCAACGCTGGGGACCACGACGGATACGGTACCCCCAACATGCGCTGCACGCGGATCTTGGATGAAAGTGCCGCGTAGTCCGTCGGGGCCGTGAGCAACCAAGTGTAAGCCGGCATATTTGAACCCGTGGAAATATTGCGCGGATTCTCCAGGTGATCGTAGTGCCAGGCGTGATTATATTTGATTCCAACGCGCGCAAGATCCGGGCCCGTGCGCCTTGAACCCCATTGATAAGGGTGATCCCAGATCGATTCACCCAGCCGTGAATAGTCACCGTAACGCATGACATCAGGCACCAGCGTGCGGATCATCTGCGAGTGGCAATTATAGCAGCCTTCGCGCACATAAAGGTCACGTCCCTCGAGTTCGAGCGGGGTATAAACGCGGGCCACGCGATCCTCCGTCTGCAACCGCCGATCGATCGTCAGCATCGGAATGATCTGAATAAGTCCGCCAATCACGACGGAGAGAAAAGTTAAGACCGTAAACGGCAGCGCATTAACTAAGAGGCGATCGTACCATTCGCCCCACTGCGTGCCGCGAGTTTCGTAATGGCCGATCGCAAGCAATACACACATCGCCGTGCCCACGAGCCCGATGATATTCAGCCACCCGCTGGTGAACATCCAGATGAACGAACCCAGTAAAGCGCAAGTCGTGTAGACCACGGGCGCACTGAGGAAAGTACTCCGCAGGCCAAGATTATCCGCCGGCGTAGGCGTCTCTACAAATACTTCCATCGTGCCGTTCACGACCGCCGCACCACGGATACTGCACCAGATATTATAGGCCATCAGCAGGAAGCCGGTGAGATAGAGGGTGCCCCCGACCACCCGGAGGAGCATCAGCGGCCGGATCGCATTAAGCGTCTCAATGAAATTGGGGTACTTGAGAATCGTACCATTTTCCGCCGTCGCATTAAGCATGAGACCTTGATTAATACCCGAGGTCCACATCGCGGAAATGTACAACAGCATGCCCGTCAGCCCGAGCCAGAAGTGCACATTGGCGAGCGCCGTCGAGTGCAAAGGCCGGTTCCAGAGGCGAGGCACTAACCAGTAAAACATGCCGGCGGCCATGAAGCCGTTCCAGCCGAGCGCGCCAGCATGGACGTGGGCAATAATCCAATCGGTGTAATGCGCGAGGGCGTTAACTGATTTAATCGAGAGCAGCGGCCCTTCGAAAGTTGCCATGCCATAAAAAGTGACCCCGGCCACGAAGAATTTAATAACCGGGTCCGTGCGCAATTTTCCCCAAGCCCCGCGCAACGTAAGCAGACCATTCAGCATACCACCCCAGGAAGGAGCCCAGAGCATCAACGAAAAAGTCATGCCGAGCAGTTGCAGCCAATTCGGCAAAGCGGTGTTCAGCAAGTGATGCGGGCCCGCCCAAATGTAGAGAAACACCAAAGACCAAAAATGGATGACCGATAATTTATAAGAATAAACCGGCCGTTCCGCCGCTTTCGGCAGAAAATAATACATGATCCCCAAAATCGGCGTGGTGAGAAAGAAGGCCACCGCGTTATGCCCATACCACCACTGCACCAAGCCATCCTGCACGCCCCCGAAAATCGGATAACTGTGCAGTAACGAGGTGGGAATCGAGAGGTGATTAACGATGTAGAGCATCGCCACCGTGATGATCGTCGCGATGTAGAACCAGATGGCGACGTACAGCGATTTTTCGTGGCGGCGCGCGAGGGTCCAAAAAAAGTTAACCGCGAAAACCACCCAAATCAGGGCGACGGCAATGTTAATGGGCCAGATCAACTCCGCATATTCTTTACCGCGCGTCAGCCCGAGCGGGAGCGTGATGGCCGCTGCGACGATGATCAGCTGCCAGCCCCAGAAATGCAGATTGGAGAGAAAATCACTGGCCAGCCGCGCTTTGACTAGGCGCTGGGTGGAGTAATAGACGCCCGCGAACATCATGTTGCCGACGAAGGCAAAAATAACGGCATTCGTATGCAGCGGACGGAGCCGACCGAAACTCAACCACGCTTGGCCAAAATTAGCCTGCCAGAAATTGAGCTGCGTGGCGATGAGGACCCCGACCAGCATGCCCACGGCGCCCCAGATAATGGAGGCGAGCATAAATTGTCGGACAATTTTATCATTAAACTGAATGGTTATTTTTTGACCGGTAGTCATGAGGATAGCGTGGTGATTAGGATTAAAGTAGACCGCTTTAATTAGTGCGCTTTACGCAACCAGCGCAGGGCGGACGACCATCATGACAACCGCAATCATCGGCAGCGGCGTGACCATGATCCTGCTCAGGACCGGACTCAATTTTGGCTTTTTCATCCGCCAAGGGCAGGAGCGAATCTCGCTCCACACTCGCAAAGCGTCGCCGGTTTTGCTCATAAGCGAAAAGCCCAATAAACAGACCCGCCAAGAGCAGGCTGAAGAAAATGGTGATCGGGATAACAGACATGCGTGGAATATCTGGGGGTTAGTTAGTCATGGACCAAGTCGGCCCAGGCAAAATCGGTAGCGGTGTTGCCCCAGCTGTATCAGTGCGACGAAAAGATCCGCTGACCTGATGAGGCGGCGCGCAGTAAGCTCTAAAATTAGCTGAAATAATAAGGCGACGGGAAGCGAGCGGTGGAACACCTTGATAATATAACAACTTATCGCCCAGAGAGCCTCGCATCAATTGCCCGATTTGACGCATATCTTGTTAATAAGGCGCCGGTCGATTGATAGATATAACCACCGTCACGATGCAGCGCGGCGGCGGTGCCCTTAACCGTGACTTTCTATGACTCGCCCACGGGGCTTCGCCCTGATCGCGGATATTAGTAGGCAGGCCTTGATTTCGCCTTTGTCTCAATTATTCTAGAGGCTCTCCCCCGCTCATGACGCTCAGCCTGAAAGAAGCCGCCCGCCTCAATGGCCGGATTATCTACTTAGAGCTACTGGTGCTCGCCCTTTCACTCTATTCACTCGGGGCACTCACCGCCCAATTGCTGCTCACCCTCGAGCCAGCGACGCACCAATTGCTCCGGCGCATCGATGATGTTATTTGCGGAATATTCCTGATTGATTTCGCCGTGCACCTAGCGCTGGCCCCCTCGAAAAAAGATTTCCTCCGCTGGGGCTGGATCGATTTGCTGTCGAGTATTCCCGAAATTAGCTGGCTCCGCTGGGGCCGCATCTTTCCGGTTTTCCGCATCCTGCGGGCGCTGCGTTCCGTTCAAGCTGTCGGGGAGCACATTCGGGCTGATCGCGCGCGGGGTACCTTCGTGCTGGTGGGCTTGATGTCGCTAATCGCCGTGCTCTTCGCCACCATCGCCGTCTACGAACTCGAATACCAGGTGCCGAGCGCCAATATTCGCAATGTCGGTGATGCGTTGTGGTGGGCTTTTGCCACGATCACCACCATCGGTTACGGCGACTTCTACCCCGTGACTTTTTTGGGCCGAGCAGTCGCGGTGACCCTCGTGATTTTTGGGCTCAGTTTCTTCGGCACCTTCGCCGCCTATGTCGCCAGTTATTTTCTAGAAAAGGCCCAGTTAAAAGAAGAGTCTGAGCTGCATCATCTCATCCTCGAGGTGCGCCGACTGCGGGAGAAAATCGAGGTTCTCGAGGCAGGCCAACCCCACCAAAAACTTAACCCGTCGGATGCGGCAACTTTGTCCGCCAAATCTTCGGGGACTGACCCGTTACACGGCGAAAAACGCGGTTGAATTGAGAAAGTGACTGGAAGCCGGTCTCGTAGGCGACCTCGCTAATTCGCTTGTGCGGATTAAGCAGGAGATTTTTCACCTTCTCGATCCGCGTCCGGGCGACGTAATCAGTGAACGTTAGCCCCGTCGCTCGCTTAAAGATTTTGCAAAAATAAAAGGCACTCATATTAACCGCGCCGGCCACTTGGCGCAGGGAAACTTCCTCATTTTGATGCTCGGCGATATAGGCCTTGGCGCGCGTCACCATCGGTGATTCCACCTGCTCAGCTGAAACCATGAGTTGATTACTGAGGGAGGCCAAATGTTGCGCAAAGATAGTTAGCAAGCGCAGCACGGCCTCGTATTGCTTCTTATCCAGCACGCGAGTTTGGAAATAAGCCTCCTCGAGTTGCTTCAAATCGACCTGGGTACCCCAATTGATTAACTCGCAGGCCGCTTTCTTGAATTCCAACTTACTCGGTTTGTGCAGCAGAATTTGCCCCGTTTGCAAAAAGGCTACCAAATTTTCCCCTACCCGCACCGGTACCGCAGAGTCACAAAGTCCCGCAAAGCACTTCAGCGTCTTAGGTTCCATTTGGGCCTGTTCCTCAACCTTGCGCTGGAGCTGGAGGCAGGCGGCGCAAGAGTGATTAGAATTGGCCATCAAGGCGCAGAACGGGTTCTCCTTAGGGTCTTTCTGAAAAGGTAAATTGAATGACTCAATCGCTCGGAGATTGAGTGGCAGACCGGTGGTGTCCCG
>SXGQ01359902.1_pt1 | contig 10555 bp, 13 predicted proteins | sample 3178371 | NCBI WGS metagenome assembly SXGQ01 (sample SAMN11356859, study PRJNA531348) | freshwater metagenome | isolation source: freshwater sample F1-20 | place: China: Fuxian Lake, Yuxi | collected 2017-12-25 | reverse complement strand
GATTACGTGCGGCTTCTGCAAGACAATCTTCGCCGCGCGGGCAGCGCCGCGCACCGGGGCATTCTTCGCTCGACACGGTGAACAATCGACGGGCATCGTCGGAGAGTGCCCCCGGATATTCCTCGAGGTCACCAGTAGACGTGGAGGGAAGCCATGCCTTCACGGCCTTTGCGAGTTTTGACGTTCGCTCGTCGTCGCCGAAGTCAAGTCGCGAGTCTGCGTGCAGATGCTCATCGAGTCGTTGAAGGCACACGTAGTTGCTTCGACCCTTCAGGACGGTCCACGTGAACGTGCCGGGGAATTCGTCCGCAACCAATGGCAGGTCTTTGGCGTTCAACTGGTCTTGCAGCGCTTTCGTTGCAGTGGCGACAACTGTCCGCTTCTCGCTCAGAATGACTGGAACCAGGTAACCGAGAGATTTACCGGTTCCAGTGCCTGCTTGAACCACGATGTGTCGACTCTTGTCGAGAGCTGTTGCGACCTCGGCGACCATGTCAATCTGACCCTGTCGTTCCTCGGCGGCCACCAATCGAGTGGTGATTCGTCGCAGCGCGTCGATTGCTTCATTTGCTGGCGACAAGGCTCAGCGCTCGATCGAGTTCGACGGCGTCAAAGTCAGGCCATGTCTTTTCAGTGAAGTACACAGATGCTCCGTTGATCTGCCAGAGAAGGAAATTGGAAATGCGCGTCTCGCCCGAAGTGCGGACGAGGACATCGACAGGCGGGAGTTGGGGCGCGTACAAGTGCTGATCGATGCACGTCGTGTCGATGTCGTCGGCGCCCGCGACACACGCTGATGCTGCACGGACGAGTTCAGCTCGACTTCCGTAATCGAAGGCGACTGTTACAACAAGACCAGTGTTGTGCTCGGTGTCGGAAATGGCCTTCCTGATGGCGCGTTGCACATACACCGGTGTGCGGGCGCCATGTTCGTCGAATGGACGTCCGATCCAATTGATCCGCGCATTGTTGTCGTTCATTTCGTCGATGCGACCGAACAGTTTTCGGTGAAGTCCGAGAATGTGTCGTACTTCGGCCCGCGGACGAACCCAGTTCTCAGTGGAGAATCCGAACACGGTGAGCCATCCAATGTTGCGCTGAGCGGCAGCTCTCACGACAGCGGCCAGGGCTTCTTCACCGGCAGTGTGTCCGGCAGTGCGGGGAAGTCCGCGACGCTTGGCCCAGCGGCCGTTGCCGTCCATGATGCATGCCACATGCAATGGCCGACGGGTCGCGATCGGTGGGCTTACGTCGGTGATAGGGGCATTCGTCACGGCGATGTTACCCTAGTAAGTCCCATACGGTGAGAGAATCCACCTATGGCGTCGAGTCGGACATCGTCGAGCGCAGGCGCGCACGAACCCGGCGATGACCACGACCTTTCCGGCCATGACGGCGCCGAGCTCGGACACGTGGTCGTCGCGGGTGGAACACCACACGAGTGGCTGGCATTCAGCGACGCGCAGTGGCGCGACCGAATCGATGTATTGACGGCAGGCGTCGCACGTGCAGGCACCAGATGGTTGAGTCTGTATCCGTTCAATGGGGCATCACTGACTGCGGGGGAAATAGGCCGGTTGGGTGAGTCGATCGTGTCGCTCGGCAAGGTCGAAAACATCGGTGATGAAAGTGCTCCTCGATGGGTGATTGGGTCAGATGATGGTCTGAGTGTGTGCATCGAACCTGAGCCAGACGGCCGACGCCGGTTTGCACGGGTCGTGTCGTCGTTGAAACGTGTCGACAAGCACGACCACATCGTTGAATCGAGGATTGCCCAGGGAGTCCTTGCACCGAGTCCGCGCGAGCCGGATCTGGTCGTACTGCTTGGTCCACCGACGAGGCTGCCGACCTCGCTCGTCTGGGAGCTCGCATACAGCGAGCTCGTGTTCCTCGACCTTGGTTGGACGAAATTGTCTGCTGCTGACCTCGAACTTGCCGTTGACGATTTCACTCGTCGTAATCGGCGGTTTGGTGGGCTCGATTCGTGAGCGGAGTCGACAGGTGAAGTCATATCGCGATGAAGCAGTGGTTCTGCGCACCTACAAGTTCGGTGAAGCAGACCGAGTTGTCGTGCTGCTCACACGTGAGCACGGAAAAGTTCGGGCAGTCGCCAAAGGAGTGCGTAAGGGAAAATCGCGTTTCGGTGGACGCTTGGAGCCGCTCAGCATGATCGACATCCAGTTGCACCTCGGTCGATCCCTCGACACGATCCAACAAGTCGAGCTTGTGCACACGCATACGAAACTGCGCACGGACTTCGCACGGCTCACCCAGGGGTTGTCCATGGCCGAAGCAATCGACACTCTCACTCCAGACCGTGAGCCAGTCGGCCATCTCTACGAGTTGCTCTCACGTGCGCTCATCGAATTGAATCGGCACCAGTCTCCGTTGTTGCTCGGTGCGTTTTACTGGAAGGTTTTAGCGGCCGACGGAGCCAGTCCGGTCCTCGATTCATGTGCTCGCTGCGATGAACCAGCAGAACTTGTCGCCTTCGACCTCGTCGAGGGCGGAGCTCTCTGTAGTCAATGTCGCGCTGGTACGCCGATTTCGTTCGCGGCGTTGGAATTGCTTCGACGAGTGCTCGGCGGTGCTTTGGCGCAGGCACTAGAGGCAGAAGATTCACCTGTCGTGAACGAGGTCAATGCACTCGCTCGGCGCGCGATGGAATTCCACCTCGAGCGACGGCTGAAGAGCATCGGCGTGTTCGATCGTCACTTGTAGGCTGACGAGACCATGCCGGCACAAGACCTCGACCAAATTGTCAACCTCTGCAAGCGTCGGGGATTTGTGTACCCGAGTGCGGAAATCTATGGCGGTTTTCGCTCCTCGTACGACTACGGTCCGCTCGGCTCGTTGATGCTGAGAAACGTCAAAGATGCATGGGTGCGCACGATGGTGCAGATGCGTGACGACACGGTGCTCATCGATGCTGCCATCCTCGGTCCGCCACAAGTCTTCGAGGCCAGCGGACACTTGGCGAATTTCAGCGACCCGCTCGTTGATTGCACGGTCTGCAAACGTCGATTCCGCCAAGACCACCTCGACACCCGAGACTGCCCGCAGTCGATGAAAGGTTGCCAATTCACTGAAGCACGGGCATTCAACCTGATGTTCAAGACCCATGCGGGGCCGATCGAAGGTGCTGGTGCCGAGGTTTATCTGCGACCAGAGACCGCGCAGGGCATGTTCGTGAACTTCATGAATGTTTTGCAGACGAGTCGCAAGCGTCCGCCATTCGGCATTGCCCAGGTTGGCAAGAGTTTCCGAAACGAGATCACACCGGGAAACTTCATTTTCCGAACCCGCGAGTTCGAACAAATGGAACTTGAATTCTTTGTTCCACCATCTGAAGGACCGAAGTGGTACGAGTACTGGTGCAAGGAGCGTCTCGATTGGTATGTCGACCTCGGCATACCGCGCGAGATGCTGCGGATCAGGGCTCACGATGCTGACGAGTTGTCGCATTATTCAGCAGGCACCAGTGATGTCGAGTTTCTCTTTCCGTGGGGTTGGGGTGAGCTCGAAGGAATCGCCCAGCGCACGGATTACGACCTCTCGCAACATGCGTCGCACAGTGGACAGAAACTCGACTTCTTCGACCAAGCGACGAATGAACGGTACGTGCCATACGTCGTCGAACCCGCTGCTGGCGCGAACCGCACCATGGCGGCGTTTCTCTTGGCCGCCTATGACGAAGATGTCGTGAATGACGAACCACGCACGGTGCTTCGTGTGCATCCTCGACTCGCGCCGTACAAAGTCGCCGTCTTGCCGTTGTCGAAGAAAGACACCTTGTCACCCCTGGCCCGAGACATCTATCAACAGCTCTCGCGACGATGGATGTGCGAATACGACGAGACGCAGGCGATCGGCCGTCGTTACCGTCGACAAGACGAAATCGGCACGCCGTTGTGTGTGACTGTCGATTTTGATTCGCTCGAGGACAACGCGGTTACCATTCGAGACCGAGACTCCACCGAACAGGTCCGCGTGCCAATCGCCGACCTCGAAGTTGAAGTTGCCGGTCGCCTCGGGCTCTGAGCCCTCGCAAGTGACTTCATATCCGGCGAACTGCAGCGTGTAGTTTTCGGGAGGTCACCGCACCTGGTGACGCGAGAGAAGGACGACATCATGAGCAAAGTTGCACTAGCAGTGAAGCTGCCTGCAGCAGTAGGAAAAGGAAACGAGTTGGCTGCCGCCATGGGTGAAGCGCTCGACGAAGTACAGAAGGAATCTGGCACTCGCTATTACATCCTCCACGCCGACACATCGAACCCCGACATCTTGTGGATGTACGAGATGTACGACTCACAAGCAGACCTCGACGCCCACATGGGTGCGGAATGGTTTAAGCAGTTGGGTCCGAAGATCGCGCCGTTGTTCGGTGGCGCTCCTGAGTTCCATTTTTTGCGCCCTCTTGGGGGCAAAGGCCTCTGAGTTTCCGGTCAGAAGGACTGGCTGTGGCCACGTATCTAGATTCGATCGTCGCTTGGCACAAACATCGAGCGACGACTGATGGTCGGCCGTTGTCGAGATTGGTGTCGGCAACAGACCGCTTGCTTCCTTCGCGCGGCTTTGCCTCACGCCTGAGGCAAGGGTCAGATGTCGCTGTCATTGCAGAAGTGAAACGTCGGTCTCCATCGAAAGGTCTTCTCGTGCCGACGCTCGACGTCGCCGACCTGGCACGTCGATATGAGACAGCGGGAGCACGTTGTCTGTCGGTCCTCACCGACTCAGAGCACTTCGGCGGGTCTATCAATGACCTGCAGACGGCGCGAGCTGCGACGGAGCTTCCGGTGCTGCGTAAAGATTTCACTGTCGATCTTCGGGATGTCTGTGACGCTCGGTTGATGGGCGCTGACTGCGTGCTGCTCATCGCCGCCGTGTTGTCCATGACTGAACTACGCGACATGTTGACGCTGGCCCGTGACATCGGTGTCGACGCATTGGTCGAAGTTCACGACGAGAGCGAAGTCGATCGTGCTCTGCAGTGTGATGCGACTCTCATCGGAGTCAATCAACGAGATCTCGTCACCTTCGATGTCGACCACGAGCGTGCCGTGCGAATGGGTGGGGTCATTCCAGCTGCGTGTACACGTGTCGCGGAGTCGGGAATCAGGGGTCGGGTCGACGCCGAGAGCCTCGCGGCTGCCGGGTATGACGCCGTGCTCGTGGGTGAGCATTTGGTTCGGGCGCACGACACCGTCGCCGCTCTCAGCGACCTCATCGTCCCGAAGAGCGAATCGCGCGCTAGTAGTTTTTGAGCGTGTTCATCAAGATTTGCGGCGTCACGAACGAAGACGACGCATTGCTCGCAGTGGCTCTCGGGGCCGATGCCGTCGGTTTCGTGTTCGCCCCTTCTCCGCGGCAGATTGCCGCGCAAAAGGTCTACGACATCACACGACGCCTGCCACCCGAGACCCTGACGGTCGGGGTGTTTCGTGACGAACATCCGTCTCGTGTGGTTGACATATGTCAGAAAGCAGGCGTCAAGGCTGCGCAACTTCACGGTCACGAATCCCCCGATGTCGTCGAGACCGTGAAGAAGCACGTGCACCACGTCATCAAGGCCGTCGCAGCCGGATCTGTCGACGCCGCGCGAGCGACCTCGTTCCACACCGACATGGTGCTCGTCGACGCACCCCATCCAGGCAGTGGAAAGGTTTTCGACTGGACATTGCTCGCCGACATGCCTGAGGTTCGACGGCTCATCGTGGCGGGAGGCCTGACAGCTGAAAATGTGGCTCGTGCGATCGAAGTCACACGACCATGGGGAGTGGATGTGTCGAGTGGTGTGGAGTCCGAACCGGGGCGTAAAGACCCCGTGGCAATGCGCCGATTCATCGAAGTGGCTCGCGCTGTCGTGTTTCCACGACACGAGGCACGCGACGCATCCCCTTACGACTGGTACGACGAGTGAGCAAGACCGAATTCAGTTAGGGAAAATGCCCCTGAGCATGGTGGAATCATCTGGTGACCATGCTCGTGACTCCAGGTACTGACGGTCGCTTCGGCGACTTCGGGGGCCGATTCGTTCCAGAGACGCTGGTGCCAGCGTGCCAAGAGCTCGAACGCGAGTTTGCTGCTGCATGGGGAGACGACGCGTTTCGCGCGCAATTGCATCAGGTGCTGGCAGAGTACGCGGGTCGTCCGAGCATCATCACTGAGTGCGAGAACTTGGGTCGACAACTTGGTATTCGACTTGTGTTGAAGCGCGAGGATCTGAATCACACCGGTTCACACAAGATCAACAACGTCCTCGGACAGGCATTGCTCGCAAAACGGATGGGAAAGAAGCGCATCGTCGCCGAGACGGGCGCGGGTCAACACGGTGTCGCGTCAGCCACGGCCGCCGCTCTCATGGGCCTTGAGTGCAAGGTATACATGGGTGCCATCGACGTCAAGCGTCAGGCATTGAACGTCTTTCGTATGCGCCTTCTCGGAGCCGAGGTCGAAGCAGTCCACTCGGGAAGTCGCACGTTGAAAGACGCGGTGAACGAGGCCATGCGGGACTGGGTTGCCACAGTCGAGACAACTCACTACTGCCTCGGATCGGTCATGGGGCCTCATCCGTATCCGTACATGGTTCGCCAGTTCCACCGCGTCATCGGCGATGAAGCGCGTTCACAGATGCGTGAGCGATATGAGAAAGACCCCGATGTCGTCGTGGCCTGCGTCGGAGGTGGGTCAAATGCGATGGGAATCTTCTCGGGCTTTGTCGACACCGATGCCCGTCTGATCGGTGTCGAGCCGGCGGGTGGTGCAGCAGTCGGTCGCGGACAACCCGGAGTCGTGCACGGCATGAAGAGTTACCTCATGCAAGACGAATTCGGGCAGGTGCAGGAGGCACACTCGATCAGCGCCGGACTTGATTATCCCGGTGTGGGTCCTGAGCATTCGTACCTCGCGTCCATCGGCCGTGCCGAGTATCCGACCGTGACAGACGATGAGGTCATCGCGGCATTCCAATTGATGGCGCGCTCCGAGGGCATCATTCCCGCGCTTGAGTGCGCACATGCTCTTGCATGGATCGTGCGTGAGAGCCCGCACATGGCCGGCCAGACGGTGCTCATGAACTTGTCGGGTCGTGGCGACAAAGATGTCGCGCAGATGATGGACATCCTGGGGAACAGCATTTGAGCTCCGCTGGTCTTCTTGAGACCACGTTGCGCAGAGTTCGCTCCGAGGGCAGAAAGGCACTTGTTCCGTACGTGACGGGCGGTTCGCCGCAGTGGGTCGAGACCGTGCGGGCGTGTGCTGCGCACGGTGCGACTGCCATCGAAGTTGGTATTCCGTTCTCTGACCCGGTGATGGACGGCCCAGTCATTCAGGAAGCGTCCCAGCTCGCACTTGAGGCCGGTGCGACACCCGTCAACATCTTTGAGCAGCTACGAGTGCTCGACGTACAGATACCTATCGTCGTCATGTGTTACTACAACACGGTGTTTCATGCAGGACATGAACGCTTTGCGAAATCATTGGTCGATGCCGAGGTGTGTGGCGCAATCATTCCCGATCTTCCACTCGAAGAGAGTGGTCCGTGGTGCGACGCAGCGGATCGTCACAATGTCGCAACTGTCATGTTGGCGGCACCGACTGCACCCGACGACAGGCTTCCCTGGGTCACGGCACGAGCGCGCGGATTCGTGTATTCCGTCGGGTTGCTCGGAGTAACCGGCGAGCGTCAGTCATTGGCGGCGACCGCGACTTTGCTAGCCGCACGTCTCAAGGCGGTCACAGATGTGCCCGTTCTTGTCGGAGTCGGAGTCTCGAATGCCGAGCAAGCAGTGCAAGCCTGTGAAGTTGCAGATGGGGTCATCCAAGGTGCGGCTGTGGTGCGTCGCATGTTGGAAGGTGGACCCGAGGCGGTCGGAGAGTTCGTGGCCGATGTGCGGCGAGCCCTCGATGAGAGGTTCCCTCGCATAAAGTCGTGAACGTGCTGAAGACAGGCGACAAAGCTCCCGACATTGAATTGCTCGACCAGAACGGCAAATCGTTCTCGCTCAAGAAGATCGGCAAGAAGAAGGTGTTGGTGTACTTCTATCCGAAGGCCGACACTCCCGGCTGCACACAGCAGTCCTGCGGACTGAGGGACATCAAAGACAGTGTGGGCCGTACTGCAATCGTGGGTATCAGTCCGGACAAACCAGAGAAACAGAAGAAGTTCGACGAGAAGTACGACTTGGGTTTCACATTGCTCGCAGACACGGAGAACAAAGTCGCGAAGGCTTACAAAGTGTGGAAGAAGAAGTCGATGTACGGGCGCGAATACATGGGCATCAAACGATCTGCATTTCTTATCGACGCTGACGGAAAGATCCTGCACGCCTGGTACAAGATTTCGCCAAAGCAAACTCCGGAATTCTTGTTGCAGGCACTCGGTAAGGCATGAGTGCGCTTCCCCTGCCAATTGAGATCTTGCCCCATCGTCCACCGTTTCTTTTCGTCGACAGGGTCAGTGTCCTCGAGCCAGGTGTGCGGGCAGTCGGGCATTGGCAACTGACCGGGGACGAATGGTTTTTCTCAGGCCACTTTCCAGGCCGGCCGACCTTGCCCGGAGTGCTGATGTGCGAAGCGATCGCACAAGTCGGGGCGTACGCGGTGTTGACATCGCCTGCACACGCGGGAAAGTTGCCGTTGTTCGGGGGTATCGACGGTGCGCGATTTCGTCGCCAAGTGACACCTGGTGACGAGCTTGAATTGGTCGTAGAGCTCGGACGCATGAGTGCACGCGCCGGAAAAGGAACGGGGAAAGCTTTCCTTGATGGTGTCGTCGCGTGCGAGCTCGAATTGATGTTCGTCTTCGCCGACGCCTGAGTCAACTCGCCGGAGCCAACACAACGGTCCCGTTGTGGCCACCGAATCCGAAGTTGTTGCTGAGAGTCGGACCAGGTGTCCACGGCCGTGCCTGTCCGTGAACGAGGTCAATTGCCATCGCCGAATCGACCTCGGTTGTTCCGGCGGTCGGTGGAATTGATTTGTGTTCGAACGCGAGCAACACCTGTGCGGCCTCGAGGGCGCCAGCTGCACCGAGTGCGTGTCCGGTGACTCCTTTGCCGCTCATGATCGGCACACCGCGGTCGCCGAAAATCGCGCGCACCGCTTCGGCTTCCGCGGCGTCGTTCAGCGGGGTGGAGGTGCCGTGGGCGTTCACGTGCTTGATGTCAGATGGAGAAAGACCGGCATCATCGAGTGCGAGACGCATGCAAGCGATGGCACCGACACCGCCCGGTGACGGTGCGGTGATGTGATGAGCGTCGGCGTTGCTCGCCGAGCCAAGAACTTCGCCGAGGATGTTCGCGCCGCGCGCGACGGCGTGGTCCCATCGTTCAAGAATGAAGACTGCTGCACCTTCACCCATCACGAAACCGTCGCGTTTGGCGTCGAACGGCATGCTTGCACCTGTGGATGACAATGCGGTCATGTTGCCGAAGCCAGCAAGCGACGTGGCGGTTGCTGCGGCTTCTGATCCACCAGTGGCGACCGCATCACATCGTCCCCATGCGATGAGTCGTGCGGCGTATCCGATGGCGTGTGTCGATGCGGCGCATGCCGTGCAGATCGTCTCGTTCGGTCCACGAAGGCCGTAGCGCATCGAGATCGCGGCACCAGAAGCATTCGCCATCATCATCGGCACTAGGAATGGGGAGACGCGACGTTCTCCCTTTTCTATCCGCGTGATGATTTGATCCTCGAGCGTGTGGAGACCACCGATTCCCGTCGCAAAGATGGTGCCGAATCGCTCTGGATCGACATTGATGTTGCCGGCTTGTTCGAATGCTTCGCGCGCTGCGGCGAGTGCGAACTGTTCGACGCGGTCAGCACGTCGTGCGTCCTTGGGGTTGTCGAAGTAGGGAAGGGGATCCCAGTCGGTCAACTCGACGCTGCGAGTACCGGTGACTCCTGGACCATGGAGGCCGCGCCAGTAGGCGTCCCTCCCGATGCCGCACGGCGCGACGACTCCGAATCCGGTGATAGCGACCCAGTGTCCGGCTCCCTGCATGGCGTGGTGATCAGGAAATCTTGCTGGTCACGAGGGCGAACGCCTGACCAACGGTCTTGACGTTCTCGAGTTCTTCCTCGGGCACTTCGATGCCGAATTCCTCTTCAAGAGCCATTACAAGTTCGACGAGGTCGAGTGAGTCGGCGTCAAGATCATCGGCAAAGGATGCTTCTGGCTTAACTTTTGCTGCGTCGACTGACAGGGTGTCGACGGCGCACTTCGTGAATCGCGAAAAAAGCTCTTGGTCCATGTGTGTCTCCTTTATCGGGTCTTTAGTTTCGCACATCGTTGCGATGCGACGTGGGCTCAATGGCCCATGCCGAGTCCGCCATCCACCGGGATGACGGCACCTGTTATGTAGCCGGCGGACGCTCCAGCGAGAAATGCGACGACACCTGCAATTTCCTCTGGTGATGCCATGCGTTGGAGGGGTACTGCTTCGACGAGTGCTTTCACTCTGTCATCGCCGAGTGCGGCGGTCATGTCAGTTTCGACGGGGCCAGGCGCCACCACGTTGACGGTGATGCTGCGTGACCCGAGTTCGCGTGCAAG